>Ga0307278_10001437_pt1 | contig 11863 bp, 16 predicted proteins | sample ER_DNA_117_FD_194482 | JGI IMG/M metagenome (GOLD analysis project Ga0307278, IMG submission 194482) | Bulk soil microbial communities from the East River watershed near Crested Butte, Colorado, United States - ER_DNA_117 | ecosystem: Environmental > Terrestrial > Soil > Floodplain | place... | reverse complement strand
CGGACGAACCGTGCCGATGCTCGTGCGGACCGCTCGTGCTACTCGGGGCCGCTCCACTCGAACGGCATGAACTTGCTCGACTGTCCAGGCCAGTCGAAGCTGAGCCCAAACGCGTCGGCGCGGTCGGCGGTCGCCCGCCCCCAGGTCGCCACCGCGCCCGGGCCGACCTCGGCGCCGGGCGGATTGTGGACCTGCACGCGGTCTCCGGCCGGGAGGTTGGGCCGGTTAGCGCCTCCGCACGGGCCGTTGCGCTGCCGGGCACCTCGGCTCGCCAGTACGCGAGGTCTTCGTTGATGTGGTAGGCGAGGATCCCTTCGCAGTCCCCGTACGTCGGTGCCTGAGCGAACGTGCACGGGCAGGGGATGTTGCACTTGCACACGTCGAACCAGTCGCCGGCGACGTGCCACTGCGGAATATCGTTATCTCTCCCTCCAGTTCGGCCACGGCATTGTGCGAGCGTGGACGAGTCCGTGTCAACGACCGGGCGGAGTGGCCGGAGCCGCCGCATCCAGCTCGCTTGCCAGGGACTCCCGTGGGCGCGCGAGCACGATGGCCGAGGCGATCGCGGCGCCGCTCACGATCTGAATCCACGTCAGCCGTTCCGACAGGATCAGGACGGCGAACACGGCGGCGATGAACGGCTGGATGTTGGTGAACAGGGTCGCGTGCGCTGGTCCAACGCGATGGACGGCGGTGAACCAGAGGATGTTCGTGAGTACGAAAACACCACGGCTGCCGCGCCGAAGCGGATGGAGGCAGCGCCAGCGGCGGATGATTCGATCCTCGGGCCAGGTGTCACGCGGTTTTCTCTACTGTGCTCGAGCGCCTCGGGTTCGCCGCGGAGGGCGTCATGCGCGACTTCATCGGCGGCGAGGACTACGTGCTCTACGGCCTGACGCGCCCTGATTTCTCCCCGGAGTAGGCTTTCGCGCGATGGCCGAGCCAACGAAGGACGACGTCGACGCGCTCGTCGGGCCGGCGACGCCGCACTTCGCGTACCAGCTCCGCGCCCGCGTGCGTCAGCTGATTGCCGACCTGCCCGAGGGTCACCCGGTACGCCGCTACGGCGAGGAGAAGATGGAGCTGCTCGACCGGCTGGGCCATGCGTCCTCGAAGGCCGACGAGGGTCCTCGAGAGCCGCGCGACGTCCCGGGCTGGGAGGAGATTCCGAGCTCGGCGCCGGCCGAGGAGCCCCTTCCGCCGCGGCGCGCGTGACGTCCGGGGCGAGCGTCCTCGTCACGGGCGGGTCGCGGGGGATCGGCCGGTCGATCGCGCTCCGCTTCGCCGAGCTGGGTGCGGATCGCGTCGCGATCGGCTACCTGCGCAACGACCGCGCCGCCGAGGGGATGGCGGAGGAGCTCCGGGCTCGCGGGGCCGAGCCGGTGCTCGTGCGCGGGAACGTCGGCAGCGCCCGGATGCTGGAACGGGTCGCGGAACTCGGCGCGCTCGACGTCCTCGTCCACAATGCGGCGACCGGCGTCATTCGACCGGCGCTCGAGGCCGAGGACAAGCACTGGGACTGGACGATGAACGCGAACGCCCGCGCCTTCCTCTCGCTCACGCGAACCGTCGCACCCGGGATGCAGCCGGGCTCGTCCATCGTCGCCGTCTCCAGCCTCGGCGCGCAGCGGGTGCTGGAGAACTACGTCCTCGTGGGCACCTCGAAGGCGGCGCTCGAGTCCCTCGTCCGCTACCTCGGCGTGGAGCTCTCGCCGCGTGGGATCCGGGTGAACGCCGTCTCCGCAGGGGTGGTCGAGACCGAGGCGCTCCGGCACTTCCCGAACCGCGAGGCGATGCTCGCCGCCGCGCGCGCGCGGACCCCGGCGGGGCGGATGGTCGAGCCAGACGATGTCGCCGCCGCCGTTGCGTTCCTCTGCTCCCCCGACGCCGAGATGGTGCGAGGCCAGACGCTGATCGTCGACGGCGGCTTCTCGCTCCTGGCCTAGCTCACACGGGGAGGCGATCGAGCGCCTCGTCGATCTCGGCGTCGGTGATCGTCAGCGGCGGCGTCGCCGAGATCAGCGTGCCGTCGAGTCCGGCCGGGACGACGATGACGCCGCGGCGCAGGGCCTCCCACGCGTCGCCGGGCCGCGCGCGCAGCAGGCCCGCGCCATGCCACCCGCGTGCGGCGAAGCGCTCGCCGGCCTCGCCGACCCGATCCAGCAGCCTCGGCACCTCGTCGAGGACGACGAGTGCCGCCGCGCAGGCGAGCGGGTTTCCGGTGTGCGTGTGGGTGTAGACGTCCTCGGCGCCGAGCTCCCACACGCGCTCGAGGCCGGAGCGGAAGAGCGCCGCGGAGATCGGAAGGCCGTGGCCGAGCGCCTTGCCCGTGCAGATCACGTCGGCGAGGTCGCCGGAGCGCCACATCTCGCCGGTACGGCCGAGCCCGCAGTAGACCTCGTCGGCGATCAGGAGGGCGTCCGCCTCGTCACAACGCCGGCGCACCGTTTCTAGGAAGCCGTCCGAAGGGACCCTGGCGCCGCCGCGGCCCTGGACGGGCTCGACGATCACGCTGCCGGTGTCCGCAGGCAGCGGTCCGGGATCCTCGCCGAAGGCGCGTCGATGGACCGGCCCCGGCAGCCACGGCGCAAACGGCCGGCGGAAGCGGTCGAAGCCCGTCGCCGAGAGCGCGAGCAAACCGGTGCCGTGATAGGCCCCGTCGAAGGCGACGATGCCGGGCTTGCCCGTCCGAAGCAGCCCTGTTCGCAGGGCGATCTCGACCGCGTCCTCGCCGGTGACGCCGAGCTTCGCCGGGCGCGGGAGCCGCGCGCGGAGCTCCGCGGTGACCGCCGCCTCGGCGAGGTCGCCGAGGGCGTGGACGACGCGCTGTGCCGCGATCGCCTCCTGGATGCGGGGACTCCGGTGCCCGAGCGCCGCGACCCCGAAGCCGCCCGAGAGGTCGAGGTAGTCGCGCCCGTCCCCGTCCACGACGCGACATCCCTCCGCGTCGGCCCAGATCATCCGGGTGCCTCACCGCTTGTGTTCATGAACACAAGCGAGGGCTACGCGCCGCCGTTGCGGCCCGGGACGAGGCGGCCGATGGTATCCGCGGCGATGTAGCCGGCAAGCTTGGGGTTCTCCTGCAGTCGGCGAAGCGAGTACGCGTACCAGTGCTCGCCGTACGGCACGTAGATGCGGACGCGATGCCCGGCGCGGACGAGCTCGTTCGCGAGCTTCGTACGCACGCCGAGCAGCATCTGGAACTCGTATTCGCCGGGTGACAGACCGTGGCGCTCGACGAGGCCGAGCCCCTGGTCGATCAGCCATTCGTCGTGCGTCGCGATGCCGACGTAGGAGCCTTGCTCCAGGAGAAGGTCGAGCGCGGCGACGAAGTTCTCGCGCACCTCGTCGAACCCCTGGAGCGCCACGTCGGGCGGCTCGACGTAGATTCCCTTGCAGATGCGGACGTTCGGCGTCAGGTCCGCGAGCGCGCGCACGTCCGACAGCGTTCGGCGGAGATACGCCTGAAACACGATGCCGACCCCGTCGCGCCCGCGCCCGCGCAGATCCCGGTAGAGCCGCAGCGTGTCCTCGGTGCAGGTCGAGTCCTCCATGTCGATGCGAACGAAGGCGCCCGCCCGGTCGAGCACCGCCTCCGTGTTCTCCAGGCAGAAGGCGTAGTCGAGCTTGAGGCCGAGCGCGGTCAGCTTGACGCTCAGGTTGGAGCCGAGATGCTCGTGCCCGATCGCCTCGGAGACCTCGTCGTAGGCGTCGACGATCGCGAGCGCCTCCTCGCGACTCGTGATCTCCTCGCCGAGGACGTCGACCGTCGCGAGCTTCCCCTCCGCGTTCAGCCGCTGCACGACACGGCACGCGTCGGCGAGGTGGGCGCCGGCGACGTAGCGGTCGGCGATCAGCTTCACCAGCGGCTTGGGAACCGCCGGCAGCAGCCGAACGAGCGTGCGGTCGAGCAGATTCGTCACCGGCGCGCTGATTCTAGGAGCTAAGAGTGCGCGCCTACGGCTGTTCGCGCATGAACCCCTGCCGGGCGGCACTCACGAGCGCCACCGCCTCGGGGAAGAGGACGCGCATCGCGTCGCGCAGGGCGATCGTCTGCTCGTCCGGGCCTCCCTGGACGGCAATCCTGCGCAGCGCAGCGGCGGTGAGGTCGACCGCCGTGTTCAGAGTCAACGTCGCGAACTGCTCGCGCTGGGCCTCCTGCACCGACTCGGCCTGCTGCGCGGCGAACTCGCGCAGCCCCCGCATCAACTCCTCGGGGTCGCCGCCGAACGGAAAGCCGAGTCCACCACCCTCCATCGCTCCCCAGTGTGCCAGTTACCCCAGGAGCACCCCGTCGAGGAAGCCGAACACAGCCTGGTTGAGCTCCTCCGGACGCTCGACGCTGAGAGCGTGCGCGGCGCCGTGCACGACGACCTTGCGCGCGCCCGGGACGCCGTCCGCAATCGCGTCTGCCGCCTCCAGGATCTCAGGCACCTCTTCGTCGCCGACCACGACGAGCGTCGGCGCGCGAATCTCGTGGAGATGGTCGGACAGCGGCTCGACCCCTTTCTCCTGCTTGGGCTCCGGCTCCGCCTTGAAGGCCTCGAACTGCACCTCGAACGCCTCCCGCAGCATTCCTGCCACCCGCTCGACGACGGCCGGATCGACCGCGTCCAGCGAGCGACGCGGCCCGGCAACCCAGAGCTCGAGGTTGAGACGCACCGCCTCGTCGAGATCGCCGCTGTCGAAGGCCGCGTCCTCGGCTTTCCAGACTGCCTGCACCTGCTCGGACCACTCGCCGCCGATGCCTCCGGGGGGAGCGACCACGAGGGCGGAGACCCGCTCCGGTGCGAGGACGGCGAGCTCCATCGCAGCGTTCGCGCCCATCGACCCGGCGACGAGCGCGGTGCGGACGAAGTCGGTGTGGTCCAGGAGGGCCCTCAGGTCCTCGACGTTCGAGAACGGGCCTCCGGGCAGCTCGGATCGTCCGAAGCCACGGAGGTCGAACCGCAGCGACCGGAACCTGGCAGAGAAGGTGCTCCACTGGTCGTCCCACTGGCGCGAGTCACCGATCGCCTCGTGGACGAAGGCGACGGCCGGCCCGTCGCCGGCGAGCTCGTACCAGAGCCGCGCCCCGTTCAGCTCGACGACCGGCACGCTACGCACGCCTCGTCGTGACGGAGGTCCCGCCGATAAGGCCGAACTGCCGCAGGCGGACGCGGGGAGCACCCGGGATGTGGCGGCCCGGGGACTCGTTCTCGGTCCCTCCGATGATCCGGAAGCCGCCGACCTCCACCTCGATGCCCTCCGGGACCCTGACGTCGATGCCGCCGATAACGAGCCACACCTCGATGGTGGGTTCGGCGGTTTCGATCACGGCATCGGTGAGATCGAGCTCGATGCCTCCGATCAGACCGATCGCGCGCAGCCGCTCGGGAAGCCGCCATCGGCCCCGCCGCTCCAGGCCGCCGATCACGAGCGCCACCGTCTGCCGTCCGAGCTTCGGCTCCGGCGACGACTCGGCGCTCGGCAGGTCCGACGTGACGGCCTCGAGGTGCGGCTGCGTTCGCGCCTCGAGGGCACGATCGGTGCGGTCGGAGAACTCCTCGAGTGTCAGACGGCCCGCGACGCAGTGCTCGCGCAGGAGCGTGAGCACGCAGTCGCGGTCGGCATCCGCGACTCGCACGGCGGGCGGTTCCTCGGCCACCACGGAACCCTACGAGGTCAGCTCACGCTGCTGTTGACGCACCGCCTTGATCACGTCGCTGTAATTGCCGGTGGTACCGGCTGGCACGCGCCACACGTCGGCGGTGCCGAAGAGCGTGAGGACGCTGACACGGATGACCGGCGCGCCCGGCCCGGGATCGTCGCGGCCCCATTCGCGCCGGTGGCCGAAGAGCACGAAGCCCCCGACGTCCGACTCGACGCCTTCCGGCACATAGACGTCGACGTTGCCGAAGAGGGCGAGGACGCGCACGGTGACGACTGCGTGCTCGACCTCGGCCTGTCGCAAGTCGAGGTCGAGGTCGCCGAACACGCTCAGGGCGAGCGTCCGGCGGGCGACGCGCCAGCGGCCGCGGCGCACGACCCGGCCGAACGCCGCGAACGTGAGGCGCTTCGGCTGCCGGCGGGGTTTCGGGAGAGCCCCCTCCGGCGGAAGCTCTCGGAACGCCTGCTCGACCTCTTCGCGTGTTCGCGCCTTGTACGCCTCCTCCACGCGCTCGGTGAACTCCTCGAGCGTCAGCCGCCCGGCAGCACAGTGCTCCCGCAACGCCGTGACCGCGCGTTCCCGCTCGGCGTCTGAAGCGCGGACGGCGGGTGGCTCGGCCACTAGGCGAGTTCCCGCTTGTAGGTGCGTTCCACGTCGTCCGTGAGTACTTCGACCGGCCCCATCGCGGCTCCCATCGCCTCGGCGAAGGGCGACCTGCTGCCTTCCCCGAGGGCGAGCTCGAGGCGCCGTGCCGCCTCGCCGAGCTCGTCGAGGCGCGCACGTGTTGCGACCTGAGGCCCCGCCCCGATCACGCGCTGGAGCGCGCGCACCGCCTCCTCCGCCTCGGCGGCGCCGTCGGGGGCCTCGGTGATGCGGATGGCGACGAGCTGTGACGCGAGCTCGTCGAGGTCGCCGCCGCCGGCCGACTCCTCCGCCAGCTCGCAGAGCGCGGCGATCGAGACGGTGTCGCGGACGAGCGAACGGCTCTCGAGCGGGCGGCCGTCGTCGTCGACCGCCAGCCAGCGACGGGCCGCGCCCTGACCGTACGAGCAGAGGTACACCCGCACACCCTCGGCGGGCTCCGCCGCGATGATCCCCGTCAAGTCCTCCCCGGCGTCCGCGTGCCGGACCGCTGCGTCCGCCGCGCGGCGCAGATCCTCCGTAAGCGCCATGCGGCCCAAGCATAGACTCGGCCTGTGCCCTCGGCCGCGACGGCTCGGAACCGGTTCGCCCGCGGGCTCTTTGCGCCGCTCGGGCGACGTTACGACCGCGCGGCGGCCGCGCTGTCCTTCGGCCAGGACCCACGCTGGCGCCGGTTCCTCGTCTCCCGCGTCCCCGCCGGACCCGGCGACACCGTGCTCGACGTCGCCACGGGGACCTGCGCGGTCGCGATCGAGCTCGTCCGCGCCTACGGCTGCCGGGTCGTGGGCGCCGATCAGAGTCCCGAGATGCTCGCGGCCGGACGAGAGCGGCTGGCGCAGACAGGCGTTGCGGGGCGTGTCGAGCTCGTCGAGGCGCGCGCGGAGGAGCTGTCGTTCGAGGACGCGTCCTTCGACCACCTGACGTTCACCTACCTCCTCCGCTACGTCGAGGATCCGGGGGCGACGATGCGCGAGCTCGCTCGTGTCGTCCGCCCACGGGGCACCGTGGCGATGCTCGAGTTCGCCGTGCCACCGGGCGCGCTCCCACGGGCGGTATGGGAGCTCTATGTCCGCGCCGGGCTGCCTGTGGCCGGGCTCGCGTTCGGTCGCGAGTGGTGGAGCGTCGGCCGCTTTCTGCGCGGGAGCATCGCGAGGTTCTACGAGCACCATCCCCTGCCTGCGCTCCTCGACCTCTGGGACGCAGCCGGCCTCGAGGAAGTGCAGGCGAAGCGGTTGAGCCTCGGCGGCGGCGTGGTCGTCTGGGGGAAGCGGCGGTGACGGCCGGGCTGGAGCCTCGGCCGGGCGGGAACGCGAGGCCTGCTTTCTACGCGCTGGCTCCGGGCGCCTGGCGCGACTACGTAACGCTCCTGCACCCCCCGTACACGATCTGGCACCTGAGCTACGTCGCGATCGGAGCGGCACTCGCGCCGGCGATCGACTTCGCTCGGCTCGGGGCCACACTGGGCGCGTTCTTCCTGGCCATGGGCATCGGTGCGCATGCACTCGACGAGCTCCACGGGCGTCCGCTCGCGACTCGGATCGGAGCGGCTGTGCTCGCAGGGATCGCCGTCACGTCCATCGCCGGCGCGGTCGCGGTCGGCATCGTCGCATGCTTCTGGATCAGCGCGTGGCTGGCGCCGTTCGTCGCGGTCGGGGGTTTCATCGCCGTCGCCTACAACCTCGAACTCTTCGGCGGACGGCTGCACAACGCGGTCTGGTTCGCGCTTGCGTGGGGCGCCTTTCCGGTCCTGACCGCCTACTTCGCGCAGACGGAGACGATTCGCGGCGCGACCGTGGCGGCAGCCGCCTTCGCCGTGCTCCTGAGCCTCACCCAGCGACGGCTCTCGATGCCCGTGCGCTTCGTGCGCCGCCAGGTGCGGTCGGTCTCCGGCTCGCTCGAGCTCGCGGACGGCGCGAGCGAGCCGGTCACCGCCACGACGCTGCTGCAGACACCGGAGGCAGGCTTGCGCCTCCTCTGTGCCGCGACGCCGCTCCTCGCCGCCGCCCTGGTTCTCTCACGCCTGTGAGCAGACTACGATGGCCCGCATGACGCTCGAGAGCATCTTCACGATCGTCTTCGCGGTTGGCGCCGTGGCCACCGTGGCGTCGCTCGCCGCCGCCGCGACGGCCACGCTGCCGCGACCGGCCTACGCCGGACTCGCAGCGGTGCTCACCGTCGCCGCCGCTGGCGCGTGGGCGGCGTTCGCATTCGACCTCGATCCGGGGCTCGCAGCAGCCGCGGCAGGCCTCTCGGTGTGCGCGCTCGCGCAGCTCCCGGCGATGGTTCTGGGTGAGGCCATCCAGCGACAGCGGCGGGTGGACGAGCAGCTCGCCCACGCCGAGGCCCTCATCCAGGCGGTCGTCGAGCGCGAGGCGCGCGAGCGTGCGAGCGAGCTCGAGCGGACGCTCGCGCGCGCCCGCGCCGAATCGATCTCCCTGCTGGCTGACGAAGAGCGCCGCCTGGCCGAGGGCCGCCGTCGTGAGCTCGCGGCGGGCGAGCAGAGCGCGAGCGAGGAGCTCGCGCGGGCGCTGGCGGCGATTCGGCAGCGTGTCGAGCAGCGGTTGGCCTCCTGGACGGAGGATCTCGAGCGCGCCCAGCATTCACTCGGCGCCCGCCTTGCCGACCTCGAGCGCCGCCAGGAGGAGCTGCTCCGCTCAGCCGAGGGCCGGCTTGCCGAGGACACGCGTTCACTCGCGCAGACGGCCGAGGAGCAGCGTGCCGCGATCCTTCGCCTGCGCGAGGACCTGGAGCGAACCGCGCAGGAGGCGATCGGGTCCGCGTCCGCCGACCTCGAGGCGCACGCGGCCGAGCGCCGCCGGGCTCTCCACGAGGTCGCAGACCGCCTGCGCCGGCGCGAGCGAGAGCTCCGCGATCGCATCGACCGCGAGGAAACCGACGCCGTCCAGCGCATCCAGGTGCGCTTCGAGGACGTCGAGCGCCGCCAGGTGGAGCAGCTGCAGCGCCTCGTCGAGCGCGCCGCAGTCCGGTATGCCGAGGCGGGGGAGCGGCGATTCGACGACGCGATCAAGAAGGCTCGGGAAGAGGCGGCCCGGCGGCTCGCACGCGAGCTGGACCGGGGCGTCGCGGTATTCCTTCGCCAGGCCGACAGCGTCCTCGCCGAGAAGCTCTCCCAGGTTGCCGACGCGGGCGCGCAGCGGGTCGAGAAACGGATCGCCCAGCGCGTCACGGAGCTCGAGCACCAAGGCGACGAGTTCGTGTCGGGGCTCGAGCGCCGCGTGATCGACGTCGAGGCCGAGCTGCGCCGCCGCCTCGACGCGATCACGGCCGACCTCGACGCCGAGCGCATGGTGCTGGAGACGAGGTTGCAAGAGCTCGCGCACCGCTTGGACGAGGCGCTCGCGGCAGCACGCCGCTGAAGGGTTCATCTACCGAAAGACGAACCTGGGGGTCCGGCCCATGAGCGAGACGATCCAGGAGTTGGAGCTCGAGAGCGAGCGCACGAAGGTCGAGAGCTGGCGGCTGCACATCCTCATCGAAGCCGGCTATCCGCTGCCCCTGGCCGAGCGCCTCGCGGGCTCGAACGCCGATCTCCACGCGGCCGTCCAGCTCATAGAGCGCGGCTGCAGGCCCGAGACGGCCGCCGAGATCCTCCTTTAGCCCCGAAAATCCGGCCGGGCCCGCGGCCGCGCCATCACGATTTTCCGGAGGTGCGCTCTCTAGCAGCGGGTGGGAGCCGGGGCGGGCGAAGCCCGCACCGGCGGCGACAGCGGGTGACCACGCGCAATTCCCGGCGTCGACCGTGGACGAGCGCCCCACCGGAGCGCCTAGGCAAGCGGTGATTCCGCGCCCTACCGGGGACGCCACTGGACGGCGAAGGCCGGGTCGCCCCCGATGGCCGCATGGCCCACAATCGCCCCTTCTCGCGAGACGATCGTGCCGTCGTTCAGCAAGCCTCGCTTGCCGCTTCGAGACCACATCAGCTTGTCGAAATGGAACTGGTCACGCTTCGGTGCCGAGGATGTGCACCATCGCCGTGTCACGCGCGCTCCGGGCCGCCAGAGGTCGAGGCAGTGGTCGTGGTCCTTCGGGAAGCCCGGGGGCGAGTGATCGACGGTGAACTCGAGCAACGACCGGCCGTCCTGCGACCACGCCGCGCCGCCGACAAGCTCGTAGCTCGAGCGACTCGGACTGACGACCTTGACCCCGCCGTCCGCACCGACGAGCAGTAGCTTCGTGCGGCGCTTGCCTGACCAGGAGACGGCTACACGATCCTGCCCATAGCCTTGGAGGTAGCCGCCGGAGCCGAGCCAGACGCCGCGGCGGACAGTAGGCTGCGCCGCCGCGCGAGCGAGCGCCCTCACCGACGCGGTGAGCACGAGTTTCCGGTGCCGAAGCACGAAGACGCCCGCGCCTCTTCCGAGCGCCAGCGTGCCGTCCCAGAAGAACGCCGCGCTGTCCGCGCGCCAGACCCCGAAGCGCGTCGCACCGTTCGCTGAGATCAGCTCGGCCCGGCTCATACTGGGAGAACCCCGGGTCGTGACGACAAATCGCTCCCCGTCGGGCGTCCACTGCAGAGCCGTGATCCGCCTGCCGAGCGGCGGCCGCCACAATGGTCGTCCACGAGCGGAGCCAACGGTCACGAGGTAGACGCAGTCCACGTCGTTGGGTACCCATAGGCCGCGAGTGCCGCGCGGCAGGTACGTCGTCGGCAGGTGGAACGCCGGCGCTCGGGCGCGCGGACACCCGGCTGGTCGTTCAGCCGCTTGCAGCCTGGCGGCCGAGCCGTGCGACAGCGAAGCGGCGAGAGCCGAGACGAGAGCGAGAGCAGTTCGCACCCGTCGCAATTACGTCACCAACGCCGAGAACGGTCCGCCTGCGTGGCATGCTGACCTCATGGCCAAGGTGGAGCCGCTCGAGTACGGCGACCGGAAGGTCTTCACGGTCGCGGCCTTCAATCGCGGGATTGCCGAGTGGCTCGGACGCCTGCCGACCGTCTGGGTCGAAGGCGAGGTCACAGAGTTGCGGCGGCAGGAGCGCTGGCAGAGCGTCTTCTTCACGCTCAAGGACCCGGTCGCGGGCGCCTGCCTGGCCGTGTCGATGCCGCGGGGCCAGTTCGACGGCCTGCGCCTCGACCTCACGGACGGAGACCGGGTCCATGTTTACGGCCGCCCAGAGCTGTTTGCGGCGCGGGGCGACTTCCGCCTTCGTGCCCTCACGGTCGAGCGCTTCGGGCTCGGAGATCATCTCGCGGCGATCGAGCGGCTGCGCAAGCAGCTCGCGGCCGAGGGGCTGTTCGCCGCCGAGCGCAAGCGCCCGTTGCCGCGCTTCCCCCGGCGTGTCGGTCTGGTCACGGGCAACGACGCGGCAGCCAAGCGCGACGTGTTGATCGCGATCTCGGCGCGCTTTCCACCGGCTCGCGTCGTGGTCGCGGAGACGTACGTGCAGGGCCCGCGGGCAGCCCCCGCACTCGTCCAGGCCCTGCGCGGCATCTGCGCCGAGCCGGACGTCGACGTCGTCGTGCTAGCACGCGGGGGCGGGAGCTTCGAGGATCTGCTGCCGTTCAGCGACGAGCGGCTCGTGCGGGCGATCGCGGCGTGCCCGGTGCCGACT
>Ga0307278_10001436_pt1 | contig 11866 bp, 15 predicted proteins | sample ER_DNA_117_FD_194482 | JGI IMG/M metagenome (GOLD analysis project Ga0307278, IMG submission 194482) | Bulk soil microbial communities from the East River watershed near Crested Butte, Colorado, United States - ER_DNA_117 | ecosystem: Environmental > Terrestrial > Soil > Floodplain | place... | reverse complement strand
AGCCGCCTGACCAGACGGCCGAGTTCAGCGCCGCGAACTTGTTGTCGTTCTGCGGGATGATCGTCCCGAAGTACTCCTTGACGAGGTCCTCGTGCTCGCGCAGGCCGGAGTCCATGTCGAGGAAGAGGACGCCCTGGTCCTCGAGGTCCTCCTTGAGCTTGTGGTAGACGACCTCGGACTCGTACTGCGCGCCGACTCCGGCCAAGTAGTTCTTCTCGGCCTCGGGGATGCCGAGCCGGTCCCAGGTGTTCTTGATGTCCGGAGGCAGATCCTCCCAGGAGTTCGCCTGCTTCTCGGTCGGGCGGATGTAATAGAAGATGTTGTCGAAATCGATCTCGGCGAGGTTCCCACCCCATTCCGGGAGCGGGCGGGCGAGGAAGTAGTCGAGCGACTTGAGACGGAACTTCCGCATCCAGTCGGGCTCGTTCTTGTGCTCGGAAATGGCTGCGACGAGCTCATGCGAGAGCCCACGGCCCGACTTGAAGAAGTAGTCCTCGGGGTCGTGGAACCCGTACTTGTACTCGGTCTTGATTCCGCCGACGATTTCGGTCTCGGTCGTGGCCACTACGACTCACATCCCACCTGGTCGGGAGAGTGGCACCGACCCGCTAGCCACCCGCCGTCTTCCATTGTCATGATTTTTACAGTAGAAACGATTACTATCAGTTCCACACCCGCGGCGTCGATACGATCTGATCGTGACAAGAACGACGAGCCAGGCAGTCGCTCAGCAGGGTGCGAGGCTCCATCGCGCACTGAGCGACGCAAGCCGTGTGCGGATCCTCGAAGTCGTCCAGGAGGCTGAGGCGCCTCTCGGCGCCCGTGAGCTTGGAACGCGCGTCGGCTTGCACGTGAACACCGTCCGTTCCCACCTTCACGTCCTCACCGAGGCAGGCCTCGTGTCGGCAAGACGCGAGGAGCGCACCCGCCCGGGCCGGCCGCGCGTCCTCTACGAGGCCACGGCCGAGGCGCTCGACGCACCCGCGCTCGCCAGCTATCGCCTGCTCGCGCAGATCCTCGCCAGCTCCCTCGCTGGCTCAGAGCACGACCCCAGCGCTCGCGCCGAGGAGGCAGGACGGGCGTGGGGCCGGCACCTCGTCCGCAAGCCGCCACCGTTTACGTCGACCTCGAGGGAGGAGACGATCGACGAGGTCGTTCGTCTCCACGAGGAGTACGGTTTCAGGCCCGGGCTCAGGCGAGCGAAGGGCGGGCACGAGATCGTGCTGAAGCGCTGTCCCTTCCAGGAGGTGGCGACGACCTACCAGGCCGTCATCTGTCCGCTCCATCTCGGTCTCATGAGGGGAGCGCTGGCGGAACTCGGGACTGGCGTCGAAGCGGATTGGCTCGAGCCCTTCGCCGAGCCAGGCGCCTGCGTCGGCCACTTGACCGGCGCGTGAGGGGGCGGCCTCGACTCCTCTTGGTAGATGGGACAGCAACCCCCGACCGTGCGAGCGGACTCCTCACGCGTGGGTGCGTAAATTCGCGTCGGAGCCACGAAGCGCCGCATTTGCAGGCGAAACCGAGTTTACGCACCCTACGCCGATGGTGGCGCGACGGCGGTGGCCTAACGTCGGCCAGTGGCCGATACCGTCCGGTCGGGCACCAACGAGAAACGCACTGATCCCTACCGCACGATTAGGCCGGTGCGAGTTCACACTTCGGTTCATTCCCAAGCCACCGCAGCGCAAGACGCCCCACGATCACCAGCGGGAGGCGGTCGCGAACAATCGTCGCGGGCTTCCGTACCGCCGACCGTGGCCAGGCGATCATGGCCTGCGGCACGGGCAAAACGCTCGTCGGCCTCCTCGTCGCCGAGGCGACCGAGAGCGCGCGCGCGCGCGCGCGCTTGTCCTCGTCCCTCGCCCTCGCTACTTGCCCAGACGCTACGCGAGTGGACCGCGAACGCCGAGCGCGCCTGTCGCTACCGCGGTCTGCTCGGATGAGACGGTGGTGGGCGAGGACGCAGTCGTGTCGACGACGAGTGAGCTCCCCGAGCACGGCCGGGACGACGCTGTACCCTCGAGTCGTGGAATGAAGCGCCACCCCGCCCTGATCCCGCTCTCGCGAGACCATCACGATGGACTCGTGCAGGCATTGCGGCTGCGCCGTGCTGCCGCGGACGGAGATGCTTCGGCTCGGCTCGCGGCGGCCAGGGAATTCGTGGAGTTCTTCAGGAACGAAGAGCGTGTCCACCTTCGGGATGAGGAAGAAGAGCTCTTCCCGCTTTTCCTCAGGCACGTCCAGTCGCAGCCTGCTCCCCTCCGCGAGGCACGCGTCCAACACGTGCAGCTCGAGGGGTTCGCTCGCAAACTCGAAATCGCCGTGGCGGCCGGCATCGTCGATCGAGAGACGTTGGATGCGGCGGGGGAACTGCTTGACGCACACATCCGGCTTGAGGAGCGACAGCTCTTTCCGCTGATCGAGGAACTCGTGCCAGACGACGAGCTGCAGAGGCTCGGACTCGCCAGCAGGGACGTGATCTGCGCCGTTCGGCGCCCGCCCCTCACGAGGAGCTGATTCAAGGGGAGACAGGGAGATGGAGACACTGACGCAGATGAAGTGCGTCGCGTGCCGCAAGGACGCACCGACCGTGACGGATGCCGAGATCGCCAAATTTCATCGCCAAGTCTCTGACTGGGAGATCGTGGAGCTCGATGGAATCAAACGCCTGAGACGCGTCTTTTCAGTCGACGATTTTGCGCAGGCGTTGGAATTCACGAAGAAGGTTGGCGCGCTTGCAGAGGAAGAGGGGCATCACCCTGCGCTGCTGACCGAATGGGGTAGCACGACGGTCACATGGTGGACGCACAAAATCAAGGGCCTGCATCGCAACGATTTCATCATGGCGGCGAAAACGGACGAGCTGTATCAGCCATGAACCGATCCGTTAGATCGACGGGGCCCGGTCTCGATGCCGGGGAGACGGCGAGGTCATGACTTCTGGTTGCAAGGAGCACAACCTGGGACGGCGAACGGACCTCACCGAATCGGGCAATGCGGGCGGTGTTCTCGGAAGTCCGCTAACGCTGCCGACGGCGATCTTGCGGCGCATTACCCGACGCCGAGGATGAACTTGGCGTCGTCGGACATCCGGTCGGGCGTCCAGGGCCGCTCCCAGGTCAGTTCGATCTCGACGTCCTCGACGTCCGGGGACATCGCGGCGACGACGGCGTGCATGTCCTCCTGGATCATCGGCCCAGCGGCCCATCGAGGTCAGGCTGTGGATCACCTTCATCTTCGGGCCCTCGACCTCGACGTCGTAGAGCAGGCCGAGCTCGACGATGTCCATGCCGAGCTCGGGGTCCTCGACCCGCCGCAGCGCCTCGACCACCTCGTCCTTCGTGGGCACGCCTCCAGTCTCCCCCGGGTCAGGGCTCGGCCACCTGCGCTGGTACAACCGACGTCGGCCCCACAGCGCTCTCGGCGGTCGGCCGCCACTCAGCCGTGTCGCGGACCTGTGTGCTCAGTACACCTAGCCTCCGGTACTCTGAGGCGGATGGAGCGCCTGGAAACCTTGCTGCGAGAGGCCTTTCCCCACGCGATCGAGTTCTCCGTCTTCGACCGCACGGGTACTTCCAGGTCGTCGTCGCGAGCCCGCGCTTCGACGGGCTCTCGCTCGTCGAGCAGCACCGGCTCGTTTACGACGCGCTGGCGGAGCCCCTCGCCGACGGGACGATCCACGAGCTGAGAATCAAGACGAAAGGGAGCCGATGATGGAGCTGCGGGAGAAGATCGAGCAAGTGATCGCGGAGGAGCCGGTGGCCCTGTTCATGAAGGGCACGCCGCAGAGGGTCATGTGCGGGAACTCGCTGCGCGCGCTCGAGGCGCTGCACCGGGCGGGCGCTCCGGTCACCGCCGTCGACATCCTCCCCGACCCAAGGATCCGCCAGGAGCTGTCTACGCTCTCCGGCTGGCCGACGATCCCGCAGGTGTTCATCGGCGGCGAGCTGATCGGCGGCGCCGACATCACGGAGGAGCTGGCGGAGTCGGGTGAGCTCGAGGAGAAGCTCGAGTCGGCGCTCGGCGCGGGCTACCGGAACGTTCGCGGCTCGAAGCCCACGCTTCGGGTAGTGCAGAAGTAGGGGCCGAGGCGGTCGCCACACTCGCCGGACGCCTCGACAAGGTGGTGGCGCTGCTCGAGGAAGCCGGTTGCTCGGCGGCGCGCCCTCTTCGGAAGCGAACCTGAGAGCACCTAACGGAGCCGAAAAAGGGAGCTCCTTGCGGATCCGTGGGTCATGAGGGGCGGCCGGGAAGGGCTGGGCGGAGGCCGCCGGCGGTGAGCATCGCGAGGGCGATCAGGGCGTTGGCGGAGTGGAAGCCGAGACGGCTGCGCTCGACAAGGGATACGACCACGCGATTCTGAAAAACGCCGCTTCAGACCTTGGTCGGTGCGGGTTTGGACGTTTCGTCTCGAGACGGATGTCGCCTTCCGGCTCATCCGCGACAAGCAGCGCCGGCCCTGGCGGATCGTCAAGCCCCGGGCTGAGGATCCGCAAGCTGAGCTGATCCGACGGAAAGGCGAGGAGCACAAGACCGCATATCTCGACCACCTCCTCGCAGAAGGGCGCGACGTAGCCACGATCGAGATCGCCGACCGCGACGAGGACTGGGCCACGAGCCGCCAGGCGCTCCGCGGCTCCGGCTCGGGCTGCCGGTAGCGCGTCATCGGCGTGGGCGTCCCCGGCGGGTAGACCGGGCGACCGCTGCCGTTCGAGGCGGCAGCGCGACCCATCCCTCTCTTCAGCGTCGTCTTCATCAGGCCTGGAACGAGCGCGGCGCCCGAGTGGGGGCGCCAGCCGAAGCCAGAATAGCCGACACTCCGGCTAGTCCAGGCCTCGAACCGTCTCGGCCGCGAGCCACTGGGCGACCGCGAGCAGGCTCCCGTCGCGCCGCTCGACCGCACGCTGCTCGTCGGCGCCGGTCCCGCGCGCGCAGAGCCGCTCGACCTCCCGGAGCTCCTCCTCGCAGCCGAGCCGCTTCGCCGCCGGCGCCGCGAGCTCGGCGAGCTCGAGCACGGCGTCGCGGGCCGGCCTGACCGTGTCGCGGGCGAAATCGGCGAGCTCCGTGTCGAGCCCGTAGCGAGCGGCGCGCCACTTGTTCTCCGCGATCAGGGTGCGAGGCGCGGCGGGCAGGCGTCCGTCCTGCTCGTACCGCTCGGCGAAGGTGGCGGCGAGACTCTGGACGAGCGAGGCGAGCGCGGCGACGCTCTCGACCCGTGTCTGGGCGTCGCACGCGCGGAGCTCGACGGTGCCGAGCTTCGGATGCGGGCGCACGTCCCACCAGATGTACGTGTAGTCCTCGAAGAATCCCGCGGCGACGGCGTGGCCGACGAGCGCCTCGAACTCTTCGTACGAGTCCAGGCGCGGCGGCAGCCCGCTCCGCGGCATCGTCTCGAAGACCTTGCTCCGGGTCGATGCGAGGCCCGTGTCGCGCCCCTGCCAGAACGGGGAGTTCGCCGACAGCGCGAGCAGCTCGGGGACGTGGGTGCGAAGCGCGGTGGCGACCGCCACGGCCTTGTCGGCGGAGTCGATCCCGACGTGGACGTGCAGGCCGAAGATCACGACCTGCTCGGCCACCCAGCGCAGCTTGTCCAGCACGCCCGTGTACCGCGGCGAGTCGGTGATCTCCTGGTGCTCCCAGCGCGAGAACGGGTGCGTCCCCGCCGAGGCGATCAGCGCGCCGCGCTCGGCGGCGGCGTCGCGCAGGGAGGTGCGGAGCTCGCGCACCTCCGCGACCGCCTCGCGGACCGAGCCTGCGACTCCGGTCGCGGTCTCGAGCACCGAGGTCATCAGCTCCGGCCGCACGCGCTCGTCGTCGGCCTCCTCGGCGACCTCGTCGAAGCGCGGGACGAGCTCGTAGCTCTCGGCGCCCACCAGCTGGAACTCCTCCTCGATGCCGAGGCTGTAGGGCGCGCTCCGGCCGAACGCGTGCTCGATCCCGAACCCCACGGCTGGGTCAGCCGAGCTCGACCGGCACCGGCGTCTCGGCGGGCTCGTAGCCGAGGTTCGGGCCGAGCCAGCGCTCGACCTCCGGGAGCGGCAGCCCCTTTCGCGCCGCGTAGTCCTCGACCTGGTCACGGCCGAGCCGTCCGACGGAGAAGTACCGGGCCCGCGGGTGGGCGAGGTAGATCCCGCTCACGCTCGCCGCCGGCAGCATCGCGAAGGACTCGGTCAGCTCGATGCCCAGGCTCTCCGCGCCGAGCAGGTCGAAGAGCTTGCGCTTCTCCGTGTGGTCGGGGCAGGCGGGATAGCCGAACGCCGGGCGGATCCCGCGGAAGCGCTCGGCCAGCAGGTCGTCGCTCGCGAGGCGTTCGTCGGCCTCGTACCAGTCGCGCCGCGCCTGCTCGTGCAGGAACTCGGCGAAGGCCTCGGCCAGGCGGTCGGCGAGCGCCTTGACCATGATCGCGTTGTAGTCGTCGTTCTCCGCCTCGTAGCGGGCGGCGAGCTCGTCCGCGCCGTGGATCGTGACGGCGAAGGCGCCGATGTGGTCGCCTTCCGGAGCGACGTAGTCGGCGAGGCACCGGTTCGGGCGCGAGTCCCCGTACGCCGACTGCTGGCGCAGCATGCAGAAACGCGCCCCGTCCTCGAGCAGCACGTCGTCTCCCTCCGTGTGGGCGGGCCAGAAGCCGTAGACCCCGCGCGGGCTCAGCTCGACCTCGGCGAGCAGCGCGAGCGCGTCGTCGTAGAGCTCACGCGCGGCCGGCTGCTCGAGGATCGCCGGGAACCTCCCCTTCAGCTCCCACGCGTGGAAGAAGAACTGCCAGTCGATGTACGGGCCGAGCGTGGCGAGGTCCGGCTCGACGACGCGGGTGCCGGTGAACGCCGGCACCGGGAGTTCGTCGAAGGGCACCTTCTCGCGGTTGGCGCGCGCCTCCTCGACCGGCAGCAGCGGCTTCCGCTCCTTCTCCGAGTGCTGGTCGCGCAGCCGCTCCTGCAGGCGGTTCTCCTTGTCGAGCGGCGTGTACTCCGGCTCGATCGTGGTGATGTAGGCCGCCTGCTCGGCCAGCCGCTTCATGCGGCGGCCCTCGCCGAAGCGAAGTGCCTTCTCGAAGGAGCCTAAGGCCGACGACATGCCGTCGCAGGGTAGCTAGAGGGGCGCGACTCGACCTCCCACAGCTCGCCGTCGAGCCGCGCCGCGCCGCGCGGACGACGTAGGACTCCCCCTGCCGCTCGCCGACCTGCTCCAGCTGCCGGTTGCCGCCGAACGCGCGCTCTCCGTCGACCCGCAGCTCGCGCTCGCCTTCGCGCGTGACGAGCTCGAGCTCGTCGCCGCCCGGGTCCTCCTCGAGCGCGATCACGTCGACAAGGCGGGCGCCGACCGCCCCAGACGTGCTCGCCGCGACGCACGCCCTCCGCCTTGTACGGCGGTGGGATCGTCTCCTCGATCGCCTCGGCGAGCGGTGCGAGCGCGTCCGGCGGAACCTCCTCCTCGACGAGGAGCTCCTCGAGCGCCCGAGCGCGCGCGGCGGCCGCGGGCTCGTCGCCGTTCGTGATCGACGCGTGCGAGTGGTCGTGGTCGTGCTCGCTCATTCCGCTTCCTCCAGCCAGTGCTCGAAGACGTCGGCGTAGATCCGGTCGCCGGCGTGGCCGCGGGAGTCGGGGCAGACGTCGCGCTGCGCGAAGCCGACGAGGTAGAGCGGCTGCTTCGGGAGCCCGTCCCTGCCGTAGGCCCGCGTCTCCGAGTTCGTGAACGACGCGTGGACGCGCTCGACGCTGCCGGTCTTGCCCTTCACGTAGCCGGGGGTGCGGTGATGGCCCTCGTGCGCCCGGCCGCGACCCGCACCCGCTGGCCGGCGCGGTACCTCACCTGCCGAGCCTCGCATCGAGCTCGCCGGGAGCGAGCACGCCCTCCTCGGTGAGAACCGTCTCGACCGAGTAGAGCCAGCGCTCCATCCTTCCGGCGGCTGCTCGGTGCGGAGGCCCCGCAGTTTTGACACCCCACAGGCGTCGCGCTCGCACGGAAGCTCAAGCGCCTGCCGAAGTTCGCGGACTGGGCCACCGCCAGGAAGCGGGACGACGCACTCCTGACCGAGTGGCAGGTGTACAGGATGTTCGACGCCCGCCGCGGCGCGTGGTCGACGTTCCAGTTCCTGATCAAGGAGCGCCTCGAGGACAACGGCAAGCCGGTCGGCTCCGACGGCCGGCTGACGCGTTAGAGCGGGTTACGCGACTGCGTGCAGGGTCGCGAGCCGCTCGAGGCACGAGCGGGCTTCGTCCGGCGCGCGGACGGCCGGCAGCGGTTCCTCCTGGAAGGAGAGGTCGGGCGTGAACTTGTCGCGCGCGACCACGCGGCCGTGCTCGACCGCCACGACCGTTCCGTCGGGCAGCTCGTTCTTGCGCAGCTTGATGCCGGCGTAGCTCTCGACGAGCTCGAGCGCCACGCGCGTCGACGCGAAGAAGAGCTCGTGCTTGCGCTGGCCCAGCCACAGCGGCCGCCCCATGCCGCGCGCGAGCAGCAGCTCGGAGCGGCCCTCGTCGAGCCAGGCAGCCGCCATGGAGCCGTACAGCTGCTGGAGCGCCGCGGCCGTGTGGCCCGCGCGAGCGCTCGGCGAGCGCGAAGATGATCTCGGAGTCGACGGTCATGCCGGGCTCGGCGCGGGGGATCCGGTGCTCCGCGAAGAGCTCGTCGTCGTTCTCGATGATCCCGTTGTGGATCCCGACGACCGAGCCGTGCCGGATCGGGTGGTTGTTCGCGGAGAGGCTCGGATGACCCTTGGTGTAGTCGCGGACGTGGACGAGGAGCTTGGTCGCGTCCTCGGGCACACGGATCCGCTCGAGCAGCGCGGTCGCTCCTGAGCGCTGCTTGTGCACCGCGATCGGCGATCCAGGGCTGCGATACGCGTACCCCACTGCGTCCGCGCCCCGTTCCGCGATGCCGGCCAAAAGCGCGCGTGCCGCCAGAGTCCGCTCGACGCGGCTCTGGGGATCGAGGCTATATCCGGCGATTCCGCACAAAGTCTGGGCAAAGGCAGAGCGACCGTTCGGCCGCTTCATCTTTCTAGACGCATCGGCTGGGGTCCTTGTTAGGAGCTATCCCTCCTTGGAGGCTTGACGGGCGGCTCAAGAGTCCCCTCGTGCACGCGCAGTTCCGCCAAACTGCGACAACGACCCACCGCGGACATGGCAGCCTACGACATACGCAGATGACTTGTACTTCGCCGTTTGGCCTGACGGCCAGCCGGTCTTCACGATTACTTCGAACGAGCCGATGTCTTCGAACGAGCCGATGTGATATTCGCGCGCACGTGTGTACTCAAACTCGACTCCGCGCTCAAACTCGACTCCGCGCTCAAACTCGACTCCGCGCCCAGCTGTCGCCTTTTGGCGGGACTGCGACAGAGCCCTCGGCCCGGCGCGCGCCACAGCGAACGATTCCGCTCGAGCTGCGTTACGATCGCCTCTCCTACAACGAGCGGGGACGATCATGAGACGGCTCCCACCGCTGCTCCTCGTGTTCGTGGCGCTCGCCGCCGGCTGAAGCGTCGCCGTCGCGCAGAGTTCTGCGACCGCGAAGGCGATCACGTACCACCAGGCGGGCCACCACGCCGTTTTGTGCAGGCGCTGAGCAGGGCGCACTCCGAGAGCGGATGCCGTTCGAGCAGCTGAAGGCCGAGCAGGGAGGCCTGGGGTTCGGCGCCGTGGGAGCGCGTCGCGCCGATGCTGGCGCCGGTGCACGAGCGCCTCGTGCGCGCGCTCGAGGCGCGGCCGGGCGTCCGCTGGCTCGACGTGGCGACGGGGACAGGAGCGCTCGCCCTGCTCGCCGCCCGCGGGGGGGCCGACGTCAGCGGCGTCGACCTGGCGCCGAAGCTGATCGAGACCGCCCGCAGGCTCGCCGCCGAGGAAGGCCTCGCGATCCGCTTCGAGGTCGGCGACGCCGAGACGTCTTCCCGTCCCGGCCGCGAGCTTCGGTGTCGTCTCCTCGGCGATGGGGATCATCTTCGCCCCCGGCCACCGGGCGGTCGCCGGCGAGCTCGCCCGCGTTTGCGAGCCCGGCGGGCGCCTCGGCTTCTCCGCCTGGCGCAAGGACGCCGGCTTCACGCCCGTCACGCGCCGCTTCTCGCTGCCCGCGACATTCAGCTGGACGAGGCTGAGAGAGCAACGCTACGAATGATCCTGGATGCGGCCGTCGCAGCCGCCCGATTGACAAGCGAACTGCGCTCGCTGCAGATGGTGCTTCGAGCCGAACGCCGGACCGGCGAGGCTGGCGACGACTAGACGGCTCCGGCCCTCCACGCTGCCGGACGCCTCGCTCACGCGGCTTGCTTCCATGGACGAGCATCTGCCGCGGGTGTAGAAGTCCAGCGATGGTCAGCGGCTACTGCTACCGCGTCACCTTCGAGGACGCCGGAGACGTAACGACGAACTACGTCGGCGCGGTCTTGCAGGTCGGCGACACCATCACCCTCGAAGGCGAGCACTGGATCATCACGGACGCCAAGGTCTTGAGCGAGAGGGACGTGGACTTCGAGATCCGCGTCCGCCGCGCCGAGGAGGAATAGGCCGCTCACGCCGCCCGTATCGCGGCCCGCGGTTTCGCTAGTTCGGCTCGCTGCCCGGCCCTCCTATTCACACGCGCCCGCATTTCGTGTCGAGTGCGAGCAGGAGAACCTCCTCGCTTTGATTCCCGTGACTTGCTCAGCTTCGGACCAAGAGGCGAGCCTTGCGTCGGATCTGACCGCCGTGAGGTTTGTGACTCTGAGCACAAATATTCGGCTATACTCGATGGGCACGTCGACCTAGCGCGGAAGCCGCCGAGGCTCCGAGGTTCCCTCTCCGACTTACACAAAAGGCCTGAGTGCATCGGGTGGACCCGTTTGCGGGTTCGCCGCCGCAAGTCAGAGAGTTGGGAGCAATCACATGATGAATCTGCAGCCGCTTGGAGATCGTCTGATCGTCGAGGTCCTCGAGGAGGAGGAGACGACAGGGAGTGGGATCGTCCTCCCGGATACCGCGAGGGAGAAGCCGCAGCGCGGCCGTGTGCTTGCGCTCGGCCCGGGCGGTCGGAGCGAGAAGACCGGCGAGTCGATCCCGATGGACGTCGCCGTAGGCGACGAGGTCATCTTCTCGAAGTACGGCGGTACCGAGTTTAGGCTCGGTGCGGACGAGGTCCTGATTCTGCGCGAGTCGGACGTGCTCGCGAAGGTCACATCCGCCACCACCAAGGGCAAGGGCAAGGGCAAGCGCAAGCGCGAGCTGGCCGGCGCCACCGCCTAGTCACAACACAAGGAAGGAACGCCGACATGCCTCACAAGGAGTTGAAGTTCAACGAGGAGGCGCGCCGCTCGCTCGAGCGCGGCGTGAACATCCTCGCCGACGCGGTCAAGGTCACCCTTGGCCCGAAGGGTCGGTACGTCGTCCTCGACAAGAAGTTCGGCGCGCCGACGATCACGAACGACGGCGTCACCATCGCCCGTGAGATCGAGGTCGAGGACCCATTCGAGAACCAGGGCGCGCAGCTCGTCCGCGAGGTCGCGACCGCGACCAACGACGTCGCCGGCGACGGCACCACCACCGCGACCCTCCTCGCGCAGGCAATCGTCCGCGAGGGCCTGAAGAACGTCGCCGCCGGCGCGAACCCGATGGGGCTCAAGCGCGGCATCGAGCAGGCCGTCGAGGAGGTCGTCGAGGACCTGAAGAAGCAGTCGAAGCAGATCTCGGGCAAGGAGGACATCGCCCGCGTCGCCACGATCTCGGCGCGCGAGCGCGAGATCGGCGACGTCATCGCCGACGCGATCGACCGGGTCGGCAAGGACGGTGTGGTCAACGTCGAGGAGGGCCAGACCTTCGGCCTCGAGCTCGAGTTCACCGAGGGCATGCAGTTCGACAAGGGCTACCTGTCGCCGTACATGATTACCGACGCCGAGCGC
>Ga0307278_10001435_pt1 | contig 11866 bp, 12 predicted proteins | sample ER_DNA_117_FD_194482 | JGI IMG/M metagenome (GOLD analysis project Ga0307278, IMG submission 194482) | Bulk soil microbial communities from the East River watershed near Crested Butte, Colorado, United States - ER_DNA_117 | ecosystem: Environmental > Terrestrial > Soil > Floodplain | place... | reverse complement strand
GATTTTTCTGACCGCAAGTGGTGGAGTTGCCAAGAATCAGGAGCACCTGGATGCCGTCAGCTCGGAGCTTGCAGCCACGCCCGTGCCGCAGCCGAGCGCCCCAGGATCCTCCCAGCTCGAGCAGGAGAAATCCGCGCGTGTGACGGCTCTCTCGTCCGCGCTAGGAGGCCGGCTCGCGTGGGACCGCGTCCTGCGTGAGATCTCGCTCGTGCTCCCGGAAGACGTCTGGCTGACGAGCCTGTCCGCGCAGGCCCCGAGCGCCGCTGCGGCTGCCGACGTGACAGCGCCGGCCGGGTTCTCGATCAACGGCAAGACGTATTCGCACGACGGGGTTGCGCGGCTGCTCGCGCGGCTCGCGGTCGTGCCTCACCTTTCGAGCGTGCAGCTCCAGAGCAGCGCGAGGGCGACCAGCGAGACCGGCCATGCCGTGATCGAGTTCTCGATCAACGCGACCGTCAAGGCTGCAGGAGCATGAGGAACACGGGCTCAGCCCCGATCGTCGCCGGCATCGCGGCCGGGCTCCTCGTCTACGCGCTGGCGGGCTACTTCCTGCTCATCTCTCCGCAGAGTGCGCGCTCCGCCAAGCTCAAGCATCAGGTCGAGGTGACGCAGGCACAGATCGACCAGTACCGCGCCCAGGCCGCCCAGGCGAGCACGGCAACCCCGATCCGCGTCGCCGAGCTCTTTCGCCTGACGAAGGCGATGCCGGACGAGGTCGACATGGCCGGGCTGCTCCTCGAGCTCAGCCGCGTCGCGCGCGAGAGCGGGATCGAGCTCGACTCGGTCACGCCGCAGGCGCCGGCGGTGGCCTCCGGCTACCAGAGCATGCCCATCACGCTCGAGGTCGACGGAAACTACTACGAGCTCTCCGACTTCCTGTTCCGGCTGCGGAACCTGGTGCGGGTTCGTTCCGGCCGGCTGGATGCCCAGGGCCGCCTGTTCGTCGTCGACTCAATCGGCTTCAGCGAGAGCACGAAATCGTTCCCGCGCATCAAGGCAAGTCTCACGCTCCATGCCTTCGTCTACGGCGACAACTCCGTTCCCGTCGCGGCGCCGGCCGTCGCGCCCACCACGACAACGACGACTACGACCACTACGCCGACGACTACGACGCCGACTACGACCACTGCACCGCAGTCGCTCGACACTCCGCCCGGCCCGAGCGCATCCGGAGCGGGGGTGCCGTGATGGCGAAGAAGTTCGATGCGAAAGCGAAGGCGAAGCGCCAGAAGATCATCGCCGCCGTTCTCGGCGTCTTGCTACTCGGCGTCCTCGCGTACGAGGTTCCTTCGCTCATGAAGACAATGAACAAGAAGCCGCCCACGTCTCCGGCCGCCGCCGTGCCGGCTCCCGTTACGCCCCCTGCTGCGGCGCCGGCGGGGACCCCTGTGGCTGCGGCCGTCACCGGCTCCGGCACGCTCACGGATTCCGATCCGGCACCGCAGGCGGGGACCGGACAGTTGCTCTCATTCGACCGCTTCGCGACGAAGGATCCCTTCGTGCAGCAGGCGGGCGCACCGGTTGCGGCGCCGACACCGGCACCTGCGCCTACAGCGGTCCCGACCGCGACCCCGCCGCCGCCGCCTCCGCCTCCGACCCTTGCGAGGCAGCCGGCCGGAAGGACCTCGGCCCGGATCTCCGTCAACGGAGCGGTGCAAAACGTCGGTGTGAAGGCGATGTTCCCGGCGGCAGACCCGGTGTTCGTCCTCGCATCCCTTCAGAAGACGAGCGCCAAGGTCGGCATCGCCGGCGGCTCGCTCTCGACGGGCACCTCGACGGTGAAGCTCTTGCTGGGCAAGAAGGTCACGCTGATGAACACCGCCGACGGCACGCGCTACGTCCTCCTTCTCGTCTCCGTCGGCTAGCCCCCGCCGGCCCTGTCCGGTGCCAGGCACCAGGCATGTCCCGTTCAGTCCGCTCGCGGCTTAGCCTATGCCGACCTCGAGCTAGCTGGCCTCACATGCGCGGGCCGTCATGGCGCGCGTAGCGCGCCGGAGCTTCTGCGTCTAACTACCGGTGGAAACGTCGAACGTGGAGACCTGGCGCGCGTAGGTGAGCGCCAGGTTGTTCCGGTCGCGCACGACGACGGTGACCTTTTTGAGCGCCCGTCCGCCGGTCGGCGAGACCGAGACGATGTACGTGTCTACGCGATAATCCTTGCGGTCCGCACCGGTCGCCTGCCGGCTCGCGTTGCACTCGTCGGGCGTGCCCGGACACACTCCTGTCACCTGCGAGGCGTTGAAGGCAGTGTCAGTCGTATACGGAGCAGTCAGCGGGATCGAGCTGGCCTCCAGGCGGATCGCGTCGTAGGTGAGCGCGCGGTAGAGCTCCATTTGGCCGTCGGCGAGGACGGCGGCGGTCGTCACCCGGCTGGCTCGATTGAGGGAGACGATTCCGGAGGAGAACGCGGCGATGACGGCCAGCAGCCCGATGTTAAGCATCGTCATGGCCATCAGCAGCTCGATCAAGCCGAAGCCGCCTTCTCGGCGAAGGAGCGTGCGCACGGTTCTTCTATCGGCAGCGTGCCGCGGTTGCTCAAGTGCCGCGATCCCTCTGCCGATACGGAATTGCGGTGCTTTCTAGAGCTCTTTCCCCCCGGTAGGACATGGCGGCTTTCGGATACAGCGCGATCGACGCGCAGGGCTTCGAGCTGCAAGGCGAGATCCACGCCCCGGATCCCGATGCGGCGCGCGAGCAGCTGCGTATGCGCGGCCTCTTGGCTCAGCAGCTGAGCGAGCTCCCCGCACAGGGCGAGGAGGGCGTTCGCACCGTCTTCAAGAAGATCAAGCCCAAGTCCCTCCAGATCTTCTCGCGACAGTTCGCGACCATGATCGACGCGGGTCTCTCCGTCGTCGGGGCACTCGTCATCCTCGAGGAGCAGACCGACGACAAGTACCTCGGCGCGGTCATCTCCGAGCTCCGGGCCGACGTCGAAGGCGGGCTTCTCCTCTCGCAGGCGATGTCCCGCCACCCGAAGATCTTCAGCGGCCTCTACATCGCGATGGTCGAAGCCGGCGAGGCCGCAGGAATCCTCGACCAGGTGCTCGACCGCGTCGCCTTCCAGATCGAGAAGGAAACGCAGATCAAACGCCGCGTGAAGGGCGCCATGATATATCCGACGATGGTCCTGATCTTCGCGACCCTCGTCCTGATCGGGATGCTGCTTTTCCTCGTCCCGATCTTCGTCGACATCTTCAAGGACCTCGGTGGCGAGCTGCCGATGCTCACCCAGTACGTCGTGACCATGTCGGACTTCCTCCGAGGCAACTGGATGTTCGTCTTCCCGGCCCTGGGCGGCGTGATCTTCGGCTTCCGCCGCGCGAAGAAGACGGAGCAAGGGCGCAAGGTTTGGGACCGTTTCAAGCTGAGAGTGCCGATGAAGATCGGCAGCGTCGTGCTCAAGGTCACGATCGCCCGCTTCTCTCGCACGCTGTCGACGCTCGTCGCCGCGGGCGTGGACATCATCAAGGCGCTCGAGATCACGGGCCAGACGGCCGGCAACTGGGTCGTCGAAGAGGCGCTTTCCGACGTTCGCGCGCGGGTGCACGAGGGAATGTCGATCGCGCAGCCGCTCGTCGAGAACCCCATCTTCCCGCCGATGGTCGGCCACATGGTCAAGATCGGCGAGGAAACCGGAGAGCTCGAGAAAATGCTCGGCAAGATCGCCGACTTCTACGAGGACGAGGTCGATTCGGCCATTCAGAGCCTGACCTCGATCATCGAGCCGGTGATGATGATCGGCGTCGGCCTGATGGTCGGCGTGATCATCATCTCGATGTACCTGCCGATGTTCAAGATGCTCACGCTCGTCAAGTAATGGGCCAGCTGCGCGGCTAGATCGTCTCGAGCGTCGCGCGGCGGCGCCCGTCGGCCTCGAAGAACCTGAGCAGGAAGTAAGCAGCAGCCGCGTAGCAGGCGCCGATCGCGGCCTCCGTCGCGACGAGGCCCGAGACGTCCGAGAAGAGCGCCCCGTCCGCCAGCTCGCGCGCGGCCTGAATCCCGTGTGTCAGCGGGAGACCCTTCGCCACGGTCTGCATCCAGCCGGGCAGCGAGTCGAGCGGGACGTTCGCGCCGCAGAAGAGCAGGAGGATGAGCGTGACCAGGTTCGCGAGAAAGAACACGTCCCGCGCGCGGAGCCCCACGGCCCCCGTCATCAGGCCCAGCGCCGTGCAGGCGAACGAGCTGACGAGCACGACGAGCGCGATCCCGGGCACCTCGCCCGCGGAGAGCCGGAAGTCGAGGAGGGCCCAGCCGACTGCGAACCCGAACGCGGAAACGAAGAAGCCGTTGACGACGAGCGGCAGCGCGCGCCCGAGGAAGAGCGCGATGCGGTTGGCGGGCGTGGCCAGCAAGGGTGAGAGCGTTTGCGTCCACCGCTCGCCGCCGATCGTCATCGCCATCCCGAAGATTCCCGCCAGCGCCGAGGCCTGAACGGCGTTCCCGACGACGAAGAACTCGTCGTTGCGCAGCCCCGCGAAGCGGCCGATGTAGGCGAAGAAGAGAATCTGGAAGACCGGGCCTCCGAGCATGGTCGGGATGTAGATCGAGGGCCGCAGCCAGTTGAAAAGCGCCCTATAGGCGAGATAGCCGCCCACGAAGAAGACGCGCAGGGAGGTCACGCGATGGCCAGAGTCGCCCGCTCGCGGGCGAGCTTCTCGAAGTAGCGCAGGCAGTAGTGCCCGATGACGAGGTACACGATGCCAAGCGCGATCGACATGGCCACGGGAAACGCCGGATCGCCTCCGAGCGCGGACTCGCGGAGCGCCTTCACGCCCCAGGTGGGAGCGAGCGCCCAGGAGATCGGCCGAGTCCACCCCGGCAGTAGAGCGAGGCCGGTGAGGAGGCCGGTCACGAGCCAGACTGGATACTCGAGCAGGTTCGAGAGCGCATTCGCGTGCCGGTAGAGGACGAAGGTCGAAGCGAGCACGAGCCCCAGCAGCCCGAGCGCGAGCACCGCCGCGGGCAGCGCAACCACGAACCAGGCCGGATGGGCGAGCTGGAAGGGGACGTCGAAGAAGAGCCAGCCCCAGACGAGCGTCGAAGTGAGCGAGTAGAGCCCGATCGTCGCCGTCGCGATTGTCAGCGGGAGGATCACCCAGATGAAGGCGGGGGGAACGGCGATGCAGTACTCCAGCGTGCCCTGCCAGCGCTGCCACTGGATCGCCCCGCCGGAACCGAAGAGCGTCGCCGACCAGATGCCCATCATTCCGGCTCCGATCGCCACGAAGAGCAGCGATCCAGGACGCGCGCCCGCTCTGAACATCAGGTACGCGATCGACGCGAAGATGACGGGCGAGATGACGGAGACGATGATGAAGAAGCCCGAGAGGGTGAGGCTCTTCAGATGGAAGGCCCAGCCCATGTAGAGGAGGCGCGCGATCCTCACGCCCGCTCCAGCGTGGCGTAGCGGCGACCCTGGGCCTCGAACCAGCGCAGGAGCGCATAGCCGCAGAGCCCGTAGGCGAGCCCGACGAGAACCTCGGCCCCGACCAGGCCGCCGACGGCGCCCAGGCTCGCCCCGTCGGCGAGCCGGCGTGCAGCGACGATCGCGTGCGTGAAGGGCATTCCCTGCGCCGAGGTGCTCATCCAGCCCGGCAGGGAATCGAGCGGCACGTTGGCGCCCGTGAAGATGAGCAGGAATCCGAAGATGACGTTCGTGAGCACGGCGTTCTCTCTCAGGCGCAGGCTGATCGCCGCGTTGATGAGCCCCAGCCCGGTGCATGAGAAGGCGGCGATCAAGACGACGAGTGCGATCGGCGCGATCGACGACAGCGGAAGCCGGACGTCGAGGATGAGACAACCGAGCGCGAGCGCGACGGCGGCGACGAATGCGCCGTTGACGACGACGGGCATCGAGCGGCCGAAGAAGAGCGGAATGCGCCCTGCGGGACTGACGAGGATCGCGCTGAGCGTGCCCTGGTAGCGCTCGCCGCCGATCATCTGGGACATGGCAAAGAGGCAGGGGATGGCCGCGTACTGGATCGCATTCCCGATCACGTAGAACTCGTCGGAGCGCAGATGGGCGGAACGCCCGATGTAGGCAAAGAGCAGGATCTGGAAGATCGGCCCGACAAGGAGGCTCGGGACGTAGATCCAGGGCGTGAGCCAGTAGAAGAGCGCGCGGAAGCTCGTCACCCCCCCGACGAAGAAGATCCGCGCCGCGACGGTCACGTCAGGGAAAGCGCGCCGCGCACGCGGGCCGCCCGCAGCACGCGCTCCGTGACGAGCACTCCGAGCGCGACGTACGCGACCCCGAGGCCGAGGCACAGCGCGAGATCGTCCAGCGGCGAGCCCCCGAGTGCCGACTCGCGAATCGCGTTCATGCCCCAGGTCGGCGCGAGCGCCCAGGAGATCGGGTGGACCCAGTCCGGGAAGAGCGCGAGCGGGACGAGGAAGCCTCCGATCAGCCAGACCGGGTACTCGAAGAGGTTGCCGAGCGCCCACGCGGCCCGGAAGCGCACGAAGCAGACCGCGAACAGGAAGCCGAGGGCGCCGAATGAGATGACGGTGCCGAGGATCGAGAGCCCGAACAGGAGTGGATGGACGATCGAGACGTGGATCCCGAACAGGAAGCGGCCCCAGAGCAGCGTCGCCGCCATGCAGTAGAGGCCGATCGTCGCCATGCCGAGCGTGACCGGGAGCAGGATCAGAGAGAAATGGGGCGGAGTCGCGACCAGCAGCTCGAGCGTCCCGAACCAGCGCTCGCGCTGCATCGCTGCGCCCGCTGTCGTGCTCGTCGCCGACCACATCCCCATCACCGCCGCCCCCAGCGAGGCGTAGAGCAGCGTCCGGGGGCTGTCGCCGGCGCGAAAGACGAAGAAGGCGACAGTCGCGAAGAAGAGCGGCCAGATGACCTGCCCGACGCCCTCGAAGGCAGACCGGCTGATCATCTTGAACTGGAAGTACCAGCCCATTCCGAGCAATCGGAGCGTTCTCATTCTTCGGTGACGAGCGCCACGTATGCGTCCTCGAGCGTCGGCTCGCGGCGGGAGATCCGGCCGACGTTGGCTCCGTTCAGGTGGCCGAGGATCGCGTGGGTCAGCTCGACGTCTGCCTTGGTCTGCACCACGAGCACTTGCGCCTGGTCCCGCTCCTCGACGGAGACCGCAAGCACCCCGTCGAGGCCGCGCACGCTCTCGATCGTCTCGTCGGCGACGCCGTAGACCTCCACCTCGACGATGCTGCCCTGGGCGACTCCGCGCTTGAGGTCGCTGGGTGTGCCCTCGGCGAGGATCTTGCCGCGGGCGATGACGGCGATCCGGTCGCAGAGCGCATCGGCCTCGAACATGTAGTGCGTCGTCAGCAGGATCGTCTTCCCGGCGTCGGTCAGCGACGCGATCGTGGCACGCAGCTCCCGCGCGCCTACGGGATCGAGCCCGAGCGTCGGCTCGTCGAGGAAGAGGACCTCGGGATCGTGGAGCAGGCCGCGGGCAACGTGCAGGCGCTGTTTCATCCCGCGCGAGTACCCTTCCGCGCGCTCTTGCTCACGGCCCTTGAGCCCGACGAGCTCGAGCAGCTCCTCGATTCGCTGCTTCTGGACCCGGCTCGGAACGCCATAGAGCTCGGCGAAGTAGCGAAGGTTGTCGTAGCCAGAGAGGCGCTCGTAGACGCCGCGCTCGCCGCCGAAGACGTAGCCGATTCGCTTGCGCACCTCCCGCGCGTCCTTGACCACGTCGTAGCCGAGGACGCGTCCAGTCCCGGAGGTGGGGATCAGCAGCGTGATCAGCATCTTGATCGTCGTCGTCTTGCCCGCCCCGTTCGGTCCGAGCAGTCCGAAGAGCTCGCCCTTCTCGATCCCGAAGCTGACTCCGCAGACGGCTTCGATCTCCTTCACGCGGCGGCGGATCGTGCCCGTGTGCGTTTTGTACGTCCGGTGGAGGTCCTGCGCCTCGACGACGGCCATGCCCGGAGACTATCGTCAGCGGCTGGGCGTTTCGAAGCCGCCTCCTCCAGGGGTCTCGATGCGTATGAGATCGCCTTCTTCGAGGTCACGGGTCGCCTTCGCCGGGAGCTCCTCTCCGTTCAGGAGGTTGCGCCCGGGTGCTCCCGGCTCGCCGCCGCCGGCCCCGCTTGGGCTGCACGCGCGCCGCTCGGAGATGACGGAGAACCGGCACGGCTCCAGCGCGCGGAGCTCGCGAACTATTCCGTCTCCGCCCCGGTGGCGGCCGGCTCCCCCCGATCCGGAGCGAAGCGAGTGGCGCTCGACCCGTAGTGGATACGCCAGCTCGAGCGCCTCGGTCGGCGTCGTCAGCGTGTTCGACATCGTCACGTGCACGCCAGACGGGCCGTCCGCGTTCGGGCAGGCTCCCTGGCCGCCACCGAGCGTCTCGTAATACGTGAAGCGCTCGTTGCCGAAGGTGAGGTTGTTCATCGTCCCCTGGCCCTGTGCAGGCACGTCGACGGCCTCGCCGAGCGCGCTGAAGAGGCAGTCGACGATACGGCAGGAGGTCTCGACATTGCCGGCGGCGACTGCGGCGGGTGCCTGCGCGTTCACGAGCGAGCCGGCAGGCGCCCGCACGCGAACGGGTGCGAATGCGCCGCCCGAGGCCGGAAGGTCGGGCGCGGTCAGGCAGCGCACGACGAAGTAGCACGCCGATCGCGTGACCGAGAGTGGGCAGTTGAGGTTGCCCTCGTGCTGGGGTGCCGTCCCCGCGAAGTCGAAAGCAATCCCGTCGCCGTCGATCTCGATCGCCGCACGCAGCTCGAGGTCGCCCGCCGGCGCTTCGAGCACCTCCGCGCCTTCGTACCGGCCGTCGGGCAGTCGACCGAGCGCGGCCCGTACGACACGCTCGGAGTGGACGAAGAGCTGCTCCATCGCCGCAACGATGAGCTCTCGCCCTCGCCGCTCGCAGAGCTCCGCGAGACGCTGCTCCGCGAGGCGGTGGGCCGCGAGCTGCGCGCGGAAGTCGCCGCGCCGCTCCTCGGGATTGCGCATCTGCGCGACGAGCTCCGCGAGCACCTGCTCGTCGAGCCGGGTCGGCGGGATGACGACGCCCTCCTCAGCGAGGGTGCGCGAGCCTGCCGGCATGCTGCCGGGCTCCCGGCCGCCGACGTCGGCGTGGTGGGCGCGCGTGACGGCGAAGCCGGCCTCGGTGCGGGAGACGAGCGTGATGTCGGGGAGGTGCGTTCCGCCCGTGTACGGGTCGTTGAGGATGAAGACGTCCGCGGGCCCGGGGTCGTGTTGCAGAACGGCCGCCACTGCGTCGGGCATCGCTCCGAGATGGACGGGAATGTGCTCGGCCTGCGCGATCATCCGGCCGCTTTCGTCGAAGAGCGCAGCTGAGCAGTCGCGCCGTTCCTTGATGTTCGCGGAGAACGCGGAGCGGACGAGCACGGCGCCCATCTCCTCCGCAATCGACCGGAGAGCGCTGCCGAGAACTTGGAGCTGAATGTTCACGCGCGCGTGAGCCTCCAGGTGGAACCATCCCTAGCCCCCACCCACCCTTGGGGAAGCCAGCACGTCGACCCGTCCAGTTCCAGCACGTGCGGCCCGGACACTTCTTGCCGGGTCGACTTGCTCGGCTCGATGCGCGGGCCCGGGCGCACCTCGGCGGTGCGGATGGCGACGAGCTCAATCCTCCGGCCGCGGTCGGCGTAGCCGTAACGCTCCTCATGCGCGCGGTGGAAGGACTCGGCTAGCTCGGGGCTGAGCGGCACCGTCAGCTCGAACGATTGACCCTTGTAGCGGAGATCGGCCTCGCCTTCGAGTGGGAGCTTCCCGACATCCTCGAGCGGGACGACGTACGAGCGGACCTCGTCGCGCCGCTCATCGCTCGCGGCGAGCCCGAGTGCCGAGAGCATGCCGGCGGCCTCGGGAACGAGCACCGTCTGGGCTCCGAGCTCGTCGGCGAGCGCGCAAGCGTGAAGCGGCCCTGCGCCGCCGAACGCGACGAGCGCCAACTCGCGCGGATCGTGGCCGCGCTCGACCGAGACGACGCGGAGTGCCCGCAGCATCTCGGCGTTCACGACCTCGACGACTGCGGCCGGGTCGATGTCGCCGAGCGCCTCCTCGGCGGCGCGCCGATCGAGCTCGAGCCCGCCTGCGAGCCGCGCAGGCACCCGGCCCAGCAGGAGGTTCGCGTCGGTCACCGTCGGGCGCGTCCCGCCGTTCGCGTAGCACGCGGGGCCAGGGATGGCGCCCGCGCTCTCGGGCCCGACGCGCAGAGCGCCGCCCTCGTCGACCCAGGCGACCGATCCGCCGCCGGCTCCGACCGTGTGCACGTCAACGCTCGCCAGCCGTACCGGGTAGCCGGCTACCTCGCGCTCGACGCTGCGCTCGGCCTCGCCGCCTGCGATCAGGCAGACGTCGGTCGACGTCCCGCCCATGTCGAACGAGATCGCATTCGGCGTGCCCGCGGCTCGGGCAACGAGCGCGGCGCCGACGACGCCGGCCGCCGGTCCTGAGAGCAAAGCGAAGGCCGGATGCGCGGCGGCCTCGGCGATCGTCGCGACGCCGCCGGAGGAGCGCATGACGAGCGGTTCGGGCAGGCCCGATTCAGCCGTCCGCTCGGCCAGCGCGGAAAGGTAACGCTCGAGCATGGGGCCGAGATAGGCGTCGATCGCAGTCGTGGAGGCTCGCTCGTACTCGCGGAACTCGGGTGCGACTTCAGAGGAAGCCACGACGTGCGCGCTCGGCAGGCGTCCGCGCAGCTCGCCGACGACCGCCTCCTCGTGACTCGAATCCCGAAACGAGAAGAGGAGGCAGACGGCGACGGCCTCGGCCTCGAACTCGGGAAGCGACTCCAGATCGAGCGCTCGAAGCACTCCCTCGGGACCGATCCGCTCGCTGACGCCAAAGCACCGTGTGAGGGGGACTAACGGCTCGGGATGGTCGTCGCACAATCGGTACAGATGCGCGCGCGCCTGGCGCCGAAGGTGAAGGAGGTGCTCGAAGCCGGCCGTCGCGACGAACGCCGTGCGTGCACCCTTCCGCTCGAGGAGCGCATTCGTGGCAGCCGTCGTTCCGTGTGTGAAGCGCTCGACGTTGTCGGTGGCTCCGACTGCTCGGGCGGCAGCGAGCACGGCCTCTTCCTGGCGCGCGGAGGTCGGTACCTTGGCCGCGGAGATCCGTCCGTCCGCCACGAGGACGGCATCGGTAAAGGTACCGCCGACGTCGACGCCGAGGACGCCCACGGGCCGACTTTAGTGCGAATAGCCGACTCGAGCGTGACGCCACAAAGAGTCATACTCCTGTTATGGCTCGTGACTGGTGGTGGCCCTGGTGGATCAGCTCTCTGATCGACGTTGGCGTCTTCGTTGTTGCGTTGATTCTTTTCGTCCGTGTGAACCGGCGACGCGTGCGCCAGGTTGCAACACTCGTTGGCATCGGAGCGATCGTCGCAGCCGGACTTGCCCCAGTCGTCATGAAGGGCAAAGCCTCGAACTCGCCCATGCGCATGCAGAACGAACCGACGATGACAACCCCCTAGCCGGGTCGAAGCCGGAACGTCTCGACCGCGCCTTCCTTGCCCTTGAAGTTGCGTAGCTCTCTCTCTGCTGCCGGGTAGTCGTCGGCTACGGCCGCGTGGGTGGCCGCATCCAGCATGATCTCTCCCGCCTGCGCGGCCGAGGTCAGCCGCGCGGCGGTGTTCGTCACGTCCCCGATCGCAGTGAAGTCCTTGAAGCCGCCGCCGCCGACGTTCCCTACGAATTCTTCGCCGCTCGCGATCCCGACTCCAACTTCGACCCAACTCGACGTGGCTTCGCCATAGCCGACCGCGCCGAGTAGGGACGCGCCGGCCTGAACGGCTTTCTCTCGATACGAGCGACCGGCAAGACCTGGGACGAAGATCGCCATGACCTCATCCCCCGCGATCTGGCCGAGAAGCCCTTCGAGCGGCAGGAACGCTTTCGACGCTACCTCGTA
>Ga0307278_10001434_pt1 | contig 11876 bp, 14 predicted proteins | sample ER_DNA_117_FD_194482 | JGI IMG/M metagenome (GOLD analysis project Ga0307278, IMG submission 194482) | Bulk soil microbial communities from the East River watershed near Crested Butte, Colorado, United States - ER_DNA_117 | ecosystem: Environmental > Terrestrial > Soil > Floodplain | place... | reverse complement strand
TTCCGATCTAGGTCGTCGCAGTCGGCGCGGCCATCCAGGGCGGAGTGCTCAAGGGCGAGGTCAAGGACATCCTGCTCCTCGACGTCACGCCCCTCAGCCTCGGGATCGAGACCAAGGGCGGCGTCTTCACGAAGCTGATCGAGCGCAACACGACGATTCCGACCAAGAAGTCGGAGACCTTCACCACCGCCGAGGACAACCAGCCCTCGGTCGAGGTGCACGTCCTCCAGGGCGAGTCGGAGATGGCGCTCTACAACAAGACCCTCGGCAAGTTCCAGCTCGTCGGCATCCCGCCGGCGCCGAGGGGGATGCCGCAGGTCGAGGTCACCTTCGACATCGACGCCAACGGGATCATCAACGTCTCGGCCAAGGATCTCGGCACCGGCAACGAGCAGCAGATCCGCATCGAAGGCGGCTCGGGGCTAGCCGAGAACGAGGTCGAGCAGATGATCAAGGACGCCGAGGCCCACGCGGACGAGGCACGCAGGCTGCGCGAGCTCGCGGACGCCAAGAACCAGGCGGAGAGCCTGGCCTACGCAACCGAGAAGAGCCTCAAGGAGCACCGCGAGAAGCTCGACGAGTCGGATGCCTCGACGATCGAGGGCCGCGTGATGGAGCTCAAGCAGGCGCTCGAGACGGACGACCTGGGCGAGATCCGCGCCAAGACGGACGCTCTGCAGGAGGCTTCTCAAAAGCTCGCCGAGGCCGTCTACGCCCAGGCGGCGCAGGCCCAGCAGGCCTCCGGCAACGGCGAGAGCGAGCCCGAGTCCGACGATGAGGTGATCGAGGACGCGGAGGTCGTCGACGAGGAAGCGAAGACCTCGTAATGACCGAAGCAGAGAACACGCCTGTCGAGGCCGAACCGGAGGACCAGGTCGCCGCGCTCGAAGCCGAGCGGGACGAGTACCTGAACGACCTCAAGCGGGTCGCGGCCGAGTTCGAGAACTACCGCAAGCGGGTCTCGCGCGATCAGGCGAGCCTGGTCGCGCGGGCCCACGAGCGGCTGGTGAAGGAGCTCCTGCCTGTGCTCGACGACCTCGAACGCACCTTGGAGGCTGCTGCGGTACGTCATCCTGAGAGCGATAGCTTGCTGGAGGAAGGGGTGCGCCTCGTGCATCGCGAGCTGAAGGCCGCTCTCGACCGCGAGGGCCTCGCCGAAATCGAGACGGACGGGGTCTTCGACCCGCACGTCCACGAGGCGCTGCTCTCGCAGCCGTCAGAGGCCGAGGAAGGCTCGGTGCTCGAGGTGCTGCAGAAGGGCTACAAGCTCGGCGACCGCGTCCTGCGCCCGGCGCGCGTGGTCGTCGCCGCCCCACAGGAGACCGGTGGCGGTTAAGGACCTCTACGAGACGCTCGGTGTAGCCCGCGGAGCCGCTCAGGACGAGATCAAGAAGGCCTACCGCAAGCTCGCGCGCCAGTACCACCCGGACGCGAACCCGGGCGACGATTCTGCGGAGGAGCGCTTCAAGGAGGTGCAGCACGCCTACGACGTGCTCTCCGACACCGAGAAGCGCAAGCAGTACGACGCCTTCGGCTCGGCAAACGGGCGCGGACCGGCCGGCGGCCCGGGCGGCTTTCGCTTCGACACCGAGGGCTTCGACCTAGGCGACCTGGGCGACATCTTCGGCGGGCTTTTCGGAGCGCGCGGAGGCGCCCAGCGGCAGGAGCGCGGCCAGCGCGGGCGGGACCTCGAGGTCGAGGTGCGCCTCTCGTTCGAGGATTCGCTTCGAGGCGTCGAGACGACGATCCCTGTCGAGCTCGAGACCGCTTGCCGCGAGTGCGGCGGCTCGGGGGCGAAGCCGGGAACGGCGCCGAAGCTCTGCCCCGAGTGCGGCGGCCGTGGCGTCAAGGCCGAGAGCCAGGGGCTGTTTGCGCTCTCGCAGCCGTGCCCGCGCTGCCGCGGCAACGGCACCGTGATCGAGGATCCGTGCCCGAACTGCCGCGGCACCGGCCGCGAGCGGCGGACGAAGCGTTACACGGTGAAGGTCCCCGCGGGCGTCAAGGACGGCTCGCGCATCCGCCTGCGCGGCAAGGGCGAGGCGGGCTGGGGCGGCGCCGAGGCGGGCGACCTGTTCGTCGTCACACGCGTCGCGCCCTCGAAGCTCTATACGCGTCGCGGCGACGATCTCGTCGTGGACGTGCCGGTCACCTACCCCGAGGCCGCGCTCGGCGCGACCGTGGAGGTACCAACTCCGGAGGGCTCGGTGAACGTGAAGGTGAAGCCGGGCACCGTGGACGGAACGCTGCTACGCGTGAAGGGCAAGGGCGCGCCGAAGCTCAAGGGCTCCGGCAAGGGCGACCTCCTCGCGCGCGTGAAGCTGAGCGTGCCTAAGAAGTTGAACAAGAAGGAGCGCGAGGCGGTCGAGGCGCTGCAGAAGGCCTCCCGCGAGAACCCGCGCGAGGGGTTGGTCTCGTGAAGTACGGAATCGCGTCCCTCGTCGCCGGGATCGGCCTCTACGTCGCCTCGGCGCTCGTGGCGCTGAATTACTACGACGGAGAGCCCCGGCCGGGCTGGCTGAACGCGCTTGCGCTGCTGGCAGTCGCCCTGGTCGTCATTGGGCTGCTCGCGATGAGCTCCGTCGCCGTCCGCATCTTCCGGGAGCGAGCGTGATGGACGACCGACCGCGCTACATGATCTCCGTCGCAGCCGAGCTCGTCGGGATGCACCCCCAGACCCTGCGCGTGTACGAGGAGAAGGGCCTCGTGCGGCCCCAGCGCACCGCGGGGAACACACGCCTCTACTCAGAGGCCGACCTCGAGCGGCTCCGGCTGATCCAGCGCCTCACGACCGAGCTCGGGCTCAACCTGGCCGGCGTCGAGGCGGTGCTCGAGCTCGAGGCCGAGGTCGGCCGCATGCAGGCGCGGATGGAGCGGCTCGAGCGCGAGATGCGCGAGGCGATCGAGCAGGTGCACCGGCAGTACCGCCGCGAGCTCGTGCTCTACGACCCGTCCCAGCTACCGGCACCGAGACGATGGACTTCAACAAGCTGACGCTGAAATCGCAGGAGGCGGTCGCCGCCGCCCAAGAGCTAGGGCGCCGTATGGGCAACCCCGAGCTCTACCCCGAGCACCTGCTGCTCGCGCTGCTCGACCAGGAGCTGCCGCAGCAACTGGTTCCCGACGCGGCCGAGCTGCGTGCGCAGGCCGAGGCGGCAATGCGCGCCAAGCCGGCCACCCAGGGAGCGCAACAGCAGCCGCAGGCTAGCGCGGCGCTCTCGCGCGTGCTCGATCGCGCTTCCGACGAGGCCAAGAAGCTCGAGGACGACTACGTCTCGACCGAGCACCTGTTGCTCGCGCTCGACGTCGTCCCGCATGACGCGCTGCTGGAGAAGATCGCGCAGGTACGCGGCGGCCAGCGCGTCACCTCGCAGGATCCCGAGGGCACGTACCAGGCGCTGGAGAAGTTCGGCCGCGACCTGACCGAGCTCGCCGAGCAGGGGAAGCTCGACCCGGTGATCGGCCGCGACGAAGAGATCCGCCGGGTGATCCAGGTGCTCTCCCGCCGCACGAAGAACAACCCGGTGCTGATCGGCGACCCCGGCGTCGGCAAGACCGCGATCGTCGAGGGGCTCGCGCAGCGCATCGTCGCCGGCGACGTGCCCGAGGGCCTGAAGGGCAAGCGCGTCTGGGCGCTCGACATCGGCGCAATGCTCGCGGGCTCGAAGTACCGCGGCGAGTTCGAGGAGCGGCTCAAGGCCGTCCTCACGGAAGTTCAGAACGCCGCGGGTGAGCTGATCCTCTTCATCGACGAGCTGCACACGATCGTCGGCGCCGGCGCGGCCGAGGGCGCCGTCGACGCGGCGAACATGCTCAAGCCGATGCTGGCGCGCGGGGAGCTGCGCGCGATTGGCGCGACCACCCTCGACGAGTACCGCAAGCACATCGAAAAGGATGCGGCGCTCGAGCGGCGTTTCCAGCCGGTCGTCGTCGGCGAGCCGTCCGTCTCGGACACGATCGCGATCCTGCGCGGCCTGAAGGAGCGCTACGAGGCCCACCACGGCGTGCGCATCCGCGACGCGGCGCTTGTCGCGGCCGCTGTCCTTTCCGACCGCTACATCGCCGACCGCTTCTTGCCCGACAAGGCGATCGACCTCGTGGACGAGGCCGCCTCGCGCCTGCGCATGGAGATCGACTCCTCGCCGCTCGAGCTCGACGAGGCGGAGCGCCGCGTGCGCCAGCTCGAGATCGAGCTTGCCGCGATGGCGAAGGAGTCGAAGGACGTGCGCGAGCCGCTCGAGCGCGAGCTCGCAGAGGCCAAGGAGCGCCGCGACGAGCTCGCAGCCCGCTGGTCGACCGAGAAGGAGATCCTCGAGCGCGTCAAGGAGATCACGCGCCGAATCGACGAGTTGCGCCAGGAGGCCGAGCGCGCCGAGCGCAACGGCGATCTCCAGCGTGTCGCCGAGATCCGCTACGGCGAGCTGCCGGCCCTCGAGCAGGAACTGGCGGAGCGCGAGCGAGGCGCCGACTTCGAGCCGATGGTCAAGGAGGAAGTGGACGAGGACGACGTCGCCTCGGTGGTCGCGCGCTGGACGGGCGTCCCGGTCGACCGCCTGCTCGAGGGTGAGACCGAGAAGCTGATCCACATGGAGGAGCGCCTGCACGCACGCGTCGTCGGCCAGGACGAGGCCGTCGCGGCGGTGGCGAACGCGCTCCGTCGCGCGCGCTCGGGCCTGCAGGACCCGAACCGCCCGATCGGCTCGTTCGTCTTCCTTGGCCCGACCGGGGTCGGCAAGACCGAGCTCGCCCGCGCGCTCGCCGAGTTCATGTTCGACGACGAGCGGGCCATGCTCCGGATCGACATGTCCGAGTACATGGAGAAGCACTCGGTCTCGCGGCTCGTCGGCGCGCCGCCCGGCTACGTCGGCTACGACGAGGGCGGCCAGCTGACCGAGGCGGTGCGGCGACGGCCCTACTCGGTGGTGCTCCTCGACGAGATCGAGAAGGCCCACCCCGACGTCTTCAACATCCTCCTCCAGATCCTCGACGACGGGCGCCTGACCGACGGCCAGGGCCGGACGGTGGACTTCCGCAACACCGTGCTGATCATGACCTCGAACGTGCGCTCGGCCGAGGCGATGACGGAGATCTTCCGCCCCGAGTTCCTGAACCGGATCGACGAGATCGTCGAGCTCCATCCGCTGAGCAAGGAGCAGATCGGCGAGATCGTCGAGCTCCAGCTGCGGCGGGTCGAGGCGCGCCTGGCCGAGCGGGGCCTCAGGCTCGAGCTGACCGACGCGGCCAAGGATCTCCTCGCGGAGGCCGGCTGGGACCCGACCTACGGGGCCCGGCCGCTGAAGCGCGCAATCCAGCGGCTGCTCGAGAATCCACTCGCCATCCGCCTGCTCGAGAGCGAGTTCGCCGAGGGCGACGTCGTCCGCGTGGACGCCAAGGACGGCGAGCTCGGCTTCCAGAAGGCCGCCGCCGCTGAGCCCGCCGCAGCCTAGGCCGCGGTACGGTTAGCGCCGTGGCCAGGAAGCCCAAGGAGGCGTTGCCGCCTCCCCTGCCGCCGGAGACGCGGACGGTTGGGCAGGTCGTGGCGGAGGCGCTGCACCTCTACCGGAGGCATTTCTGGCCCGCGCTCGCGATCGGTGTCCCGATCGGCATCTTCAGCGGGCTGCTGCCGGCTCTGGACGGCCGGGCCAGGGAGATCGTCAGCCTCGCCGTCGGTTCGCCGCTCGTGACCCTCACCTACGTCGCAGCCGCGGTGATCGCCGCCGAACGGCCGGTGCCGCGGCGAAGGATCGCGACCGCCTTCTTCGCCGGCTTGCTCGTCTTCCTGCCGTTCCCGGCGCTCGTCCAGCTGTACATCTTTCCTGCGGTCGCTTGGCTCGCACTCGTCGGTCTCTGCGTCCCGGCGGCAATCATCGAGGGGCGTGGCTTCGCCGAGGCACTGCGGCGCGGCTACCTGCTCGGCCGGGCCGACTACATCCACTCGCTTGGCTCGATGGCGACGCTGGGGATCACGTTCTACCTGAGCACGCGGGTAATGGCCGTGGCGATCAATGCCGGCAGCGGCCAGGCCGCCGACATCGCGCGGCCGCTTGCCGAGGGGGTCCTGTGGCCGGTCGTCGTGCTCGGGTCGAGCCTGCTCTACTTCGACCAGGCAGCGCGGTTAGAGTCGGGCCCCCGACCCAGGAGGAGCCGCGATGCCGACCTACATCATGCTCACGAGCCTGACCGCCCAGGGCGTGCAGACGCTGAAGGCGAACCCCGACCGGCTACGGGAGGTCAACCGTGACGTCGAGGAGCTCGGCGCGAAGGTCCTGCACCAATGGGCGACCCTCGGCCCGTTCGACTTCGTCAACGTGGTCGAGGCTCCCGACGCTCAGACGATCGCCCGGGTCTCCGTGGCTCTCGGCGCCCGCGGGAGCGCGAAGCTCCAGACCCTGACCGCGCTCTCGATCGACGAGTTCCTCGGCTCGGTTAGCTAGCGGAGAAGGCGACGGCGACCTCGGCCGCCAGGGCCGCGTTCGCGACGATCAGGTCGCGGTTGACGGCGAGCGCCCGGCCGTCGCTGCGCTCTTGCAGGAAGGAGAGCACGAACGGCGTCACGTCCTGGCCCGCGACGCCTTGCTCGCCTGCGGCCTCGAGCGCGTCCTCGATCAGCTCTTCCGCGTTCGGCACGCTCTCGTCCGCCGCGCGGGCGAGCAGCAGCGCGGCGCCGCCGAGCTCCCAGTGCGCCAACGCGATGCGCGCCGCCTCCGTCCCCGACTCGACCCGCGCGGAGACGGGCGGCCCGCCGCCGGGGCTGTAGAAGAGCGGCAGCTCGTCGGTGCGGTAGCCGAGCGCCGGTACGCCGAGGGTCTCGAGCAGCTCAGCCGTGGCGGGCACATCCAGCAACGACTTGACCCCGGAGGAGACGACGAGCGCCGCTGTGCGCGCAAGCTCGGCGAGGTCGGCGGAGACGTCGGGCCGCTCGGCGAAGCCGCGATGGACGCCGCCGATCCCGCCCGTGCCCAGGAAGCGGATCCCGGCCAGCCGGCAGGCGGCGAGCGTTCCGCCGACCGTGGTCGCACCGACGGCGCCCTGGATGGCGCAGGCGGCGAGGTCGCGGGGCCCTGTCTTGCGGGCATCGGGGCCGGCCTCACCGAAGCGGTCGATCTCGACCCCGGTCAGGCCGACGACGACCGCGCCGTCGAGCACCCCGACCGTTGCGGGCACGGCTCCGGCGGACCTGACCTGCGCCTCCGCTTCGAGCCCCACCTCCACCCCCACCCCGGGAGGGAACCCATGGGCGATCAGGGTAGTCTCGAGCGCGACGACCGGGCCGCTCTCGCGCAGGGTGTGTTCCACGTCAGGCGCGATTCGGAGCAACGCGGTCACGACGGCACCGCACCCATCCGGCCGACGCAGCGAGCCGCCGCCTCGAGGCCCAGCTCGATCCCTCCGACGAGGAAGCCTGCCGCGAGCGCATCGCCGGCTCCGGTCGAGTCGACGACTTCCGCGTCGAGCGGTTCATAGTCGGCGATTCCGGTCGCGGACCGCACCTCCACGCCGCGTGAGCCGCGCTTGACGACCGCGGTTTCCGCCAGCGCGTAGGCGCCGCCGACCATCTCCCATTCGGGCTCGTTCGCAAAGACCACGTCCGGGGCCAGCGCGTCGAGGTTCGCACGAAAGGCCTCAGGCCCGTAGTCGCGGATCGAGCTCCAGGACGAGAGGTCGACGCTGACCGATGCTCGGCGCGCCCGGGCGAGGCGGGCGGCCGCGAGCGCCGCCTCCGCGATCGGCTCCGCGAGCAGGCTGTAGCCGGAGACGTGCAGCCAGGTGGAGCCTTCGAACCACGCAGGGTCGAGCTCATCAGGCGCGAGCTCGGGCGAGACGCCGCGGTCGGTCGCCATCGAACGCTCGCCGTCGGCACTCACGAGCGCGACGACGATGCCCGTGGCGCCCTCGACGAGCGGCCCGACGAGCTCGACGCCCCGTTTCTCCAGCAGCGACCGCGCCAGCGTTCCGGCCGGATCGCGGGCCTGCTTTGCGACACAACGCGCCTCGGAGCCGAGCTCCGTCGCCCACGACGCGACGTTGGCCGCCTGGCCGCCGGTGGCGAGCCGGGTCTCAACCGGGCTGTCGGCGCCGGGAGCAAGCGGCTGCGCTGTCCGGACGACCACGTCGAGCAGCACGTCGCCAACGGTGACGATCACTGAGGCGCCGGTTGCGGTGCCGTCATCAGGACGGGCGGGCTTTGCCCGTGCGTCCGTCTGAAATGACCGGTCGATCCGATTGGGTTAATCACGAGATTCGTACCTACAATCGTGGCATGGACAGGGAATCGCAGTCGGGGCGGCTGCGCTCGTTTCTGATCGGCGGGCTGGTCGGCGCCTCCGCGGTGCTCGCGGCGGCGCGCCGCAAGCGCCCCCGTCAGCGGCAGACTCCACCGGGGCTGGCGGCTTTTGAGGACGCGCCTTGTTACCGCGAAACCGTAGAGCGCGAGCGGGGTTCCTAGCCACCCCCCTCGCTATCCTCCGTTCCTAGAGGCGTATCTCATGAATCAAGTTGGTTCGATCGGTCATTTCAGACGGACATGCGGGCAGAGCCCGCATGTCCTGACGACGGCACCGCGAGCGGCGCCTTAATGCCAATCTACGAGTACCGGTGCCCGAACGGGCACGTGTTCGAGCTTTTTCAGCGCATGGACGACCCCCAGCCGGAGGTGTGCGAGATCTGCGGCGAAGGCCCCGTCGAGCGCGTTCTCTATCCCGTGGCCGTCCACTTCAAGGGGTCGGGCTTCTACTCGACGGACTACGGCCGCGGCGGCCGCAAGAAGGAGAGCCCGTCCAAGGACGGCTCGAGCTCTGACGGCGACGGCGGCGAGAAGAAGGAAAAGAAGAAGGACAAGAAAGAGGCCGCCGAGGCCTAGCCGCCTTGCGCCGGGTTGCCGAGCAGGCACCCCGGCGGATAGGTGTCCCCGCTCGGCGCCGGCGGCTGCACAGCGGAGCGGCCGAGCACCATCAGGATCACCTTCGCGTTGTCCTCGCTCGGCGTAATGTCCCCGCCGGTCGAGGTGCCGCCGAGCCGGCAGTGAATGGTGCGGCCCGCGCGGAACTTGACCCAGCCGAGCGAGAGGAACTGGTTCGCGGAGAGGTCGGTCGCGAGCGGCTTCAGCAGGTCGCCGCCGATCAGCGGCATGCGCATGAAGGTGTTGAAGCTCGCGAGCTTGCTCATCAGCGCCTGGAGCACCTGCTGGTTGCGCTCGCCCCGCGTGATATCGCTCTCAGCGGGGTTGAGCAGGTTCTTGCGCACGCGCGAGTAGATGAGCGCGCGGCGGCCGTTCAGGTGCTGGTTGCCCTTGGCGAAGCGCCAGCCCGGCCAGCGGGCGCAGCGGGCCTCGCTGGCGTACGGACAATCGAACTTGGAGAGGATCGGGCCGCTGACGGTGACGTCGATTCCGCCGATCTTGTCGATCAGGTCCTTGAACTCGGCGAAGTTCACCACCACGAGGTGGTTGACCGGAATGTCGGTGTAGGAAGCCACGGTACGCGCGGCGAGCCGGGGCCCGCCGACCTGGAACGCGGTGTTGATCTTGCTCGCCCCGTAGCCCGGGATCTCGACGCGCAGGTCGCGCGGGATCGAGAGGTAGTAGAGCCGCCCGTGGTCGGGGTCGGTGCGCAGGAGCGTGATCGAGTCCGAGTGCCGGTCGCCGCTTCGGGACGCGGCGAGCGAGTGGTCGGTGCCGAGCAACAGGATCGAGCTCGGGTTCGAGAGCAGTGGGCCCTGATCAGGTGCGAGCACGGACTTGGCCGTCCTCGGCAGCCGCTTGTTCGCGGCCGAAACCCCGCTGCGGAAGGTGAGGTAGCCGACCACGCCCCAGACGATGAAGAAGAGGACGATCAGGACGAGCGCGATTGCGAGCTCGCGGCTCCAGCGGATTTTCCTCGGCCGACGTGCCGTCGGCTTCGGCCCCGGCCCGCGGTAGCGGCTCTTGCCGTCACGCTCGGGCCGCGCGCGCGGCGTGGCTTTCTCAGGCCTGCCCGGGCTCGGCACGCGTCCCTTGACGCGACCGCCGCGGTAGAGGCGATATGGCTTCTCTCCGCCGGGCGAGGCCATCCGGCGGCGTATGGTACCCGCGGGCTTTGGAGCGGCTGCGCGTCATCGGTGTGGACGTGGGGGGGACGAAGACCCTCTCCGCGGTCCTGACGCGCGACGGCGCGATCGAGGCCCGGGTCGAGCGGCACACGATCGTCTCGTCACAGGACGCGTTGCTGGCTGAGCTCGACAGCGCCATCGATGAGCTCAGGGCGGCGCACCCGGACGCGGCGGCGATCGGCTTCGGCATCCCGTCGCGGATCGACCAGCGCACGGGGCGGGCGATCGCGTCGGTCAACATCCCGCTCGCGGAGCTCGACTTTCGCGACCGCATGCGCGAGCGTCATGGGCTGCCGGTGGGGATCGACAACGACGGCAACGCCGCCGCAATCGCCGAATGGAAGGCGGGCGCGGGGCGCGGGGCCACCGACGTCGTGATGCTCACTCTCGGTACGGGCGTCGGAGGCGGCCTGATCCTGGACGGCCGCCCGTACCGCGGCGCGACCGGCTCCGGAGCCGAGCTCGGGCACATCGTCGTGGAGTTCGACGGGCCGCTCTGCGCCTGCGGGGGCCGCGGCCACCTCGAGGCGGTCGCGTCCGGGAAGGCGGCGAGTCGCGTGGCGCAGGAGCTCTACGGCCCGGAGGCGGACTCGCACGAGCTCGTGTGCCGCGCGGAGGCGGGCGAGGAGAAGGCCGTCGAGGCGATGGCGAAGATCGGCCGGCTCCTCGGTGCCGGATTCGCGACCCTGGTCAACATCTTCGAGCCGGAGCTGATCGTGATCGGCGGCGGCTTCGGTCGGGAGAGCGAGCTGCTGCTGGGCCCCGCGCGCGAGGTGCTTGCTCGCGACGGGCTCGCGCCCGGGAGCGAGACGGTCAAGATCGTGGAGGCGCAGCTCGGCGCCGACGCCGGCGTGATCGGCGCAGGGATGATCGCCTTCGAGGCGCTCGACTCCGGGAGCTGAGCCGTGCCGCTCGCGGTCTGCGCGACGCCGATCGGAAATCTCGAGGACGTGACGCTGCGGGTGCTGAAGGAGCTCACCGAAGCCGATCTCGTGCTCTGCGAGGACACCAGGCACACGCGGGGGCTGCTCCAGCGCCACGGCATCAAGGCGCGCCTGCTCTCCTACCACGAGCACAACGAGGCCAAGCGCACGGCGGAAGTGCTGCCGCGGCTCGAGGCCGGGGAGCGCGTGGCACTGGTCAGCGACGCGGGCTTGCCTGGGATCAACGATCCGGGCGCGCGCCTGATCGCGGCCGCGCGGGAGGTGGGCGTGGCGGTGACCGTGCTGCCCGGGCCCTCCGCGGTCGAGACAGCGCTCGTGACGAGCGGACTGGTGTCGGAGCGCTACACGTTTCTCGGCTACCTGCCCCGTGGCGAGCGCGCGTTGCGGGAGCTCGGCGAGGAGCTGGAGCGGTGGCCCTCGGCGGTGGTCGCGTTCGAGTCGCCGCAGCGGCTCCCGCGTTCTCTGGCAGCCCTCGCGCGCGCGATCCCCGAGCGTCCGGCCGCGGTCTGCCGCGAGCTGACGAAGCGCTTCGAGGAGGTCGCGGTGGGAACGGTGGCCGAGCTCGCGGCGCGGTTCGTCGAGGCGCCGAAGGGCGAGGTAACCCTCGTGCTGGGCGCGGCGCCCGTGGCCGGCGCGGACGAGGGCGCTGCAACGGACGCGGTCGCCGAGCTGGTCGCGGCAGGACTGCCCCGTCGGCAGGCGGCCGAGGTGGTCTCCGGGCTCACCGGAGTAGCGCGCAACCGGCTCTACCGCACCTCGTTGTAATCAGATTTGACAACGATCTCCCGGCCCTGCTACCTTGAGCGTAGTTTTCATATCTGACAACGGGAGGAGGTGCCCCTGTGACGG
>Ga0307278_10001433_pt1 | contig 11896 bp, 17 predicted proteins | sample ER_DNA_117_FD_194482 | JGI IMG/M metagenome (GOLD analysis project Ga0307278, IMG submission 194482) | Bulk soil microbial communities from the East River watershed near Crested Butte, Colorado, United States - ER_DNA_117 | ecosystem: Environmental > Terrestrial > Soil > Floodplain | place... | reverse complement strand
GAGGAATTACCGGCGGGGATGGTCGGTTGCAGCCTCCGGAAGCCAGCGACGAGCTCGAGCCAGCGGAGGTGTGGTGGTGCGCTATCCTGCCCGAGTGGCGCCGCCGAGAAATTGGCGGCCGGCCGCCCGTCGCCCGCCTGGGCGTCGGCAGGATCCACCGCCGCCGTGGTGGCGGCCCGGTCCGAGCTGGGAGGGACCACTGGTGCAGCCGTCGAGCCCGGCTCCCGGCCTCGGAGACGAGGTCGGCGAGGGGGGGCGCCCCGACGGCGCCCGCGTCCCGGCCGACGAGACCGCCGAGGTCCGCCGCCAGCGCTTCGCCGACGAGGCGATCCCCCTCCTGGACACCATCTACGCGGGCGCCCTGCGACTGACCCGTAACCCGGCCGACGCCGAGGACCTGGTCCAGGAGACCTTCCTGCGCGCCTACAACGCGTTCCACCAGTTCGAGCCCGGCACCAACCTCAAGGCGTGGCTGTACCGCATCCTCACCAACGCCTACATCAACGCCTACCGCAGGCAGCAGCGGAACCCCCAGTCGGTGCCGACCGAGGACGTCGACGACTTCTCGCTGTACCAGCGGATCGCCAGCGCCAACCCGCACGGCGCCGAGACCCCCGAGGACGTGCTGCTCGACCAGATCCCCGAGGAGGAGGTACGCCAGGCCCTCGACGCGCTGCCGGAGCAGTTCCGGGTCGCGGTGCTGCTGGCCGACGTGGAAGGCTTCTCCTACAAGGAGATCGCCGACATCATGGGCACCTCGATCGGGACCGTGATGTCCCGGCTGCACCGGGGCCGGCGCCAGCTCCAGCGGCGGCTGTGGGAGTTCGCCGCCGACCGTGGGCTGCTCGAGGAGGGACAGGAATGGGTTCGCCCGAAGTAGGCGGCTGCCACGACGTGCTCGGCTTCGTCTGGCTGTACCTGGACCACGAGGCACCGCCGACCACTTGCGCCGAGCTGGAGGCGCACCTGGCCGAGTGCCCGAGCTGCCGACGGGCGGTCCGTTTCGACCGGCGCTTCAAGCAGCTCGTACGCCGCTGCGCCGACCCCGGCCCGGTGCCGAGCGGCGTGGTCGAGTCGCTCCGCCTGCGGGTGGAGCAGATCGTGCGCACCGACCCCCCGTCCCACCCCGCCTGAGCGCCTTCCGCGCCGGCGTCATGAAACTTTCTTTATGTCCGCCGGCGTATAGATGGGTGGCGGAAGGACGGTGAAGCACGCGATGCGCTCCGAGAACGTGAAGGGCCGCAGGCCCGGCAGCGACCCGCCGGTCTCCAAGGTCGAGCGGGTCGGGCGGGTCTGCCATGAGAACGACTGCGAGACACGGCTGTCGATCTACAACAAGACCGGCCTGTGCTGGCAGCACCAGCCGCTGATCTTCCCCAACTACCGGGGCAAGCGCCTGGCCAGCCCCTGATCCGGGGGAGGAAGGCACGGCGGCCGGCCCGTGCACGGGCCGGCCGCCGGAATCCCGCTAGCCGGTCTTGGACTTCTGGAAGACGCCGTCGATCTCGTCGATGAGGTCGAGCAGCTTCTGCTGGTCGGCCTGGTCGACCGAGTGCTTGGCCTGTCCCGCCGCCTTGGTCGCCTGCCAGAACAGGTCGTGCAGGTTGGGGAACTGCTCCAGGTGCTGCGGCTTGAAGTAGTCGGTCCAGAGCACCCACAGGTGGTGCTTGACCAGCTCGGCGCGCTGCTCCTTGATGAACAGGGCGCGGTCGCGGAAGACGGGGTCGTCGGTGGCGTGGTACTTCTCCACGATCTTCGCCATCGACTCGGCCTCGATCCGGGCCTGCGCCGGGTCGTAGACCCCGCAGGGCAGGTCGCAGTGCGCATGGACGACCCGGGTGGGCCGCAGCCATTCGGCCAGGCGCTCGGCGAGCATTGGCATCGTCCCTTTCGGTATCGACGTCTCCGGCGACGTTACTACCACCTCGGCTTTCGCCGCACACACGGGCCGGGAGATCATCCGGCCATGCGCAGGACCGTCACGCTGGCCGCCGGCGCGCTGACGCTGGGGGCGCTGGCCGTCGTGGCCCGCCGCCTGGCGAGGCTGGAACCGGTGCTCGTGGAGGGCGACAGCATGCGGCCGACGCTGCTGCCCGGGCAGCGGCTCGCGGTCGGCCCCTTGGACCGCCCGCCGCGCCGCGGCGACCTGGTGGTGGTCCGCCGGGCACCCACCCAACCCACCCCCTTCGGGCTGGAGGTGGTCAAGCGGGTGGTCGGGTTGCCGGGCGAGCGGGTGCGGCTGGTCGCCGGGCGGCTGGAGGTCGACGGCGTGGAGGTCGCCGAGCCCTACCTCGGCGCCACCTCGGGCGGCGAGGCCGGCGACCTGGACCTCCGCCTCGGCGAGGACCAGTACCTCGTGCTCGGCGACCACCGCGCCGCCAGCACCGACGGCCGCGACTTCGGCCCCGTCCCGGCCGCGGACCTCACCGGCCGCGTCCGCTTCGCCTACTGGCCCCCCCGCCGCTTGCCCGACCCGGCTAGGATGCCCCGGTCAGTACCGATTCGACCAACCGGGGGGAGGTAGACCGTGCTGGTCGTGGTTGCCGGGGGTGCCGGGTTCCTGGGGGCCAACCTGGTCGACCGGCTCCAGGCCGAGGGTGACGAGATCGTGGTGGTGGACGACCTCTCCCACGGCCACCTGGCCAACCTGACCGAGGCGCGGCGCCGCGGCGGCGTGCGCTTCCACCGGATGGACGTGGGCCAGGGCGGCCTGGCCACGCTGGCCGGCAGGATCGGGGCCGACGCCTGGGTGCACCTGGCGACGGCCACCGACCCGGTGCGGGCCTGGGACGACCCGACCGGCGAGGCGAGGGCCGTGGTCCCCGGCGGCGTCGAGGTCCTGCGGGCGGCGGCGGCGAGCGGCACCAGGGTGGTGCTGGCGTCCTCGGGTGCCTACCTCTACCCGGCCCAGCTCAGCGGCGCCACCCGGGCGGGCGACCCGCCACGGCCCGTGCACCCGTTCGGGGCCGCCAGGCTCGCGCTGGAGGCGTTCGCGGGGGCGTTCGCCGCCCGCGGGCTCGACGTCGTCCTGCTGGTCCTCGCGACCGTCTACGGGCCCCGGCAGGACCCGCTCGGGCCCGGTCTGGTCGCCAGGTCGGCCTGGTCGATGCTGCAGGGCCACGCCCCGACGGTCGAGGGCGACGGCCGCCAGCAACGCGACTTCCTGTTCGTGGACGACGCGGTCGACGCCGTGGCCAGGGCGGTCCACGCCAGCACGCCGCCCGAGCGGGTGCTGGTCGGCACCGGGACCGCCACCCCCGTCCTGGAGGTGGTCGAGCGGCTCGCGGCCAGGGTCGGCTGGTCCGGCGAGCCGGCGTGGGCGCCGGCCCGCCCCGGCGATCCCACCCGCTCGGCGCTGGACCCCGCCAAGGCCGACAAGGCCCTCGGCTGGCGGCCGTGGACGCCGCTGGACGAAGGGCTCACCTTGACTGCGGAGTGGCTCAAGGCCCGCCTTCCGGGCCATCATCGCTACCCTGGGCGCCCGAGTAACTATGCTCAGTAGTGAACGAACAGTAGGTAGCATCTAAGCTGAAACGGCCCAACCGGGCTATGGTGGGCGCTCGGCCCGGTCCTAATAATCGCCGTGTTCGCACTGCTCCCAGCAGGGTGACCGACAGACCCGTTCCCGCCGCACGTCCTTCTGCTCGGCTCGCCTGTCGGGGTCCGGACTCGAGAAAGGACGCGTGGTGGCACAGCGCAAGACGGCCAGAATCGAGACCCCGAGCTACCTCCGCACTGCCGAGGTGGCCGATATCCTGCATGTGTCGCCCAAGACGGTCTCCCGCTGGGCCAAGGAGGGCAAGCTCCCCTTCCTGAAGACGCTCGGCGGGCACCGGCGCTACCCGGAGGCCAAGATCCGCGAGCTCGCCAACGACCTGCGGGAGGAGCCGATCGGGTAGGGGTCGGTCAGGGGGGGCTCAGTCCGCCCACGTCGTCCACGGGACCGTCTTGGCCTCGTGGGCGCCGTGGGCGTCGTCGTCTTCGCGGTCCGGCGCCGCGGCCAGCAGCAGGTACTGCAGCAGCAGGAACAGGCCGGCCAGCTCGCACACCGTGCCGTAGCTGACGACCGCCCGCAGCGGCCGCACGGCCAGCCGGTCGCCGAGCAGCGCCAGGCGGGTGCCCTCGCCGGCGAGCACGTGCTTGGCGTCGGGGCGGTGGGGGAGCGGCCGCTCGACCGCGACGCCGGCGCTGGCGAGGGTCGACTCGGAGGTCGGCATGCCGGCGTTGGCCACCACCGCCGCGAGGTTGAGCAGCAGGCCCAGCGCGATCAGCGGGACACCCGGCATGCGGCCGTTGGCGCGGGCGACGGCCAGCAGCACGCCGAGGGCGACGGCCAGCAGCAGCGCGCCGAGGCCGTAGGGCAGCCAGATCGCCCGCAGCGGCAGCGCGACCACGAACGCCTGCACGCCGAGGCAGGCCAGGCCGAGCGAGCGGTGCCGCACGCTGGTCTCGGTCAGGCCGCGGAGCAGCCCACCGCGGGCCAGGCCGGCGACCACCGCCGCCCCACCAACCAGCAGGAACACCAGCGGCTCGCCCACGCCCGCTCCTTTACTCCACGATGCCGTGCTTGAGGGCGACGGCGACGGCGCGGGTGCGGTCGGAGACGCCGAGCTTGGTGAAGATCCGCTCCAGGTAGGTCTTGACCGTCTGCGGCGAGATGTGGAGCGCCTCGGCCACCTCCCGGTTGGTGGAGCCGTACGCGATCATCTGCAGGACCTCGACCTCCCGGCCCGACAGCGTCGACACGCTCTGCTCGCCCCTGGTGAGCTGGCGGATCTCCTCGATGAACTGGCGGGTCAGGTTGGGGTGGATCACCGCCGAGCCCTCGGCGGCCAGGTGCACGGCCCGTGCCAGCTCGTGGGCGTCGATGTCCTTCAACAGGTAGCCGGCCGCCCCCGCCTGGATCGCCTCGCCGACCCGCGCCTGGGTCTCCTCGACGGTCAGCATCACCACCCGGGCGCTCGGCACGCTCCGGGAGATCGCCTGGGTCGCCCGGATCCCGCCGAGCACCGGCATGCGCACGTCCATGAGGACGACGTCGGGTCGGACCGCCTCGGCCAGGCTCACCGCCTCCTGCCCGTCGCTTGCCTCGGCGACCACCTCGAGCTCGGCGTCCATCGAGAGCGCGGCCTTGATCCCGTCCCGCGTGAGCGGATGGTCATCCGCCACCAGGATGCGTACGACGTCGCCCATAGCGCCCCCCTCGTCGTCGCCCGATTCATCCATCTCGATCGTACCGCTTCAGGCCAGACGAATGAACCCGTCGATCCGGACAGGGTGACACGGTAGGCGAGCTGGCGAGAACTGAAGGGACCGCGCTCAGGCGATCCGGACCCTGCGGCGCTGCCCGCGCCGGAGAGCGCGTCGCTCCTCTTCGGACAACCCGCCCCAGACGCCCGCGTCCTGGGCCGTGTCCAGCGCCCACTGGAGGCACTCCTCACGAACGGGGCACAGCGCGCAGATGGCCTTGGCCGCCTGGACCTGAGCCTCGGCCGGCCCGGTGGTGCCGACCGGGAAGAAGAGCTCGGGGTCGACATCGCGGCAGCGGGCACGATGGCGCCAATCCATTGACATCCTCACTTTCCGGTGCAAGCCCTGGGGGAAGGGCAAGAGCGGCGTGAGTCTAGGACAGCGAACCGGGCTTGGGAAGCACCAAATTCGCGCTTGAGCGGAAGAATCAGCACCTATTGCCTCTACGTACGCCGCCGCTTGGACTGCTCGTCGGGGCGAGGACCACTGGTCGATACCCGTTCTCGCCGGTCTGAAACGGCGAGCACATAATAAGAAATAGCGAACTCACTCGGCAGAATTACGCACATGCCCGGCCGGCGCGATCACCGTGAGCGCCGCCCGCAGGCAGCCGACGGCCACGCTGGTGCGGTCGCCGAGGTACTCCCCGTCGAGCTGGAACGGCAGTGGCACGTCGGACTCGATGGTGAACGTGTCCTCGTCGTGGAGCACCGGCAGGCCCGGGTAGGAGGGCCGCGGGCGGGGCGAGAGCATGCCGGTGAGCGCGCGCACCAGCGGCCGCGTCGCCATCGTCTGCGCCACCAGCAGGTCGAGCCCGCCCTCCCAGGTCGCCTGCGGCGTTGGCCGGAACGGGCGCCGCCCCAGGAAGGTGAACGGGTCGCCGTTGCCGACCAGGGCGAAGAAGCCGCGCAGCACCGGCCGGCCGCCGCCGAGGTGGACGGTGAGGTGGGGGCGGCCGCGGTCGTAGTCGACCAGGAAGGTCTTGAGGCCGGCGGCCACGTAGGCCCGGTCGCCGTAGAGCTGCTTGGCGCGCTGGCGGCGCTCGACCTCGCGGACGATCGCGCCGTCGAGGCCGAGGCCGGCGTTGAGGGCGAAGCGGCGCCCGTCGGCGGTGCCAAGCGTCAGCCGCCGCCGCCCGCCCGACGCCAGCAGCTCGAGCAGCCGCTCGGCGGCCCGGTCGGGATCGGCGGGCAGCCCGAGGCCGCGGGCGACGACGTTGGCCCGGCCCCCGCCCAGCAGGCCGAGCATGGTCGCCGAGTCGCCGAGCCCGTTGACCACCTCGTTGACGGTGCCGTCGCCGCCGAGCACGGCGGCGACCTCGGCCCCGCCGGCCACCGCCCGGCGGGTCAGGACGGTCGCCTGCCCGGGGTGGGTGGTCTGGAGGACCTCGACCTTGTGCGCCGCGCCCAGGGCCGCGGCGACGCGGTCGCGCTGCCGACCGCTGAACCGGCTGGCGTGCGGGTTGGCGATCAGCACCACCCGCATCCCGCTACTCGGTCTCCTCGTCCGCAAGCAATCCCGCCCGCAGCGCGGCCAGGGTGCGGTTCAGCAGGCGCGAGACGTGCATCTGGGAGATGCCCAGCCGGGCGGCGATCTGCGACTGGGTCATGCCGCCGAAGAACCGCAGGTACAGGATGCGGCGCTCGCGCTCGGGCAGCCCGGCGATCAGCGGCCCGAGGGAAGCCCGGTACTCCAGCGCCTCCAGGCTCTCGTCCTCGACGCCGATGTGGTCGCTGACCGAGGGCGTGTCGTCGCCGCCGGCCGGCGCGTCCAGGGAGACCACCGCGTAGGCGTTGGAGGTGTCGAGGCCCTCCAGCACCTCCTCCTCGCTCAGGTGCACCTTGGAGGCGATCTCGGCGATCGTCGGGGAGCGCCCGACCTCCTGGGAGAGCTCGGCCACCACCTTGTTGAGCGACAGGTTCAGCTCCTGGAGGCGCCGCGGCACGCGCACCGCCCAGCCCTTGTCCCGGAAGTGGCGCTTGAGCTCGCCGACGATCGTGGGGGTGGCGTAGGTGGAGAACTCCACCTCGCGGTCCAGGTCGAAGCGGTCGATGGCCTTCAGCAGCCCGATGGTGCCGACCTGGACGAGGTCTTCGAGCGGCTCGCCGCGGTTGCGGAAGCGGCGGGCGAGGTACTCGACCAACGGCAGGTGGACCCCCACCAGCTCCTCGCGCAGGGCGGGGTCGCGGTGCTCGACGAAGCGGCGGAACAGGTCCTTGGCGTAGGCGCGGTCCACCCCCCGGCCGGCCAGGGCCGCTCCCTCGAGGACGCCGGTGGCCATGTCGTCGGCCTCGTTGGCGCTCACTTCCGGCCGCCAACCTTGCGGAAGCTCAGCGCCAGGCGGTCGGACTCGGCCCGCTCGCTGACCTCGTCGGTGATGGCGGTCAGGATCTGCCAGGCGAAGGTGTCCTTGGCGAGCGGGTCGCCGCGGTCCGGCGCCTCGATCGAGACGTCCACCCGCAGCTCGGTGTCGGCCAGGTGGTAGTCGACCCGCAGGGTGGTGGCGCTGCCGCGCCTGGCCAGCAACTGGGTGCACGCCTCGTCCACGGCGATGCGGAGATCGTCGATCTCCTCGTAGGTGAACTGGAGCTGCGCCGCCAGGCCGGTCGCGGCCGCTCGTGCCACCGAGAGGTAGGCGCCGGAGGCGGGGATCTCGAGATGCACGGTGGAGGTGGGCATGGCGGCTTTCTCTGTCGCTGCGGGGCGCGGGTTTCATCCAACCGTGGCCGCGCGGGTCGCGCAACCAGCCTATGCCTCTGGCCGGGCAACCCACAGGACGCGGCCGCGGGCGGGCTCGGCCCCGATCGCCGGCCACATGGGCCGCCGCTCCAGCAGCCGCAGGCCCGCCCCGGCCATCAGCGTCTCGAGCTGGCGGTCGTCGTAGAAGCGCTGCCGGTAGGTCTCGGCCTCCTCGACGCCATCGAGCGACCAGCGCAGGCGCTCGGCCACCAGGTCGCCGTCCACCTCGTAGCTGGCGTCGAGCTGCAGGCCGTCCCGGTCCAGGTGTCGGCCGGGCTCCCAGCCGTCATGGAGGAACCGGGCCGAGAGCGGCTCGACCACCAGCGTGCCGCCGGCAGCGGTCACCCGCCCCAGGTGCCCGAGCGCCGCCGCCGTCTCGGCGGGTTCCAGCAGGTAGTTGAGGCTGGCGTTGAGCGCCAGGACCAGGTCGGCGCAGCCGTCGCGCAGCGGCACCGCCCGCAGGTCGCCGAGCGCCAGGGCCACCCGGTCGCCGCCGGCGCGGCACTTGGCCGCCGCCCGCGCCAGCATCGCCGGCGAGAGGTCGAAGCCGGCGACCCGGTAGCCGCGCCTGGCCAGCTCCACGGCCGCGTTGGCGGTGCCGCAGGCGGCCACAAGCACCCGGCGGACGTCGGTGCCGTGGGCGGCGGCCGCCGCCAGGCAGAGGTCCACGAAGCGGTGGTAGGGGGCCGCGCTCCAGACCAGGTCGTAGACGCGGGCGTAGCGCCGGTAGGCGCCCGTGCCGCTGGCCGCGGTGGTGGGAGGCACGCAAGTCTCCTGGGGACAGAGATCCGAACGCGCGGTAGTGCGAAGTTAGCTCATTCGGCGTAGTCCTCACAAGGAGCGCCGACCGTCCGGGAGTAGACTGAGCCGCCATGACGAACGGGCGCCCTCTGGATCGGGCGCGCACCACCAGGCAGCGAACCGCGGTGCTCGCCGCGCTACGCCGTGCCCCCGAGCCGGTGTCGGCCCAGGACCTCCACGCCGAGCTCGGCCGGACGGTGGGGCTCGCGACCGTCTACCGGACCCTCCAGGGGCTGGTGGACTCGGGCCAGGTGGACGTGTTCCGCCGTGACACCGGCGAGGCGCTGTTTCGGCTCTGCAACCCCGTCCATCACCATCACCTGGTCTGCCAGCGCTGCGGCCGGGTCGAGGAGATCGACGCGTGCGAGGTGGAGCCGTGGGCGGCCCGGGTCGGCCGGCGCCGCGGTTTCTCGGTCACCGGCCACCAGGCGGACGTATTTGGGGTGTGCGCCGGCTGCCAAAGGGCGCGGGCCACCTGACGGCGGTCCCGCGCCCAAACTCCCGCGGGTCTATTCCGCCTTGCTGTTCTGGCGGGGGGCCCGTCGCCGGGTCGCGGCGGCCGTCCGGGTGGTGGAGCCGGGCTTGCGGCCGCGCTTCTTGAGCGTCTTTCCGAGGCCCTCGAGCTTGAGGTCGCGGTAGTTCTTGGCGGAGATGTCGAGCTGCTGGGTCGAGCCGTCGGGGTGACGGATCGAGAGCTGGTACGCGTCGCCGGCGGGAATCTCGGCCGAGTCGATGTCCGAGACGTACATGGTGATCGTCTTGGTGCCCATGCAAACTCCTTTCAAGGCCTATCGGCGCATTCCGAGGCGTCAGGGGCCGATTTGTGGAAGAGTAACCACAGCAACCAGCGGTTCGCAACATCATCGGCAGAAAATCCTCCGGTCTGTATTTCCGGCGCGCCGGGCAGCGCGGACCGCGGACGACGGTGGCCGGGGCGGCGCCGGCCGTCCCCGGCCCCGATCAAAGCCGCGGGCCGGCGAGGGGGAATGGGAGGCGAAAGGGCCGGCCACCGGGCCGACGGCCAGTGGCTCGCTCGGGACGCGGGGCACCGGCCCGGCAAATCACCGTGCGACCTTCCCGCCGGGAAGGTCGCCCATGGCGGCCGCAATTCCCCCTCGGCCGTCCTGGGCAGTCCTGCTCCATGGCGCCGGACCGGGTACCAGGGGGCGTCCGCCCGGCGGTGGTCGCCGCCGGTTCCGGCCCCATTTCGCGGTCGGTCCCCTGCCGGCGCCGGGCGCGGCGTTTGCGGACCGATGCCCGGGTCAGACCGAATGTGCCGATCGGGACCTCAATTGGCGTCCGGATTTGGCGCCGGGTCAGCGGGTGGGGCTCCTGCGACCCAGCCGTCGCGGGTCACCAGCCGGACGCGGGACAGCGCGGCGAGGTCGGCGAGCGGGTCGCCCGCGACCAGCAGCAGGTCGGCCCTGGCGCCCGGTGCCACCAGCCCGGCGTCGGCCAGGCCCAGGTGGGCCGCGGCCGCCGAGGTGGCCGCCGCGAGGGCCTGCGCGGGCGTCAGGCCCGCCGCGACCAGCAGCCGCAGCTCCTCGACGTCGACGGCCGGCGGCGGCCCCTGGTTGCCGAGGTCGGTCCCGTACAGGACCCGCCCGCCGAGCTCCACGAAGCGCCGCACCCCCCGGCGGCGTGCCCGCGACGGCTGGATGTGGAGCGTGGGCACGACCGTCACCGACGCGGCCAGGCGGGCGATCAGCGCGTCCGGGAGGGTGCGTTGGTCGAACGGCCAGTGGGCGAGCTCGCCGACGCCGGCGGCCAGCGCCTTCTCCGCCTCGCGGGCGGTCCCGACGTGGGCGGTCACGCCGAGGCCGTGCGCGCGCGCCGCGGCGACCACGGCGGCGAGGACCGGCGCCGGCAGGGTCGGGCCGACGCGGTCGTCGAGGGCGACCTTGATCACGGCGGCGCCGGCGGCGGCCAGCTCCTCCACCGCCCGGGCCGCCTCGGCGGCGCCGGCCACCGGCCGGGCGGTACCGGGCGGCGCCCACGGCGCCATGGTCGGGTAGCCGCCCGGCACGGTGACGATCTGGCCGGCGGCGAGCAGGCGGGGCGACGCCGCGCCAGGGGCCTCGGCCAGCTCACGCAGGGCGGCCAGCCGCCCGGCCGGCCAGCCGAGGTCCCGAACCGTGGTCACCCCGCCGGCCAGGACCTCGGCCGGCGGGTAGAAGTCGAGGTGCACGTGGGCGTCGACGATCCCGGGGAGCAGCGTGCAGTCGGACCCGTCGACGACCTCGGCGCCGGCCGGCGGCCCGACCTCGCCGGCGAGGCCCACCAGCTCCACCCGGCCGCCGCGGACGACCACCGTCCGCGCCGGCGTCGGCGAGCCCCCCGAGCCGTCGAACACCGTGGCGCCGACGATCGCCAGCGGGTCCGGGGAGCGCAACGGCGGCCTCGGGTCAGCGCCGCTCGGACGCCAGGCGGAGGCCGAGCGCGGTCAGCACCACGCCGGTGACCGCCTCGATCGCCCTGCGGATGATCGGGCGCCGCAGCACCACGCCGACCTTCGCGACCGCGACCGCATAGGCGCTCAGCCACGCCAGCGTGATCGAGCAGTAGATCAGGCCGAGCGCGAGCAACGCCAGGAACGACGTCCTCCCCGCGGGAACGAACTGCGGCAACAGGCTGGTGAAGAACACGGCCGACTTGGGATTGGCGAGGTTGCTGATGATCCCTTGGCGGAACGCGGCGACGGGTGGCGGCCGTCCCGGCCCGCGGTCGGGCGGGGAGGTGCCGCCGCCTCGAACGGCGGCGAGCAGCGACCGCAACCCGAGGTAGATCAGGTAGGCGGCCCCGGCGTACCGCAGCGCCGTGAACGCGGGCCTGGAGGCGACCAGCAGCGCGGCGATCCCGGCGCTGGTCGCCAGCGTCCAGACCGCCTGACCGCCGACGACCCCGACGGCCGTGAGCACGCCCGCCCGCCGCCCGCCGACCAGGGCGTTGCGAAGCGTCAACGCCGTGTCGGGTCCCGGGGTGACGACCACGACCACGGCGACGCCGACGAACGCCACCAGCCCCGCGTCCATGACCGCAGTCTCGCCCACGGCCTCCCCCGACAACAAGCGGACCACCCGGTACCATCCAGGCCATGACAGGTGAG
>Ga0307278_10001432_pt1 | contig 11900 bp, 9 predicted proteins | sample ER_DNA_117_FD_194482 | JGI IMG/M metagenome (GOLD analysis project Ga0307278, IMG submission 194482) | Bulk soil microbial communities from the East River watershed near Crested Butte, Colorado, United States - ER_DNA_117 | ecosystem: Environmental > Terrestrial > Soil > Floodplain | place: USA... | reverse complement strand
CCCTCTCCGGCGTTCGATTCCAGACCACGACCTGGTGGTCGGCCACGAGGAGCCGACGCGCGATGCGACCTCCCATCGCGCCGAGACCGACGACGGCAACGGTGCTCACCGTCCGAACGCTAGGCGTTCCCACCACACCCGCGCGGAGGTTCGCGCCGTCGCCACCGTTCTCCGGTCGGGGAGCGCCGGGTCGGCGCGGGAAGTCGCCCAGCCCACGCCAATTTGCATCGAGCCGGCGTAACCCTTAGCGTGCCGCCTTCGTCACGACTGGGAGGGGGAGGAAGGAGGCGTTGATGCCCTCGAACCCGGGGCCGGCCCTCGAGCAGCGCGTGCAGCAGCTGTTCGTGATGATCGACAGCCTCGACTTCGAGCGCCTCGACGAGCACGTTGCGGAGGACGTCCGAGCCGTGGACGAGCTCTCCGGCGGGTGGTGCCGCGGCCGCGAGGCGCTCGAGGAGTACTACGAGCAGCTCAAGGAGACCGTCGACAGCATCGAGTCGCAGCTCAAGGGGATCGAGGCGGTCGAGTGGGGCGACGCCGGGCTCGTCATGTGCGAGCTCACGCAGCGGTATCAGATGGGAGGCAAGGAGCAGCGCATTCGCGCGCCCACGTCGATCGTCTTCCGCCGTGAGGCCGGCGGCTGGAAGATCGCGCTCATCCACTCGGTGCCGCTCGCTGAGCCTCCCGCCTGAAGGCACCGGCGCGGCAGCGCACCTGTGCGACGATGCGCGCGATGGTCGATCCCGCCGAGCGCGAGCGAACGCTGGGCCGCATCCGCCGGATCTGCCTCTCGTTGCCGGAGACGAGCGAGCGCCTGAGCCACGGCGCGCCGACGTTCTTCGTTCGCGGCAAGCGGGCGTTCCTGATGGTGCTGACCAACCACCACGGTGACGGCCGCTTCGCCATCTGGTGCGCCGCGCCCGACGGGCTGCAGTCGACACTCGTGGAGGCCGATCCGGAGCGGTTTTTCGTGCCTCCCTACGTGGGCCACCGCGGCTGGCTCGGCGTCCGTCTGGACCGCGGCCTCGACTGGAACGAGATCGCCGGGATCGCCGAGGACGCGTACGCCGAGGTGGCGCCGCGCAGGCTCGTCGAGGCCGCGGCGCGGCGTGACGATGCGGCACCTGCGGCTGGCTAGGAGCGGCCGGGCACCGTCTCCGGCTCCCGAGCCGGCGCGGCCGTCCGCGAGGCTCGGTCGAGCCACGGGGAGGCCTCGAGCCGCTCGAACACTGCTCGCGCCTCGGCGAACAGCGGCTCCGCCTCGCCGGGCTTGCCTGCATCAGTCAACCACTCGGCGTGCTCGAGCTGGGTGACCGCGAGCCAGAAGGGGATGTCGAGCTCTCGAAAGCGAGCGGCGGCAGCCTCGAACCCCGCCACGGCGGCCTCGTCCGTTCCGCCCAGCCGGGCGCGGAAGCGATTGGCCTGCGCCTCCAGAAAGGGCGGTCGGAGGCCAGGCGGACCGGTCTCGACCGAGGCGAGCAACTCGTCAGCACGCTTGCCGTCGGCGAGGGCGAGCGCCGCCTCGATCGCCTCCACGAGGCCGTGTTTCATGGCCTGGTGGCCAATCCCCGAGAACGATCGGGCGAGCTCGACGCCCTTGACGCTCGCGGCGAGCGCCTCGCGAGGCCGCCCCTCGACACCGTAGAGCGATGCCGCCGCGACCAGGTACGCCGAGCGGTCCTGCACGTCCGGGGCGTGCTCGAGATCGGCATAGAGCGCGAGAAGGCGACGCGCCGCGGCGAGCTCGCCGCGGTGGATGTGAATCTGCAGCACCGACGACAGCAGGCTGAGCGTGAGCGCGGACCGGAGCCGGTCCTCGGGAATCCCGCGCGCCGTCGCGAGCGCCTCGTCCCAGCGCCCACCCATGTAGAGCGCGTAGGTCGTCTCCGCGAGCGACGCCCACTCCGACGGGCGCGAGCCGAGGCGGCGTGCGAGCTCGAGAGCCTCGCCCAGGTATTCGAGGGAATCGGCGTACCGATCTCGTTGGAACCCGGTCTCCGAGAGGTTGAAGTACGCGTTGACCGCAGGCTCGAGGAGCTGGTGCTCCCGTGCGACCGAGGCCGCGTGCTTGAGCAGCGCGACCGCCTCCTCCGGCCGCCCCCGACCCATGGAAACGATCGACTTGACCGTGAACGCCCGCACGAGGATCCTCGGTGAGCCGACCGCCTCGGCCATGTCGACCGCGCGACCGATCGCCTCCCTGGCCCGCGCCGCATCTCCCGAAAAGGCGTAGCCCGCGGCCAGCAATGTGGCGATGAACGCGACGTCCTCGTCCGGCTCGTCGGCAGCGACGACCTCGAAGGCTCGCTCCGCGCGAACGAGCGCCTCGTCGAGCCGCCCCTGCCGGCCTTCGACCTCGGCGAGGCGGCCCGAGACGCGTGCCGCGGCATGCGTGTCGCCCTCCGCATCGAAGAGCTCGATCGACTCGCCGAGCAGGCGGGCCCGGCTCCCAGATCCCCCGCGTAGTAGGCGAGCCAGCCGGCGCGGTCGAGGAGGGCCGCGCGGGCGGAGTTCTCGTCCGTCAGCCCGGCCGCCTGCTCGAGGTAGCGCTGCGCCTCACCAGACGCGCCGAGCGATTGCGCCCGCTCCCCGGCGCGCAGGAGCGATCCCCGCGCCTTCGCCTTGACCGCCTGCGCGTCGTCCGCGTCGGGAACGGCGCCGTAGGCGTCCAGGTAGTGCGAGGCGACGACCTCGACGATCTCCTCGTCCTCGGGGAAGCTCGCCTCCAGATGCGCCGCCGCGGCGAGATGCCGGGACCGACGCTCCCGTTTCGAGAGCGTCTCGTACGCGACGTGGCGGATCAGGTCCTGGAGGAACCCGTACTGGCCGTGCTCGGGCGACCGCGGGTCGGCCTGCACGCCGAGCACCTCCTTGCGAACGAGCGACGAGAGGAGGGGGTCGAGCTCCATCTCGGCCAGGCCTGAGAGCGCAGCGAGTCCCGCCTTCGCGAACGTCCTGCCGAGCACGGCGCCGTCTTCGAGCAGACGGCGTTCGTCTGGCGAGAGGCCGTCCAGGCGCGCGGCGATCAGCGCATGCAACGTCTCCGGCACCTCGAGCGACCCGATCTCGCCCGCGGGGCGGTACACCGAGCCCTCCTCGACGAGGAGACCGCGGTCGAGCAGCATTCGCACCGTCTCGACGGCGTACAGGGGCACGCCCTCGGCGCGGTCGAGGATCTGGTTGCGGACATCCTCGGGCAAACCCGGCACGAGGCCCGTGAGCAACTCGCTCATCACGCCGCGCGAGAGCGGCTCGAGGTAGAGCGAGCTGAAGTTGCGATGCCCGGCGCCCCAGGTCGGACGGCGCTCGGACAGCTCGGGGCGGGCGAGCGTGAGCACGAAGAGCGGGCGGCTGCGCGACCATTCGAGCAGGTACTCGACGAAGTCCAGCAGGCTCGCGTCGGCCCACTGCACGTCCTCGAAGACGAGCACGGTCGGGTACGTCTCCGCGAGCCGCTCGAAGAACAGGCGCCAGGCCGCGAACAGGTCCTGCTTGTCGCCTGTTCCCTGCTCGGCGAGGCCGAGGAGCTGCGCGAGGCGCGGCTCGACGTGGTCGCGCTCGCCGGGGTCGAGCAGGTGCTCGTCGAGCGTTGCACGCAGCTTGCCGAGGGCCGAGGAGGCCTCCTCGTCCTCCGAGATCCGGCACCGCATCCGGATCATGTCCGCGAGCGCCCAGTAGGTGACGCCCTCGCCGTAGGAGAGGCAGCGACCGCGATGCCAGTAGACGTTCCCCGCGATCCCGTCGAAGTACTTGTAGAACTCCCAGCCGAGACGTGACTTGCCAATCCCGGCGATGCCGGTCACCGACACGAGGTGCGCCTTGTTCTCATCCGCGCACGCGTGGAACAGGTCCTTGATCTGGCGCAGCTCCCGCTCGCGACCGACGAAGGGGGCCTCGAGCCCGGCGGACTTGAGCGCGCCCTGCCGGCCCGAGACCACCCGGTGTGCCCGCCAGAGCGGCACCGGCTCCGCCTTACCCTTGAGCTCGCGCGCGCCCGCCTGCTCGTAGACGATCGCCGCCTCGGTGGCCCGGCGCGTCGACTCGCCCACGAGCACGGCGCCGGCCTCGGCAACCGACTGGATCCGGGAGGCCGTGTTGACGAGGTCGCCGGCGACCATCCCCTCGCCCTCGGCCGCAAGCGTGACCGCGGCCTCGCCGGTGAGGACGCCGGCACGAGCCCTGAGCTCCGGGGCGCCGATCTCCTCGCCGAGCGCGGACACGGCCGCGATCAGGTCGAGCGCCGCCCGGACGGCGCGCTCCGCGTCGTCCTCGGTCGCCGTCGGCGTCCCCCAGACGGCCATGACCGCGTCGCCGATGAACTTCTCCACGGTGCCGCCGTAGAGCGAGATCAGGCGCCTGCAGCTGTCGAAGTAGCGGCCGAGGAGCTCCCGGACCTCCTCCGGATCGCGCGACTCGGAGAGCGTCGTGAACCCGACCAGGTCGGCGAAGAGGACGGAGACGAGCCGGCGCTCGGACGCCGGCGTCTCGCGAGCGGCAACGGGCTCCTCCGCCGGGGCCGGCTGCGCCTCCAGCGCCGTCCCGCACTCCCCGCAGAAGCGCATCCCGGGCTCGTTAGCCGCGCCGCAGGCAGGGCAATTCCGGGCGAGCACGGCGCCACAGCCGCCGCAGAACTTGCGCCCCGCGCTGTTCTCGCTGCCGCAGTTGCTGCAGACGGTCATGTCCCTCGGGAGCCTAGCTCTCCCATCTGGCGCGGAGCCTCCACCGCTCGGTACCGTGCAGCTGTGACGTTGGCGCTGGGCTCCTCGGACGCCTATCCGTACGTGTGCGGTGTCTACACGTGCAAGTGCGGGCGCCGGTCGGTCCGGCACGGGCGCCTCGCCGCCCTGCTTCCACGCGGCTGGCTCGAGCGACCGGGCGCCGGCGACGAGCCGCTGCACATCTGCGATGTGTGCGCCGCCTCGCCGGCGCCGCCTGAGGACGCCGCCCCCGCGTAGCGCAGGTCCAGATGATGCTTTCGGCCGGGTGAGGAGTGTGGTTCCGACCCAGGTGGTTGACTGACAAGTCAACCACCTGCGCCGTCATCGCGTGCGTGCAGGCTGGTCGGCGTCACACGACTCCACCGGCCGGCGAGGCGACACGAACAGGACGAAACACCGCATGGATACAGCGTTTCCGAACGGGTTTCGTTCGGGTCCCCGACCTGAGGCAGAGAGCGCCGCGCGGCGCTCGCCCAAGGACTCGCCGACCGGGGATTCGCGCCCACGACGCGCCGTGTCGCTCCCAGACGTTCGTGAATTAGCGCGTGAGTTCTCCCGACGGCCGCGGTGTGCAATGCTGAGCAGACTGCGCAAACGGGGGTCTTGACTGCGGACTCAGGAGGTTCTCCCACGGCGGTTGAGCTGGCTGATCCCGTCTCGAATATGGGGTCTTGTTTTCGTGTTCGCGTTCACGGTCTTGCTTGGCGTTCCCGCGCGCGCCACGGCCACGCGCGAACGGAACGCGAATCTGCAACAGCTGTGGAAGGCATTTCCGCTGAACCCTCGCGCTCGAGGGCGGCCGCCCTCACCTCCGGAGCCGCCGGCGATTCAGCGCATCAAATCCCCGACGCTGACCAGGACGCCTGCCTCGGAAGGGTCGGATTCGATGCCGTTCGGCCTCGTCGTGCTCGCTGGAGGCGGCGGCATCCTGCTCGTCGCTTCAGCGTTGGTTCTCGGCAGGCGGTACAGGAGCATGCACGCCGTGCCGGCGGAGGTCAGGTCTTCGTCCAGGTCGGCCGGGGCTCCGTTCGGCCGACCGGCAATGAGCAGATACCTCGCGCCGTGGCGCGAGCAGATCGCGTCCGGAGCCCGACACGCCTTGCGGACTCGCCGGCGAGTCGTCCATATCGCGAGGCCTTCCCGCGGCGACCTCGCGCTCTTCGGGTTCGCAGTTACGGTGGGAATTGGAATCGGGGTCGTGGCCGGTCTCTACCTCTGAGTAGGGCTCGATGACCGATCCGATCTTCGTCGAGGACGTCCACGAACGCACTGATGGAGCCGGAGCGGGTTCGTGCCTGACCCGGGCCAACCTGCTCGAGAAGTCGGTGATCGCCGGGGGCGCGATGGTCGTAGGCGGTGCAGTCATCGGCGGGCTCCCGGCGCTCGCCACCTCGGCGCCCTCCGCCGACCACGACGTCGAGATCCTCAACTTCGCGCTCCTGGTCGAGTACCTCCAGGCGAGCTTCTACAAGGAGGCACTTGCACGTGGAGCGCTGACCGGAGAGCTGCGGGAGTTCGCCCGCGTCGTCGGGTCGCACGAGCGTGAACACGTTGCATTCATCAAGCGGACGCTCGGTCGAAAGGCCCGCCGTAAACCACCCTTCGATTTCTCGGATACGACGCGTGACAAGGACAAGTTCGGCCCGACGGCGGTCACGCTCGAGGAAATCGGTCTGGCGGCCTACAACGGGCAGGCTGCGAACCTCACGAAAGGCGCCCTGGCCGCTGCGGCGAGGATCGTGTCGGTGGAGGCCCGTCACGCCAGCTGGATCCGGGACATCCTGGGCCGGAATCCAGCGCCGCACGCGACCGACGCCGGGCTGTCCGCGGCGAAGGTCACCGCGGCGGTGAAGCGAACCGGATTTGTCACGTGAGCGAGGAGGCGGGGACCAGGGCCGACGAGCTCACCCTCGAGACCCTCGACGACGACGGCGCCCTCAGCCAGGCGCTCGAGGGGATCTCCGGCGACCGCGGCGACTTCCTGCGCAAGGCGGCCCTCGGCGGAGCCGCCCTCCTCGCAGCCTTCGCGACTCCCGCCGCAGCGGCGCCGTCGAAGAAGAACGACACTGCGATCCTCAACTATGCGCTGACGCTGGAGTACCTGCAGGCGGTCTTCTACACCGAGGCGATCGAGATAGGCGCGCTGTCCGGCGCCCTGAAGGAGCAGGCTCGAATCGTCGGTGGGCACGAGCGGGGCCACGTGAAGGCCCTGCGCGGGGTGCTTGGGGATGCAGCCGTCAAGCGTCCTCGGTTCAACTTCCGAGGCGCTACGGAGAGTCCCGCCGCCTTCCGCAAGACGGCCGTCGCGTTCGAAGACCTCGCCGTTGCCGCCTACAAGGGGCAGGCGCCCTTCATCGACTCGAAGGCGTATCTGGCGGCGGCGATCTCCATCCACTCGGTCGAAGCGCGTCATGCGGCTTGGATTCGGAGGCTCGCCGGCGTCTCGCCCGCAGCGGATGCATTCGACCGGCCGTTCTCGGAGTCGAAGGTTCGGCGGCTCGTCAGCTCCACGCACTTCATCGTGCGAACGCGCAGAAGGATGACCCCGCCATTCACGGGCTGATCGGCGGCCGCGCGGGCCGGCTCGGCTTCGCCGCTGCGGGACTCGTCGTCGCAGGGCTCGCGGCCACCGCCGTCGCCTTCGCCGTCGCATCGGGGTCGCCCGATCCACTCGGAGCCGGGCCGGGGCTTCCCGATCCGCCCGCCCCTGCGTTCACCGCGGCCAGCGCTCCGTTGCCGTCAGCTGGAACAGCATTCCGCTGGGCGCCGGTACTGCATGCGGTTCCGGCCCGCGCGGCGCCGAGCTCCGGCGCGCGCGTGCTCGCCCGGCTGGCGGTGACGACGCCCGAGCGGACGTCGAATCTCGTCCTCGTCCTCGGCAGGAGGACGGACGCATACGGCCGCCTGTGGGTGCGCGCGCGTTTGCCCGTCCTCCCCAACAACACGACCGGCTGGCTCCCACGCTTGGCCCTCGGCGGATACGGGGTCGTGCACACGCATCTCGTCGTCGACCTGGAGCGGCTGTCGGCGACGCTGTTCCGCGACGGGCGAGCGATCTTTCGAGCCCCGGTCGGAGTCGGCTCGACGGCGTTTCCGACGCCGAGCGGGCGTTTCTACGTGCGCAACCGGTTGACCAGCTTGACCAACTCCTTCTACGGACCGCTCGCGTTCGGCACGAGTGCGCGGTCGAGCGTGCTCACCGACTGGCCGAACGGCGGCTTCGTCGGCATCCACGGGACCGACCGGCCGGAGCTGATCCCGGGCCGCGTGTCGCACGGATGCATCCGTCTCCGCAACCGCGACATCCTCCGTCTCGGACGGCTGATGCCGGTGGGCACTCCCTTGACCATCGGCTGATCGTGCCGGCGAGCTGGGACGTGCCCTCCTTCTGAACGCCATCAGGAGCACGAGGTTGACGAGGAATGCACGGTCTCGACGTCACCGAACCCGGCGCCGGGCGCGCCGAAAACGATGATCTCGGCCCCGTCCGGCCCAGCCTCGAAGGCCCTGGTGACCTCCGAGAAGACGCGGACCACGTGTACCCGCCGATCGCTCGATTCTACGGAACGCTCCCCAGGTAAGCTGGCGGCCCTCGGGTCTCAATACGGGGCGATTGGCCAATGGCTCAGCAGCATTCCCGCGAGGAGCTCCGGCAGCTCTTCGACTCGACGAAGCCCTGGCACCACCTGATCGACGTGGACGGGGTGCCGACGAAGACCGAGTCCGCTTGGGGCGAGTACCTCGAGCACCCGGAGAACCTGTGGGAAAGCGTGGCGGGACTCCTGCCCGGCCTGAAGGGCCGACGGGTCCTCGACGTCGGATGCAACGACGGCTTCTTCCTCTTCGCGTGTCGACGCCTCGGCGCGGCGGAGGTCGTGGGCATCGAAGCCTCCCAGCACTTCTACAACCACGCGGTGCTGGTGAACCGGCTCCTGGATCTGGGCGGGATCACGATCCACCGGATGGACGCCTACGACGTGGGCGCCGAGCTCGGCGCCTTCGACGTCACGCTCGTGCTTGGTCTGATCTACCACCTGAAGAACCCGTTCCTCTTCATCGAGCGCGTTTCCGCGCTCACCACCTCGACGATCCTCGTCGAGACGGCCGTGCGGAACTCGAACGAGGATCTCGAGAGCCGGGCTCGGGAGACGGCGGGTGCTCCCGCCATGGAGTTCGTCGAGAACCCCCCGACCCAGCTGAATCCCGAGGGTGGCCCCAACTGGTGGGCGCCGAACGCCGAGTGCGTGTGCGCGATGCTGCGCGTATGCGGCTTCCCGCGGACGACGGTGGCGTCCGAGACGCTCCTGCCGCCGAACGAGTTCGGCCGCGCGATCGTCGTCGGCACGAAGCCGCGGCCGCGGCGCTTGCGGTTGCGATCTCGCCCGGCCGCTCGCCCGGCCGGCTAGTCGTGGCGCCGCAGCCAGTCGTCCACGACCGCCATGTAGCGGCCGCGCTCCTCGACGAACGGCGTGTGGGACGACTCCTCGAAGATCACCTGCTCGGTCTCGGAGATGCCGGCGACCAGCGGCTCTTGCAGCGCCGGCGTCGCCTCGTCGTACCGGCCGGAGACAACTAACGCCGGCACCAGAATCTGCCCGAGGCGATCCTTCGACTGCCAGTCCTTGATCGTGCCGATGACGTGGAACTCCGAGGGCCCGTTCATCGTGTGGTAGACGGTCGGGTCCTCGGCGATCGCACCGAAGCTGCGCATCAGCTCCTCCGGAAACTCGCCGAGGCGGCAGAGGTGCCGCCGGTAGAAGACCATGCACGCCTCCTCGTACTCCGTGGAGTCGGTCGTGCCCGCCTCCTCGTGCCGGCGCAGAGTTGCCTCCACGTCGGGCGGCAGGTCTTGCCGGAGCCGGTTGCACTCGCTGACGAAGTCGGGAAACGAGGCGGCCGTGTCCGAGAGCACGAGGGAGCGGAGGCCGCCCGGTTGCATGATCGCATGCTCCTGCGCCAGGAAGCCGCCCCACGAGGAGCCCAGCACGTGGTAGCCGTCGCCGACGCCGAGGTGGTCGATCAGGTTGGCGAGCTCGCGGACGAAGAGCTCCACGGTCCAGAAGTCGCCGCCCCGCTCGGGGAGATGGGTCGACCGGCCGTTGCCGAGCTGGTCGTAGAAGACGACTGCGCGGCCGTTCGCCGCGAGGTCGGTCAGGGCGAGCAGGTAGTCGTGCGTCGCGCCGGGTGATGAGCGGCGCGGGGCCCTCCGCGGCACCGGACCGAAGCTGGCCCTCGACCCGGTACCAGGTCCGGTGCCCGTCGAAGTCGGCAAACCCCTCGGTCGACACGCGCACACTCTCTCAGAGACGGCCGGCCCTGCGGCGCCGCGCCTGTCCACTAGCCTCGTAGGTGACCTGAGTCTCAGTGAGCTCGGAAGGGAGCTACGACCATGGCCACGCGGAACCGACCGTCTGATTCCTCGAGGACGCCTAGCGGCTCAGGCCAGGCGGGCGGCGTCCCGGCTCGGCGCATCCGTGCTCTCGACGCCGCCCAGGAGCCGGGTGATCGCCTCGATGCTGTCGAGCATCTCCGCGGTCTCGCGCAGGATCCACTCGGGAGTGGTGGGCGGCAGGGCGTCGTACGTGCGGCGGAGCGGCGGGAGCGCGTCCGGGGCGCGCTGGTCGCGCTGGGCGCGCACGAGCTCCGCAACCGCCCCGTCGAGCTGAGCCGCGAGCGGCGCGAGCCCCGGCACGACCTGGCGACCGGAACCGTCGAGCCGGTGAGCGTCGGTCGCGAGGACCGCATCGGCGAGGGACCGTGAGGCAAAGAGCACGCCGGCGGCCGCCGAGACGTCCCCCCGCTTGCGCTCCGGCTCGCTGAGTGCGCGCTCGAGCGATGCCTCCGCGTTCGTGCGCGCAAGGCGTGCCGCCGATCGGGCCCGCCGCACGGCCTCGGCGTCGGCGGCGCCCGGCGTCAGAGCGCCTGCCAGCACGGCGGCGAGGAACCGACGGTCGGCGTCGAGCATGTCCGACACGTTCGCGGCGACGTCCCGGCTGCCCTCCCAGGTCGGCCACAGGGCGAAGGCCGCCAGTGCCAGAGCGCCGCCGATCGCCGTGTCCTCGAGCCGATCAAGGATGGCGGTGTAGGTGTTCACGCCCTGGAACGCGACGAAGAAGACGATCAGCGACGTGATCGAGACCGTGAAGAGCGCGTAGTTCGCGAAGAAGAACGCGTACGCCGCCCATGCGAAGAGGGCGACCAGCGCGGTGTTGACCCAGTCGCCGGGGTTCAGCGCCGCAGCGACGAGCGTCGCGAGGCCGACGCCCACGGCAGTGCCCGCGTACCGCTGCAGGCCGCGCATGAACGTCGAGCCGAAGTCGGGTTTCAGGACGAAGATGACCGTGAGCGGGACCCAGTACCCCCGTCCGAGTGGGAGCAAGCGGTAGATGACCACTGCGATCGTCAGGGCGGCCCCGAGCCGCAGCCCATGCCGGAAGGCGGTCGATCGAAGCGTCAGGTTGGCGCGCAGGATCGCGACGGCGGAGCTGTGGCGCGAAGGCGGGGCCGGGCGGGGCTCGGTCTCTCTCGGCGGCCCGTCGTCGGCCGGTCTGCGGCCCAGCGAAGCGACGAGGCCGACCAGGGTTCGAAGCCGAGCCTGAAGCGCCTGGAGGCGCGCGGCAGCCGATTCGGAGAGCCCGTTCGCGTTCGTCGCAGGGCGCTCGTCGGGAACGGCTGCGCCGTGGGGGTGCCGGAGCGCGTGCGCCACCGAGCGCAGCGCGCCCGCCACGTCAGCTACGGCGGCATCGACCACGCCGGCCGCGGCGCCCTCGAGCGCCTCGCGCTCGGCGCGCAGGGCGAAGAGCTCCGCGTAGATGCGCTCGAGCTCGTCCGCGAGCCTGCGCAGGGTCTCGCCGATCGAGCTACGCCCAGCCGCCCACGCCCGATGGGCGGCGAGCATCGTCTCCACCGTTCCGGCCGCGCGGATGAAGGCTGACGACGGCCGCGATTCGGGCCACGCGCCGGCGACGTCGGCGAGTGCCCGGCACTCCGCGGCGATCGCGCCGCGCTCCGGCGCGCTCGGCCGCACCGGCCAGACCAGAACGGCGAGCAGCGTCTGGAGTAGCCCGCCGCCGAGGACGAGAGCGGCGCGCCGCAGCGCCTCGCCGACGTCCGTGGGGAAGTCCTCGGCCAGCAGCAGCGCGAGGCCGGACAGCAGTCCGACGAACCCTGCAGCCTGGCCGA
>Ga0307278_10001431_pt1 | contig 11902 bp, 7 predicted proteins | sample ER_DNA_117_FD_194482 | JGI IMG/M metagenome (GOLD analysis project Ga0307278, IMG submission 194482) | Bulk soil microbial communities from the East River watershed near Crested Butte, Colorado, United States - ER_DNA_117 | ecosystem: Environmental > Terrestrial > Soil > Floodplain | place: USA... | reverse complement strand
GATGCGATGGTGGCAGCGCACGTAAGGCAGATAGTTTTTTCCTCAACGTGTGCGATTTTTGGACTGCCCGAGCGACTGCCGATCGACGAAACTACGCCAGCGCGCCCAATCAACCCGTACGGCGAATCGAAACTTGCCTTTGAAAAAATCTTGCGCTGGTACGACCAGATCCATGGTTTGAAGTTCGTTTCGCTGCGTTATTTCAACGCGGCGGGTGCGACCGGAAAATTCGGTGAAGATCACCGGCTCGAGACGCATTTGATCCCGAACGTGCTCAAAGTTGCGCTTGGCCAAAAGCCGCACGTGGAAGTTTTTGGCACCGATTATGAAACTCCGGATGGCACCTGCGTTCGCGACTACATCCACATTGTCGATCTTGCGCGAGCGCACATTCTCGCTCTGGGCGCAGCGAAGAGCGAATTTTACAATCTTGGCACAGGAGGCGGCTCCAGCGTTCGCGAAGTGATTGCGGCATGTCGCAAAATCACCGGGCGAAAGATCAATACTGTCGAACAACCGCAGCGACCGGGCGATCCAACGCAGCTCATCGCCTCTTCCGCAAAAGTCAAAAGTGAGCTTGGCTGGCGACCGCACTTCCAGTCACTTGACGCTATCATTGAGAGTGCTTGGAAATGGCACCAGAAATTTCCGCACGGCTACGAAGATTAAAGTAGCCATGAAAACGCGCTCGCGAAAACTTTTCGCGAGCGCTTTGAATTCGCCAACCCAACGACGTTACCGGTTAAGGCCTTGTTGTCGTTGTGGTCGTTTCTTCTTTCTTGTAAACCGTTGTTGGCCGGCTTAACACGATTTTGCGCACCACTACCCGGTCGCCAACATTCGTGTAATACACGGTCGCTGGTATGTCTGGGCGGATCGCCGACCAGGCAACGGTATGCCCTTCCGGATCCAGAATGGTGGTGTCTCTGGTGTAGTAATAACGCACGGGCGCCACTTCCGGCGCTGTTCGGAATGTAAAGTAATCCGCATCCGGCGCGTAGTTCACAATCGTGCCTGCGCTCGTGGTCGTCGCCGACTCGGTTGTCGTCGTGCCTGTCACCGGGTCCCTAGTGGTTGTCGTGGTTGTGGTCTCTTGTGCCAGCGCCACACCAAGCGCCGCCGCGCAAGCCACTCCGGTTGCCAATATTTTCATTAATCTCGTTTGTTTCATATTTGTCCCTCTGCTTTGATTGAATGGATGTTCTCCATCGTCTATGTCTCCGGCCCCTTAACGCCGGAGTTTCTTCAGCTACGCCTTGATATCGTAAATTCGGCCTCGGGTGGCCGCATCGACGGGCGTAATGACCTTTTGGGATGACACGATCGTGACTTGAGCTTTATGCAGGCTTTACCCGGTTTTCGCGATTTTCTGCCCGACGACTGCGGGACGCGAAATTACATCTTTACACGCTGGCGTGAAGTGGCCCGGCGCTATGGATTTGTCGAATGGGAAGGCCCCATTCTCGAGCCGACTGAATTGTACAAAAAGAAGAGCGGCGCCGAAATTGTGGATCAACTTTTCAACTTCACCGACAAAGGTGAGCGCGAAGTCGCCATGCGCCCAGAGCTAACGCCCACGCTCGCTCGCGTGGTCGCCGCGCACGAACGCGAATTCAAGAAACCGCTCAAATGGTTTTCCATCGGCCGATTCTTCCGGTTCGAAAAGCAACAACGCGGCCGATTGCGCGAACACTTCCAGCTCAATTGCGACATAATCGGCGAAACTGCGCTGGCGGCAGATATCGAGCTGCTCGCCTTGTGCATTGATCTCCTGCGTGCATTTGGTTTCACAGAAAAAGATGTTGTCATCCGCATTAGCGACCGGGAATTTTGGACCGATTTTCTCCGCGAGAAAAGCGTCCCGCCTGATCGCTCGGATAATTTGCTGCAAGTGATCGATAAATTCGGGCGCGAATCGCGCGAGAAAACGATCGAGAAACTCGGTGAACTCGCTGATCCGGTATTGAAAGTTCTAAGCGAGGGTGGAAAGAGCGAAAAGCTCGAGCGACTGCTCGATGGCCTTCGGGCCCGCGGTCTGGCCGAATTCGTCACTATCGATGTCCGAATCGTACGGGGTCTCGCCTATTATACCGGCATCGTGTTCGAAGCGTTCGATCGCGAAGGAAGCCTTCGCGCCGTAGCAGGCGGCGGTCGTTACGATAATCTGATTCAGCAACTGAGTGATGGTGCCGTGTCAATGCCTGCGCTTGGGTTCGCCATGGGCGACGTTGTTCTCGGCGAATTGGTCAATGAAACGCCGCACGCGCGCGATCACATGCAGCAGGCAATCGCGACAGAGCGAAAGATCGACATTTACATTGTCATCGCCAAGGAAGAGCGCCGCGCCGATGCTCTCGCGCAAATCCAACAACTGCGCGATCTCGGCTACCGCGTGGATTATCCGCTCACGCCAATGAAAGTCGCCAGGCAATTTCAAGCTGCCGAAGACGCAGACGCCTCGCTTGCACTGCTCTACGGGGACGAATGGCCGCAGCTCAAAATCAAGCATCTGGCCACGCGCGAGGAGAGACTGATATCCCAGGAAGAGCTACTTGCAGACCTGCAAGCGCCATCCCGCGTGTCATCCTGAACGCAGCTGCATATTCCCCTCCTGTCATCCTGAGCGAAGCGCAGCGGAGTCGAAGGACCTCACTATTTTTCAACGGCGGCTCACGCAGATAACGCGGATTTCACTTTGTCATTGCGAGCGGATCGAGAAATTCCCCCGTTCATGCGCCTGCGGCTATAGCGCGCGGCCCAACCACAAACATCAGGGAAACTAAGTCCCGCTGAAGCGTTGCTCTCCGCGAACTCTGGTTGATGCAAAGCCGTCGCTAGCGCAGAGCGGCCGCTTCTTTATGGTGGCCCTTCAGCTCGAGCACCATCCGTTTGATGTGCTTATAGTCCTGGTGCGATTGCAGGAACTGCAGACTTTGTTGCGGATCGCCCCATTGGATGACTTGGATGGTTTCCTGACGAGCTCCCCATGAATTCATGTCGCGCGAATTCGCCATGTAGAGGTCGATCGTGTTGCGGCCGGAAAGCGCCCAGCCGTAATCGTCCACGCGATAAATTTGCCCGGTAGAGAGCAAACGGAAAATCGTGCCCGCCGGCCATCGCGACCAATCCGCCGCGGCGCTCCCGTAAACTAACTGCCCTGCAGACGACGATGTCGATCGTCCCTTCCTCGTTCTGACTGTTGTCGTTGTACGCCGCTCCGACATCGAGAATGGTTGCAACTGCGGCGAATATGAAGCGCGCCGCACTTCGGTCTCAGCGGTTTCGTCCACCGGAATGGCGCGCGGAACTTCATACGCGGGAATCGCACGCCGCACGGCTTCGGCCCGGTGGATCGGCGGACCCGCCGCGTGCAATTCTCCACCGAGCGCGTTGTGGTTGCTATATTCGCGATGATCCGATTCCGTGTGCGTGTACGCGGTTGTGCGCACATTCTGAAAATCCGTTTTCGCTAACGGGCGCTCGTAGGGCGGCAGTGCGCGATGGCTCGTTCCGCAGGCACTGAGGACAACAATTGCGATGAACGCCGCTAGAACGGCTAAAGCAAGATTGCGACGCTTAGCGTGGGTCAAGGTGGATCGCCGGCGACTTATTAACAGTTATTCACAACTCTTGGCAAGCCTATTTTTTGAAAATTTTTTCGGCCACGGATTTACACAGATCAAATGCAAATAGGAAAACAGGAAACACGGTGGCCTTTTCTGAGAAATCCGTGTTCACCTGTGGCTAATTGCATTTTTCCTTCCAGGATGGCTTTTCCTATGCGCGATATCCGCGTAATCTGCGGTTCATTTATGATCCCCGAATTCGAAAATCAGGCTTCTCAAACGCTCGAAGAAATCAAATCGCAAGGTCTGTTCAAAACCGAGCGAATCATCACGACGCCGCAGGATGCGCATATTGCAATCAGCGGTGGCAAACGCGTTCTCAACATGTGCGCGAATAATTACCTCGGCCTAGCCGATCATCCTGCGCTCATCGCTGCGGCCAAAGAGGCTCTCGATACCCACGGGTTCGGCATGGCGAGTGTGCGTTTCATTTGCGGCACGCAGGACATTCACAAGCAGCTCGAAGCCGCGTTGACAAAATTTCTCGGCACCGAAGAGACCATCCTTTATCCGTCATGCTTCGACGCCAATGGCGGTTTGTTCGAAACGCTGCTCACCGACAAAGACGCGGTAATCAGCGATGAATTAAATCACGCCAGCATCATCGACGGCATTCGGCTCTGCAAAGCGCAACGCTTTCGTTACAAGCACAACGACATGGCTGATCTCGAAGCGCAACTGCGCGCTGCGAAGAATGCGCGCTTTCGATTGATCGCCACCGACGGTTGTTTCTCGATGGACGGAACAATCGCGAACCTGGGAGAGATCGTCGATCTTGCCGGAAAATACGATGCGCTCATCATGATCGACGACGCGCATGCCACCGGCTTCCTCGGCAAAACCGGACGCGGCACCCACGAATATCGCGGCGTGATGGGCAAGATCGACATCATTACCGGCACGCTGGGCAAAGCCCTCGGCGGCGCGAGTGGCGGTTTTACCAGTGGCCGCAAAAAGATTGTCGATCTTTTGCGGCAACGATCGCGGCCGTATTTGTTTTCGAACAGTGTCGCGCCGCATATCGTCGCGGCGAGCTTAAAAGCGCTCGAAATTCTCAGCGCTTCCACCGAATTGCGAGACAAGCTCGAAGAAAACACAAAATATTTTCGCGTTGGGCTGACTGAGCGCGGTCTGACAATCAAGCCCGGCACACATCCGATTGTGCCGATTATGATAGGCGACGCCGCCAAATCGCAGAAATTCGCCGGGCGGATGCTCGAAAAAGGCGTTTATGTCATCGGATTTTTTTACCCTGTCGTTCCGCACGGCACGGCGCGAGTTCGCACGCAAGTTTCCGCCGCGCATTCGCGCGAAGACTTGGAATTCGCCGTCAACGCCTTCGCCGAAACGAACGAAGAACTGACAAACTAGCTTAAAGCTGTTTTGTCATCCTGAGCGCAGCAAAGCGGAGTCGAAGGATCCCGCGAATTCACCCGAAGCTACGCAACGGGATTCCTCGTCCCATTCGACCCCTTCGGTTTAGCTCAGGACAGGACTTTCGCTCAGGGTTGGCTTTCGCTCGGAATGACGGCAAGGTCGGCATCATGCTTTATATGGTCATCGAGCGTTTCAGAGAAGGAGCGGCGCCGGAGATTTATCGGCGTTTCCGCGAGAAAGGGCGAATGATGCCCGAAGGATTGGATTACGTTTCCAGTTGGATCGATTTAGATTTCAAAGTCTGCTGGCAACTCATGCAAACAGAAGATTTCGCGCTGTTCGATCGCTGGGTCGATAACTGGCGCGATTTGATGAGTTTTGAAATCGTCCCGGTGCGCACTTCGGCGGACGCGGTTGAGCGGATGAGTGCAAAACTTTAGGGGACGCCGTTGCCTTCCTATCGGGACGCTCGTCGTCTATAGATCACTTTCTCTGATTAAAGTGGCGCGCAACGGCGTGTGGAGCAGATTGTGGTGTGCACAAGATTGCTGCCAAGGCTGTAGACTGGCACGTCCGCGAGGATTTCCCGATTCTCCGCGAGCGAGCACATGGCCATCCTCTGATTTATTTGATAGCGCAGCAACCTCGTCTGATGGCTTGATTTTACGCTACTATTTTAGTTAGATCGCGGTGTGCCTGGCGGTGATGAGGAGGCTTCACAGAGTGCGCTCGGCCTGAGCGGGCAGAGCGGGGCGGTTGCTTTTGCTACGACCAATTGGAGTGTGGTCCTAACCGCGCAAGGTGAATCGCCGGCAGCGCAGGCGGCGCTAGAAAAACTTTGCCGCACATACTGGCGACCGATTTATGGTTTCGTGAGGAGACAGGACGTTGAACCAGAAGAGGCAAAAGATCTCACCCAGGGCTTTTTTGCGCTGCTTCTGGAGCGCCGCGATTTCGATGCTGTGCGCAAAGAGAAAGGACGTCTGCGTTCTTACTTGCTCACGTCGCTGAAACATTTCCTAACGAACGAGCGCCAGCGCGCCATGGCCATTAAGCGGGGCGAAGGCTGGCGGTTGATTCCATTGGACGAAGTGCGCGAGCGCGAGCGCGCCGGTTTTGAGCCGGCGGACAGATCGACTGTCGACCAAATCTACGAGCGTCGTTGGGCGCTGGCCTTGCTGGAGCAAGTCCTGAGGCGCCTTGGTGAAGAGTATCGTTCTGCTGGCAATGTGGTCCTTTTTGAACGGTTGGAAGCGTTGCTCATGGATGAACCGGACCGCCCGTCGCAGGGGCAAATTGCCGATGAACTGGGTATGACTGAGAACGCGGTGAAGCAAGCGTTCCGCCGGTTGCGCCAGCGTTACCAGCAACTCTTGCGCGAGGAAATCGCTCACACTGTGATGGTGCCGGGAGATATTGAGGACGAGCTACGCCATTTAATCGCGGTGTTGCGCGCGTAACCTTCGCGAAGATTTCCTGCAGTACTTGTTGGGACGAGGTATTGTCCGACGGGTGACATGACGGCTGGCACCAAGCTCTGTGCAAAGTGCGGCGCGAAAATTTCCTCCGACGCGCCGCGGGGCGTTTGCCCGGCTTGTCTGCTTGAGACTGGCCTTGGTTTGCTCGCGAATGAAATCGACGAGGCGGGGAATGCAAGTAGGGCGCCACGCTTAGCAGGGCCAGGCGTGCCGAAAATGAAGTCACCCACCGCACGGATGCTGGGTGACTTTGGCGATTACGAGTTGCTGGAGGAAATCGGTCGGGGCGGTCAGGGTGTAGTTTACCGCGCGCGCCAGAAAAGCCTTAACCGCACAGTGGCACTGAAGGTGATCGGCTTGGGCTACTGGGCTACAGAAGCACATCTGAAGCGTTTCCGTCGCGAAGCAGAATCCGCTGCCAGCCTCGAGCATCCATGCATTGTTCCAATCCACGAAGTCGGCGAGCTCGAGGGCACTTGCTATTTCAGCATGGGATTTATCGAAGGTGATCAACTCGATGCAGTGGTTAGGCGCGAACCAATGCCGGTACGGCGGTCAGTGGAATTAATCGCCAAAGTGGCGCGCACGGTTCATTACGCTCACGAACACCACATCCTGCATCGCGATATCAAACCGGGGAACATCCTGCTTGACCGACAAGGCGAACCACATCTTACCGACTTCGGGCTGGCGCGACTGGTCGAGACAGAGAGCACTGTCACGCGCACGATGGAAGTTTTGGGCACGCCCAGTTACATGGCGCCGGAACAAGCTGTCGGAAACAATGCGGCGGTGAGCAGCGTCACTGATGTTTATGGACTTGGCGCAGTGCTTTACCAACTGCTTACTGGCCATCCCCCTTTTGCTGGGGGAACGACCTATGAAACGGTCCGATTGGTTTTGGACGCCGAGCCCCGGCAGCCGCGCCTCTTAAATCCAAAAGTAGATCGCGACCTCAACACGATTTGCCTCAAGTGTCTCGAGAAAGATCCGCAGCGCCGGTACGCCTCGGCCCTCGCGCTCGCCGAAGATCTTGAACGCTGGCTCAAGCACGAACCAATCCGCGCCCGGCACACTGGAATCTTGACGCGAGGAAGGAAATGGCTGCGGCGCAACCCAACCAGCGCGCTTTTGGCAGCATCTCTGGTTGCCTTGGCAGCGGCCGCCGGCTGGATTGTTTGGAAAAGTGACTTTATCCGGCAACCGATAACAACCGGAATCGCCGTACTTCCATTTGAAAACCGAAGCGAAGAAAAAGCCAACGCTTATCTTGCCGACGGCATCCAGGACGAGATACTGACGCGCTTATCCAAGATTGCTGATCTAAAGGTGATCGCGCGCACATCCACACAGCATTACAAAAGCGCGCCTAAAAACCTGCCCGAGATCGCCAAACAACTTGGCGTTGCCCACATCCTGGAAGGAAGCGTGCAGAAGAGCGGTGACGCCGTGCGGGTGAACGTGCAGCTGATTAAAGCAGCCAATGGTTCCCATCTTTGGGCTGATACGTTTGATCGCAAACTGACCGACATCCTTTCGGTCGAGAGCGAAGTCGCCAAAACCATCGCCGACCAGTTGCAGGCGCGCCTCAGCGGTCACGAAGAGCAAGTCATCGCCGCTAGACCGACAGACAGTCCGGAGGCTTACGATGCCTACCTGCGTGGCCTGGCTTATACACTGAAAACTTTGCAGACAACCGGCGACGCCCTTGCCGCACAGAAATATCTTAGAGAAGCGGTGAGGCTGGACCCGAAGTTCGCCCTTGGTTGGGCGTTGCTGTCATTCGTTGATACGGTCAGCTACCGAACGGTTCTTCAACCAACAGTCGCCCTCCGCGAAGAGGCGCGGCAGGCAGCCGAAACCGCGCTCACTCTTCAGCCCAATCTCGGCGAGGCGCTGCATGCGACGGGATTCTACCACTACTCTTGCCTGAGGGATTACGAGACCGCGGTGCGTTACTTTGAACAAGCACGTCAGCTCCTGCCGAATAGCAGCCGGATTCTTGAGTCGCTGGCGTTTTTGGAGCGGAGACGAGGCCAGTACGACCGGAGCGAGTCGTACTTCAACGAAGCCGAGCGGCTCGACCCGCGCAACGTTTCCCTACTCGTTCAGCACGGAGGAACCTATATGAATCTTCGTCGTTTTCCCGAAGCGCTGCGAAAGCTTGACCAGGTTCTAGATATTACACCGGGCGACGTGGGTGCCCTCGCGGTAAAGGGACTTATCGCACAAGCGGAGGGCGATTTGCTGCATGCTTCGGCGCTTCTCGCTCCGGTTCACCCGGTGGCCGCCGACCTCAGCGTGTTGGAAATACAGGTGTACCAAGCGATCCTGGAGCGTCGCCCCGCACAAATCATCCCTCGGCTGAAGGAAGTATTGGCCAAGGCTGATCCAGCGTTGGGCTATTACAATGGCGAACTGCGTATTTGGTTGAGCTGGGCGCAAGAAGTCGCCGGCGACCACGCCGCCGCCCAGGAAAGTTGGCGACAGGCGCGCAGCGAACTGGAACCTTTCCTCAAAGAACAGCCGGAAAGTTATTTCCTTATCGGCGGTCTCGCGCTGACCAATATGGGTCTCGGTGACAAAGCCGCCGCGTTGGCTCTGTCGGAGCGGGCCATGGCCGCAAATCCGATCGAGAAAGATGCGATAGACGGTCCCGCTTCGATCGAGATCCTCGCCCGGGTGGCGACGCAGATGGGGGAACCTGATCGCGCCATCGCCGCTTTACAGAAACTACTTTCGATCCCGTACGGGGGCGCTCTCGTTCCGGTCCCGCTCACTCCCGCGCTGCTCCGGCTCGATCCCATGTTCGATCCGCTCCGGAATGATCCGCGCTTCCAGAAACTCGTCGCAACCGGGATCGCGGTGCTTCCATTTGAAAACCGAAGCGAAGACAAAGCGAACGCTTATTTTGTCGACGGCATCCAGGACGAGATTCTGACCCGCCTGTCGAAGATTGCCGATCTGAAGGTGATCTCGCGCACATCCACACAGCATTACAAAAGCGCGCCTGAAAACCTGCCCGAGATCGCCAAACAACTTGGCGTCGCCCACATCCTGGAAGGAAGCGTGCAGAAGAGCGGCGACGCCGTGCGCGTTAACGTGCAGCTGATCAAAGCTGCCAATGGTTCCCATCTTTGGGCCGATACCTTTGATCGCAAACTGACCGACATCTTTTCAGTCGAGAGTGAAGTCGCCAAGAGCATCGCCGATCAATTGCGAGTCCACATCAGCGGTCACGAAGAACAAGTCATCGCAGCCAAACCGACGGACAATGTTGAGGCTTACGATGCCTACCTGCGTGGCCTGGCTTATACACTGAAACCTTTACATACAACCGCCGACGCCCTTGCCGCACAGAAATATCTCAGAGAAGCGGTGCGCTTGGACCCGAAGTTCGCCCTTGGTTGGGCGCTGCTTTCATACGTTGATGCGGCCGGCTACCGCTCAAACTCTCTTCCACCAACTGTCGCCCTCCGCGAAGAGGCGCGGCAGGCAGCCGAAACCGCCCTGAGCCTTCAGCCCAATCTGGGCGAGGCTGTATTGGCCAAGGGATATTACCACTACTCCTGCCTGAGAGATTACGACACCGCGGTGCCTTACTTTGAGCAGGCACGTCAGCTCCTGCCGAATAGCAGCCAGATTCCTGAGTCGCTGGCGCTTTTGGAGCGGAGACGAGGCCAGTGGGACCGGAGCGAGTTGTACTTCAACGAAGCCGAGCGGCTCGACCCGCGCAACGTTTCTCTGCTCAGCGGGCATGCAGAAACGTACAAAATGCTTCGTCGTTTCTCCGAAGCGCTGCGAAAGCTTGATCAGGTTTTAAATATTACGCCGGACGACGTGGGTACCCTCGCGGAAGAGGCATCTATTGCACAAGCCGAAGGCGACCTGCCGCGTGCTGCTGCACTTCTCGCTCCGCTGCATCCGAACGCCGACAACGGCGACGCCTTGGGAACACAAGTTTACCAAGCGATCCTGGAGCGCCGCCCTGCACCAATCATTTCTCGGCTGAAGGAAATACTGGCCAAGTCTGATCCAGCCTTGGGTTACTTAAATGGCGAACTGCGCTTTTGTTTAGGTTGGGCGCAAGAAGTCGCCGGCGACCATGCCGCCGCCCAAGAGAGTTGGCAACAAGCGCGCAGCGAAATGGAATTTTTCCTCAAAGAACAGCCGGAAAATTATCGCCTGATTGGAGTTCTCGCGCTGACAAATATGGGTCTCGGTGACAAAGCCGCGGCGTTGGCTCTGGCGGAGCAGGCCATGGCCGCGAGTCCGATCGAGAAGGACGCCTTAGTGGGTCCCGCTTCGCTCGAGATCCTCGCCCGGGTGGCAGCGCAAATGGGGGAACCCGGCCGCGCCATCGCCGCTTTACAGAAACTACTCTCGATCCCGTACGGTGGCCCTTTCCCTGCGTACCCGCTCACTCCCGCGCTGCTCCGGCTCGATCCAATGTTCGATCCGCTCCGGAATGATCCGCGCTTCCAAAAACTCGCCGCCTCGCCCACGCCGAAGTAACATCTGCGGAGCGCAGAGCCTGCCCTGCGCGCCGAAGCTGAGCGAAGGCGGGAGCTAAGTCGAATGCGCTGCTAGCGTGCAGTTTCGGCAGCTTGCCGAAAGCGCTTCGGGGCCCAGCAGAGATCGCCAGCGAATTCGATATGAGTGAGAACGCGGTGAGGCAAGGTCGTGGTCAAGTATTTGGCGATGATCGCTGCATGGGTTGGTGACAAAGATCTCGCCTGCGAACAACTTGCCAGCGTCATCCGCCTTCCAAGCAGCCTCAGCTACGCGAATTGAAACTGCTGCCGTTCTGGGATCCGCTGCGGGGCGACCCGCGCTTTGAAAAGCTCGTCGAAGAATCAAAGCAGCCGTTCGCGCTGAAGTAATATCCGGGAAGCAGTCGCCGCGGCTCGTTCGACTTTGCTCCCGCCTTTGCTCGACTTCGGCGTGGCGAGCAGGGCAAGACTCTATGCCTCCGCTCCGTGAAATCCGCGCCATCCGCGGTTCCGACTTAGCGCTTCAATACTTCAACTTTTCCCAAACTTTCCGCGTCACCTTTTCCCGGATTTTCTGCAGTACATCAGTGAAGCGCCAGAAATGACTTCTCACGATGAGGAGCCAAAGAAGGCCAAAACAACAGAAAGAAAATTAAATCATGAATAACAACAAAACGAAAAGACCATCAGTCATGCAAAAGTGCGTGTGGAGTCTTTCGACTCTCGGGGCAGTCATCGGCCTCGCAATTGCGACGCTTACGATCAGCCCTGCGAATGCTCAAGCCACGCAAAACCTTCAATTCGATGTCTTCATAGACGCTAATACGATCTTTTTCAGTGGCCCCCCCGGGCCCAACCCCGGCACCACCTTTATCGTGACAGGATACATCTATCCGGGCGGCACACTTGCAGGGAATCCTCAAGTAGC
>Ga0307278_10001430_pt1 | contig 11902 bp, 11 predicted proteins | sample ER_DNA_117_FD_194482 | JGI IMG/M metagenome (GOLD analysis project Ga0307278, IMG submission 194482) | Bulk soil microbial communities from the East River watershed near Crested Butte, Colorado, United States - ER_DNA_117 | ecosystem: Environmental > Terrestrial > Soil > Floodplain | place... | reverse complement strand
TTCATCGACGAGAGCCTCTACCGGGACTCCAACGTCACCACCGGGGCCATCTACTCGACGGTGATCGCGGCCGAGCGCCGCGGCGAGTTCCTCGGCGACACCGTCCAGGTCATCCCCCACATCACCAACGAGATCAAGGCCCGCATCGTGCGCGTGGCCGAGGACGCCGACGTGGTCATCACCGAGGTCGGCGGCACCGTCGGCGACATCGAGTCGCTGCCGTTCCTGGAGGCGATCCGCCAGCTCCGCCACGACATCGGCCGCGAGCACGTGGTCTTCGTCCACGTCTCGCTGGTCCCCTACATCGGCCCCTCGGGGGAGCTCAAGACCAAGCCGACCCAGCACTCGGTCCGGGAGCTGCGATCCCTCGGCATCCAGCCGGACGCGATCGTCTGCCGCACCGACCGGCCGATCACCGACGCCCTCAAGCGTAAGATCTCCCTGCTGTCGGACGTGGACGTGGAGGCGGTGGTGTCGGCCCCCGACGCCGACTCGATCTACGAGATCCCGCTGGTGCTCCACGCCGAGGGCCTCGACAGCTACCTGGTCCGGCACCTGCGCCTGGAGGACCGGGCCGGCGAGCCCGACCTGGCCGAATGGCGGGCCCTGGTCGAGCGCATCCGCAGCCCCCGCCGCAAGGTCCGGATCGCCCTGGTCGGCAAGTACATCAACCTGCCCGACGCCTATCTCTCGGTCACCCAGGCCCTCCAGCATGCCGGGGTTCACCATGGAGTTGAGGTTGAGGTGGTCTGGTGCGCCTCCGACGAGCTGGAGGACCCGGCCGCCCGCAAGATTCTCGAATCGGTCGACGGGGTGCTGGTGCCCGGCGGCTTCGGGATCCGGGGGGTCGAGGGCAAGGTCGAGGCGATCCGCTTCGCCCGCGAGGGCCGCGTGCCCTACCTGGGCATCTGCCTGGGCCTGCAGTGCGCGGTGATCGAGATCGCCCGCAACCTGGCCGGGCTGGAGGGCGCCAACTCGAGCGAGTTCGAGCCCGACACCCCCTACCCGGTGATCGACCTGCTGCCCGACCAGCGGCGGGTCGCCGACAAGGGCGGCACTATGCGCCTCGGCCTCGACCCGTGCCGGATCAGGAAGGGCACCAAGGCCGAACGGGCCTACGGCGACGGGCTGGTGTTCGAGCGCCACCGCCACCGCTACGAGGTCAACAACCGGTTCCGGCGGCGGCTGGAGGAGGCCGGGCTGGTCTTCTCCGGGACCTCGCCCGACGGCCGCCTGGTCGAGATGATCGAGCTGCCCGACCACCCCTGGTTCGTGGCCGGCCAGTTCCACCCCGAGTTCCGCTCCCGCCCGACCCGCCCCCACCCGCTGTTCCGCGACTTCGTGGGCGCGGCCACCGCCTTCGCCGACGGCCGCGACCGGGCGGCGGCGGCGCCGGCCCCGGCGGCCGGGGCCCGGCCCGACGGCCTGCCGCTCCACCGCAACGGCGGCGACCGGGTCCCGGCGCCGGCGGCGACCCCGCCGCGCCCGGCCCTGGCGCCGGAGCCGCTGGCGGCCTCGCCCCGGCCGGCCGAGGCGCCCGCCGCCCCCCGGGTCCCGATCGCCGACGTCAACCCTCTCCCCGAGGTGGCCGGCCGGTTCGCTCCCCAGCCCGAGCCCCCGGACCGGCCCGAGCCCCCGGCCCCGCCCACCGTGGACCTGCGCAGTGACGGCCTGGCCGACCCGGTCCGTCACGACGACGACCCGCCGGTCCCGGCCGGCCCCGTCGGCGCCGGCGAGCCCGGGCGGCCGTGACCGCAGGGGTCGAGCACCCCGGAGGGACGCCCCGGTGAGCGAGGCCCCGCCGTTCCGGGTGGTCGACAGCGGGCGGCCGTTCCGAGGCAAGGTGATCACGGTCCGGACCGACCGGATCGTCGACGACGACGGGCGGACCGGCGAGCGCGAGGTGGTGGAGCACAACGGGGCGGTGGCGGCCCTGGTGGTCGACGGCGACGGCCAGCTCCTGCTGGTCGACCAGTGGCGCCACGCCGTCGGGGCCAGGGTGCTGGAGATCGCCGCTGGCAAGTACGACGTCGGCGGCGAGGCGGTCGAGGACGCCCTGCGCCGCGAGCTGGCCGAGGAGCTGAGGGTCGAGGGTGGCACCCTGACCTTCCTGGCCAGCTTCTACACCACCCCCGGGTGGAGCGACGAGGTGCTCGACCTGTACCTGGCCGAGGGCGTCACCCCGATCGAGGGCGGCGGCCCGGCGGTCGACTGGGAGGAGCAGGGCATCGAGGTGGTGCGCCTGCCGCTCGCCGAGGCGCTGCGGCGGGCCGCCGGCCCCCCCGGCGACGCCAAGACCCTGGTCGCGCTCGGCCTCTACGGGCTCAAGCTGGCCGGCTCCTGGGCCCCCGACCAGGCCGGCCGGCCGCCCCCCGACGCCCCGGCCCGCCGGGCCGGCGCCCGCCCTTCCTGACCGGCTGTCTCGTAGACTTGGCGTGCTCCGGCCCGACGGTGGGCCCGGACCAGCGAAAGGCGGCGACCATGGACGTTGGCATCCCGCGGGAGCTCAAGGACCACGAGTACCGGGTCGCGATCACGCCGGTGGGCGTCCGTGAGCTGACCGACGCCGGCCATCGGGTCCTGGTCGAGCAGGGCGCCGGCCTGGGCAGCTCCATCACCGACCTGGAGTTCGAGAAGTCCGGGGCCACGGTGCTGGAGACCGCCGACGAGGTCTGGGGCGAGTCCGACCTCGTCCTGAAGGTCAAGGAGCCGGTCCCCGAGGAGTTCCACCGCCTGCGCAAGGACCAGGTCCTGTTCACCTACCTGCACCTGGCCGCCAGCCGCGAGGTCACCGAGGCCCTGCTGGACAGCGGGACCACCGCCGTCGCCTACGAGACGGTCGAGCTGCCCGACGGCCGGCTGCCGCTGCTCGCCCCCATGAGCGAGGTCGCCGGCCGCATGGCCCCCCAGGTCGGGGCCCACCTGCTGGAGCGCGAGTCGGGCGGCCGGGGGGTCCTGATGGGCGGCGTCTCGGGCGTGGCCGCGGCCAAGGTGCTGGTGCTGGGCGGCGGCATGGCCGGCCAGAACGCCGCCTGGATCGCCCAGGGCATGGAGGCCGAGGTCACCCTGCTCGACAAGAACGTCGACAAGCTCCGCTATGTCGACCAGATCCACAAGGGCCGCATCGTCACCCTGATGTCGAACCGCCAGACGGTCGAGGACCTGGCCCTCAACGCCGACCTGGTGATCGGGTCGGTCCTGATCCCCGGGGCCAAGGCGCCCCGGCTGATCACCGCCGAGCAGGTCAGGGCCATGAAGCGGGGCGCGGTGCTGGTCGACATCTCGATCGACCAGGGCGGCTGCTTCGAGACCTCGCACGTCACCACCCACTCCGACCCCACCTACGTGGTCGACGGGGTGGTCCACTACTGCGTCGGCAACATGCCAGGGGCGGTGCCCCACACCTCGACCTACGCCCTCACCAACGTCACCATCCCCTACGCGGTCCAGATCGCCGAGGTCGGGCTGGAGGAGGCCGTGGCCGCCGACGCCCCCCTGGCCAAGGGCGTCAACGTCTACCGCGGCGAGCTCACCTACCAGCAGGTCGCCGAGGCCCACGCCCTCGACTGGCGGGCTCTCCCCGAGGTCATCCCCGCGCTCGCCGGCTGACCGATGCCCGCCCCGGCACCTCCCGACCCCGCCCCGCCGGTGGCGGCCCCGGGGGTGCCGACGGCGCCGGTGGGGCCGGTGGCCGGGGCGGCGGTGCGCCGCTACCTCGACTACCTGGCCGTGGAGCGGGGGCTGGCCTCCAACACCCTCAGCGCCTATCGCCGCGACCTGCACCGCTACGCCGGCTGGCTGGCCGCCGCCGGGATCGACGACCCGGCCCGGGCCGGCGAGCCCGACCTGGTCGCCTTCCTCGGGGCGCTGCGGGCCGGCAGCACCCCGGTCGGCACCCGCTACCGCGCCTCCAGCGTGGCCCGCGCCCTGGCCGCGGTCCGCGGCTTCCACCGCTTCCTGGTCCGCGAGCGCCTCGCCGGCGCCGACCCCTCGCGCGACCTCGGCACCCCCAAGGTCCCGGCCAGCCTGCCCAAGGCGCTGTCGGTCGAGCAGGTGGAGGCGCTGCTGGGGGCCATCGCCGGCCACGACCAGCTGGCCCTGCGCGACCGGGCCCTGCTCGAGACCCTGTACGCGGCCGGGCTGCGGGTCAGCGAGGCCACCGCCCTGGACGTCGACGACCTCGACCTGGAGGACGGGACGGTGCGGGCGTTCGGCAAGGGGGCCAAGGAGCGGCTGGTCCCGCTCGGCCGCTCGGCCCGCCGGGCCCTGGAGGCCTACCTGGTCCGGGGCCGGCCGCTGCTGGCCGGGCCGCGCTCGGGGCCGGCCCTGTTCCTGAACGCCCAGGGGAGCCGGCTGACCCGCCAGGGCTGCTGGAAGATCCTGCGCCGCCACGCCAGGCACGCCGGGCTGGAGGCCGAGGTGTCCCCGCACGTGCTGCGCCACTCGTTCGCCACCCACCTGCTGGCCGGCGGGGCCGACATCCGCAGCGTCCAGGAGCTGCTCGGCCACGCCAGCCTGGCCACCACCCAGGTCTACACCCGCGTCACCCAGGACCGCCTGCGCGAGGTCTACCTGCGCGCCCACCCGCGAGCCCGCCACGCCAGCCCCGGCGATTGAGCCGGCCATCTCCGACAAGCACCCCCGCAGCGGCGGTTCGATCCTGTAGCCTGCAACCCCTTCTGCTCGGAAGTCGACCGTCGCGGAGTCCGGTGGCCGCGGCGGGCAAGCGCGACGGAGGACCGGGATGGACCAGCAGACCGTTGACCGGCTGCGGGAACGGCTCGAGACCGAGCGCGGCGAGGTCCGCCGCCAGCTCGACGACCTCGGGGCCCGCCAGGACGCCGAGGGCATCGAGGACCCCGAGCTGGACGAGGGGTTCGCCGACGCCGGCCAGGCCGCCGCCGAACGGGCCAACCTCCTCACCCTGGTCCGCAGCCTGCGCGACACCCTGCGCGACGTCGAGCAGGCCCTCGGCCGCATGGACGCCGGCACCTACGGCCTCTGCGAGCGCTGCGGCCAGCCCATCGGCGACGAGCGCCTGGAGGCGCTCCCCGCCGCCCGCCTCTGCATGACCTGCAAGCGCCAGCGGGGGCGGCGGTGAAGGCCGTCCTGATCGTCTGCGACTCGCTCGGGGTGGGGGAGGCGCCCGACGCCGCCGACTACGGCGACCGGGGTGCCGACACCCTCGGGCACGCCGCCGCCGCGGTCGGCGGCCTGGCGCTGCCGACGCTCGGGTCGTGGGGGCTGGGGCGGCTCACCGAGGTCGCCGGGGTCGGCCCCGTCGACCCGGCCGCCGCCGTGGTCGGCCGCATGGCCGAGCGGTCGGCCGGCAAGGACACCACCACCGGCCACTGGGAGATGATGGGGGTCGTCCTCGACCAGCCGTTCCCCACCTACCCCGACGGGTTCCCGCCCGAGGTGATCGACGCCTTCTCGACGGCCATCGGCCGCGGCGTGCTCGGCAACAAGCCGGCCTCGGGCACCGAGATCATCAAGGAGCTCGGGGCCAGGCACCTGGAGACCGGCGAGCCGATCGTGTACACCTCGGCCGACTCGGTGTTCCAGATCGCCACCCACAAGCGGGTCGTCCCCCTGGAGCAGCTGTACGCCTGGTGCGAGCGGGCCCGCGCCCTGCTGCGGGGCGAGCACGCCGTCGGCCGGGTGATCGCCCGGCCCTTCGACGGCGAGCCGGGGGCGTTCTTCCGCACCAAGGAGCGCCGCGACTACGCCCTCCCGCCGGCCGGCCCGACCGTGCTGGAGGCCCTGGAGGGCGCCGGGGTGCGGACGCTGGGGGTCGGCAAGATCGAGGACATCTTCTCCCGCCGCGGCCTGGCCGGCTCCGACCACACCGGCGACAACGAGACCTCGCTGGACGCCACCGTCCGCTTCCTCGGCGGCGCCGGGGAGCCGACCTTCGTGTTCACCAACCTGGTCGACTTCGACATGGTCTACGGCCACCGCCGCGACGCCGAGGGCTACGCCCGCTGCCTCGAGCGTCTCGACGCCCGCCTCCCCGAGGTCACGGCCACCCTCGGCGACGACGACTGGCTGTTCCTCACCGCCGACCACGGCTGCGACCCCACCGCCCCGGGCACCGACCACACCCGCGAGCTCACCCCCATGGTCGCCTTCAGCCCCGGCGGCACCCGCGGCCACCGCCTGGCCGACCGCGCCAGCTTCGCCGACCTCGGCGCCACCATCGCCGACCTGTTCGGCGTCCCCCCGGTCGGCCCCGGCCAGAGCTTCGCCGCCGACCTCCGCTAACCCCCCTCCGCGCACCGCCCGGGTCGTTCGCGCATGCCCGGACAGTCGAGAGGTTATCCACATCTCACCCGGCGGTGACTTCGGCGGCAGCCACGCTCCGTGGTCGACCACGCTCCGTGGTCGGAGCGGGGAGGGCGGTATCCACCGGTCTGCCCGGGTTCTTTCGCCGCCGCGGCGCCATGGGTAAGATGCGCGCGCCCCTTCACGCCAAATCCCCCTGTTGACAAGTCCACCTGTCGCCACAGGCGGTCCGGAGGTGCCAGAGATGGGCAAGGTCATCGCCCTGGCGAACCAGAAAGGCGGGGTCGGCAAGACTACCACCGCCATCAACCTCGGGGCCGCCCTGGCCGAGCAGGGCCGCCAGGTCCTCCTGGTCGACATGGACCCCCAGGGAGCGCTCTCGGTCGGGCTCGGCCTCAACCCCCTGGCACTCGAGCAGACGGTCTACAACCTGCTCCTGGACCGCAAGGCCGACGCCGGCCCGGTCATCGAGCGCACCAAGCAGGACGGGCTCGAGCTCCTCCCGTCCAACATCGACCTGGCCGCGGCCGAGATCCAGCTGGCCCCGGAGGTCGGCCGCGAGCGGGCGCTGGCCCGGGTCCTCAAGCCGCTGCGCGGGCGCTACGACTATCTCCTGATCGACTGCCCGCCCAGCCTGGGCCTGCTCACCGTCAACGCCCTCACCGCCGCCGACGGCGTGCTCGTCCCGCTCGAATGCGAGTACTTCGCCCTGCGCGGCATGGCCCTGCTGATGGACACCATCGAGAAGGTGCGCGAGGACATCAACCCCGACCTGGAGATCGTCGGGATCCTCGCCACCATGTACGATGCCCGGACGGTCCACGGGCGCGAAGTGCTCGGCAGGGTCGAAGACGCCTTCGGGGGTCACGTCTTCCGGACCGTCATCGCCAAGACCATCCGGTTCGCCGAGGCGCCGGTGGCGGGCGAGAGCATCCTGACCTATGCCGGCTCGTCGTCGGGGGCGGTCGCGTACCGCGAGCTGGCCAAGGAGGTACTGGCGTCATGAAGGGTCGGGCGAGCCTTCCCGGGGCCGACGAGCTGTTCCGCGTCACCTCGATCGAGAAGGGCCGGGGCCGGGGGGCCAAGCAGCCGGCCGACGAGACCCGCCCGACCGAGGAACCGGCCGAGCGGGTCCCCAGCGGCCGCCAGCGGCACGACGAGAAGGTCACCTTCTACTGCACCGCCGACGAGCTGATCGACCTCGAGAACGCCCGCCTGCTGCTGCGCCGCCAGCACGGCGTGGCCGTCGACCGTGGCCGCATCGTCCGCGAGGCCCTCGCCCAGGTCCTCTCCGAGCTGGAGCGCGACGGCGCCGACGCCCCCCTGGTCAAGCGCCTCACCCAGCGATGACCCGTGGGCTCCGGGCGGTCGACCTGATCGCCCGCAAGCGGGACGGCGGCGAGGTCCCCGGCGGCCAGCTGCGCGACTTCGTGCTCGCCTACGCCCGCGAGGAGCTGCCCGACTACCAGATGGCCGCGTTCCTCATGGCCGGGTACCTGCGCGGCTTCACCCGCGGCGAGACCGAGGCCATGACCGAGGCCATGGTCGCCTCCGGCGACCGGCTCGACCTGGGCCGCCTCAGCGGGCCGACGGTCGACAAGCACTCCACCGGCGGTGTCGCCGACGGCACCACCCTGGTCGTTGGCCCGCTCGCCGCCGCCCTCGGCATGCAGGTGATCAAGCTGTCGGGGCGCGGCCTCGGCCACACCGGCGGGACCCTCGACAAGCTGGAGTCGATCCCCGGTTTCCGGGTCGGCCTCGGCGCCGAGGAGCTGCTCGACCAGGTGGAGCGGATCGGCCTGGCCGTGGCCGCCCAGACGGCCGACCTGGTCCCGGCCGACAAGGCCATCTACGCCCTGCGCGACGTCACCGCCACCGTCGGCAACGTCGCCCTGATCGCCTCCAGCGTGATGAGCAAGAAGCTCGCCGGCGGCGCCGCCAGCATCCTGCTCGACGTCAAGACCGGCTCGGGGGCCTTCATGCACGAGACCGCGGCCGCGGTCGAGCTGGCCCGGACCTGTGTCGACCTCGGGGTGGCCGCCGGCCGCGGCACCGCCGCCCTGGTCACCGACATGGACCAGCCGCTGGGCGAGCTGGTCGGCAACGCCGTCGAGGTGCGCGAGGCGGTCGAGGCCCTGCGGGGGGAGCGCCCCGGCCGCTTCCTCGACCTCTGCCTGACCCTCACCGGCCACCTGGCCGCCCTCGCCGGCGCGGCCCCCGACCCGGAGGCCGGCCGCCGCGACGCCCGGCGGGCGCTGGACCGCGGCGACGGCCTGGAGCGGTTCCGCGCCTTCGTGGCCGCCCAGGGCGGCGACCCCCGGGTGGCCGACGACCTCTCCCTGCTGCCCCAGGCCCCGGTCACCAGCGAGGTGGCCGCGCCCCGGGACGGCTGGCTGGAGGCGGTCGACGCCGAGGCCGTTGGCCGGGTCGCGGCCGCCCTGGGCGCCGGCCGCCAGCGCAAGGACGACGACGTCGACCCCGCCGTCGCCGTCGAGCTCTCGACCAAGCTCGGCGACCGGGTCGCCGCCGGCCAGCCCATCGGCCGCATCCTGGCCCGCGACGAGGACGCGGCCCGCACCGCCACCGCCGCCCTGCTCGCCACCCTCCGCTGGAGCGACCACCCGACCGAGCCCCCCCCGCTCGTCCACGAGGTCGTCGGCGCCTGACCCGAACCTCCAGAGCTCCGGACGCCAAGCCCGGACCAGGACTCACCGGCTCGAACGCCTCGCCCCTAACCCCTGGCCCGTGGCCCTCGACCATGGGATCGCGGGACCGGGGAGCGGGGGACCGGGGTCCGCGGCCTTCCGACCCCCGGCCGGCCGCCGACCTCCGCGACCCGCGGCTGGCCGGGGACCGGGGAGCCGGGAGCCAGGGCCGGCGGGCCGGGGAGCCGGGGAGCCGGGGACCTCGGACCTCGGCCCTCGGGGCCGTGGACCGGCCGCCCTCCGGGCCTGGCGGTTGGCCGGGGCCGGGGCGATCGGGCCGTGCTAGGGTGGCGGCCGAACGGTGCCGACCGGCGCCGAATCCCCCTGTCCGAACGAGGCTGGCGCATGGGCTCACCGCTGTTCCTGCTCCGCGACGAACCGCAGCTGTTCGTGGCGTTCGTGATCGCGGTGATCGTCGGCATCACCTTCCACGAGTTCAGCCATGCCGCCGTGGCCACCCTGCAGGGCGACCAGACGGCCCGCTCCCAGGGCCGACTCACCCTCAACCCGATCTCGCACCTGGACCCGCTCGGCTCCATCGCCCTGATCGTGGCCGGCTTCGGCTGGGGCCGGCCGGTGCCGATCAGCCCGGCCCGCATGCGCAACCGCCGCTTCGGGGCCGTGCTGGTGGGCCTGGCCGGGCCGGCGGCCAACTTCGTGCTGGCCCTGGTCGCGGTGATCGCCCTCCGCGTGACCTATCCGAGCGCCGGGGTAACCTTCGATGTCGACTTCAGCGTGAGACTCCTCTACGCCCTGGTCGCCGTGAACGTCATCCTCGGCGTGTTCAACCTCCTGCCGATCCCGCCGCTGGACGGGTCGACCCTGCTGTCGGTGCTGCTGCCGCCCTCGCGCCAGAACATCGTCCAGTTCCTGAACCAGTACGGGATCTTCCTGCTGCTCGGCCTCCTGATCCTGGCCCCCAATCTCCTCACCCCGATCTTCCGGGCGATCACCGAGGCCCTCTACGGCCTGGTCGGCCTCCCGGTCGGCTGACCGCCACGCCCGCGGCGTTGTCGTCGACGCCGGGCGCTGGCTACCATCGGCCGGCTGCGCCGAACTCCCTTGGCGCCGTTCCGCGTCGACGAGTCGACTCGACGATGAATAGATAAGTAGACACATGGACTATGTGGTCAGGACCGAGGTGTTCGAGGGGCCGTTCGACCTGCTCCTGCACCTGATCGCGCGCCAGCGGGTGGACCTCTGGCAGGTGTCGCTGTCGCGCATCACCGAGGACTACCTGGCCGAGATCCGCCGCATGCGGGAGCTGAACCTGGAGGTCGCGACCGAGTTCCTGGTGGTCGCGGCCACCCTGCTGGAGCTCAAGGCGGCCCGGCTGCTGCCCGCCCCCGACGCCGACGCCGACGAGGTCGAGGCCGTGCTCGAGGAGCGCGACCTCCTGTTCGCCCGGGTGCTCCAGTACCGCGCCTACAAGCAGGTCGCCGGCCTGTTCGGGGCCCGCCTGGCCGAGCAGGCCGCCTACCACCCGCGGCGGGTCGGGGCCGAGGACCTCCTGCGCCGCATCGTCCCCGAGCTGCTGGTCGGGGTCACCCCGGCCGACCTGGCCTCCTTGGCCGCCGCGGCGCTCACCCCGGTGGCCCCGCCCCAGGTCACCACCACCCACATCGCCCCGCCCCGCCTGTCGGTCGCCGAGGCGGTCTCCTCCCTCGCCCAGCGCCTCCACGACCGCGGCGCCAGCAGCTTCGAGGACCTGGTCGGCCGCCAGGCCGCCCCCATCGAGGTCGTGGTCGGCCTGCTGGCGGTGCTCGAGCTGTACAAGCGGTCGCTGGTCGAGCTCGATCAGGCCGCCACCTTCGCCGACATCACCGTCCAGTGGACCGGCGGCGACCTCGCCGACCCCATCGACCTGACGGTCGAGGAGCCCGCATGACCACCCCGACCCCGCCCACCGCGGGCTTGCCCTCGCCCGGCGAGCCCCTCGGCTCCGCCCCCGCAGCCGGGCCCGGGCAACCCCCGGGCCCCGCACCTGAGGTTGAGGGAGAGACCAACCCGGGCGGCCGGCCGGCGGGCGGTGGACCGGTCGAGGGGATGGAGGGCGACCCGACCGCCTGGCCGCCCGACGAGGCGTTCGATGCCGTCGACCTGGACGACCGCGGCTGGACCAGGCGCGACCTGGAGGCGATCCTCCTGGTGGCCGACGAGCCGGTGCCGGCGGCCGTCCTCGCCGAGGTCGCCGGCTCGCGCCTGTCGGAGGTGGAGGGGCTCCTGGTCGAGCTGGCCGGCGAGTACGCCCGCGACGGCCGCGGGTTCGTGCTGCGGGCGATCGCCGGCGGGTGGCGCCTGTACACCAACCCCGGCGCCCGGGCCGCCGTCGAGGCGTTCCTCCGCGCCGGCCAGCAGAGCCGGCTGACCCGCGCCGCCCTGGAGACGCTCGCGGTGGTCGCCTACCGTCAGCCCGTCACCCGCTTCCAGGTCGCGGCCGTACGGGGCGTCAACGTCGACGGCGTGTTCCGCACCCTCGCCGCCCGCGGCCTGATCCAGGAGGTCGGCACCGACCCCGGCCCCGGCCAGGCCATCCTCTACGGCACCACCCCCGCCTTCCTGGAGCAGCTCGGCCTGAACGACCTCGACCAGCTGCCACCCATCAAGGACTACCTCCCAGAGGGCGTCGACCTGCTCGACCTCCAGGAGCAGCCATGACCCCCTCCCGCCGACCCGACCAGCCCCGCCCCCGCCGGCCCAACCGGCCCGCCGACAGCGACGGGTCCCGCCCAACCCGTTCCGTCCCACCCTCTCGTCGCCCCTCCCGCCCGCCCGCGTCGGGGAGGGCCACCGGTCGCGCCTCGGGCCCGCCCGGGTCGGGGAGGCCCGCGGGTCGCGCCTCGGGCCCGCCGCCCGCGTCGGGAACGACCACCCGTCGCATCTCGGCCCCGCCCGCGACAGTGAGGACCGCC
>Ga0307278_10001429_pt1 | contig 11904 bp, 14 predicted proteins | sample ER_DNA_117_FD_194482 | JGI IMG/M metagenome (GOLD analysis project Ga0307278, IMG submission 194482) | Bulk soil microbial communities from the East River watershed near Crested Butte, Colorado, United States - ER_DNA_117 | ecosystem: Environmental > Terrestrial > Soil > Floodplain | place... | reverse complement strand
ACCCAGATCGTGGTGTGTGAGAGCTTCGTGATCATCGTTTTGGGCCTCCTTGGTCGCTTGGCGAAGGCACGCTAGTCGCGGCCGCGCGCGCCGGCTTCTCGAAAACTGCTCGATGCGGCGGGGCGCGTGTACATGAGCGTGAAGCACGCAGGAATGGGCGGGGCATCGGCCGCGCGCCACCGGCGGGCGTACTCGCTCGGCGACTCGCCGACGAGGTCGCGAAACGCGGTGCTGAACGAGCCGAGGCTGCGGAAGCCCACATCCACACTGACCTCGGTCACGGAGAGGCCGGTGCTCCCCAAGAGGTCCTTCGCACGCTCGATCCGCCGCCGCAGCAGGTACTGATGCGGCGTCTCGCCGAATGCACTCTTGAAGCTGCGGCTGAAATGCGCGGTCGACGCGTGTGCTTCGCGTGCGAGTGCGGGAACGTCGAGATGCCGGGCGTACTCCCGATCGATCAGATCCTTCGCCCGCAGCAGATGGATGTAGACCGGGATCGCGTCGCGCATCCCGCCCGACAGGCTAGCGGGGCTACGAAGCCGGGCCCTCCACGGACCCGGCTCGCCTGTTTCATGTCTAAGAGCTCGAGAGGCGGCTAGCCGTCCCACTTCCAGCCTGCACAGGCCAGTGAAGCGGCGACGAGAGCGAGCCGAGCGAGCCAGACGTTGAGCTGCGGCATGAGGACTCCTGGTCGGTCGAAACGGGGGACCCGGCTTTGATCGGATCGTCCGGCGGCGCCCCCGACCCCTGGAACGCGGGAGCTTTACAAGTTGTATTCCGGGTCGCCGAGCTCGGCGACGAGCGCCTCGACCACCGTCGGATCGAAGTGCGTTCCGGCCCCTCTCTTCAGCTCGGCGAGCGCCTGCGCCTGGCTCAACCGCCCCCGATAGATGTGATCGGAGACCAGCACGTCGAAGGCGTCAACGGCGGCGAGAATCCGTGCCGGCAGCGGGACGGCCTCGCCGGCGAGGCCGTCCGGGTAGCCCGTCCCGTCCCACCGCTCGTGGTGGTGAAGGACCCAGCCGGAAACGGCTTCGAGGCCAAGCGAGATCAGCATGTTCGAGCCGAGGGCCGGATGCCGTTCGAGCACCCTCCGTTCGTCGGGCGCGAGCGGACCGGGCTTCTCGAGGATTTCGTCGGGAATCGCGACCTTGCCGAGATCGTGCAACCGGCCCGCGAGTGCGAGTAGCTCGCACTGCTCGGCGTCGCAGCCCAGTCGCGCGCCAATTCGGGCCGCGAGCCGTCCGACGGACCGGGAGTGGCTCGCACCGTGCGCATCTCGCATATCAACCGCGTGGGCCAGGTTCGTCGCTGCCTGCAGCCGCGTCGCTCGATCGCTGGGAGAGTCTGCGACGAGGGCGCGCAGCCTCGGCCCGTCGACGGAGCGCACAGAGACGCTGCCGGGCGCGTGCCGCTTCGCATGATAGAGGGCCTCGTCGGCGCGATCGACGAGGGCTCGCGCCACCTCTCCGTCACGGGGATAGGCCGCGATTCCGCCCGACACTCTGAAGGAGTCGTCGAGGCCGGCTTGGAGAGCGAGGTCGACGAGCACAAGCTCAACCAGCAGGCGGGCCTGTTCCGGCTCGACGCCGGGTAGGAGCAGCGCGAACTCGTCGCCCCCGAGGCGGAACGCCTCGCCGCTCGAAGCGAGCCGCGCGCCGACGGCTGCGAGTGCAAGATCTCCGATCGGATGTCCGTAACGATCGTTGATGCGCTTCAAGCCGTCGACGTCGAGCAGGCACACGCTGACCGGAAACGACGGTTTGCCCGGCGGCACCTCTTCGTCGAGCCGCACATCGAACCGGCGGCGGTTGCCGAGCCCGGTGAGCGGGTCGGTGACCGCGGCGCGCATGGCCTCGAGCGCGCGCAGTTGCGAGCGCTGGTAGAGGTCAAAGGCGACGAGCGGCCCGAAGAGCGCAGCGATGAGAAAGGGCGAGCGGTCCCAGAGAACGACGAGGGCGACGCTCAGAGAGATGATGATCGCGAGCGGCAAGCTCGTTGCCTTGAGTGTGCGCATCAGCAGGGGGCCGAACGGCTCGCGGCGGGTGCGGGCGACAACCAGAGCGACCAGCACGAGGTCGACCGCATAGAAGGCCGCCGCCGCAGGCGGTGTCCCGATCAGCGCACGGTCGAGCCGCATCCCCCCTGAGGCTGCTGCGGCGGCCGCACCCCCCGCTGCTGCGGCGAGCGCGTAGACGGCGCTGTTGTACGCGATCCTGGTCGGTCCCCGCAGCCTGCCCGTCTCGACCGTCAGCTGCACGAGGAAGGCAAGGAGAGTCGCGGCGGCCCATCCGTACAGCACGGCGGTTCCGACGACGAAGACCCCGGCGAGAGATGTCCTCCCGATCGGGATTCCCTGGATAGGGAGGGGGTAGGCCTCGGTGAACGTGGCGGCCGCGAACAGCGCGAGCAGACCCGCGAGCGACGATCGGGAGAGACCCTCGTCGGCAAGGCTCGCCGCTGCGGCGGCGACCATGACGGTGGCACCGGCCGTGACGAGGAGCACGAGCGAGAGCACCCTGGAGTCTTGCGATGCGGCCTTTGTCTTGACCTGGAGCACGACCCCGCCTTTCGTGGGCCGGGGGCCGCGCCCGGTGTTTACCCGCCTCTGACTCTCTCTTCAGAGTAGTCACCGAGCAGGACGGTTGTCGAGCGCGCGCCTAGCGGTGCCGATAGACGATCCGGCCGCGCGAGAGGTCGTACGGCGAGAGCTCGATGTTGATCCGGTCGCCCGGCAGGATCTTGATCCGGTAGCGCCGCATCTTGCCTGCGGTGTAGCCGAGCGTCTCGTGTCCGTTGTCGAGCTTGATCTTGTACATGCCGTTGCGGAAGGCCTCGACGACCTCGCCCTCGAGCTCGATCTTGTCTTCCTTGCCTGCGATGGTCGTCACCTCCTTGAAAATGATCCCCGCGCCGCGGCGAGAGTCTCGTGCCGCGGCGCGGGGGGAACTAGTCGGGCTTACGCAGTCACGACGACGTTAGTCGCCTCTGGGCCCTTTGCGCCCTCACGAGCCTCGTATTCCACCTTCGCGTTCTCAGCGAGAGTCTTGAACCCTTCGCCCGCGATGTTCGTGTGGTGCACGAAGAGATCCTTCCCGCCGTCTTCCGGCGTGATGAATCCGTATCCCTTCGCGTCGTTGAACCACTTCACGGTTCCGGTTGCCATCAAATTCCACCTCCCTTACTACTCACGAACGCCACAAGGAGGCAGAGCGCCACCGGTACACGTTCTAGATCTCACGGAATTGTATCGGGTTCCTCATAATCCGGTGTTGTGGCCGATTTTCCCCTGACCGGCGGCTGCCTCTGCGGCGGTGTCCGTTTCGAGGTCGACGAGCCGCCGATCTCGGCGAGCTATTGCCACTGCACCCGTTGCCAGCGCCGCACGGGTACGGCTGCCTCGGTGCAGTCGCGGATCGTCCCCGGCTCGCTGCGCATCGTCAGCGGCGAGGAGCTGGTGCGCGCGTTCGAGCCGAAGGACGGATTCCCGAAAGAGTTCTGCTCAGCCTGCGGATCGGCACTGTGGAGCCGCAATCCGGACAACCCCGACGCGCTCAGCGTGCGCATGGGCGCCTTCGACGAGGATCCCGGCGTCCGACCGAGCTATCGGCAGTACGTCGCCTACGCCGCTCGGTGGGAGCCCATCCCTGACGATGGGCTCCCACGGTTTCCGGAACGGCGTCCGCCGGACGCCTGAGCTGGTTAGTTCACCGCGACGTCGTCGAACAGGGCATACGTCGGAGTGGCCGCGTTGCCGTCGTCGTGGACGTTGAACCACAGCACCCTGTGCGGCCCGCGATCTTCCTTGGGACGCTGTAGGTCTGCAGCGCCCAGGCTCCGGTGTTGGAGCAGACGTTGAGGACGGTTGCGAGCCGCTGACCGGATGTCTTACGGATCTGCATCTGAATCTGGTCGGAGGCCAGCGCGCCCGCACAGTGCGGGCTGTACCAGAAGCTGAGTGTGGACGCGCCCGAGGGCATCGTCACGGTTTGCGTCAGCGTGCTGTCGCCGTTGAACGCGCTCGACGAGCCGAGCTGGGCGGCGTAGCTCCCCGAGTGACCCGGTGAGGTGATCACGGGTGAGACGACCCCGCTCGTGGTCCACGGTGGGAAGCTGCCGGTTTCGAAGCCGCCGTTCTGGACGACGCCTGGCGGAGGCGGCGGTGGAGGCGGGGGAGGTGGAGGCGGCGGCGGCGGAGGTGGCGGAGGAGGAGGCGGCGGCGGCGGAGGTGGCGGTGGCGGTGGCGGAGGGACCCCTCCGCAGCTCGGGAACTTGAATGACCCGATCCGCGTGCGCCAGTTGAAGCTGCCGTTGGACGGGATGTACTCCGTCGTGAACCAGAAGGTGCAGTCGTCACTCGGATCGACGCTCATGCTCGAGTAGTCGCCCCAGCGGTGGAGGCCCCCGGTCTGAGAGCCGGCGCCGGCGATCAGCGTCGTCTCGCCCTGGGGCATCGTCCCGGCCGGGTCGGCGGCGAGCCGTCCCGTGTAGCGAATCTCGGGGTGGAGGGTCGAGCTCGAGGTGCTGTAGCCGAGCGCGAGGTTGCCGTCGCGGTCCGCGGCGATGCTCCCCATCCAGCGGTAGCTCGTGTCGGGTGCAAAGGTGCCCTGCTGGAAGAGGGTGAGGTTGGTGCCGGAAGTGCGCAGCTCGTACCAGCGCAGGCCGGTGGAGCTACCTGCCGTGACGCTGTGATTGACGACGAGCGCCTCGTGATCGCCGTAGTTGCGATACGCGAGCCGGTACATGAGGCGGTCGGCGAGGGAGTCGAGCGTGTTCGTCGTCCCGGTCTGCGGGATACACGTCCCCCCGCCGCAAGCTTCAGCGTAGGACGCGACCGGGACCGTATTCGGGCCGGTGAAGGTCGAGCCCGAGGGATTGATCCAGTCGACGTGGAACCTCCAGTAGGCGAGCGTGGTCGTGTTCGCGCCCAGTGCAACGGAGTAGTTCGGCGCGCCGGCGGGCGGCAGTGTCGAGCCGTCAAGGTCGGCAGGCAGCAGGCCTCCGTAGGTATTGCTCGTGTTGAAGCATTGCTGAGTCGCCGAGAGCCCCTGCAGCATGCGCGCGCGGTCGAACGCGCAGACCTTCGAGCCCGTAAATATGGCGCCGCCCGCGAAGATGTTGAAGGTCGTGTAGTACCCGTCCGGCCAGACCCCCATCTTCGGATAGTCGGGGAAATCGGTGTTGCCGTACGAGAACGAGTAGCGGTAGTACGCGCCCAGCGGATCCGGCGTCTGCGAGACGGCGACGCACTGGAGGTACGGCGTCGTCGAGACGGAGAACTGGCTGATGATCCAGCGGTTGGCGATCGGGTCGTAGACGACGGTCGGGTCGCCGTCGTTGTTCGTCTGGCAACCACCGCCGAAGCCGCTCCAGAGCGTATTGATCGGCGCAGGCCCGTACAGCAGCGCGCCGGACTTGTTGTAGACCGCGAAGCTCACGTTGACGGTCTGCACGTAGTGGTTCGGGCCGACGTCGCCGTTCGTGTCCGGCGGGGCGTACTGGACGGTGAAGCCGGCGACGCCGTTCCCGATGCCGTCGAAGTTCGCGGTCGGGGCCGGCATCGCGCCGCCGCCGAGCTCCGACTGGATGACTGGGTCGAGTGCGCCGGTCGTCACCCGAGCGGGCATCTCGTGCTCGGTCTTGAGGAACTTCTTGCGAGGATCGACCGCGGGCGTCATCTCTCGCAGCGGGCGTGAAAGGTCATGGTGGACAGCGGCCCTGACGGTCACGGTGGGCTGTGTCCCGGATGAGCCCTGCGTGGAGGCGGCGGCAGCGAGCGCGATGCTCAGCGCACCGACCAGACCGAGTCCGACGACCGCTGCAATGCGGACGCGTGAATACCTCTTGCGAATCCCCGTCACGAGCCGGCGACCAGCCGCCACGGTGTCCCCCCTCTCCTGAAAGAACTGTCGATCGCAGAATAGGCGGCTATCCGGGAAACTTCTAGAGCAAAATCAGGTACCCGAGAAGAAGGCGGCTATCGCACCGGCAGAGCCCGCGACGACGATCACTGCCCAGACCTCCAGCACGACGTCGACGATCCTTCCCCACGGAGTGAGCGGGTTCCTGATCTGCGAGGAGACCGTCAGGAGCTGCACGGTGGTGAAGAAGAGGGCGTCACCGAAGGTAGTGATCTCCGTCCCCTGAGCGCCGCGCTCGAGGAAGTAGACGAGGATCGACCCGATCGAATCGATGACGATCGTCGCCAGCACGACGATGGTGAGCCGCGCCAGCAGCCGGCGGTGCCGCTCTTCCCAGCTCGTGAGGCGCTTCAACTCTTCGTAGATCACGCAGGCAGTGTCCTGTCTCTGGCGGATGCCGTCTGAGACACTTCGAGGCATGGTCGGCCAGTTCGCGGCGTTCCTCGGCGTCTCGGCGATCGTGATCGTGACGCCCGGGCCCGACACGGCGCTCACGATCCGGAACACGCTGCTCGGCGGGCGGCGCGCAGGGATCTTCACCGCGATGGGCGTCTCGAGCGGGCAAGCGGCGTGGACGCTCGCGACGGCAGCCGGGATCGCTGCGCTCCTCGCTGCGTCGGAGCGGGCTTTCGTCGCGGTGAAGGTCGTGGGCGCCGCCTACCTCGTCTGGCTGGGCGCCCAGTCGCTCCTCGGTGCGCTGCGCGGTCATGTGCGGGGGCGCTCGCGTGCGCCGCGAGCGAACGCCCTCCACCCGGGAACCGCGCTCCGGCAGGGATTCCTCAGCAACCTCGGCAACCCGAAGATGGCCGCCTTCTTCCCGAGCCTTCTGCCTCAGTTCGCGCCGCAGGAGCACGCCTTCGCCGTGCTGCTCGGCCTCGGCTTCGTCTTCTGCCTCATGACGCTCGCGTGGCTGACGGCCTACGCCTACGCGGTCGCGAGGGCCGGAGACTTCCTGGGCCGGCCCGCGATTCGGCGAGCAGTCGATGCGCTGACCGGCGCGGTGCTCGTCGCGCTCGGGCTCCGCCTGGCGACCGAGCGACGCTAGTGGGCCCCGCGTTGCTTCCTCCGCCGGCGATCGTCTCGCCGGCGGCGCGGGAAGTCTCCTTCGGGCGCATCGAGGGCCGAGTCGCGCGCGGAACCGAGCGCGTTCTCATCCGCGTGGACGGGCGGCTGGTGGCGACGAAAGAGCTGCACAGACGGCGATTTGCGCTCATCGTGCCGCTGCCCCGGCACGACGTGACCGTGCGCGTCACGGCCGTTGACGGGCGCGGGCGACGCGCGTCGAGCCGCGTCGGTCACGTCTACGGGCTCCCGCGCGAGACAGCCCCGTACGAGGGGCCGATCCCGTCGCTCCAGGGCTACGAGGATCCCGCGCTCGCGGGCACGGTACGCGCCCTGGCGCGCCGTTTTCCCGGTCTCTGCGGCCTCTTCGTCCAGGACCTCCACACGGGGGCCGGCGCGGCCTGGAACGCGCGAGCACGCTTTCCCGGGGCCTCGACGCTGAAGCTCGCGATCGCGGTCGAGCTCCTGCGCGAGCTCAGAGGCATTCCCGCTCCCGGCACGCGGCTCGCCGGACTGCTCTCGCAGATGCTCGTCTATTCCGACGACCGGGCCGCGAACGAGCTGCTCGTCCAGATCGGCGGCTCGATCTCCGGCGGCTCGGCCCGCGTGAACGCGATGATGCGCGCGCTCGGCCTCGCCGACAGCGAGATGTACGGGGGCTACATCGTCGAGAACGGGCTCGAGCGCTCGCGGATCCCGCTCGAGATCCTCGGCCGTCCGTACTTCATCGGCAAGTACACGACCGCCTGGGACCTGGCGCGCCTCGAGCGGGCGCTCCACCTCGCCGCCGGCGCGAGAGGGGCGCTCATCTGGCGCTTCCGCGGAGCGCTGACGCCGCGGGACGCGCGGTTTCTCCTCTATCTGCTCGCCCATGCTCGCACCCGTGGCGGGCTGCGCATGTACCTCGGGGACGAGGAAGCGGTGGTCTTGCACAAGGCGGGCTGGACCTCGAAGGTACGCCACGACACGGGGCTCGTCTACTCGGCCCGCGGTGCCTTCGTCGTCACCGTCCTGACCTGGAACGGGCGCGGGATCGGCGGCGACGCGGACGTGCTCGCCGGGCGCGTTGCTCGGGCGGCGCTCGACCGATTCGCCGGTTGATACCGCCCCTCCTCCACGCGAACGCGGTCTTCCGGCGCTTCTGGCTGGGTCAATCGATCTCGCTCTTCGGCGACCAGGTGTCGCTGATCGCGGTGCCGCTCGTCGCGGTGCTCGTCCTCGACGCGAACGCCGCTCAAATGGGCTACCTGATTGCCGCGGAGCTGATCCCGAACTTGCTGTTCGCGTTGCACGCAGGCGCGTGGGTCGACCGCCGCGGACGGAGGCGGCAGACGATGATCGCGACCGACCTCGGACGTGCCGCCGCGATCGCGACGATCCCGCTCGCGTACGGCCTCGACGTACTCACGATCGAGCAGCTGTACCTCGTCGCCTTCTTGGTCGGATCGCTGTCGGTGCTCTTCCAGGTGTCGTACGCGTCGCTGTTCGTCTCGATCGTGCCGCGCGAGGAGTACGTCTCGGCGAACTCGTTGCTCGCCGGAAGCCGCGCGTTCTCGTTCGTCGCCGGGCCGAGCATCGGCGGCGTGCTCGTCCAGGTGTTGAAGGCTCCGTTCGCGCTCTTGGTCGACGCCGTGTCGTACCTGTTCTCTGCGTTCTACCTCGGCTCGATCTCGCCGGTGGAGCCTCCGACCGAGCCGGCAGAGCGGGGCCACGTCGTCGCCGGAATCCGCTTCGTGCTCGGCAACCCGACCATGCGGGCGTCACTCCTCGCTACGGCCACGATCAACCTCTTCAACTTCATCTTCTGGGCGCTCTTCATCCTCTACGCCGTCCGTTCGTTGCACGTGCGGGCGGGGACGCTCGGGCTCGTGCTCGGCGCGGGTGCCGTCGGCGGGGTCATCGGCTCGATTGTCACCACGCGCCTGGGCAGGCGGATCGGAATCGGTCCGGCGTTCCTCTTCGGCTGCATCCTCTTTCCGGTGCCGCTCCTGCTCGTGCCGCTCGCGGGGGGCCCGAAGCCGCTCGTGCTGGCGATGCTCCTTCTCGCGGAATTCGGCAGCGGCCTCGGGGTGATGATCCTCGACATCAGCGCCGCCTCCATCTTCGCGGCGCTCGTCCCGCACCGCCTGCGGTCGCGTGTATCGGGCGCGTACACGCTCGTCAACTACGGCGTGCGGCCGCTCGGATCGCTGATCGGCGGTTTCCTGGGGAGCTCGATCGGGCTGAGGCCCACGCTGTGGATCGCGGCCGCCGGCGCCATCGCAGGCTTCCTCTGGCTCTTGCCGTCGCCCGTGGCGCAGATGAGGGACCTGCCGGAGTCGGCCGAGCCCTAACCCGTCGCGTGCTCGATCGCGCTCAGCAGGTCGCCGGAGCGGCAGAACTTCTGCACGTAACCCGAGGCTCCGGCCATGCGCGCCCGCTCGACGTACTCATCCCCGCTGAGCCCGGTCATGATCACGACCCGCGTCCCGGGAACACGGCGGCGAATTCGAGTCGTGGCCGCAATTCCGTCCAGGCGCGGCATCTGGATGTCCATCAGGACGAGGTCCGGCCGAAGCGTCTCCGCCTGCTCGACCGCGGCTCGGCCGTCGGCAGCGATGCCGACGACGTCGATGCCCTCGTTCAGATCGAGCAGAGCGGAGATCGCCTCGGCGTAGAGCAGCTCGTCGTCGACGACGAGCACCCTGATGGGTGTCTGCGGCTGCTCTGCGGTCCGCGAGCGGAAAGCGGGGAGGGGGATCACGCACAGAAGAAGCCGCCGGGGCCGAAAACTTGCTCCCTGGCTAGACTCCATACCGGACACGACGATCAGTCGGGCAGACGCAGGGGCGTAGACCCTTTCTCCATAAGTCGCCGGCACTTCTCTTCGTTGCGACAGGAGTATTCCGCGAACGAAGGGGGGAACATTGCCCGACACGATCCTCGGGCGTGAGGACCGCTCCGAGCTGCAAGGTCTCCTCTGCGACGTGAGGACGATCCCGATCGGGGCGGGCGTCCAGGTGGTTTCGGTGGACGGCGAGCTCGACCTCCACACGTCTTCGCAGCTCGAGGAAGCGCTCGCATCGACCGACTCCAGATGCGTCGTCCTCGATCTGACAGAGGCCCCGTTCATGGACTCGACGGCCCTGGCCGTCATCGTCGACGTCGCCAAGCGTATGAGCGGGCAAGGCAGGAAGCTGCTGGTCGTGGCCGGAAACCCCTCCGTCTCCAGGGTGCTCGAGGTCACGGGCATCGACCGGACGCTTGCCGTTCGCTCCTCTCTGCCCGAGGCGATCGAGGCCTCGATGGACGGTCATTTTGAGAAAGACCAGTGACGCCTGAGCCGGAGCGGCAGGACTTCCGTTGCCGTACGTGCGGCTACGGCATCTGTGTCGAGCGCCTCCCGTCCTTCTGCCCGCTCTGTAAGGGCCAATCGTGGGTTCTCGTGCCCATGCCGGAGGTCTCGGCCATGCTGCTGGGCATCGTGCAGGACGAGCAGGCCACGGGCTTAGCGCGTATCTAGCTTCCGGGCCCACGCGGTAGATTCGCCCCGTGGCCCTCGCCCGCAGCATGCCGTGGAGCTGGTACTCGGACCCGGAGGTGCTCCGCCTCGAGCAGGAGCGGATCTTCCGGCGGACGTGGCAGTACGTCGGCCATGCTGGCAGCGCGGCGGAGGTCGGCGAGCGCTTCGCCGCCTGGGCGGGTGACGTTCCGGTTCTCGTCGTGCGCGCCGAGGATGGCCTCCGTGCCTTTCTGAACGTTTGCCGTCATCGGGGCTCGCTGCTCGTCGAGGGCGACGGCGCTCGCGCGTCGATCCAGTGCCCGTATCACGCCTGGACGTACGCGCTCGACGGCTCGCTGCGGGCTGCCCCTCGCTCCGAGCGCGAGCCCGACTTCAACGCCTCCGAGCTTTCGCTCGTTCCGCTCCGGCTCGAGCGCTGGGGCCCGTTCCTCTTCGTCAACCCCGCCAAGGACGTGCCGCCGCTCGCCGAGACGCTCGGCCCGTTGCCCGACCTGCTTCCGGTCGACGACCTTGTCCTCCGCTCCCGTGACGAGTACGAGCTGGCCGCGAACTGGAAGATCGGCTGCGAGAACTATCTCGAGTGCTACCACTGTCCGGTCGCACACAAGGGGTTCAGCGCCCGCTACGACGTCGATCCCGATTCCTACCGGCTCGAGCCGAGCGGCGAGCACGTGCTCTCGCAGTTCGCGCCCGCACGCGGAGCGGGGGAGGGGCAGTTCCACTTCGTCTGGCCGAACCTGAAGCTGAACGTCTATGCGGGAACGCCGAACCTCTCGATCGGCCCGCTGCTGCCGGCCGGCCCTGAGCGCTCATCGGGCTTCCTCGACTACTTCTTCGCGCCTGACGCGGACGAGCACTGGGTCGAGGAGCTGCTGGCCTTCGACCGGCAGGTGGGGGCGGAGGACCGCGTCCTCGTCGAGCGCGTCCAGCAGGGCGTGCGCTCAGGGCTGCTGGAGGAGGGCCGGCTGCTCGGCGAGAGCGAGCAACTTGTGGCCCGCTTCCAGGAGCTCGTCGCCGGCGCGCTTTCTTGAACGAGCTGCAGCACTACAACGTCACGCTCGCGATCCTGACTTTTGCCGGGATCGCCTTCGCGCTCCAGCAGACGATGGTGGTGCCTGCGCTGCCCGCCCTCCGCGAGGAGCTGCACACGACAACGGGTTGGGCCACCTGGCTGCTCACAGGCTTTCTGCTGACCGCATCGGTGGCGACGCCGCTGCTCGGCAAGCTCGGAGACCAGTACGGGAAGGAGCGACTGCTCGTGATCGCTCTCGGCATCTTCTTCGTCGGGTGCTTGGGCGCCGCGGTCGCGCCGAACATCTGGGTGCTGATCGGCTTCCGCATGGTGCAGGGGACCGGCGGCGCCGTCTTTCCGCTCAGCTTCGCGATCATCAAGGACGAGTTCCCGGCCGAGAAGGTCGG
>Ga0307278_10001428_pt1 | contig 11905 bp, 13 predicted proteins | sample ER_DNA_117_FD_194482 | JGI IMG/M metagenome (GOLD analysis project Ga0307278, IMG submission 194482) | Bulk soil microbial communities from the East River watershed near Crested Butte, Colorado, United States - ER_DNA_117 | ecosystem: Environmental > Terrestrial > Soil > Floodplain | place... | reverse complement strand
GGGATCGCCGTAGACCTCGCTGGTCGAGGCGAGCACGAAGCGGGCGCGCTTATGCTTGGCCAGGCCGAGCGAGTGGTGCGTGCCGTGCGAGCCGACCTTGAGCGTGTGCAGCGGCAGGCGCAGGTAGTCGATCGGCGACGCGGGCGAGGCCAGGTGGTAGACGAAGTCGATCTCCTCGTCGATGAAGTACGGGGCGATGATGTCGAGGTGCTGGAAGCGGAACTCGGGCGCGCGGACGTGCTCGATGTTCGCCAGCGACCCCGTCTCGAGGTTGTCGACGCAGATCACCCGGTGGCCCCGCGCCAGCAGCTCGTCGCATAGGTGTGAGCCCAGGAAGCCGGCGCCACCGGTGACGAGACAGGTGGCCATGTTGTGAAAGGGTAGTTCGTCGCGGGGACTACGCGCGTCTTGCACGTCGGCTAGCGTCCCGCGGCATGCCTGCCAACGCCTTCGTCGAGCGCCTCAACACCCAGATCGGCAACGAGTTCGGGGCCTGCCAGCAGTACGTCGCGATCGCCGTGCATTACGACGCCGAGACGCTGCCCCGGCTGGCCGCCTTCTTCTACGCCCAGGCGCTCGAGGAGCGCAACCACGCGATGATGATGGTCCGGTACCTCCTCGACGCCGGCGTCGACGCGACGATCCCCGGCGTCGCCGCGCCGCGCACCGCGTTCGCCGACATCGTCGAGCCCGTCGCGATCGCGCTCGCGCAGGAGCGCCGTGTGTCCGACCAGATCGGTGAGCTGGCCGGGATCGCGCGCCAGGAAGGCGATTTCCTGTCGGAGCAGTTCGTCCTGTGGTTCCTCAAGGAGCAGGTCGAGGAGGTCGCCACGATGTCCGATCTGCTGCGCGTCGTCGAGCGCTCGCGTGAGAACCCGATGTTCGCCGAGGACTACCTCGCGCGGGAGAACCCCGGCGGCGAGGGCTCCGATCCGACCGCGCCGCCGGTGGCCGGCGGCGCGGTCTGATCCGAGCGGTTCAGCGCACGGGGCGCAGGAAGCGGTCGACCGCGAGGTCGCCGATCCTGTTGCCGTGCTCGATGCCTTCGTCCACCGCCTTGCGGAAGTGGAACCCCACGAGGATGCGCGAGACGCCGTTCTCCTGCGCGGCAGCGGAGAAGGTGGCGTAGCTGCGCGTCATCGGTGATGGGTCGGTGCACGTGCTCCCCGCCGGCAGCGTCAGGCTGCAGGTCGTGAAGCCGATGTGGTCGGTGCCGAAGAACCGCTTCAGGACGGTGGAGCCCGCGCCGCCCTGGACGGCGTGCGCCGAGTCGTAGTCCGGAATCGGAGGCGTCGTCACCAGCGGCGTCCATGTCGGGTCGGCGCTGGTGCGCGGGTTGCCATCGGTGTCCGCGGCGCGGATCGCCGTGACCGGTCGCCAGTAGTTGTAGTGGTACTTGGTCTCGAACGAGCTGACGTAGCCGTCGGCGAGGGCCATGTTGAGCAGCGCGAACAGTCGCGCCTGGGCCCATGGATCGCGGCCCGCCGAGACGGTTCTGGCGATCCGATTCCATTGCAGCGGCGAGCTCTCCACCCAGAACAGGGCGATCTGGGTCTGCTCCGGTGTGCGCGCGCTCGGTGTGGTGACGCCGTCGCCGCCGAGGGCCTTGATCTCGTTGAAGTCCGCGGCGTACTTCCTGCTGGTGACCGGGTACGGCGGGCCCGGCCGGAACTGCGAGCTGTCGTCGAGCACGAACGGGGTGACTCCTCCCCAACCAGGCGCGAACGCGAACGGGCGATCCGGGGTGAAGCGGTACTCGCCCGGCGCCGTGCCCTGCGGGAAGTCCTCCACCACCAATGGCGTGCCTGAGCCGTCGGCCGCTCTCAGGGCGAGGATGGCCGCCGCAGAGGCCTGCCCGACCTCGACGCCGCGCGTCTTCGATCGACCGTCCGGGATGGCGGCCAGAGCCGCCGAGTAGTCGGTCTCGACGCTCGCCACGCCGGCAGCGACGCATGCGGGCGGGAAGGGAGCCGAGATCTGGCGCACGAGCGCGATGAGCACGTCGTGCGCAGCCGCGGCAACCGCGGCATCCGGGGAGGCTCCCCGCTTCGCGGTGGCGTTGAACGCGTACGGACGCGACCGCCGGTCGATGGCATTCAGGGCGTCGTGGATGGCCAGGTGCGTCATGGCGTACATGCGCGATTCGTGGAGCGGGTCGTCCCCGGGAGAGATGCACGCGGCGAGCGCGGCCTTCCCGGCGTTCGCGTTCCAGGCGCTGACCGCGTCGGAGCGCGGGGTCCGATGGGCGCCGGCCGGGGCCGCGACCACCGCGAGGGCGGTCGCCGCGAGGGCCGTGGCGAGGAGTGCGCGCGTCATCGCGGCACCGGCGCCCGGTGACGGGCGACGTAGGTGACGCCGGCCAGGGAGACCAGGACGAACAGCGCGCCGGCACCGCCGGCGCCGATCGCGGCCGAGCCCCAGTCGAAGCCCTCGTCGATGCTGCGCACGACCGGCGCGTCCGAGGTCGTCGGCGCGGACGTCTGAGGGTCGGCGATGGGCTGGGCGACCGCCGCCGGGGCGGCGAGCGCGCCGGCGACGAGGCCCGCCGCGAGCAGGCGGGCGATTGGGTGAGAGTGGTGAGTGGTCATGCCGCGTAACGTGCTCCCGAGCCGGTAGACGGCCGGTCGAGGCTCGGTTTACTTCGCGCACCTACCGAGAGTAGGGTCGGTCGGTCATGCCCCGATCCCGCTGCACAGCGTGGATCTCCACCTCCTAGGGCCCGTCGAGGCGCTCCTCGACGGTCGGCCGATCGCGCTCGGCGCCCCGAAGCAGCGCGCAGTGCTGGCGATGCTCGCGCTCCGCGTCGGGCACACGGTCTCCGCCGATCGGCTCGCGGAAGGCCTGTGGGGCGAGCATCCGCCGCCCAGCGCGCCGAAGATGGTGCAGCTCTACGTGTCGCACCTGCGGCGGCTGCTCTCGGGCAACGGCGCGGAGATCGTCACCCGCGGGCGCGGCTACGAGCTGCAGCTGGTCGACGGCGACGTCGACGCGGTGCGGTTCGAGCGCCTGCTCGACGAGGCGCGGCCCCGGGAGGCGCTCGCGCTGTGGCGCGGCGAGGCACTGACCGACGTGGCCGACGAGCCGTTCGCCGCGCCGGAGATCCGGCGTCTGGAGGGCCTGCGGCTGCACGCGAGCGAACTGGCGATCGACGAGGACATCGAAGCCGGCCGGCACGGCGAGGTGATCGGCGAGCTCGAGGCGCTGATCGACGAGCACCCGCTGCGCGAGCAGCTGCACGCCCGCCGCATGCTCGCGCTGTACCGCTGCGGGCGCCAGGCGGAGGCCCTCGCGGCCTACCGCGACGCGCGCGCAGTGCTGGTCGAGCAGGTCGGCGTCGAGCCTGGCGGCGAGCTGCGGCGGCTGCAGGACGCGATCCTTGCGCAGGACCCGGCGCTCGACGGCACCGCGGCTCCGCCGCCCACTCAGGCCAGGCCACCGCCGGCGAGGCCGCCGTCGCACCGGCGTACGGGTGCCCTGCTCGCAGCCGCGGCCGTCCTGCTGCTCGCGGGCGCGGCCGCCTTCGGCATCAGCCGCGTGCTCGAGTCGGACGGACTTCCCGGCATCGACGAGAACTACGTCGGACTGATCGATCCCGACGGCGGCCGGATCACGAAGCAGTACGCCGTCGGCCGGGGACCCGGCGCAGTGGCCGTCGGCGGCGGGTCCACCTGGGTCGCCAACGCGCAGGACGGCACGATCTCGCGCATCGACCGCGAGCACCATCAGGTGGTGGCGATCGACGTGGGCGGAGCTCCGCACAGTCTGGCGTTCGGGGCGGGATCGCTCTGGGTCGCCGACGGCGACGCGCGCAGCGTGGCGCAGATCAACCCGGGCGCGAACAAGGTCCAGCAGCGGATCGACGTGGGCAACGCGCCGAGCGCCGTGGCCTTTGCCGGCGGCGCCCTGTGGGTGGCATCGGGGGTCGACGGGTCACTCGATCGAATCGAGCTCGGCGGTGCTCCAGGAAGGCGGCCGGTCCGCCTCGGCTCCAACCCAACCGCGATGGCCGCCGGCGCCGGTGCGCTCTGGGTCGCGAGCGAGGAGGCGGGCACGGTCACCCGCATCGAGCCGCATACGGGCACAGTGGTGCGGGCTATCCCCGTCGGCAACGGCCCGAGCGCCGTCTCGGCGGGCGAAGGCGCGGTCTGGGTCGTCAACGGCCACGACGGCACGGTCTCCCGGATCGACCCAGCGACGAACGCGGTGACGGGCACCACGCGCGTCGGCGGCGAGCCGACGGCGGTGGCGGCCGGAGACGGCGCTGTCTGGGTGGCGGGCGGCGAGGACGGCACGATCGCGCGCGTCGACCCGGAGACGACCGAGGTGGTCGAGCGGATCCACACAGGGAACAGCCCATCGGCGGTCACGGTCGCGGGCGGCCGCGTGTGGGCGACCGCCGGCGCGCCGCAGGCCACGCACCGCGGCGGCACGCTACGCGTCCTGGTCCCCTCGAGCCTTCGGAATCCGCTCTCGATCGACTGGATGACCGAGGACGGCTATGACTGGCAAGCGGGCCAGGCGACCTCGCTGGCCTACGACGGCCTCGTCGGCTATCGGCGCGTCAGCGGGGCCGCGGGCGCGACGATCGTCGGCGTGCTCGCGACCGACGCTCCGCGGCCGAGTCACGACGGGCTTACCTACGTCTTCACGCTGCGGCGGGGACTCCGCTACTCCGACGGCAGGCCCGTCCATCCGGAGGACTTCCGCGCCTCGATGGAGCGCTACCTGCAAATCACGCGCCACCTCTTCACCCCGTGGTTCGCGGCCATCGTCGGAGCGCCGCAGTGCATGAACCGGCGCGCTCGCTGTGATCTGTCCCGGGGAATAGAGACAGACCCCCGGGCGCGGACGATCACCATCCACCTCACTCGCCCCGATGGCGACCTCCTGCACAAGCTGACCCAGACGTTCGCCTTCGTCGTGCCGTCCGATACGCCGCGGCATCTCACCGGCGATCACGCACCACCGGGCACGGGCCCGTACCGGTTCGCAAGCTGGAACGTGAAGCGCGGCGGAACACTGGTGCGCAACCCGTATTTCCGATCGCGCGCCGGTCAGGCCCGGCCTACCGGCTTCGCCGACCGCATCGAGGTCGAGGTGCGCCGCGTGAGCGACATCGAGAAGCAGATCGCGGATGTCCAACGCGGGTCGGCCGATGTCGCGGTCCTCGCCGCCGCAGGCGTCACCCTCGTCGGTCCCGAGCGCCTCGGGCAGCTCTCCGCTCAATCGCCCGGCCAAGTCCACAGCGTGCCGACGGCGACCACCGGCTGGATGTTCCTCAACGTCCGTCGGCGCCCGTTCGACTCTGTCCGCGTCCGCCGCGCGCTGAACTTCGCCACCGACCGAGCGCGCATCGTCGACATCGAAGGCGGACCCGAGTACGCCAGCCCGACATGCCAGATCGTGCCGAAGGGCTTTCCTGCCTACCAGCCGTACTGCCCGTACACCGCCCGGAGGACCAGCGGTGGTGGGTGGACTGCGCCCGACGTCGCGCAGGCGCGCCGCCTGATAGCCCGGTCGGGGAGGGCGGGCGAACGAGTCGTCCTGTGGGCGCCCGCCTACGAGCGCGAGATCGGCCGCTACTTCACCGCGCTGCTCGACGAGCTCGGCTTCGAGGCATCGCTTCGCGTTATCGCCGATGACGAGTACTTCCTCAAGGTCGGCGACCCTCGCACGGGGGCGCAGATCGGCGTCTTTGGCTGGATCGCCGACTACGTCAGCCCTTCGACCTTCATCTCCTCGCCCTTCGCGTGCGCGGGCTTGTCGGCATCGGGATCGGGCGCCCCCAACATCTCACGCCTGTGCGATCGCCAACTGGAGAGTCAGATCGACGCTGCACTCGCGGCCCAAGGCGCGCAGGCCGCCGCGGCATGGGCGGCGGCGGACCGCCGGGTGGTCGATCTGGCGGCCGTCGTCCCGCACGTCAACTCACGTGCGGTCGTGTTCACCTCCAAGCGGGTCGGCAACTTCCAGAATCACCTGCAGTGGTTCACGCTGCTCGACCAGCTTTGGGTGCGATAGCGATGCGGCGACCGACCATGTTTGGCCTCGCCGCGTCCGGGTAGCGCGTGGTGATGCTTACCCTGACTCCGGTCGCCTCCGAGGCGATCCGCCAGCTCAGCTCCCAGACCGAGGATCCCGACGCCAGCGGCATCCGCATCGCGCCCGGTCCCGAGACGCCGCAGGGCACGGCGCTCGAGCTCACTCTCGTCGAGGAGCCCGAGCCCGAGGACGAGAAGGTCGACGAAGACGGGGCGACCGTCTACCTCGAGCCGCACGACGCGTGCTTCCAGGACGACAAGGTCCTCGACGCCCAGGTCGACGAGGGCCGCGTGACCTTCGTCCTGCGCGACGAGGACAACCCGGAGCCCGAGGAGTACGGCCACCCCAACGGCACGGGCGGCTAGGACCACAAGAACGTCGCCCACAGCAGGGCGGTCGCGGCGAGCACGCCGGCGGCTGCCAGTGTCGCGAACAGGCGCGCCTGGAGCGGCGGGGCGTCGTCGCCGGCGAGCTGCGAGGCGATGAGCGTCGCCACCGAGCCGTGGGGCGTGGCGACTGAGCCGACGGCCAGGCCGACGACCGCCGCGTAGGCCGGCGGCCCTGATGCGAGCAGGCCGGCGGCCGACACGCTGACCGGGAGGTTGTTGGCCAGCGCGGACGCCGCGGCGACGGCTGACGCGACGAGCAGCAGGCCAGGGAGCGCGAGTTGCGGGGGCGTGGGCACGGAGAGGTCGAGCGCGCCGGTGACCACGACCAGGGCGCCGACCTGCGCGGCGACGCGCCAGGGGACGATCAGGCGCGGCCGCGCGCGCTTGGCGATCAGCGCAAGCGCGACGGCGGCGGTAAACGGCCAACAGGGCGCGAGGCCGAACAGCGGCGCCGCCCAGGCGGCGAGCGCAGCGCCCGCGAGCGCGAGCACGGCGTGGCGCTCGGCCGCGGACAGCGGGCTGCGATCGCGCTGCGCGGTGGCGATCGGCGGCCGCAGCGCGCGACGCTGGGTGACGGCGACGCCGACCGCGCCGAGCGCCGCGGCGGCGAGGCCGGGCACGAGCATGTGCGCGATGAAGGTCTGGGGCGCGAGCCCGAGGCGGTCCATCACGACGAGGTTCGTCGGGTTGCCCTGTGGCACCGCGATCGAGCCGGCGTTGGCGACGATCACCGCGCCGAGGAACAGTGGCGCGAACGGCGCGCCGAAGCGGCGCGAGAGCACGAGCAGCAGCGGGACGACGAGCACGACCGCTCCGTCGAGCGAGACTGCCGCGGTGAGCGCGGCGCACGTGGCGCAGACGAGCGCATAGAGCGCGAACGCGCTGCCGCCCGCGCGAGCGGCGAGCACGCTCGCCGCGCGGTCGGCGATCCCCGAGCGCTCGGCGAGCGCTGCGAGGGTCAGGGCCGCGCCGAGGAAGGCCGCGAGCGGCGCGACGACCGCGAGCGCCGGTGCGACGGCGGCGCCGAGCGCAAGGTCGACGCCCGCCGCGACGAGCGCGACGAGCGTGGCGCCGGCGCTGCGCGGTCCGAGCGCGAGCGCCGCGATGGCGATGGCTGCAAGAATGGCGTGGACGATAAGCATGGTTATCCGTTAAGTATACTTATCTAATGCCCGCACCACGCAAGAGGGAGACGGGCCGCGCCGAGCGCGGCGCGCAGCGGGGAGTCGCCGGCGCGCGAGCGGGCTCCGCGGCCGAGGCGCTCGCTGCGGTCGCGCCGCTCGCGACTCGCTGGATCGAGCGGCTGCTCGCGCGTCACGAGCCGGCGCTGACCGTCCCCCAGTACCTCGCACTTCGCACGATCGCCGGCGAGGGCGTGACCGGGTCGGAACTCGCTCGGCGCACCGGGGTGTCGGGGCCGGCCGTGTCGCAGCTGCTCAGCGGCCTGGCGAGCGCCGGGCTCGTCGAGCGCAGTGCCGACGCCGAGGACCGTCGGCGTCAGGCGCTCGCGCTCTCGCCCGCCGGGGAGCGGGCGTTCGCCTCAGCCGAGGCGCTCCTGCGCGACCGCCTCGGCGAGCTGCTCGCCGGCCTGCCGCGCCCCGAGATCGATGCCCTGTCGCGCCTGCTACCGAGCGTCGAGGCCGCGCTGTCTGGCGCGCCACCGCCGCGGCGCCCGCCACCACCTCTGCCGCCCCGGCCGTGAGCCGCTACAGGCGCCGGTGCGCCGTTCTGCCGCGCAGCTGCTCCAGCCAGGCGACCTCCATCGCCGCCTTGGCCTTCAGCATGTCCTGGTAGAGGTCCTCGTTGTCGGGGTCCGCGCGGTGGCCTTCCAGGAACACCTGGTAGGCCTGCGTCTCGATCGCGAGGTCGTGGTCGTCCATGATTGTCCGCCGCCGTCGTGTGAACGGTTTGGTACCGGACGCGGCGGACATCACCCGTCCTTCGTCGGCGGCGCCTGACCCGGCACCCACTCGCCCTCCTCGCGCTTCCAGATCGGCGCGCGGGCCTTGATCTCGTCGATGATCTCGCGCGCGCCGGCGAACGCCGCCGCCCGATGGGGCGCGCTGGCCGCGACGATGACCGAGGCCTCCGAGCGAGCGACGCGCCCGATCCGGTGCTCCGCGGCGGCCGCGCACAGGCCGTGGCGCTCGATCGCCGCGGCGACGATCGCCTCGATCTGCTCGGCCGCCATCTCGGCATAGGCCTCGTAGTCGAGATGGTCGACCTCGCGCGTGGCGCCGCTGAACGTCACCACCGCGCCCGCGCGGGGATCGCGGACGGCGGCGGCGAGCGCGTCGAGCGACAGCGGCTCGGCACGCACCGCCACGTGGGGCGCGGTCGCCGCGCCACCGGACACCGGCGGGATCAGCGCGAGCTCGTCGCCGGGCGCGAGCCGGTCGCCCGGCGCCGCGTACTCGCGGTTGACCGCAAGCACGAGCGGCAGGTCGCGGGCAAGGTCGTCGACCGCCGCCAGCGCGTCGCTCACCAGCGCTCCGTCGGGGAGCTCGAGCTCGATCGCGTCGCGGCCGGCGCGCTCGCGCAGGGCCGCGAAGAGGCGGACGTGGACGACCATGCTCATATCCTGACCGACCGGCGCAATGTCGTCATGCGAGGATGTCGTGCGGTGACCATCGAAAGGTCTGTTAAATCAGGTCTCCTGATTAGCTACCGCCCCGATGCCGCGGGCACGCACCCGCCGCTGGACTATCCCGACTACCGCTCCACGGAGCTGCGGGCGCCGTCGCGGCCGTTCGTGCCGATCCGCCAGTCGCTGACCGAGCTCACCTCGCCGGTTTTCGGCGATGGACGGGTGCGCGCGATCGACGCCGACCTCACCCGCCAGCACGCCGACGAGCCGCAGGGCGAGCGGATCATCGTCTACGGCCAGGTGCTGGAGGACGACGGCCGGCCGGTGCCCGACACGCTGGTCGAGATCTGGCAGGCCAACGCCGCCGGGCGCTATCGCCACGCCGGCGACCAGCATCCCGCGCCGCTTGACCCGAACTTCTCCGGCGGCGGGCGCTGCGTCACCGATCGCGACGGCCGCTTTCGTTTCATCACGATCAAGCCCGGCGCGTATCCGTGGGGCAATCACCACAACGCGTGGCGCCCCGCGCACATCCACTTCTCGGTCTTCGGGCGCGCGTTCGTGCAGCGGCTGGTGACGCAGATGTACTTCCCCGCCGATCCGCTGTTCTCCCAGGACCCGATCTACAACTCGGTGCCCGAGGGCGCGCGCGAGCGGATGATCTGCCGGTTCGACCTCGAGCAGACGATCCCCGAGTGGGCGCTCGCGTTCCAGTTCGACATCGTCCTGCGTGGGCGCGAGGCGACGCCGATGGAGAACGAGTGACCACCACTCCGTCGCAGACCGTCGGGCCGTTCTTCGCGATCGAGCTGCCCTACGCCGAGGGACCGTACGTCGTCGCCGACGGCGCCGACGGCGCGATCTGGCTCCGCGGGCGCATCTTCGACGGCGCCGGCGACCCGATCCCCGACGCGCTGGTCGAGAGCTGGCAGGCCGGGCCCGATGGGCGCTTCGACGGCGAGTTCCGCGGCTTCGGGCGCAGCGGCACCGATGCCGAGGGCGCCTGGGCGATCCTCACGCTCAAGCCCGGCCCGGTGCCGGCGGCGGACGGCGGCGAGCAGGCCCCCCACGTCGGCCTGACGATCTTCGCCCGCGGCCTGCTGCACCGGCTGGTCACGCGGCTGTACTTCGACGACGAGGAGGACGCCAACGCCGCCGACCCGGTGCTGTCGAACCTTCCCGACGACGACGCCCGGGCCACCCTCATCGCGGCCAGCGAGGACGGCGGCTACCGCCTCGACATCCACCTCCAGGGCCCGGATGAGACCGTCTTCTTCGCCGTCTGAGGACCCGCGCCACGCCGCCGGCATGGAGGTGAGGCGGGAGGTGCTGGGCGACGCGCACGTCGACCGCGCGATCGCCGGCACCACGGAGTTCACCGCGGCCTTCCAGGACTTCATCACCCGCGGCGCGTGGGGCGACGTGTGGACGCGGCCCGGCATCGACCGGCGGATGCGCAGCGCGGTGACCCTCGCGATCCTGCTCACGCTGCGCGCCGAGGAGGAGTTCGCCATGCACGTGCGCGCGGCGCTGCGCAACGGCCTGACCGCCGACGAGATCGGCGAGATCCTCCTGCACAGCGCGATCTACGCCGGCGTACCGGCCGCCAACACCGCGTTCGCGACCGCGCAGCGCGTGCTCGCCGAGGACGACCCGACCGGATGATGGACACGCAGGTCGGCATCGTCGGGGCCGGCCCGGCGGGGCTGCTGCTGGCTCACCTGCTGCGCCTGCAGGGGGTCGAGTCGGTGGTGCTCGAGGCGCGCGACCGTGCCTACGTCGAGGCGCGTGTGCGCGCCGGCGTGCTCGAGCAGGGCACGGTCGACCTCCTGTCCGAGGCCGGCGTCGGCGATCGGCTGCACCGCGAGGGGCTCGTGCACCAGGGGCTCGAGCTGCGCTTCGACGGGCGTGGCCACCGCATCGACCTCAGCGAGCTGACCGGCGGCCGCGCGATCACCGTCTACGGGCAGCAGGAGGTCGTGAAGGATCTCATCGCCGCGCGCCTGGACGCCGGCGGCGAGCTGCTGTTCGAGGTCGACGGCGTCACGCTGCACGACCTAGAGGGCGAGGCGCCGACCGTGCGCTTCCGCCACGAGGGGTCCGAGGAGGAGCTGCGCTGCGCGGTCGTCGCGGGCTGCGACGGCTTCCACGGCGTCTGTCGCGAGGCGATCCCTGCGGGGACGCTGTCGGTCTACGAGCGCGAGTACCCCTTCGCGTGGCTGGGGATCCTGGCCGAGGTCGCGCCCTCCAGCGAGGAGCTCATCTACTGCTACCACGAGCGCGGGTTCGCGCTGCACAGCATGCGCTCGCCGCGGCTGACGCGGCTGTACCTGCAGTGCGCGCCCGACGACGACGTCGCCGAGTGGCCCGACGATCGCATCTGGGACGAGCTGCGCACGCGCCTGGCCACCGACGACCAGTGGACGCTCGGCGAGGGGCCCATCGTCGAGAAGGGCATCACGCCGATGCGCAGCTTCGTGGTCGAGCCGCTGCGATTCGGGCGCGTGTTCCTGGCCGGCGACGCCGCGCACATCGTGCCGCCCACGGGAGCGAAGGGCCTGAACCTCGCGGTCGCCGACGTGCGCGTGCTGAGCGAGGCGCTCGGGGCGTGGTTCGCTCAGGGTGACTCCGCGGGGTTGGACGCGTACTCGGAGACCTGCCTGCGGCGCGTGTGGCGCGTGCAGCACTTCTCGTGGTGGATGACCTCGATGCTGCACCGCTTCCCGGGCGGCGACCCGTTCGACGGGCGCCTGCAGCGCTCGCAGCTTCGTTACGTCTGCTCGTCGCGGGCGGCGGCGACCACCCTGGCCGAGAACTACGTGGGGCTCGAGCTTGTCTGACGGCGGGCTGTTCGATGCGGTCTTGGCGCGCGGCGGCGCGCGCGAGG
>Ga0307278_10001427_pt1 | contig 11919 bp, 13 predicted proteins | sample ER_DNA_117_FD_194482 | JGI IMG/M metagenome (GOLD analysis project Ga0307278, IMG submission 194482) | Bulk soil microbial communities from the East River watershed near Crested Butte, Colorado, United States - ER_DNA_117 | ecosystem: Environmental > Terrestrial > Soil > Floodplain | place... | reverse complement strand
TCGTCTTCGGCACCTTGAACGCGAACACGACGCTGAACAAGCTGGCGGGCTACGTCGTGTTCGGGGCCTCCGCCCTCGGTTCCTACCTCTTCCTCAGCTCGTGCTCTGTCGCGCTGGGCGGACCCCCGTTCCAGCTCGGCCGGGCACTCAGGGGGTGAGCTAGCCGGTCCCCGTCGCCATCGGTCAAGCTGAGCAGGCTCCGACGCGAGGTTGCGGTAAGGAACAGTGTTGGGGAGGCTTGGCCGATGGTCTATCTCGTGCGTCACGCCCACGCGGGCAGCAAGTCCGAGTGGGACGGCCCCGACCTGGCCCGCCCGCTGTCGGAGACCGGCCAGCGGCAGGCCGCCGGGCTGGTCGCGCGGCTGCGCCACTACCCTGTGGACCGCATCCTGTGCAGCCCGGCCGACCGCTGCCGCCAGACGGTCGAGCCGCTCGCACGCCACCGCGGGCTCGTGATCGAGGCGACCGACGTCCTCGGCGTCGACGCGACCGCCGACGGCGTGCTCGAGCTGCTCGCCGACCCGGCCATCCGGCACGCCGTGCTCTGCACCCACGGCGAGCTCATCGGCCAGGTCTTCGACAAGCTGATCGGCGAGGGCCTCGACCTGCCCGGCCGGCCGCGCTGGCCGAAAGGCTCGACCTGGGTGCTGCACCGCCGCAGCGGTGACCGCGTCGCCGAGGCCAACTACCTGGAGCCGCTCGTCCCCCGCTGATCCCCCGGACCGGCGCTGCTAAGGTGGCGAAAAGCGACTGGAGAGGTGACTGGGATGCAGGAGCGGGAAGTGAAGCTCGCCGTCCCTGTCGGCTTCGAGCTGCCAGAGCTCGGCGGTCCCGAGGAGGGCTTCGTCGCCGAGCCGCAGGCGCCCAGACGCATGCGGGTCGTCTACTACGACACCGCCGACCTCCGGCTCGCCCGCTGGGGCGCCAGCCTGCGCCACCGGTCGGGCGAGGGCTGGACGGTCAAGCTCCCCGCCGGGCGTGAGGGCGCCATGCTCGTCCGCGGCGAGCACGTGTTCCCCGGCGACGGCCGCAAACCGCCGCGGGAGGCCGTCGACCTGGTGCGGGCGTTCGTCCGCGGCGGCCAGCTCTCGCCGGTGGTGCGGATGCGCACCCTGCGCCGGCCGGTCGAGCTGCGCGACCTGGCGGGCGCGCCGCTGGCCGAGATCGTCGACGACGAGGTGCAGGTGCTCGACGGGAGCCGGATCGCCAGCCGCTTCCGCGAGGTCGAGGTCGAGCTGGCGGAGGGGGCCACGACCGGCGTGCTCGAGCGGGTGCTCGAGCGGCTGCGCCGGGCCGGGGCCGAGACCTCCGACCCTACCCCCAAGTACCTGCGCGCCCTCGCCGGCCGCGAGGGCCAGCTCGGGCCCGAGCTGGCCCTGCCAGAGCTGGACCAGCACGCCTCGGTCGAGGCGCTGCTCCGACACGACCTCGCCTCGGGCGCCATGCGGCTGTTCCGCCACGAGGCCGCGGTCCGCATCGGCGAGGACCCGGAGGCCGTCCACCAGGCGAGGGTGGCGACCAGGAGGCTGCGGTCGACGCTGCGCACCTTCCTGAGCCTGCTCGAGCCGGAATGGACCACCCGGCTCCGCGACGAGCTGAAATGGCTCGCCGACCTGCTCGGCGCGGTCAGGGACGCCGACGTGCTGCTGGCGCGCTTCCAGGGGCATCTCGCGGCCCTCCCGGAAGCGGACGCCAAGGCCGGCCAGCGCCTGCTCAGGAGCCTGGTCGAGCGGCGCGAGGCCGACCGGGAGCGGCTGCTCGGCGCGATGGGCGAGCCCCGCTACGCCACCCTGCTCGACGACCTGGTCGCCGCCGCGGCGGCGCCGGCGCTGCTGCCCGGCGCCGACCAGCCGGCCGACGAGGTGATGCCGCCGCTGGTCGCCAAGCCGTGGCGGAAGCTCCGCAAGACCGTCCGGTCGTCCGGCCCCGACCCGGCCGACGAGGAGCTGCACCAGATCCGCATCCGCGCCAAGCGCGCCCGCTACGCCGCCGAGGCGGTCGAGCCGGTGATCGGCAAGCCGGCCGAGCTGTTCGCCGACGCCGCCGCCGACCTCCAGGACGTGCTCGGCGACCAGCACGACGCGGTCGTGGGCGAGGCCTGGCTGCGGGAGGCCGCCCGCTCCGCCCGGCGGGACGAGGCGCTGGTCGCCGGGATGCTGGCCGCCGCCGAGCGGGCCAGCGCGGCCGCGTCGCGCGACGCCTGGCACTCCACCTGGAAGGCGCTCGACAAGAAGCGGCTGCGCGCCTGGTTCTGAGCAGCGGATCGCGTTCGCTACCCGCCGGCGGCCCGCTGGCGGCGGATCAGCCAGGTCATGGCGTCGCCGAGCACGGCCTCGTCGCTCAGGTCGCTGGCCCGCCAGTACCGCTCCCACCGGATCGGGTCGAGCCAGCCGGCCCGGAACCCGTCGGCCACCGCGCTCACCACCCGCTGCTGGACGGGCGAGAGCCTGGCCACCAGCTCGGCCAGCCGCCGGACCTCGCGCTCGTCGATCCGGCTGGCCAACGCGCCCATGCTCGGTTGCTCCTCCTTGCGGCGGTCCGCTCGATCGGGTCATCCTGGATCTCGGCCTTCCCGCGGCCGGTCTTGACCGCGTTCTCGGCGCGGGCATGCTGCAATGGCGTGGTGGACGACGACGGCGGGCGCGAGCCCGACTACCGGTTCTCCCTGGCCAACGAGCGGACCCTGCTCGCCTGGGTGCGGACGGCGCTGGCGCTGGACGCCGCCGGCCTCGGCGTGATCCGCTTCGCGCCGCCGCTCGCCGGCACCGGCGGGCGCGAGGCCGTCGGCGTCGCGCTGGTCCTGCTCGGCGCCCTCGCCGCCTGGAGCGGCTACCGGCGGTTCGTCGCCGCCGGCCGGGCCATCCGCGCCGGCGCCCCGCTGCCGGCCTCCTCGGCGCCGCGCGTCCTCGCCACCACCCTGGCCGGGCTGTCGCTGGTGATCGTGGCGCTGCTCCTCGCCGACCGTCTGGGGTGACGGAGGGGTCCGGGAACCCCAAGGGGGTGCCCCGGTGAATCGGGCCCCCCCCTCAGGCGGTCGGGGACGGCGGGCCGGCGATGGGGAGGGTGACCGTGAACGTCGTCCCCCGGCGAAGCTCGGAGTCGACCGTCACCATGCCGCCATGGCTCTCGGCCACGTGGCGGACGATGGCGAGCCCCAGCCCGGTCCCGCCGGTCTGGCGGGCGCGCGCCTTGTCGACCCGGTAGAAGCGTTCGAAGATCCGCGGCAGCTCGTTGGCCGGGATGCCCTCGCCGGTGTCGGCGACCTGCAGCACCGCCCGGCTCTCGCCGCCGTCCAGCCGCACGCGGACGGTCCCCTTCGAGGAGGTGTAGCGCAACGCGTTGTCGATCAGGTTCGACAGCAGCAGCCCGAGCTGCGCCCGGTCGCCGCGCATGGCGACGTTCGGCCGCAGCTCGGTGCGGAGCTTGATGCGCCGCTCCTCGGCGCGGTCGGCGTAGCTGCCGACCACCTCCTTGGCCAGCCCGACCAGGTCGACCGGCTCGACGTCCAGGGTCCCGCGCTCCACCCGCGAGAGGTCGAGCAGGTCGCGCACCAAGGCGTCGAGCCGCTCGGCCTCACGGCCGATGCGCACGGCGAAGCCGCGCCCGGCCTCCGGGTCTTCCGGCAGGGCGGTCAGCAGCGTCTCGGCCAGGGCGCGCAGGGCCGCCACCGGCGTCTTCAGCTCGTGGGAGGCGTTGGCCACGAAGTCGCGGCGCAGCACCTCCAGCCGGCGGCGCTGGGTGATGTCGGTCATGGTGACCACGATCCGCCCCGTCGGGCCACGGTCGGCGAGCGGGAAGGCGCGCAGGGCGAGGGTGCGGTACTCCGGAAAGACCACGCTGACCGTGCAGGTCGCCGGCGCCCTCGTCTCGGCGGCCTTCTCGGCGAGCTCGGCGATCTGCGACACCCCGAGCACCCGCTGGGCGGGCAGGCCGGGGCGCAGGTCGTCGGGGAGGCCGAACCAGGACCGCGCCGCGGGGTTGGCGACCAGCAGCCTGCCGGCCCCGTCCAGCAGCAGGACGCCGTCGTCGAGCGCGTCCACGATCTGCCCGGCCCGGTCGCGCTCCTCGGTCAGCTCGTCGAGCCGGTCCCGCAGCCGGGTGGTGATCGCCGCCAGCTCCGTGGCCAGCCCCTCCGGGTGGTCCGGCTCCGTCCAGCGCCAGCCCGGCACCGCGCCGTCGGCCAGGCGGTGGGCGGCCCGGGAGAGCGAGGCGAACGGCCGCGACACGGTGCGGACGGTGAGCACCGCCAGCACCACCGCCACCACCAGCAGCCCGGCGGCGACCGCGACCAGGGTCGGGGTGACGGCCCCGACGACCACGGCCATGGCGGCGACGGCGGCCACGGCCATCGCGAGAAAGCCGGTCAGGACGAGGCCGGCGGGTCCGGGCGGGCGCACGGCGCCTAGGTGTCCTCGACCCCGGCTCGAACCGCCTTGGACGGCACGAGCTCGCGGACCTCGCCGGTGACGATGAACAGCACCTGCTCGCCGATGTCGACCGAGTGGTCGCCGAGCCGTTCGAGGTAGCGGGCGACCAGGATCATGCGGCTGGCCCACTCCAGCGCCCGGTCGTCCTCGGCGGCCCGCTCGATCTGCCGGAAGATCTGGGCGTTCAGGCGGTCCAGGGGCTGGTCGAGGATGGGCAGGCGTTCGGCCAGCTCGACGTCGCGCCGCGCGAACGAGGTCATGGCGGCGGCGACCATCCGCTGGGCGTGGCCGCCCATCTCGTTCAGGGTGGCCTGGATCTCTGGGACCGGCGGGTAGTCCTTGGTGATGCGGACGAACTTGGCCATGTTGACGCACAGGTCGCCCATGCGCTCGATGTGGGAGTTGATGTGGAGCACGCCGGCGACCAGGCGGAGGTCCTTGGCCACAGGGGCCTGCAGCGCCAGCGTGCGGAGGATCTCCTGCTCAACCTCGACGTAGTTGCGGTCGATCTGATCGTCGCGGACGATGACCTCGTCGGCGAGCGTGGTGTCGAAGGAGGCCAGCGCCTCCAACGTACGATCGAGCTGGCTCTGCACGAGCTGGGCCATCTGCAGCAGCTTGGCCTCGAGTCCCTCGAGGCGTTGTTCGAAGGTGGTTCGCACCCAGGACCCCCATGAACCGTGTCGGACTCGGGTTGAACGCCCGAGGTCATCCTACGCGCGAGCCAAACGCCGCGACGGCCGGCAGGTGTCCGGCAGGCAAACGGAGGGTGAAGGTTTCGAGCCTTCGATTGCCTGCCGGACGTTCCACGTGGAACCTTGATGCCCATGCCGAAGGTGCTGGTGGTCGACGACGAGGAGTCCCTCCTCGAGGCTATCCGCTACGCCCTCTCCCGCGAGGGCATCGAGGTGGTCACCGCCAGGGACGGCGCCGACGCGATGCGGGACTTCGAGGCGGAGCGGCCCGACCTGGTCGTGCTGGACCTGATGCTCCCCACCCTGAATGGCTGGGACGTCTGCCGGCGCATCCGCGCCAACAGCCAGGTGCCGATCCTGATGCTCACCGCGCGCGACGCCGAGGTCGACCGGGTGGTCGGGCTGGAGATGGGCGCCGACGACTACGTCACCAAGCCGTTCTCCCTGCGTGAGCTGGTCGCAAGGGTCCGGGCGCTGCTGCGGCGGGCCAGCGCGGCCGGCCACGGCGAGCAGCGGCCGGACGCGACCGTGCTGGAGGCCGGCGGCATCCGGCTGGACCAGGAACGGCACGAGGTCACCGTCAGGGGCGAGCCCGTGAGCCTCCCCCTGAAGGAGTTCGAGCTGCTCGAGATCCTGATGGAGAACCACAACCGGGTGCTCACGCGCCAGACCCTCATCGACCGAGTGTGGGGCTACGACTACGTCGGCGACACCAAGACCCTCGACGTCCACGTCAAGCGGCTGCGCGCCCGGGTCGAGGAGGACCGGCACGACCCGCGGCTGATCGTGACCATCCGCGGGGTCGGCTACCGCTTCGACGGCTGAAGTCGTTCACCTTGGGTCGTACGCAAGGTTCGGGTTCCGTTCACCTTCCGTTCACTCGCCGTCGTCTACCGCGTCAGCGACCGCCCGTACCGTGCGGGCGTCGAGACGCTCCATTTAGGGGAGGCTTGTAGGCATGACACGAAGGACGGCCGGCCGTGGCTGGCTGCTCGGCCTGACCCTGGCGACCGCCCTGGTCGCCGCCGCGTGTGGCGGCACCGACGAACCCTCCGGCGGCGGCACGACCGCGCTCAGCGGCAACATCGTGATCGACGGGTCCTCGACCGTCGCCCCGATCAGCGAGGCGATCGCCGAGGAGTTCCGCAAGGAGCAGTCGGGCGTCCAGGTCACCGTGGGCACCTCGGGCACCGGCGGCGGCTTCACCAAGTTCTGCAACGGCGAGACCGACATCTCCGACGCCTCCCGCGCGATCAAGGACGAGGAGAAGGCTGCCTGCACGGGCAAGAACATCAAGTACCAGGAGTTCCGCATCGGCCTCGACGGCTTGGCCGTGGTCACCTCGGCCCAGAACCAGTTCCTGGACACGCTCAACTTCAAGCAGCTCGCCGAGATCTTCAAGGAGGGCGGGGCCAAGACCTGGAACCAGGTCGACCCCAAGTTCCCCAACCAGAAGATCGCCATCTTCGCCCCCGACACCGAGTCGGGCACCTACGACTTCTTCAACGAGACGGTCCTCGGCAACCCGGACGAGGGCGGCCTCAAGCCGCGCAGTGACTACACTGCCTCCTCCGACGACAACACCCTGGTCCAGGGCATCGAGGGCGAGGCCAACTCCTGGGGCTACTTCGGCTACGCCTACTACCAGAACAACAAGGAAGGCCTGAAGGACATCAAGGTCGCCGAGGAGGGCACCACGGGCATCCAGCCCACCACCGAGACGATCACCTCCGGCGAGTACCCGCTCTCCCGGCCGCTCTACATCTACGTGAAGGAAGACGCGCTCAAGCGGGCCGAGGTCCAGCAGTTCGTCAAGTTCTATCTGGAGCAGACGCCGCAGCTCATCGCCGACGTCGGCTACGTGGCGGCTCCCCAGGAGGACTACACGCAGGGTCTGTCGAAGCTGCAGCCGTTCCTGACCACAAGCTGAGCCTGCACAGCCGACCGACCAAGCTCGCCACCCGCCGGCGCCGCCCACCTGTGCCGGCGGGTGGCTTCCACCCGAGGGAGTCATGGTCGCCACGCCGCCAGACCTGAGCATCACCCGCCGCAAGGCGCGGACCGGCGAGCGGCTGATCGTCAACGCGCTGTTCGCCTGCGCGGTCCTGTCGATCGCGGTCACCGTCGGCATCATCGCGGTGCTGCTGGTCGACACGGTCGAGTTCTTCCGCGAGTCCAGCATCGTCAAGTTCCTCACCGGGACGGTCTGGGCACCGGGGCAGGGCGCCGGGGTGGACGGGCTGTATGGGGTGTGGCCGCTCATCAACGGCACCCTCATGATCGGGGTGGGCGCGATCCTGGTGGGCCTGCCGCTCGGCGTTCTGACCGCCATCTACCTGTCCGAGTACGCCAGTTCCCGAGTCCGGGGAGTGCTCAAGCCGACGCTCGAGATCCTCGCCGGCATCCCGACGGTCGTGGTCGGGTTCTTCGCCCTCCAGTTCATCACCCCGTCCCTGCTGCGGCCGATCTTCGGCACCGACCGGGTGTTCATCTTCAATGCCGCCGCCGGGTCGATCGCGGTCGGGCTGATGATCCTGCCGATCATCGCCTCCATCAGCGAGGACGCCATGCGCGCGGTGCCCAGCTCGCTGCGCGAGGCCGCGTTCGGGCTCGGCTCGACCAGGCGCCAGGTGAGCCTGCGGGTCGTGGTACCGGCCGCCCTCTCCGGGATCTCCGCCTCGGTGATCCTCGGGTTCTCCCGAGCGGTGGGGGAGACCATGGCCGTCACCATCGCGGCCGGCAACAGCCCGAAGATGACCCTGAACTTCTTCGAGTCCATCCAGACCCTCACCGCCTCCATCGCCCAGACAGTGAACGGCGAGGTGGCGGCCGGGACCGTCCGCTACAACGCCCTGTTCGCGCTCGGCATGACGTTGTTCCTGATGACCCTGGCGATGAACCTGATCTCGGCCCGGATCGTCCGCCGCTACCGGCAGGTGTACGCGTGACCGCCGCCACCGACGTCCTCGCCCCGTCGACCCTGCGGCGGGGGGCCAGCCGCACCGGCGCCAAGATCGCCCTCGACATGGCGTTCTCGGTGGTGCTGTTCGTCGGCACCATCGTCGGGGTGATCGCGCTTGCGACCCTCATCTGGACGATCCTCGACAACGGCTGGGCGCGCCTGATCGCCGACCCGGCCGTCTTCCTGACCAGCTACGTGTCCCGATTCCCGGCCCGGGCCGGCATCAAGGCCGCCTTGGTCGGCTCCGCCTACCTGATGGTGCTGACCGCCCTGTTCTGCTTCCCCATCGGCGTCGGCGCCGCCGTCTACCTCGAGGAGTTCGCCCCTCGCAACCGGGTGACCAACTTCGTCGAGGCCAACGTCGCCAATCTCGCCGGGGTGCCGTCGGTCGTCTACGGTCTGCTCGGGCTGGGGATCTTCGTCCGCTTCCTCCAGATGGGACCGAGCCTGCTCGCCGGCGCCCTGACCCTGGCGGTGATGAGCCTGCCGGTGATCATCGTGGCCGCGCGCGAGGCGATCCGGGCCGTGCCGCAATCCATCCGGCTGGGCGCCTACGCCCTCGGCGCCACCAAGTGGCAGACCGTGCGCCGCCAGGTGCTGCCGGCCGCCATGCCCGGCACTCTGACCGGGACCATCCTCGCCCTCTCCCGCGCCATCGGCGAGACCGCGCCGCTGCTGGTCATCGGCCTGCCGATCGTGATCTTCAGCATCCCGAATGACCTCCGCGACCCCGTCTCGGCCCTGCCGCTGCTGATCTTCGACTGGACCAGCCGCCCCCAGCCGGCCTTTGCCGAGGCCGCCGCCGCGGCCAGCGTCGTGCTGCTCGCGCTGCTGCTGGCGATGAACGCGGTGGCGATCTTCCTGCGGAACCGCTACACAATTCGGTGGTGACCCGATGCCCGAAGGACGGACCCACGTGAAAGAGGACGAGGAGCGGCACGAGACCCGCATCGCCGACGCCCTCAAGGCGAGGCCGGTCGAGGATCGCGCGGCCGTGGCGGCGGAGACCGTGTTCCGGCTGGACGACGTCCACGTCTACTACAGCCGCTTCCTCGCGCTGCGCGGGGTGACCCTCGACGTCGGCAAGAACGAGATCACCGCCTTCATCGGCCCCTCCGGCTGCGGCAAGAGCACCCTGATCCGCTGTCTCAACCGCATGAACGACCTCATCCCTGGCGCGCGCGTCGAGGGCAAGGTCGAGTACCACGACCAGGACCTGTACGGCGACGGCGTCGACCCGGTCGAGGTGCGGCGGCGCATCGGCATGGTGTTCCAGAAGCCGAACCCGTTCCCCAAGTCGATCTACGAGAACGTCGCCTTCGGACCGCGGGTCATCGGCATGAAGCCCTCGAGCATGGACGACCTGGTGGAGCAGTCCCTGCGCGCCGCCGCCGTCTGGGACGAGGTCAAGGACAAGCTGAAGCAGAACGCCCTCGCCCTGTCCGGCGGGCAGCAGCAGCGGCTGTGCATCGCCCGCGCGATCGCCGTCTCGCCCGACGTGATCCTGATGGACGAGCCCTGCTCGGCCCTTGACCCGGTCTCAACGGCCCGCATCGAGGACCTGATGGACGAGCTGAAGCGGGAGTACACCATCGTCATCGTCACCCACAACATGCAGCAGGCGGCCCGCGTGTCCGACCGCACGGCGTTCTTCACCGCCGAGGCGGCCGAGGGCACCGGCGACCGCACCGGGCTGCTGGTCGAGTACGACCGCACCGACGCGATCTTCACCCACCCCTCCGACAAGCGGACCGAGGACTACATCACCGGCCGTTTCGGGTAGCCTTCGGCGTGGAGGGTTCGTCCTACTCCCCACCGTCGGGAGGACGAGGGCACGTGAAGCTGCGGATCTTCCCCCGCGAGGAGTCCTATTTCGACCTGTTCGACGCGGTGGCCGACAACATCGCCCATGCGTCCGGGTTGCTGCTCGACCTGGTCGAGGACTTCGTCGACCCGGAGATGAAGGCCAAGCGGCTGGTCGAGGCCGAGCACGAGGGCGACCGGCTGACGCACGCCATCTACTCCCGGCTCAACTCGACCTTCATCACCCCGTTCGACCGCGAGGACATCCACACGCTCGCCGGTCAGCTCGACGACGTGGTGGACGCCATGGAGGCCGCGGCCGACATGATGGTGCTCCACAAGATCCTCGAGCCGCTGGACGCCGTGGTGGAGCAGGCGCGGCTGATCGACCGGGCGGCCAGGGACACCGCGGCCGGGCTGCGCAGCCTCCGCGGCCTCAAGCAGGACCCGCTGCGGTCCTACCTCATCAGCATCAACGAGATCGAGAACGACGGCGACCGGCTGTACCGCCGCGCACGCGCCGACCTGTACAACTTCACCGGCGAGCACCCCGCCCGCTACGTGCTGATGTGGAAGGACATCGTCGAGCAGCTCGAGGAGGCGCTCGACGACTTCGAGCACGTGGCCCACACGGTGGAGGGCATCCTCATCAAGCATGCCTGACCTGGCGCTCGTCTCGATCGTCGCCATCGTCGTGCTGGCGCTGGTGTTCGACTTCACCAACGGCTTCCACGACGCCGCCAACTCGATCGCCACCGTCGTCTCCACGCGGGTGCTGACCCCGCGGGTGGCCGTGGTCTGGGCGGCATTGTTCAACTTCATCGCCTTCCTGGTCTTCCAGACCCACGTCGCCAACACCGTCGGCAAGACGGTGGACTCGGCGGTGGTCAGCGAGGCGGTCATCTTCGCCGGCCTGGTCGGGGCCATCACCTGGAACCTCACCACCTGGTGGCTCGGGCTGCCGACCTCCTCGTCGCACGCCCTGATCGGCGGGTTCGCCGGCGCCGGTGTCGCCAAGGCCGGCTTCGGCGTGCTGGACGCGGGCAGCCTGCAGAAGACCATCCTGTTCATCCCGCTGTCGCCGCTGTTCGGCATGGCCCTCGGCTTCCTGCTGATGCTCGCGAGCCTGTGGATCTTCCGGCGGTCCAGCCCGGCAAGGGTGGACGGGCTGTTCCGGCGCCTGCAGCTCGTCTCGGCGGCCGCGTTCAGCCTCGGCCACGGCGGCAACGACGCCCAGAAGACCATGGGCATCATCAGCGCTCTGCTGGTCGGCTCCGGCTACCTGCGGTTACAGGGAGACGGCGACCTGCCCGTGCCGCTGTGGATCGTGCTCTCCGCCCACGCCGCCATCGCCCTCGGCACCCTGGCCGGCGGCTGGCGGATCGTGAAGACCCTGGGCCAGCGGATCACCGCCCTCAAACCGATCGGCGGCTTCTCGGCCGAGACGGCCGCCGCCTCCTCCCTGTACCTGGCCACCGCCCTCGGCATCCCGGTGTCGACCACCCACACCATCACCGGCGCGATCGTCGGCGTGGGCGCGACCAGGAGGCTGTCGGCGGTCCGCTGGGGCGTGGCCGGCCGTATCGTCTGGGCGTGGGTGCTGACCATCCCGGCGGCGGGGCTGGTCGCGGCCGTCGTCTACGGGATCACGGTGTCCCGGTTCGCGGTCGCCGCCCTGGTCCTGGCCGTCTTGGCGGTGGCGGTCGCCGTGCTGGCCGCCCGCCGGACGCGCGCGCCCCGCCCGCCCGTCGGCGCCGAGCCCCGCTGACCACCGTGCGCCTGGCCGCGCTGGACGTCGGTTCCAACACCGTCCACCTGGTGGTGGTCGACGGCCGTGCCGACGGCACCTTCGCCGTGGTCGGGCGCGAGCGCGACACCCTGCGGCTCGCCGACGCGGCCTTCCCGTCGATGAGCCTGCCCGAGGAGGCGGTCCAGCGGCTGGTCGCCAGCGTCGGCCGCATGCGGGCGGTGGCCGACGGCCTTGGCGCCGGCGCCTTTGCCGGCTTCGCGACCTCGGCGATCCGCGAGGCTC
>Ga0307278_10001426_pt1 | contig 11921 bp, 11 predicted proteins | sample ER_DNA_117_FD_194482 | JGI IMG/M metagenome (GOLD analysis project Ga0307278, IMG submission 194482) | Bulk soil microbial communities from the East River watershed near Crested Butte, Colorado, United States - ER_DNA_117 | ecosystem: Environmental > Terrestrial > Soil > Floodplain | place... | reverse complement strand
TCTGACGCCGGGGACCGTGCAGCGAACCGCGTTTCGCTTCCGGCTGCAGCGGTTGAAGGTGCCGGCGGAGGTGCGAGGTGTCTTCATCCGCGGTGCCGCTGCGGGCTTCGGCAGCTTTGCCGTCGCCGGAGTCTTCAGCTCCGTCGCGCCTGTCTTCCTCGGCCAGATCCTCGGCCGGACGAGTCATGCGCTCGCCGGGGCGATTGTCTTCATCCTCTTCAGCGCGTCGATCGTCGGGCAGCTGGGCGTTTCACGCCTCACGGACCGCCGGGCCCTCGTCACCGGCTGCGCGCTCCTGGCCGGAGGGGTCGCCCTGCTCGCGTTGGCGCTTGGGATCGAGTCGCTGGCGGCGCTGATCGCCGCATCGTCGATGGTCGGCCTCGGCCAGGGCCTCGTGATCGGCGCCGGTCTTGCTGCGATCAACCAGCGCGCGCCGGTCGAGCACCGCGGCGAGACAGCGTCGAGCTTCTTCGTCGTCCTGTACGTCGGTCTTTCGCTGCCGGTGATCGGTGTCGGTGTCGCCGCGCACGCGTTCAGCCTTCGCACGGCCGGAATCGCCTTCAGCGCCGCGGTTGCGGTGCTCGTGCTCGCGGTGCTAGCGAGCTTGTCGCGCCCGGAGTAGCGACGCGGTCACGCACTGCGGTCGGTTCGCGCCGAGGACGCGCTGCGTGCACTTCCTCATGGGCCGTATCCGCGAGGTTCGTTTCGTGCGGCGTTCCAGTGTCCGGAACCTGCACCGGCGTGCGTGGTGTACTGACCTTGATGGTTCGGGCCGCAGCCTTTGTCGGCACCTGTGCAGCGGTGCTCGTCCTAGCCTCGCCGGTTCAGGCGGCTGCGCCGAACTACATTCTGGTTAGCGGGCCAGGACTCAAGCGGCCCATTCTCTTGGGGAATTGGGGCGAGAACGGCGCTCTGCTGTCTGCGCTCGTCAGCGTGCCGACGGCGAAAGGGAACGCCGTCCACGGTCTCGCTGGGAGGCCACGCTTCGATCTGGCTGAGTTCTGGGGCTGGGGAGGCAGGCCTCGACCAACTCGACCAAGCCAAGCGAATCAGCATGGCTGGTTCTACCCAGCGCATCGCTCGAAGCCGCCGGTCATCGTCCTCATGGTCAACGGCGACAAGTCTCCCCGTCTTGTTCCGATCAGCGTGCTCAAAATCCTCGCGCGCCATCATGTGCCTTTGCGCCGCTAGAAGCTAAGCCGTACTTGCCGATGCCGGCTTTGCCGGCGTCGGCTCCCTGGCGCTTCGCGCCGATCCGCCGTTCGAAATCATCATGGCCGCGAAGCGGCCGGATTTCGAACGGCAGAGTGGCGAGGGCCGGAATCGAACCGGCGACACCACGGTTTTCAGCCGTGTGCTCTACCAACTGAGCTACCTCGCCCGGCGGCGAAGTGTAGCGGCGTCCTTACGAAACTCCCGCTTTCGCCGCGGCCAGGCGATCGACGAGCACGTCCACGAACTCGCCCTTGACGAGCACCGCGTCGGCTCCCGCCTCGGTCACTGCACGGTGCAGCGCAGGGGCGCTGTCGCCGGTCAGCGCGATCACGCACATGCTCGGATGGTCGTGCCGCAGCCGCGCGACGGCGCTGACGCCGTCGAGGCGCGGCATATGGAGGTCGATCACCACCGCGTCGGGCGAGAGCTCGTCGGCGAGCTCGATCGCTGCAAGGCCGTCGTGGGCTCGCCCCACCACGGCGAGCTCCGGCTGTCGCTCGATCAGAGGCGAGAGGGCATCGAGGAACGGCCGGTCGTCGTCGGCAAGGAGAACCCTGATCATGGCTGCAGCATCGGGATTCCCCATCCAGTGGGAAGTTAGCCTTGCTGCCGTGTCGATGCAACCAGCCAAGAAGGTCACGATCATCGGGGCTGCCCTCGACCTCGGCGCCGGGCGCCGCGGCGTCGATATGGGGCCCTCGGCAATCCGCTATGCCGGCCTGGATGGCCGCCTCGCCGACCTCGGGTACGAGTATCTCGACCGTGGCAACGTCGGGACGGCGGTCGCGGAGGCCCTGTCGATCGTCGACGAGCATGCGCGGTTTCTGCCCCAGATCAAGGAGACCTGCGCCCAGATCGCCGAGCTCGTCGCCGAGGCGGCCCGCGACGAGTCGATTCCCGTCGTCCTGGGAGGCGACCACTCCGTTGCCCTGGGGACGCTCGGCGGCCTGCACGAGGTGCACGGCCCCGGCGGGGTGATCTGGATCGACGCCCACGGCGACCTCAACAGCCCGGAGACGAGCCCGAGCGGCAACGTGCATGGGATGGTCTTGGCGGCCGCGCTCGGGCTGGCCGGAGATCGGTTCCGCGGCGAGGGCTGGTGCTTGCCCGCCGTCGCGCCCGACCGCGTGGCGTTGGTCGGCGTGCGCTCGCTCGACGAAGGGGAGCGGGAGCTGCTGAAGGAGTTGGACGCCCTTGTCTACACGATGAGCGACGTGGATCGTCTGGGCGCGGAGAGCGCCGTTCGCGAGGCGCTCGCGCACGTCGCCGGGCCGGGCTTCGTCCATGTGAGCCTGGACATGGACGTGGTCGACCCAGACGTCGCGCCGGGCGTCGGCACTCCGGTCCGCGGCGGGCTCTCGTACCGTGAGGCGCACTTGGTGCTCGAGCTGATCGCCGAATCGGGTCTGGCGACCTCGCTCGACGTGGTCGAGGTGAACCCGATCCTCGATCGCGAGAACGAGACGGGCGAGCTCGCCGTCGAGCTGGTTGCGTCCGGCCTAGGCGCGCGGATTCTCTAAAAACGACTCGACCGCGTCGGCGGTCTCCTCGTAGGCGTCCCAGTAGACGATGTGCCTGCCGAGCACTTCGACCACCTGAAGCCCGTCGCCCAGCGCTCGCCGGTATGCGTCGAGCTGTTCTTCCCGCACGAGCCCGAAGTCTCCGGCATGGACGAGCAGCGTCGGGACACGCAGTGTCTCCGGCGGCGGGGCCGGCGTGCAGAGCTCGCCGTACATCGAGATGACCGCGCTCGGGCAGTAGCGAAAGCGGAACTTGCCGTCACGATGCTGCACGAGGTGCTCGCGGTTCTCCTCCTCGAGAAACTCGCGCGGGGTCGGCGCGCCGGCATCGAGCCGCTCGACAATCGGCTCCTCGGGCGAGTCGTACGCGCGATCGCCGCGTTCCCGTTCGGCGAAGTCGAAGCCGACATGCGGGAGCAGCTGGATCGCAGGGTCGAGCAGCAACGCGCGGTCGATCCGGTCCGGCGCGAGTGCGGCCAGCTCGAGCACGAGGCGGCCACCGAACGAATGGCCGATCCAGTCGGCGTTGCGCACGCCGGCGTCGTCGAGCGTCTCGAGCAAGTCGTGCACGTGCGTCGCGATCGTCCAGGGCGGCTCCCACTCCGAGCTGCCGTGGCCTCGCAGGTCCGGTGCGAGCACGCGAAACCTTTGCGCCAGCCGATCCTCGGCGAGCCTGCGGAACCGACGGCCGTGAGCGTTGATGCCGTGGACGCACACAATGGGCGGCGCACCCGCGTCGCCCCACTCGTGCAGCTGCAACAGCACCGCTAGAGCGCGCCCGCGAGGGCGGGGATCGCTGCCTCCCAGTGGATGATCGCGCCGACGTCTGCTGCGGCGAGCATCGGCGCTTCGCCGTGATTCACGCCGGCGATCACGCGCGCCTTCACGAATCCGGTCAGCTCCTCCGTGTCGCCGGGAACGCCGACCGCGACGAGGAGTCGCGGGGCGACAGGACGGCCGAGAAGCCCGAGCTGGCGGTTGCTCGGCAGATCGCCGCGTTCGCACACGGCGCGCGTCGCACCCACCGCCGCGCCCGCTGCTTCGGCGAGCGCTCGTGCGCGGGGAATGTCCTCCGACGGCAGCTCGGAACCGAGGCAGACGATCACCTCTGCCTCGTCGAGCTCGCGTGCCGGCGCCTGCTTACGGTCGACCAGCTGAGCGGGCGCCCCTGCTGGAAGCTCGCCGAGCTCGATGCGGTCGACGGCCGCGTCGACATCGCGCGGCTCGAGCGGCTCGAACATCCGTGCGCGCACCGTTGCGAGCTGCGGCGTCGTCCTGCCCATGATCACGGAGACGATGTTTCCCCCGTAGGCGGGCTTCGTCTGGACGAGTCGGCCGCCGCGGTCGATGCCGAGCCCGACGCAATCGCCCGTCATGCCCAGCTCGAGCTCGCCGGCTACGCGAGGGCCGAGGTCGCGGCCGTTGGCGGTTGCCGGGATGAGCAGCACGTGCGGCCGCCGCTGCTCGACGATCCGGCGCAGAGCGACGCTCCACACCTGCGCGTCGTACTCGCTCAGCCGCGCGTCGTCGGCCAGGACGACGCGGTCGGCGCCGTGACGTGCGGCCTCGCGGGCCGCTTGGTCGAGCTTTTCGCCGAGGACGAGCGCGACGTTGTCGCCGCCGAGCTTGCCGGACAGCTCGCGTCCCTTTCCGAGCAGCTCGAGCGACAGGCGCGTCGGGCGGCCGTCTGCAAGCTCGACAAACGTCCAGCAGTCGAATTGCTTCGGAGACGGCTGCTCGCCGAGCCGCCCCGGTTTCTCCCAGCTGCTGGGCTCAGGCGCACGGTCGGCCGCGAGTGTGCGGATGCGTGCGACGGCGGACTCGAGGTCCGTGAAGCGCTCGTGCGCTCGCTCCGGCGTGACGTCGTGCACGGCGAGCACACGCGTCGGCGACCCTGCCTGGCCGAAGCGCTTGTCGTTCTCGTGCAGGTCGTCCACGAGGTCGCGCGCCGTCCACACGTCGATCGGGCCGTCGGCCTCGCCCTCTGCCTCGCGGCTGGTTGCGAGCGAGACGACCGCGGGAAGCGCCAGCTCCCAGGTGTCGTAGCCGTCGTCCGTCTCCCGGGTCGCGCGCAGCCGGCCGTCGCGCAGCTCGGTCTCGACGACGTTCGTCAGGTGTGGCCAGCCGAGGAACGCAGCCGTCTCCGGCGGTACCTGCCAGGTCTCGGAGTCGGTGGTCTTCCGTCCGCAGACGAGGAGGTCGACGCCGCCCTCCTTCTCGATTGCGAGCGCGAGCGTCCGGGAGGTCCCGAGGGTGTCCGCGACCGCGAACACGCGGTCGGAGAGGTGGATGCAGCGTGCGGCGCCGAGTGCGAGGCAGCTGCGCAGCGCCGCCTCCGCCTGCGGCGGGCCCATCGTCATCGCGATCACCTCCGCCCCTTCGTGCGCTGCTGCATGCGCGACGGCGGCGGCGTCGAACGGATTCAGGAAGAGCGGGACGCCTTCACGGCGCAGTTGCTTCGTCTCCTGGTCGAACTCGATCGAGTCAGGGCGGGGAACCTGTTTGACGAGGCAGACGATCTTCACCTGTGTCAGCCTAACGAGACGTGCTCGCCGTCCTGTACGACATCCACGGCAACCTGGTTGCGCTCGACGAGGTGCTGAAGGATGCTGACGCCGCCGGCGTCGATGCGTATCTGCTCGGCGGGGATTTCGCGTCGTTCAGTCCATGGCCGCTCGAGACCGTCGAGCGTCTGCGGGCGCTTCCGGAGACGACGTGGATCCGTGGCAACGGAGAGCGCTGGCTGAGAGAGCCGCCTGTCGATCGCCCGGACGTGGCCGCCGAGCTCGCCGCTCACGACTCCGGTCTCGGAACGAACGAGGGCTGGCTGTACTCGTTGCAGGCGCAGGTCGAGCTGGACGGGGTGCTCTACGTCCACGGCTCGCCCCTTTCCGACGTCGACAGCTTTCCCGCCGAGCCGGCGGAGGACGACGAGCGGATGCTGAACGGCGTCCACGACAAGACGGTCGTGTTCGGACACAGCCACCTGCAGTTCGAGCGGCCGGGGCCGAACGGGACGACGCTGATCAACCCCGGCAGCGCGGGCATGCCGCTCGACGGCGACGCGCGCGCCGCGTATGCGCTGCGCCACGACGACGGACGCTTCGAGTTTCGCCGCGTCGACTACGACACCGAGCGTGCCGCGCAGGCGTGGGACAAGATGCCGGGCACGTTCGGCCAGTTCGCCGGGCAGCGGCTGCGAAAGGGCTCCGACTAACGGCTGGGGTCTGACCCCAAGGGATCAGACCCCTGCTCTTCGCCGTTTCCGGACGGCTCGTAGTACTTCGTCCCCTTCAGCTCGTCCGGCAGGTTGTCGGCGTCGAACCCGGAGGGATCCGAATGCGGATAGACGTACCCCTCGCCGTGGCCGAGCTGCCGCCCGTACCAGCTGCCGTCCCGCAGCGCCTTCGGCGGACGGATGTTGCCCTTCTCCTGCACGTCTGCCGTCGCGCGTTTGATTGCCATGTAGCTGGCGTTCGACTTCGGCGCGCGTGCGAGATAGATCGCTGCCTGCGACAGGTTCAGCCGCGCCTCCGGCAGGCCGACGTGCTCGACCGCCTGCGCCGCGGCAACCGCGACGAGCAGCGCGCGCGGGTCCGCGTTGCCGATGTCCTCTGATGCGAGCACGATCATGCGCCGCGCGATGAAGCGTGCATCCTCGCCGCTCTCCAGCATCGCGGCGAGGTAGTAGACGCTGGCGTCGGGATCCGATCCACGCATCGACTTGATGAAGGCCGAGATGAAGTCGTAGTGCGCGTCGGCAGCCTTGTCGTACACGAGTGGTCGCTTGCGGGCGGCATCCTCGACGTGCGCTTCGGCGAGAGGCTCGTTTGCAGCCTGCGCGGTTTGCCAGGCAAGCTCGAGGATGTTGTGCGCCGAACGCGCGTCGCCGCCGGCCCGCGCAGCAATCTGGCGTACCAACTCGTCGGGCACTTCCGCGCCGAGCTCGGCCGCGCCGCGGCGCACGATCGTCTCGAGGTCCTCCACCGACAGCGGCTCGAGCTCGTAGACCTGGGAGCGCGAGAGGAGCGCTGAATTGACCTCGAAGTACGGGTTCTCGGTCGTCGCACCGATCAGAGTGATCACGCCCTCCTCGACGCCGGGCAGGAGCGCATCCTGCTGTGCCTTGTTGAAACGGTGGATCTCGTCGAGGAAGAGAATCGTGCGCTGTCCGTTCGCCCCGAGCCGTTCGCGCGCGCGCGCGAGGACCTCCCGTACCTGCGCGACCGTCGCCGAGACGGCGGACAGCTCCTCGAACGCGGCCCCGGTAACTCCCGCCACGATGCGCGCCAGCGTCGTCTTGCCGGTGCCGGGCGGCCCGTAGAAGATCGCGGAGCGGACGCGGTCCTCCTCGATCGCCGCCCGCAACGCGGAGCCCTGACCGAGCACCTGCTGCTGTCCGACGAACTCGTCCAGCGTCTGGGGGCGCATGCGCAGCGCGAGCGGGGCAACCTCGGGCAGCCGTTGCTTCGCCGCGTCTGAGAAGAGGTCGCCCATTGCAGGGGAAGTATGCTCCTGAGCGCCCCTTGGCAACCGAGACGCACGAGGACTTCTCCGAACCGATCCTGCCCGGGAAGGGCGCGTCGGACTACGAGCGCTACCTGCGCACGGACGACCTGCTGGCGCTGCAGAAGCCGCCAGAGGAGCAGTCACACCCCGACGAGCTGCTCTTCCAGACCGTGCACCAATCCTCTGAGCTGTGGCTCAAGCTCGGCACGACGGAGGTTGCGCGCGCGACCGCGCACGTTCGTGCGGGTGAGCTAGGTGCGGCCCTGCGGCTGCTGCGACGCGCGTCGCTCTGTCTGCAGTTCATCACCCGGCAGCTCGACATGCTCGAGCAGATGTCGCCGTGGGAGTACCAGACGATCAGGCGCGTGCTCGGACACGGGAGCGGCTTCGACTCACCCGGCTTCCGCGAGGTGCGGCGCGTGACGCCGGCTCTCGGCGAGGCTTTCGAAGCTGCGGTGGCCGGCGCCGGCCTCGATCTGGTCGAGGTCTACGTGCAGGGCCGCGGGCACGAGGAGCTCTACCAGCTCGCCGAGGCGCTGATCGAGTGGGACGAGCGCGTGACGATGTGGCGAATCCGTCATTACAAGGTCGTCGCGCGGATCATCGGCGACCAGGTCGTCGGCACGCAGGGGACGCCGGTCGAGGTGCTCGGGAAGATGATCCACCACAACTTCTACCCGACGCTGTGGCGTGCACGGAACCAGCTGACTGCGCGGGCGAAGCAGGAAGAAGCCGAAGAATCGGAGGTGCCAGAACATGGGCTCTAGCGTGACCGCCGTCTCGCTGCGCCAGGAAGTGACCGAGCTCTTGCAGGAGCTCATCCGCGTCGACACGACCAATCCGCCGGGCAACGAGACCGCGGCCGCCGAGCTGCTGCGGGCCTATCTCGAGCAAAGCGGCGTCGAATGCGAGCTGTACGCGAAGGTCCCGGAGCGGGCAAACCTCGTCGCGCGCATTCCAGGTCGGGGCGATGGTCCCAAGCTCCTCTTCCTCTCGCACACCGACGTCGTGCTTGCGGATGCGTCCGAGTGGAGCGCCGACCCGTTCGGCGGCGAGTTGCGCGACGGTGAAGTCTGGGGCCGCGGCGCGCTCGACATGAAGGGCCAAGTGGCGGCGGAGGCGGTCGCGATCGCATCGCTCGCGCGCGAGGGCTTCGAGCCGGCCGGGGACCTGATCTTTGCGGCGACCGCCGACGAGGAAGTCGGCGCCGGCTTCGGGGCACAGTGGCTCTGCGAAGCGCATCCCGACGCGCTCCGTTGCGATTACCTGATCAACGAAGGATCCGGCGACCGCGTCGAGCTCGGCGGCAAGCCCTACTTCCTCTGTTCCGTGGCCGAGAAGATGAGCGCGCCGTTCCGCCTGCGCGTGCTCGGCCGCAGCGGCCACGCCTCGATGCCCAGCATTTCGGATAACGCGCTGGTGAAGGCTGCGCCGCTGATCACGGCCCTGGGTACCTACACGCCGGAGAAGCGGCTGACGCCGGAGGTCGAGGCACTGATCGAGACCGTCACCGGCGAGCGGCCGACGTCGCCGGACGATGTGCTCGAGCGTGCGCGCGCCGTTGCGCCGCTGCTGGCAGAGATGGTCGAGCCGCTGCTCTCGATGACGCTTTCTCCGACGATGGCGAGCGCATCGCAGAAACGGAACGTCGTGCCGGCGGTCTGCGACATCGTCGTCGACAGCCGCCTCCTGCCGGGCATGACGCCGGACGAGCAGCAGGCGATCGTGCGAGAGGTGCTCGGCGAAGGGGACTACGAGCTGCAGGTGCTCGAGTCGCACGGAGGCACGCGCTCGGCAATCGAGACGCCGCTGTGGGACGCCGTCGCGTCTTGGGTCGAGAGCGTCGACCCCGGTGCGCGGCCGGCGCCGATCTGCGTCGCCGGCTTCACCGACAGCCACTGGTTTCGCGAGGCGTTCGGCACCGTGGCCTACGGGTTCTTCCCGTCGCGCGTGCTGCCGATCGAGACGGCCGCACGCCTGATTCATTCGGCGGACGAGCGGGTGCCCGTCGAGGATCTGGAGCTGGGCGTGAGCTTCATGAGGCACGCCGCTCAGACTGTGCTCGGTAGCTAACCTCGATTCATGAGCGAGGCGAAGGTCCGGCTCGGTGGGATGGCGCTTGCCAACGGCGTGCTCGTCCACGGCCCGACCGCCTGGGCCTGTGCGGTGCGCACGGACGACGGTGAGCTGAAGGTCGTCGCGCGACGCAAGCGGTTCAGCGGGGCGAAGGTCGAGAGCCCGCTGCTCCGCGGCCCCGCCCGTCTGGCCGACGCCCTCTCGATCGTCCCGCAGATCCGGCGCGCCCTGCCGGAAGCGCGCTTGCCGTTTCAGCGGCGAAGCGTGCTCGCAGCGATGCTCGGCAGCGCCGTCATCGTCAGGCTCGTCCGCAATTCGACGAGGCTCGGACCCGCTGCGCAGGAACTCGCGAGCGGCCTGCTCTCCGCAGCTCCCGCCGCGCTCGCGCTCCGCGGTCCGGACGTTGCCGCCTATCACGGCGCGGAGCACATCTCGATCGGCACGTACGAGCACGGCAAGCGCGCCGAGCGGGAGCACGAGCGCTGCGGATCGCACCTGCTCGGACCGCTCCTGGCCACAACTGCGCTCGCCAACACGCTCGCAGCGCACGCTCCCGTACACATGCGCACCGCGGCGCGCGTCGGCGGACAGCTCGCCGCCGTCGCGGCGTCGACGGAGATCTTCGGCTGGATGGTGCGCAATCCCGACAAGCCGCTGGCACGCGCACTCGCGAAGCCGGGCCACGAACTGCAGCACCGCATCGCGACGGCGGAGCCGACGCCGGAGCAGATCGAGGTGGCCGAGGCGGCCCTGGCCGCCTGCCTCGAGCTCGAGCGCGCCTGACGATGGCGGTCGAGCAACGCACGCAGGAGCGCCTCTCGCCCGAGGTCTTCGACCTGCCGGTCGAGAAGATGCGCGAGGGCTACTACACCGACGCGTACTTCAACCATGCGCGCGCGACGCTTCTTCAGGACGGTCGCCGGCCGCGTGTCGTGATGCAGGTCTTCCAGAAGAAGCATGCATATCTCGGCGGCATGGACGAGGCGATCGCGATCCTCAAGCTCTGCTCGCACGACTGGGACGCGCTCACCGTGCACGCCCTGTTCGACGGTGAGCACATCGAGCCGTGGGACACCGTGATGACGATCGAGGGCGACTACACGCTCTTCGCGCACCTGGAGACGCTGTACCTCGGCGTGCTCGCGCGCCGCACGCTGATCACCACGAACACTGTCCACGTGCTCGAGGCGGCGAACGGCAAGCCGATCATCTTCATGCCTGCACGGCACGACCACCACCGTGTGCAGACCGGTGACGGCTACGCGGCGCACGTCGCCGGACGCATCGTCGGCGCGCCGGTTGGTGTGACGACGGACGAGCAGGCCTCGTGGTGGGGCGGTCGCGGCATCGGCACCGTGCCCCACTCGCTGATCGCGTCCTACGGCGGCAACACCGTGCTCGCGGCGACGAAGTTCTCCGAGTGGGCGTCCGACGACATCAACATCACCGTGCTGGTCGACTTCGAGAACCACTCGGTCGAGACGGCGCTGGAAGTCGCACGTGCGCTCGGCCCTCGTCTTTGGGGCGTTCGCCTCGACACGTCGGAGTCGCTCGTCGACCGCTCGCTCTGGGGGGAGATGGGCGATTTCAGGCCGACCGGCGTCAACGAGCGGCTCGTGCACAAGGTGCGCGACGCGCTCGACGGCGACGGCTTCGAGCAGGTGAAGATCGTCGCGTCCGGCGGCTTCACGATCGACAAGATTCGCGAGTTCGAGCAGAAGCACGTGCCCGTGGACGCGTACGGCGTCGGCTCGTCGCTGATCCGCGGGTCGAACGACTTCACGGCGGACATCGTCCTCACGGACGGGCGTCCGTCCGCAAAGGTCGGCCGGCGCTTCAAGCCGAACCGGCAGCTCGCGCTCGTCGAGTGATCCTCTGGGACGTCGACACGCAGGTCGACTTCATGCTGCCGCACGGGAAGCTCTACGTTCCCGGCGCGGAGAAGACTGTGCCCGCGATGAAGCGTTTGGTCGAGGCCGTGCGCGCGGCGGGCGTCGTGCACGTCGCGTCGGCCGACGACCACGAGCTCACCGACGCTGAGATCTCCGAGCAGCCCGACTTCCAGACGACGTATCCGCCGCACTGTCTGCGCGGCACGCGGGGTGCGCGGAAGATCCCCGAGACGGAGCAGGAGGATCCCGTCCCGATCACCTTCGAGCGGCTGCCGGAGCGCTACCTGGACGGCCGTGAGTTCCTGCTGCTCAAAAAGAGCTTCGACGTCTTCACGAACCCGAACACCGATCGCCTGCTCTCCCACCTCGATCCCGACGAGATCGTCGTCTTCGGAGTCGCCACGGACGTCTGCGACGACGCCGCGATCCGTGCCTTCCTCCAGCGCGGCCGGCGCGTCCGCTTCGTCGAGGACGCCGCGCGAGGCCTGGACGAGGCTCGGGTGACGGCCAGCACGACGGCCTGGCGCCAGGCCGGAGTGCAATTCACGACGGCTGACGAGGTAATCCGCAGCTTGTAGGTTGACGTTCGGCCTCCCGTGAAGATGATGAGTAGGGGATGCCGGGAGTGGACCTTCACCACTACTTCGTCGCCATGCGCGACTTCGTGGTCAATTGGTGGCCGCTCCTCGGCCTGACCTTCTACATCCTG
>Ga0307278_10001425_pt1 | contig 11929 bp, 12 predicted proteins | sample ER_DNA_117_FD_194482 | JGI IMG/M metagenome (GOLD analysis project Ga0307278, IMG submission 194482) | Bulk soil microbial communities from the East River watershed near Crested Butte, Colorado, United States - ER_DNA_117 | ecosystem: Environmental > Terrestrial > Soil > Floodplain | place... | reverse complement strand
TACGAAGGCCCCGGCAGCCGGATGAGCCGTCTTGGTGTGAACGCCGTACACGGCGATGAGCGGACGCTCGGCGAGCTCCTTGTCTGTTTCGATCAAGTGACCGCCGATGAGGTACGGGCCGAGGCGGAGATTCTCTTCGCTCAGCCTCCGACGCTCGCCATCGCCGGGGCCCGGGTGCCGGGTCGGCGCATCGAGTCAGCACTCTCCCAGTGGTAGAACCGAGTTGTCAGAGTCTCAGCAGCCTGCTGCGAGACTGACAAGTCGGAAGGTGGGTGTGGATGAGGAGGGTTGGCGTCTTCGGATGCCGCGGCCGGATGGGTGCCGAGGTGTGCCGTGCCGTGGATTTGGCCCCGGACCTAGAGCTCGTCGCAGCGCTGGATCTGGGGGATGACCGCGCGCCTGCCGAAGCCGCGGAAATCATCGTCGACTTCACTCATCCCGACGCGGTGATGGATAACCTCATCTGGTGCATCGCCCATGGCATCCACGCCGTCGTCGGTACCACTGGCTTCACAGACGAGCGGTTGGATCAGCTGCGCACCACCCTTGCCGATCGTGAAGGCGTCAACATCCTGGTCGCCCCCAACTTTTCCATCGGCGCAGTATTGATGATGCGGTTTGCGGAGCAGGCGGCCGCCTTCTATGAGAGCGCGGAGATCATCGAGCTGCATCACCCGGGCAAGGCCGATGCTCCGTCCGGCACCGCGGCGAATACGGCACACCGGATTGCCGCAGCGCGCAATGCGGCCGCCCTCGGAGAACCGCCAGATGCAACGGTCCAGGAGCTGCCTGGAGCTCGGGGTGCCCAGGTTGACGGGATCCGTGTCCATGGCGTCCGGCTCCGCGGACTGGTCGCCCATCAGGAGGTGCTGTTCGGCGCCGAGGGCGAGACTTTAACCATCCGGCACGATTCGCTCGACCGAGTGTCCTTCATGCCGGGCGTGCTCGCAGCTGTCCGCGCCATCAGCAGTACGCCCGGCCTGACCGTAGGGATCGAGCCCATCCTTGGGATCTGATGACGTGAACCGATCATGGACCAGCCGCCTACGGGGCTCGCCGCTGGTTCCGGTGCTGATCATCGTGGTCGGTGTCGCGTTGCTCGGCGCAGGCCTTTACGTGGGCGACCGGTACGCTCACCGTCGCGCTGAGCAGCGGGTCGCCGCCACGCTGCAACCCAAGTTGGGAACGCCCCAGGCACCCCAGGTCACGATCGAGGGTTTTCCATTCCTCCCTGAGGTCGCGTCCGGGTCCATCGGCGAGATGCGCGTCGTAGCCGATCAAGTCGGCGAAACAACAAAATCGCCGTTGATCTTGGCACACGCCGAACTCGTGATGACCGACGTAGCAACCAGCGACTGGTTCAAGACGATGACGGTCGCTCACACCGAGGGCACCGCGGGGATCGACTACGCCAAACTCTCCGCAGTCGCCGGCGCGCCGCTGACGTACGGCGGCGAAGGGCGGTTGGAGATTGTCGTCAAGACCACAGTCGTTGGCCGAGAGGTCGAGGCCGTGATCACGGGCTCGCCACGGCTCAACGCCAAGGAACAGACCATGACGCTGAGCGACGCCAAGATCTCGGTCGAAGGGGTAAACCTGCCAGACTTCACAGCCCAGGCTTTGCTGGCGGCCTTGCTAAGGCCAATCCCACTCAAGGGGATACCGCTCGGTCTTACTGTCACCAGGCTCATCGCGGTCGAAGACGGCCTGCATGTCGATCTCGTGGGCGACAAGCTGACCATCTCGTCCTAACGGTTCGGCACAAGCATCAGCGGTCGGTCGCGAGGGCTGTGTGGAACCGGACCTGATTGAGGCGTACGGACTCATCCTCTGGGCCGATCTCCCGCGTCGCACCGTCAGCAGCCCAGCCGGCAGCTGTGAGGAACCGCTGCAGCGCGTCGTCACCTGCGTTCACCCAGCAACAAGCGCGGCTAAACCCATCGGCCAGCAGCGTGTCCGCGCACGCGTTCAGCAGCCGCGAACCGTGGCCGCGATGTTGTGCCGCCGGATCCACAACGAACACCTCGATCGCACCGTCAGCACTCGGGTCGGCATCGCCATCCTCGCTAGGCATGGTGCTGGCGAATCCCACGACTCGTCTGCCATCGGTCGCGACCAGAACCCGGAACGCCGCCTGCGGGGGTCGCTCAATGGCCAAACGCCACGACTCGGTCATCTCCGCCAATGACACCGACGCAAGCATCAACTCAGCGAGATCCGCCGGCCACTGAACGGCCCAGGATCGTCGCTGCAATTCGGCAATGCTCGACGCCTCAGCGGGCCATGCGAGGCGTACGGAGTCTGCGATCGGATCACCGGAAGCTGAACTCACTGCCCCGATGCTATCCGGCCCTTGTAGCCTTCCTCCCGTGGCCGCCGGTAGCTTGCAGATCCCGCCCTTGCTGACACCGAACGCGATGCGCGTCGTCTCGTTAGGCGGCCTAGGCGATGTCGGTCGCAATATGGCCGTGGTGGAGTTCGACGGCCAGTTGCTGCTCATCGACTGCGGCGTGCTGTTTCCCGAAGATGATCATCCTGGTGTCGACCTGATCTTGCCTGGCTTCGATGCCATTACCGAGCGCCTCCACGATGTCAGCGGCCTGGTGCTCACCCACGGCCACGAGGACCACATCGGCGCTGTGCCGTACTTGCTGCGACAGCGACCCGACATTCCGCTCATCGGTTCCAAGCTGACGCTGGCGCTGCTGGCCGAAAAGCTGCGGGAGCACCACCTGAGGAATGTCTCGCAACGGGTCGTCACCGACGGTGACAGGATCGGCATCGGCAAGTTCGACTGCGAGTTCATCGCCGTGAACCACTCGATCCCGGATTCCTTGGCCGTCGCCGTTCGCACACCAGCCGGTCTCATACTCCACACCGGTGACTTCAAGCTCGATCAGTTGCCGTTGGACCATCGGATCACCGATTTGCGCGCCTTTGCCCGACTCGGTGAAGAGGGTGTCGACTTGTTCATGGTCGACTCGACCAACGCCGAGGTGCCAGGCTTCACGACACCGGAGCGAGACATCAGCCCTGCTCTTGAGCGAGTGATTTCGAGCAGCCGGCAGCGGGTGATCGTGGCCTGCTTCGCCTCCCACGTGCATCGTGTCCAGCAAGTGCTCGACGCGGCAGTAGCCCACCAGCGCAAGGTGGCCTATGTCGGTCGCTCCATGGTGCGCAACATGAGCGTCGCGCGGGACCTTGGCTACTTGAAGGTTCCTGGCAAAACCTTGATCGAGCAGCGTGACATCGAGAACTATCCGCCCGAAGATGTGGTGATCATTTCCACCGGTTCGCAAGGCGAGCCGCTGTCGGCGCTGTCACGAATGGCCAACCGCGAGCACCCTGTGATCCAGTTGAAGAGCGGCGACACTGTGGTGCTCGCCAGTTCGATGATCCCAGGGAATGAAAGTGCGGTTTATCGGGTGATCAACGGCCTGACCCGGCTGGGGGCGCACGTAGTCCATCGGGGTAACGCGTTGGTCCATGTGTCCGGACACGCCAGCGCTGGGGAGTTGCTCTACTGCTACAACATCGTCCGGCCGCGCAACGTGATGCCGGTGCACGGCGAAGTCCGGCACTTGACTGCCAACGGAGACCTGGCAATGGCAACGGGCGTTCCGAGCGAGTGCACCATCATTGCCGAGGATGGCATGGTCGTCGACCTCGAGAAGGGCAGGGCGCGGATCGTCGGCAAGGTCGACGCGAGCTACATCTTCGTCGACGGCACCACGATCGGCGACATTTCCGAGCTGTCGCTGAGCGATCGGCGCATCCTCGGTGAGGAAGGCTTCATTTCGGTCGTCGCTGTGGTCAACACCCACGCCTCCAAGATCGTCAGCGGTCCGGATATCCATGCCCGCGGTTTCGTTGAGGACGATGGAGTCTTCGATGACGTACGGCCGCTGATTGTCTCAGCTCTGGAGGCTGCCCTCCGGGAAGGCGTGGACGATTCCCACCGGCTTCAGCAGGTGATCAGGCGGCAGGTGGGCAGGTGGGTGAGCGACACTCACCGACGGCGACCGATGATCATCCCTGTAGTCATCCAGGCCTGAAGATCGCAGGCTCGACGTCTGCGCTGCGGCGGTCAGCGGGTTACTTTGCCGGCCTTGATGCACGAGGTGCAGACGTTGAGCCGCTTGGGGCTGCCGGACACAGTCGCGTGTACCCGTTGGATGTTCGGGTTCCAGCGGCGGTTGGTCTTCTTCTTCGACCAGGGCACGTTGTGGCCGAATCCGGGCCTCTTGCCGCATACGTCACATACCGCAGCCACTGGAGTCGCTCCCAAATCAGGTCAATACAGATGAGATGCCCGATGTGGGCAACCGGAAAAGAGTACCCGACAGATCCCAGCACAGGCCAATTGCTGGGGATGCTGCCTCTATTGTGGGTCCGTGTCAGCCAGGCTCGGCGAGCAGGCGCCCACGCTCTGGGAGGCCTACGACGGTTGGCTGCGCCGGGCGACGAGCGTCATCGGTGATTCAGCCGACGCGTTGAACGCGATCAACGTCTTTCCCGTACCCGACGCCGACACCGGGTCGAATCTGAAGCTGACCATGACCGGGATCTCCGAAGCTGTGCCCAACCTCGAGCAGGCCAGCCTGGACTCTGCCGTTCAGGCAGCCATCCTCTGTGCGCACGGCAACTCCGGAGCCATCGTCGCCGAGATGTTCGTGAGTGTCTGCCGGACGCTGGAGTACGACCTGCCGGCGTTGCTCCCGATGCCCAGGGGCACCCTCGTCGCCACGCTGCTCCGGTCGGCCGCTGTCGCGGCACGGCGTGCTGTCGCGCGCCCAGTCGCCGGAACCATCCTGACGGTGGCGGACGAGACTGCGAGCGCCGCTGAGCAGGCGGCCGCCTGCCATCCTGACGATCCTTTGGCGGTCGTACAGGCGGCGCAGAGCGCCGCCCACGAAGCCTTGGCGCGTACGCCACAGCAGCTGGACGTCCTGGCTTCTGCGGGGGTGGTCGATGCTGGCGGTCAGGCGTACGTCTTGCTGATTGACGTCCTTGTGGAGGTGCTGGGCGGCGCGCTCGCTCAGCCGCTGACAACCGTCGCTTCGTTGCCTGGTGCGAGTCAATTCGACGGGTCGAGGATGACAGGCGAATACGAGGTGATGTACACACTCCGTGGCACTCAGCCGTCGGATCTGGATGCGCTGCGTGAGCGGTTGTCAGAGCTCGGCCATAGCGTGGTCATCGTGGGTGACCAGGCCATTGCGCAGGTACACGTTCACCTCGCCGCAGCCGGGGCAGCGGTCGAGGCGGCGCTGCCCCTGGGTGAGCTGAGCCAGATCCGAATCACCGCACTGCAGTCCAGTTCGGCGGTGGGCCAGCGGAGTGTGCTAGTCGTGGTCGCCGGTTCGGGGCTGGCAGAAGCCGTCGCCTCGCTCGGCGGTCTGCCAGTACTCGCCGCTGACGGTGACGTGACGCTCGATGAGCTGCGGGCCGCCGCGGATCGAACCTGTGGCGACCTGGTGATCTTGCCCAACAGCACCGAGAACCTCAAGACGGCTGATCGGGTCGCGGCGGAGTTGCGCAGCGCCCGCCGCCGGGTCGGCATCATCCCGACCCTTGCCCAGGTTCAGGGCCTGGCGGCCATGGCAGTTCATGAGCCTTCGGCGGATTTTGAGTCGGTGGTCGTGGCGATGAGCAATGCTGCCGGCCACGCCCGGCACGGCGCGGTCACTGTGGCTGAGAAATCCGCGATGACAATGGCTGGACGCTGTCAGCCGGGCGACGTGCTCGGCGCCGTGCAAGGAGACGTCGTCGTCATCGGCAGCTCGTTGGCAGAGGTGGCATGGCAGGTGGTCGAGCGACTGCTCGCTGCGGGTGGGGAGTTGCTAACACTGGTTCGCGGGCTCGAGCTGGATGATGACCTGCTCCCTGCTCTCACGGCCCGGGTTCAGGACTGGTCCCGCGCTGTCGATATCGAGGTGTTGGACGGAGGACAGCCGCGCTACCCGCTGCTGCTCGGACTGGAATGACCACCCTCAGACTCGTCGGTTCACCATGGCGTACCGACACTTTTCGCCGCCTCGCGAACCGGCTTGAGAATGTCACCGGTTCCAAAACAGCCAAGCAGTTCGAGCCGCTGAAGATCTTTACCGTCGGCGATCTGATGCGACATGTGCCGCGCCGCTACTTCTCCGGTACTGAGCTGAGCGACCTCTCAGCACTCCAGGAAGGTGAGGAAGTCGCGGTCATGGCGGAGGTGGTGGATGCCCGTACGTTCAATCTCCCCGATCGCCACGCCTATCGCCTGCCGAGCAAGCCGCGACTCGAGGCGACCATCACCGATCATCGGGGCAAGTTGACCTGCACCTTCTTCGGCCAACCGCGTCTGATCAGTTACTGGCAGAGCCAGCTTCGCCCGGGCGCCAGGGGCATCTTCGCGGGCAAGGTGACGCGATTCAACGGCAGGCTGCAGCTTGCTCATCCCGACTTCGTCATCCTCGACGAGCACGGTGTCGTGATCGGCGGCGCCAAGCACAACGCCTCGCTAGCGTCGGCCTCCGGCGTCCCGCTCGTCGGGCTCTATCCGGTAACCGGCAAGCTGCGCACTTGGACCATCGCCGACTGCGCCGCCCTGGCCCTGGAGTCGCTTAGCGGGATCGAGGATCCGCTTCCGAAGTGGATTCGTGAGGCGGCCGAGGTGGTGGATCTAGAGACCGCCTTCCGAGAAGTGCACCAGCCGACCGAGAAGTCGGTCATCGACCAGGGTCGGCACCGGATGCGGTTCGATGAGGCTTTTGCACTGCAGCTCACCATGGCGTACCGGCGAGCCGATGCCGCTTCGCATCAGGCGATGCCCAGGCCACGAAGGGCCGGAGGCCTTCTCGATGAGTTCGACGAACGGCTGCCCTTCATCCTCACCGACGGTCAGATTGCCGTCAGTGAGGAGATCATGACCGACCTCGGCCGGACCCGTCCCATGCAGCGGCTGCTGCAGGGCGAGGTCGGATCAGGCAAGACGCTGGTGGCGCTGCGCGCAATGCTGGCCGTTGTCGATGCTGGCGGTCAGGCGGCATTGCTGGCACCGACCGAGGTGCTGGCCGCCCAACATTTCCAGACGATCACGCGCATGCTCGGTGAGCTGGCCAGTGGCGGCACACTTGGCGCGCCGGAGGACGCCACCGGCGTCGTGTTGATCACCGGCTCCACCTCTGCGGGACGCCGTCGCCAGGCAACGCTCCAAGCCGCTTCCGGTGACGCTGGGATCGTCATCGGCACGCACGCCCTGCTCAGTTCCGATGTGAAGTTCGCCGACCTCGGCCTGGTCGTGGTGGACGAGCAGCATCGCTTCGGGGTCGAGCAACGTGCCGCATTGAGCGCTAAGGCGAGCGTCCGGCCGCACGTCTTGGTGATGACTGCGACGCCAATTCCGCGTTCGGTCGCCATGACCGTCTTTGGTGACCTGGAGACCTCCACGTTGCGGGAGATTCCGGCCGGGCGGGCTGAAGTGGCGACCGTTGTTGTCGATGCCGTTCACCAGCCGTCCTGGGTACATCGAGGCTGGCAGCGCATCGTGGAGGAAGTTGGTCACGGTCGGCAGGCGTACGTGGTATGCGCTCGGATCTCGTCCGGCAGTTCGCCGGGCACAAATGCGGAGAACCTCGATGGCAATGCCGATGCCGAAACAGCGCCTGCCGTTGCAGTGGAGGACCTGGTTGAGGAGCTGCGCACCGGTCCGCTGGCCGGGTTGCGGGTCGAGATGGTGCACGGGCAGCTGCCGAGCGAGGAGAAGGACGCGGTCATGGGCCGCTTCGCCGCCGGTGAGACCGACGTGCTGGTCGCCACGACGGTGGTCGAAGTTGGGGTGGATATGCCCAATGCCTCGGTGATGGTGATTCAGGACGCCGACCGCTTTGGCATTTCCCAGCTGCACCAGTTGCGCGGCCGGATTGGACGGGGCGCCCATCCCGGCGTCTGCCTGCTGCTGACGACCGCAGTTGAAGGGAGCTCGGCGCGCCAGCGGTTGGATGCTGTGGCGGCGACCCGTGACGGCTTTGCTCTCGCCGAGGTCGACCTCGAGCAGCGACGTGAAGGAGATGTGCTGGGCGCCAGCCAGTCGGGGAGCCGATCGAGTCTGAAGCTCTTGCGAGTTCTGAAGGATGCCGATCTGATCGCCCAAGCCCGCAGTCTGGCGGAGCAGTGCATCGCCCAGGATTCGGAGCTCAGCGATCCAGGGCTGGCCGACATCGTGCTCGATGTCGAGATGGACGCGGCGGGGGACTGGCTGGAGCGCGGTTGAGCAGGATCATCGCCGGGTCTCGCGGCGGACAACGGATCGCGATGCCGCCGGGCGATCGTGCCCGCCCGACGACCGATCGCGTACGCGAGGCGCTCTTCTCGGCCATCGCTGCGTGGGCGGGCAGGGCAGCGGAGCCCGTCGAGGAGTCACTGGCCGGCCTGGCCTTCTGTGACTTGTACGCCGGCTCGGGCGCCGTGGGGTTGGAGGCGGCCAGCCGTGGCGCCAGTCGCGTGCTACTGGTCGAGCGGGATTCTCGTACGGCCCAGCTCGGCAGACGCAACGCTGAAGCCCTCGGACTCGCTGTTGATATCGTCGTCTCGCCGGTCGAACAGGTCCTCCGAAAGGCGCCGCCTCATCCTTTCGACATCGTCTTTGCAGACCCCCCGTACGAGCTGGACACGTCCACCGTAAGCGCTCAGATTCAGCAGCTCCTCCTCAACGCCTGGGTCGACCGAGACTCCCTGATCGTGGTCGAGCGATCCAGACGCACACCGCCGCTGATCTGGCCGGATTCTGCTGTAAAGCGCTGGAGTCGGGCCTACGGTGAGACCATCTTGTGCTTCGCGGAACTCGACCCGAAGCAAGACGGGCTTGCGGAGGAGGTGCCATGACCCGAGCCGTGTGTCCAGGGTCGTTCGACCCCGTCACTCATGGGCACCTCGATGTCATCAAACGGACCGTACGGATTGTCGATGACGTACTGGTCGCGGTCGGCACCAACATCTCCAAGAACGCCCTTTTCACTTCGAACGAGCGGGTCGAGATGCTCACCGAGGAGTGTGCGCAGTGGAGCAACGTCGAGGTGACCCTCTTCGAAGGACTGCTGGTTGATTTCTGCACTGCCAATGACATCGACATCATCAGCAAGGGCTTGCGAGCTGCCGATCTTGGCTATGAACTTCAGATGGCTCAGATGAACCGGCAGCTGACCGGCGTGGACACCATTTTCCTGCCTACGGCGCCGCAATGGGCATTCGTCTCCTCCTCTTTGGTCCGCGAGGTTGCGACGCTCGGCGGGGACGTGACCGCTTTCTTGCCCGAGAGGATTGCTGCGCGCACTATGGAGCGGGTCGCGTCTCGAGATGCGGGAACAGCAAGGGATGTGTGAGAGCAGGCTCATCTGCGCGACACTAGGGAACAAGGGGAACTCGGAAAGGGGACGAGCGTGGCGGTTCTGGGGGTAGGACCTTCCATGGTTGGGCGAGGAACGGCTGAGCAGAGGCTGGCATATCTGCGCGAGCTGATTCTCCATGCGCGGGCAATGCCGATGTCGGCATCCTGCGTCATCAATCGGGGCGAAGTCTTGGCGGCAATCGACGAAGCGATCGGCAATCTGCCGTACGAAATCGCCGATGCACAGCAGGTCATTGACACGTCGGCATCCAAGATTGCCGAAGGCGAAGAAGAGGCAGGCCGGATCCTTGCCGAGGCGCGCGAGCACGCCGCCAACCTCGCGCAGCACAGCGAGGTAGTCCGGGTGGCCGAGCAACAGGCCGTTGAGATACGAGCCGAGGCCGAGCAGGAGGCCGCTGCGCTGCGCCGGGAGATCGATGAGTTCATCGACGCGCGTATGGCGAGCTTCGAGTCCGTGCTGCACAAGACCACGAGCCAGGTGCGGACCGCTCGTGCCCGGCTGGCGGAGCGCAGCGGCTTGGATACAGGTGAGCTTCCCAAGTTGGACAGACGTACATTCGCAGACTAGATGGGCAGAGCATCGACTCTCGATCCCGTACCTGGCCAGGCTCGATGAGTTCGAAGCGGGGTTTGGCTCCGTTGCCTACCCGCCGGTAAGGTAGGACCTCGGTCACGACGAGGATCGGGGCCGCTCGGCTTGGAAGGATTGCGATGAGTTCGCCGCATCGCCCGCTGAACCCCCGTTCGGGCTTGGTCCTCGACACCCACGAACTGGGTCGCCGCGCGGGCGCGATGAAGGTGGTTCGGGCATCCGTCGAGGCTCCAGCGGACCTGGGAATCAGCGTGATCGGCGTACCACTCGGATCACCGGTCGAACTCGATCTTCGGCTCGAGTCGGTGGTCGAGGGAGTGCTAGTCAGCGGCAGCGTCACGGTCCAGGTCCGTGGGGAGTGCGTACGGTGCCTGGGTGAGGTCTCCGACGAGCTGGAGGTCGACATCCAGGAGCTGTACGTCTATCCAGGGGTCGAGCCGGACGATGACCTCGCTAGCCGGCTGGAGGGCGGCCTCATCGACCTCGAGCCGCTGCTCCGCGACGCGGTGGTACTTGATTTGCCGTTCCAACCCTTGTGCCGGGAGGACTGCTCGGGGTTGTGCGTCGACTGTGGCGCCAACCTCAACGACAATCCCGACCATCGGCATGAAGTCCGTCTCGATCCTCGATGGGATGCGCTTCGCGGCCTTGAGGGTGGAGACCGCGAATCTTACGATGTTCTACAGCATGCCCCACGGGCAACGAAATTTTCGGGCCAAAGCGCCCCGAGGAACAAGGAGTGAAGTCGTGGCAGTTCCCAAGAGGCGAATGTCGCGAAGCAACACGCGACACCGCCGTTCCCAGTGGAAGACGTCGGTGCCTGCGTTGGTGACCTGCGCGAATCCTGCTTGCCGCGCGAAGCATCTGCCCCATGTGGCGTGTCCCTCATGCGGACAGTACGGGCCTCGCGGCGCCCGTCGACAGGTTCTCTCGTCCTGATCCGGTCAGAGGCGACTGCAATTCGCCTACCCGCTGGAGATCTCCTGAGTGAGCTCGGGATGAGTGTTGATCCCGAGTTGCTTGACCGCGCGTTGACACACCGGTCGTACGCGTACGAGCAAGGTGGACTGCCCACCAATGAGCGCCTGGAGTTTCTCGGCGACTCGGTGCTCGGTCTGGTCGTGACCGAGCATCTGTTCGTCACTTACCCAGATCTTTCGGAGGGCCAGCTGGCCAAGTTGCGTGCGGCGGTGGTCAACTCCCGTGCTCTGGCCGACATTGCCCGCCAACTCGACCTTGGTGCCGTCATCCATCTGGGTCGCGGTGAAGAGAGCACGGGCGGCCGCGACAAGTCCTCCATCCTTGCCGACACTATGGAGGCGGTGATCGGCGCAGTCTTTCTGCAGCACGGGATCGAGGCCGCACGAGGGTTCGTACACCATCTGTTCGACCCTCTGATGGCGGAGGTAGCCACCCGCGGCGCCGGCCTGGACTGGAAGACCAGCCTTCAGGAAATCGCCTCGGTCAGCGGCCTCGGCGTACCGGTCTATGACGTGGTCGAGTCGGGCCCGGACCACGCCAAGACGTTCCAAGCAATGGTCAACATCGATGATCAGAGCTATGGACCAGGTGCTGGTCGGAACAAGAAGGAAGCCGAGCAGAACGCGGCAGCCCTTGCCTTTGCCGCCCTGAAGGGCAGCCGCGGTACCGGTCCGGTCGCAACCCGCTGACCGCTGTGTCTGATTGCTCGCTCCGCTCGCTGCGATCGCGCTTTGGAGCCCGCCTACTTCGTCGTCGCTCGAGGACGAAAAGCATGTCCCCTCGCTCCTCCTCAGCACGCCGGTGCGCGATCGTGTTTGATTGCTCGCTCCGCTCGCTGCGATCGCGCTTTGGAGCCCGCCTACTTCGTAGTCGCTCGAGGACGAAAAGCATGTCCCCTCGCTCCTCCTCAGCACGCCGGTGCGCGATCGGTGCCCGAACTTCCTGAGGTCGAGGTGGTACGCCGCGGT
>Ga0307278_10001424_pt1 | contig 11933 bp, 11 predicted proteins | sample ER_DNA_117_FD_194482 | JGI IMG/M metagenome (GOLD analysis project Ga0307278, IMG submission 194482) | Bulk soil microbial communities from the East River watershed near Crested Butte, Colorado, United States - ER_DNA_117 | ecosystem: Environmental > Terrestrial > Soil > Floodplain | place... | reverse complement strand
GGGTCCGCTCGTCCCGCTGAGCGTTGTCGCGACCGGCAACCACTTCGTGTTCGACGCGCTCGCGGGGCTCCTGATCACGGCCGCCGGATACGGCGCCGGCCGGGTCGTCTCCAATGGCTGGCCGGCGCGGTGGACCACCGGGGCGTACGCGCTCGGCACCCGCGGCCGGATCGAGCCGGCGCCGGCGATGGCCTAGCCGCGCTCGCTGTCGAGCACGGCCATCTGCGCTTCGGGATAGCGGTCGCCGACCGCCGCTCCGGGCGGCACCGCGCGTTCGAGCGCGGCGAGGTCGTCGGCGTCGAGCTCGACCTCGAGCGCGCCGAGCGCCTCGTTCAGGCGCTCGCGGGTGCGCGCGCCGACGAGCGGCACGATGTCCTCCCCGCGCCCGAGGACCCACGCGATCGCCACCTGTGCCACCGTGGCGCCCTTGGCCTGCGCGATGTCGCGAAGGGCGTCGACGAGAGCGAGGTTGCGAGCGCGGTTCTCTCGCGCGAAGCGCGGCGCGTGCGCGCGGAAGTCGGTCGCGGGCAGCTCCCGGTCGGCCGAGAAGTGCCCGCTGATCAGACCGCGGCTGAGGACGCCGTAGGCGGTGATGGCGATCCCGAGCTCACGGCAGGTCGGCAGGATCTCGGCTTCGAGATCGCGCGATATGAGCGAGTACTCGATCTGCAGGTCGGAGATGGGGTGCGTCGCCGCGGCGCGGCGGATGGTCTGCGCGCCCACTTCGGAGAGGCCGATGTGGCGCACGTAACCCGCCTGCACGAGCTCGGCGATCGCCCCGACCGTCTCCTCGATCGGCACCTCGGGATCCAGGCGAGCCGGGCGGTAGACGTCGATGTGATCGACGCCCAGGCGGTTCAGGCTGTAAGCCAGCGCGGTCTTGACCGCGGGAGGGCTGGCGTCGTAGCCGAGCCAGCCGCCGTCGGGCCCGCGCTGGGCGCCGAACTTGACGCTCAGCCGGTAGTCCTCGCGCGGGCGGCCGCGGACCGCCTCGGCGATCAGCAGCTCGTTGTGGCCCATGCCGTAGAAGTCGCCGGTGTCGAGGAGGTCGATCCCGGCGTCTAGCGCGGCGTGGATCGTGGCGATGCTCTCGGCCCGGTCGGCCGGTCCGTACATGCCGGACATTCCCATGCAACCGAGGCCGAGGGCTGACACCTCCGGCCCGTCCTTGCCGAGTCGACGTGTCGCGATGGTGGCCATGGCTCGAGGGTAGCGAGCGCCGATCGCCAGCCTGCGGCGCGCTGCTCTAGAGGTACGTCACGGCGTCGGTGACGACCGGGGAGCGACCGCGCAGGAAGTCGAGGTCGCAGCCTTCGTTCGCCTGCAGGACGTGGTCCTGGTACAGGCGCCGGTAGCCGCGCTCGTCCTTCTGCGCCGGCGGCGTCCACGCGGCGCGCCGCTGCGCGAGCTCGCCGTCGTCGAGCAGCACGTCGAGCGTCCGCGCCTCGACATCGAGGCGGATCCGGTCCCCGGTGCGGATGAGCGCGAGCGGACCGCCGACCGCCGCTTCCGGCGCGACGTGAAGGACCACGGCGCCGTAGGACGTGCCGCTCATCCGCGCGTCGGAGATCCGCAGCAGGTCGGAGACGCCTCGCCGCAGCAGCTTCGCGGGGATCGGGAGGTGGCCCCACTCGGGCATCCCGGGCGCGCCGACCGGGCCCGCGTTGCGCAGCAGCATCACCGAGTCGGCGTCCATGTCGAGGTCGGGGTCGTCGACGCGCGCCGCGAGGTCGTGGATGTCCTCGAAGACGATCGCGCGACCCTCGTGGGCCAGCAGGCGCGGGTCGGCCGCCGAGATCTTCATCACGGCGCCATCGGGACACAGGTTGCCGCGCAGCACCACGAGCGAGCCGCCCGCGTCGAGCGGGTGAGAGCGGGGCCGGATCACCGCTTCGTCGATGATCTCGGTCGGCACGGAGTCGAGGTTCTCGCCAACCGTCCGGCCGGTGACGGTCAGCGCGTCGAGGTGCAGCAGGTCGCGAATCTGCTCGAGCACCGCCGGCAGTCCTCCGGCGTAGTAGAAGTCCTCCATCAGGTGCTCGCCGGCGGGCTTGAGGTTGACGAGCCATGGCGTCGTCGCGCACAGCTCGTCGAAGAGCGAGAGCGGCAGTTCGATCCCGAGCCGCCCCGCGTAGGCGATCAGGTGGATGATCGCGTTGGTCGAGCCGGAGATCGCGTGCAGCGCGCGGATCGCGTTCTCGAACGCCTCGCGCGTGAGGATGTCCGCGGGGCGCAGGTCGCGCTCGACGAGCTCGACGATCTGCCGTCCCGCGGTCTCGGCGAGGTGCGCCCGACGCGAGTCGACCGCCGGTATGGCCGCGCCGCCCGGCGCCGTCAGCCCGAGCGCCTCGGTCACGCACGCCATCGTCGAGGCGGTCCCCATCGTCATGCAATGCCCGTTGGAGCGCGACATCGAGTTCTCGATCTCGGTGAAGTCCTGCTCGCTGATCCGGCCGGCGCGCAGCTCCTCGTGGTAGTGCCAGCAATCCGAGCAGGAGCCGAGCTCCTTGCCGCGCCAGCGGCCGTTCAGCATCGGCCCGCCCGTGACGACGATCGTCGGGATGTTCGCCGAGCACGCGCCGAGGATCGACGCGGGGTTCGTCTTGTCGCAGCCGGTCAGCAGGACGACGCCGTCGAGGGGGTAGGAGCGGATCGACTCCTCGACGTCCATCGCCATGAGGTTGCGGTAGAGCATCGTCGTCGGCTTCATGAGCGACTCACCGAGCGACATCACAGGGAACTCGCGCGGGAAGCCGCCGGCCTGGAGCACGCCGCGCTTGACGGCCTCGGCCAGGCCGCGCAGGTGCACGTTGCAGTTGACGAGCTCCGACCACGAGTTGCAGATGCCGATCACGGGCCGCCCGCGAAACGACTCGTCGGCGACCCCGCTTGACTTCAGCCAGGAGCGGTGCAGGAACCCGTCGAGGTCGGACCGATCGAACCATTCAGAGCTGCGATATCTGTCCATGTCTAGTGCTCCAGGACGATCTTCGCGACGATCCCGCGCCGGTCGTCCATCAGGCGCACCGCCTCCTCGAAGTCGCTCATCGCGAAGCGATGCGTCACGATCGGGTCGAGGTCGAGCACGCGCTCGGCCAGCAGCCCGACGACGCGCGACCACGTCGACGCCGGGTAGGCGATGCTGCCGATCAGGGTCATGTCCTTGCCGACGAGCAGATCTGAGGGCAGGGTCAGCGTCCGCCCCTCGCCGGCGATCCCGAGCAGCACGGCGCGGCCGCCCGGACGGCAGAGCTCCGTCGCGAGCTCGACCGCGGTGGGCGCGCCCGCGGTCTCGACGACGAGGTCGAGCTCGTCCTGCGCCGCGGCGCCGTCGCCCGCGAGGACGACCTCGGTGGCGCCGAGCTGCCGCGCGAGCTCGAGCTCCTCCTCGCGGACACCGTAGGCGACGATCCGTGACGGCGACTGCATCCGCAGGAGCGCGATCGCGAGCGCGCCGAGCGTGCCGACGCCGATCACGCCCACCGCTTCGCCCGGCTCCGGACGCGCCTTCTCGAGGCCGCGCAGGACGACCGACGCCGGCTCGACAAGGACGCCGGCGTCGAAGGAGACGTGCTCGGGCAGGCGGTGCACGACCCGCTCGGGCACCGCGACGAGCTCCGCATAGCCGCCCGGGCGCGTGAACCCGAGCGCCTCGATGCGCTCGCACCAGTGCGTCTCGCCGCTCCTGCAGCGCCGGCAGCGATTGCAGACGATGAAGCCCTCGCAGACGACGCGGTCGCCCACGTGGACGGACTCGACGTTCGCCCCGACCTCGACGACGGTGCCCGCCCACTCGTGGCCGGGGATGACCGGGAACCGGACCCATCGCGGGTCGGTGAAGACGCCGGTCATCATCTCGATGTCGGTGCGGCAGAGTCCGGCTTCGCGGCTGGCGACGAGCACGTCGTCGACCCCCACGGCGGGCGCCTCGACCTCTCGATAGGAGACCGCGTGGGGCCCCTCGACGACGACCGCCTTCATGCCGAAACTATTCTACGAGCGGTGAGCGCGATCGCCGATCTCGCGGCCCGCTTCTCGTCGCTCTACACCGGCGCCCTCACCGACGTGCTCGACCGGCACGGCTTCCTCCAGCAGACGCTGGCGCCCGAGCTCGCGCCGCTGCGGGCGGGGATGCGTCTCGCCGGGCCGGTCCATCCCGTGCTCGGCCGCCCGCACCCCAACCACGACTACGACACGTCGATCCGGCTGGTCCTGGAGATGCTGGGCGCGGTGCCGCCGGGCCATGTCGCCGTGTACCAGACCAACGACCGCGCCTCGGCGCACCTCGGCGAGCTCTCCGTCACCTCGCTGGCGACGCGCGGCTGCGCCGGTGCGGTGATCGATGGCGGCGTGCGCGACGCCGACTACATCCTGCGCGAGGACTTCCCGGTGTTCGCTCGCTACGCGACCCCGCAGGACTGCGTCCCGCGCTGGGAGCTCCTCGAGCACGGCGACGTCACGATCGTCGTGGGCGGTGTCCGCGTCGCACCCGGCGACTGGATCGTCGGCGACCGCGACGGGCTCGTGATCGTGCCGGGGGAGAGGGTGGACGAGATCCTCGGCGAGGCCGAGGAGAAGGTCGCCACCGAGAGCGAGATCCGAGAGTCGGTACGCGGCGGGACGCTGCCGCTCGAGGCGTACGAGCGCTACGGCACGTTCTGATACGTCGACGCTCGCGCGCCCACGTTCACGGTGTACGTTGACCGGGATGCTCGGTGACATCGTCGCGCGCGGCACGCGGTCCACGGTGCATGCGTATGGCCGCGGTGCGGTCATCAAGGTGCCGGCTCCGGCGACGCCGGAGGACTGGATCCTCGCCGAGGCGCGATACGCCGAGGCCGCTCGCGGCGCCGGCGCCCCGGCGCCACGCCTCCTGGGCATCGAGCAGATCGCCGGCCGTGCGGCAAGCGTCTGGGAGCGGGCCGAGGGCACGCTCATGTGGCAGCTCGTGGTCGATCGCCCCGATCAGAGCGCCGCGCTCGGCCGTTTGCTCGCCGACGTCCAGCATTCCCTGTTCGTGCTCGTGCCGCCCGTGACGCTCCCGCGCCAGCGCGATCGCCTGGTGAGCAAGATCCGCCGGGCGGCGGCGACCATCGACGCGTCGCTGGGACGAGCCCTCGAGTTTCTGCCGCCGCCGGTGAGCAGTCCGCGTCTGTGCCACGGCGACCTGCACCCCAGCAACGTCATCCTGGGACCCGACGGGCCGATGATCGTCGACTGGTTCGACGCCTCGCGCGGTGACCCGATCGCGGACGTCGCCCGGTCGTCGGTGACGTTGCTCGGTGACGGCACGAATCCGCCTGCGCACCTGCCAGGGGCCGATCCCACCACGCTGGGTGTGCTGACCGACGCCTATCTCGCGCGCCTGCGCGAGCACTTCGAGATCGACGATGACCTCCTCGCTCGCTGGCAGGCGGTGAGCGCGGCGGGGCGCATGGCCGAGGGGGTGGCGCCTGCGCCGCTGCTCGCGGTGTGGACGCGCTTCGAGGCGGCGGCCAACGGTCACGCCACGGCGAACTGAACGAGCGTCCACAGGTCGTCGAAGACGTCCGGGGCGGCGGCGATCACGAGGTCGTCGTTCTCGGGGCACGGCAGCTCGGTTCGCGCGCCGGCCTCCGCTGCGATGAGCGCGCCCGCGGCCCGGTCCCAGATCTCCGTGTCGCTCTGGTAATAGGCATCTACGCGCGCGCACGCGACCCAGCACAGCTCGAGAGCCGCCGAGCCGAAGCAGCGAAGGTCCCGCGCGCGCGACAGGATCCGGTGGGCCACCTCGCCCTGGACGTCGCGCAGCTGCGCCCGGTAGGAGAAGCCCGTCGCCACCAGGGCGTTCGCGAGCAACGCGCAGGAGGAGACCTCGATCGGCTCGTCGTCCAGGCGCGCCCCGCCGCCGAGATGCGCGGAGAACAGCTCGCCGCGCAGCACGTCGATCACGGCGCCCGCGACGACCTCGCCATCGAGCGCCGCTGCGATGCTCACGGCGAAGAGCGGGACCCCGTAGAGGAAGTTCACGGTGCCGTCGAGCGGGTCGATCACCCATTGCAGACGCGCGCCGGGCTGCGTGGTCTCGTCCTCCTCGCCGAGCACCCCGGCGTCTGGAGTCGCCTCTCGCAGGCGCCGCCTGATGAGCTCCTCGGTGCGCAGGTCGGTCTGCGTCACGACATCGGTCGGCGAGGACTTGTGACCGACCGGGTCGGGCCGCCCGTACGTGGCGGTCACCACCTCGGCGGCGGTGCGTGCCGTCGTCGCGGCGATGCGTTCCAGCTCGGCGTACCCGGGAGGCTCGCCGCGATCAGGCACAGTGGACGGTGATGCCCTGGCCCGTGAGGAAGTCGATGGCCTCCTTGTCGGCCCGGGTGTCGGTCACGACCACGTCGATCTCGTCGAACGACGCGAAGCCGAACATCTGCACGTTGCGGAACTTGGAGTAGTCGACCATGGCCACGACCCGGTGCGCGTGCTCGATCATCGCCCGCTTGATCGTGTACTCCTCGCGATACGGGGTCGTTAGGCCATGCTGGAAGGACAGGCCGTCGCAGCTCATGAAGAGCACGTCGATGGCCATGGCCTGAAGCTCGGCGCGCGTGGTGTCGTCGACCATGGCGTGGCGCTTGGTGCGCACCGCGCCACCGAGGACCGTGAGCTCTCGCAGCCCGCGCCGGCTGAGCGTCAGCGCGGTCAGCAGCGCGTTGGTGACGACGTGGATGTCGCGGTCGACGGGGAAGACCTCGGCGAGGCGCTGCCCGGTGGAGCCGGAATCGATGATGACCGAGCCGCGCTCGGGGAGCTCGGCGACCGCCTTCGTCGCGATCCGCAGCTTCTCGTCCGCGTTGACCATGTCACGGGCCTCGACCAACGGCTCGTGGTTCATCCGCTCGACGGGAACCGCGCCGCCGTGGACGCGGTGAAGCAGCTGCCGGCTCTGCATGTCGGAGAGGTCGCGGCGGATGGTCTCGGTCGTGACGCCGTGGCGCTGCGCGAGGTCCGCGACGTCGACCGAGCCCTGGCGCAGGGCGAGCATGTAGATCGCCCGCTGGCGATCGTGCTGGAGCTGCGTGCCGTTGCGGCGCGTCGCCATCAGGGGACGTCTCCGACGGGCTCGCGCCCCGGGTCGTGTTGCATCGCTGCGATCGGGCCGTGCTCGGCGATCCGGCGATAGGCCGCCGAGAACTGCGCCCGGAAGCGCGAGGAGTCCTTCACCTCGGGCGCAAACACGGCGTCGAACTCGAGGAACGCGACGGGATCGGCGACGGCCTCGGCGGCGTGGTGGCGCGCCACGTCCGCGCTGGAGTCGAACGCCTGGGCGGCCGGGTCGACGACGCCCAGGTAGCGCGCCCACCCTGCGAGGGCCGTCGCGGCGCGCTCGATCGGCCCGTCGGCCTCGAGCTCGCTGGCGATCGTCGGGATCAGGAAGGTGGCGAACTTCGCGGTCCCGTCGACGCACAGGCGAGCGATCTGGTCGTGCATGCCGGGGTTCGCGAACCGCTCGAGCACCGAGGCGATGTACGGCTCTCGGGGGTGGCCGGGGATCTCGACGACGGTGGGCATGGCTTCGCGACGCAGGAGCTCTTCGAGGAACGTCCGGGTGGCTGGGATCGCCATCGCCTCGTGCACGAAGGTGACCTCGGCCAGAGCGCAAAGGTACGCGATGCACGAGTGCCCGGCGTTGAGGAAGCGCAACTTGTAGCGCTCCCAATCGTGGATGCGGTCGGTGAAGACCGCGCCGACGTCGTCCCACGGCGGCCGGCCCGCGGCGAAGTCGTCCTCCATCACCCACTGCCGGAACGGCTCGGCCACCACGGGCCAGCGATCGTCGACGCCGACGGTCTCGCGCAGCCACTCGCGGTCGGCGTCGGCGGTCACCGGGGTGATGCGGTCGACCATCGAGTTCGGGAACGTGCAGTTCGCCTGCACCCATGCGGGCAGCTCGGCGTCGGCCCGCGCCGCCGCCGACAGCGTGGCGCGCCGCGCCGCGTCGCCGTTGCCCGGCAGGTTGTCGCAGCTGAGGATCGTCAGCGGTCCGGCGCCGCGCTCGCGGCGGTCCGCCAGGGCGGCGGCGAGGCGATCGAAGGTCGCCGCGCCCGCAGCAACCTGCTCGGCCGGCGGCTCGGCGTAGCCGGCCTCCGTCACGGTCAGCGAGAGGATCGATGTCGCCGGCGAGGCGATCAGCTGCGCGACGGCCGCGTCGTGGCCGGGCGGCGCGTGCACGTAGCGCGTGATCGAGCCGACAACCGCCGGCGAGGGCGGACCGGCGCCCTTCTCGATCAACGTGTACAGGCAGTCCTGCGCGCGCAGGGCATCCGCCATGCGCGCGTCCTGCTCGAGGAGCCCGAGGCCGACGATGCCCCAGTCGCCGCCGGCGGCGGCGAGTTCCTGCACGTACACCGCGAGGTGCGCCCGGTGGAAGCCGCCCACCCCGACGTGGACGAGACGGGGGGCGAGCCGCCCGCGGTCGTAGGTGGGAACGGCAACGCCGCGCGACGCGACCTCGGCGAGCTGTGCCTGGCCGAGATTGACGACACCTGACCCAAGCATGAACGCATATAAACACACGCAGTCCAAGGCGACAAGTCTTGCTCCGTCTTCGAATTGATTCCCATATGGCTTGACATCCAACATAAACCAACGCTATAAGTCGAATCGGTTGCGGAGGACTCCCGCCCTCCGCGTTGAAGCAGGAGGAGAGGCCCCATGAGAGGTACCGTGCGCCTTTGGTCGCTCGCGGCCCTGTTCGCCGTCGTCGTCCTCGCTGCCGGCTGCGGCGGAGGAGGCTCGGACAGCTCGAGCTCGGGCGGAAGCTCCGGATCGAGCGGAACCCCGGCCGCCGGTGGGAAGGGCGGCTCCATCAACGTCGCCATCGTGGACAACCCGCAGATGAAGGACATCGCGGCGTTGACGCCCAAGCTGTTCACCGCCAAGAGCGGCATCAAGGTCAACTACACGGTGCTCGACGAGGGCACCCTGCGCCAGGTCACCACCCGCGACGTCGCCGCCGGCGGCCGCCAGTTCGACGTGGCGATGATCGGGCCGTTCGAGGCGCCGCAGTTCGGCAAGCAGGGCACCCTCGTGGACCTCACGCCGGAAGCCAGCTCCGACGCCGCCTACCAGTTCAAGGACATCATCCCCGCGGTCCGCAACGCGCTGTCGGCCGACGGCAAGCTCTACGCCGCGCCGTTCTACGGCGAGTCGTCGTTCCTGATGTACCGCAAGGACGTCCTCAAGAAGGCCGGCGTCACGATGCCCGACCACCCGACGTGGGCGCAGGTAGCGGATGCCGCGCGCAAGGTCAACTCGCCCAACATGGCCGGCATCTGCCTGCGCGGCAAGCCGGGCTGGGGCGATCTCGGCGCGTCGTTCACGACCGTGCTGAACACCTTCGGCGGCACGTGGTGGTCGGCGAAGCCGGACGGCTCGGTCGACAAGGCGATGGTCGACCAGCCCGCGTTCAAGCAGGCGCTCCAGTTCTACGTCAGCCTCGTCAAGGACGCCGGCGAGAAGGACGCCGCCAACTCGAGCTTCAACGAGTGCCTCTCCCAGTACAAGGACGGCAAGGTGGCCATGTGGTACGACGCGACCGTCGCAGCCGGTCTGCTCGAGGCCAGCGACAGCCCGGTGAAGGGCAAGAACGGCTACGCGGCCGCCCCGATCGACAAGACCCAGAACTCGGGCTGGCTGTGGTCCTGGGCGCTGGCGATCCCCAAGACGACGAGCAAGCAGGACCTCGCGTGGAAGTACGTCTCCTTCGCCACCGGCCCGGAGTACCTGAAGGAGGCCGGTTCCCAGATCCCCGGCGGCTGGGCGGCGCTTCCGCCCGGCACCCGCCAGTCGACCTACGAGATCCCTGAGTACAAGAAGGCCGCCAAGGCGTTCGCCAAGCCGACCCTGGACGCGATCTCGTCCGCGCCGATCACCAACCCGGGCACGACGAAGCGGCCGGGCCTCCCAGGCGTGCAGTACGTCGGGATCCCCGAGTTCCAGGACGTCGGCAACGGATGCACGCAGCAGTTCTCTGCCGTGATCGCCGGCAGGGCGTCGGTCGACGCTGCGCTGAAGAACTGCCAGGGCATCGCATCTCAGGCAGCCCAGGGCTGACGACGGGCGACAAGGCATCGCCGACGCCATGAGCACCACGATTCGGCCAGAGATCACTCCCTCGATCCAACCGAAGGTCACTCGCTTTGCGCTGAGCGAGTCATGGCGTCGGCGGCTGCCGTTGCTGCCGGCCCTGCTGATCATGATCGTGCTCACGCAGGTGCCGTTCGTGATGAGCGTCTACTACAGCCTCACGGACTGGAGGGTCGTGCCCCCCGAGCCGCGGAACTGGGTGGGGCTGGAGAACTACCGCAACCTGTTCGACAACCAGTTCTTCAAGGACGCCGCGGTCACGAGCATCCAGCTGACCGTGTTCCCCGTCCTCGGGGCGCTCGTGCTGGGGGCGGGGTTCGCGCTGCTGCTCGATCGCAAGTTCTTCGGCCAGGGGCTGGTGCGGACCCTGCTGATCACGCCGTTTCTCCTGATGCCCGTCGTCGTCGGCCTCGTCTGGAAGAACCAGATGTTCAGCGGCCTCTACGGCGTCCTGAACTGGGTCATCGAGAAGCTCGGCGGGACGCCGGTGGATTTCGTCTCCAGCCACCCGACGACGTCCATCATCATCGTCCTGATCTGGCAATGGACGCCGTTCATGATGCTGATCATGCTCGCCGGCCTGCAGAGCCAGCCGAGCGACGTCCTCGAGGCGGCGAAGGTCGACGGGGCGACGCCGTTTGCGATCTTCCGCCAGCTGACGCTCAGCCACCTGCGGCCGTATATGGAGTTGGGCATCCTGCTCGGCACCATCTACCTGATCCAGGTCTACGACCAGATCGCGGTGATGACCGGCGGCGGACCGGGCTCGACCAACCTCCCGTACTTCGTCTTCGAGCGATCGATCGGAGGCGGCTGGGAGTTCGGCCAGGCGTCGTCGTTCAGCATCGTGGTCGTCGTCGCGTCGATCGTCATCGCGACGGTTGCGTTGCGCGTCCTGTCCGGGCTCCTGAAAGGCGAGGAGATCGCATGAGCCGCGCCGAAGTTCCGATCACCGTCGGCGAGCGCCGCTGGGTCAACGCCGCGCTCGGCGTCGCGGCCTGGATCACGGCCTTGGTGTTCTTCTTCCCCGTCTTCTGGATGGTCCTCAACTCGTTCAAGAGCGAGCAGGACGCGAACACCAGTCCCAAGCTCTTCTTCCACCCGACCCTCGAGCGCTACCACGACGTCACCAAGAGCGCGGCCGGTCTGCTGTCGTTTGGGGACGCGTTCGCGAACTCTGCAGTGATCGTGATCGTGTCGACGGTCATCGTCCTGACGCTGGCGATCCCGGCCGCGTACGCCCTCGCCGTCAGGCCCGTCAAGGCGTGGCGCGACGTGCTCTTCTTCTTCATCTCGACGAAGTTCCTGCCCGTCGTGGCCTCGATCCTCCCGATCTGGATCCTGGCCAAGAACTTCAACCTGCTGAACACTCGGCAGGTCCTGATCATCCTGTACACGGGGATCAACCTGCCGCTGGCGATATGGATGCTGCGGTCGTTCTTCCGGGAGATCCCGCGCGAGCTGATCGAGGCCGCGGAGATCGACGGTGCGAGCCTGAAGGGGCAGCTGACCTCGATCATCCTCCCGTTGGCGGCGCCGGGGATCGCGGCCACGGCATTGCTCTGCGTCATCTTCGCCTGGAACGAGTTCTTCTACGCCGTGCAGCTGAATCCGGTCAAGGGGTCGACGGTGCCGATCTGGGTGACGACGAACATCAGCACCCGGGGCGACTTCCTGGCGAAGCTCTCCGCCGCCTCGGTGCTGGCGTGCATCCCCGTCGTGCTCGCCGGATGGTTCGCCCAGAAGCGCATGATCCGTGGCCTCGCCATGGGCGCGATCAAGTGAGGAATCCGCAATGACCGAAGTGAGAT
>Ga0307278_10001423_pt1 | contig 11941 bp, 12 predicted proteins | sample ER_DNA_117_FD_194482 | JGI IMG/M metagenome (GOLD analysis project Ga0307278, IMG submission 194482) | Bulk soil microbial communities from the East River watershed near Crested Butte, Colorado, United States - ER_DNA_117 | ecosystem: Environmental > Terrestrial > Soil > Floodplain | place... | reverse complement strand
CGAAGAACGCACGACCCTTCAGGATCGAGAGCGCGCGAACGCGTCGGGCCGCCGGTGGAGGCTATGCCGGCGCCGGCTCACGGCGGCTCGCCCGAGGAGCCCGATCTGAAAGTTGAGCGCGCGAAGCGCGCGACTTTCAGATTAAGAGGCGGACCTCTTCCCGTCGCTCCCGCGCGAAGAAGTGGATGCCGTCGACGAAGCGCACCCAGTTGCACGTCGTGCACATGACGATGGAGTGCGTCCTGGCGCTGTCCGTGAGGAAGCGAACGCCGCGGAGGAGGTCGCCGCTCGAGACGCCCGTCGCCGCGAAGATCACCTCGGTCGGGGCGAGGTCGTCGATGCGGAAGACGCGCGTGGCGTCGTCGATCCCTTGTTCGCGCGCGGCGTCGATCTCGCGGCGGGACACGGGCCAGAGCTGCGCCTGGAGCTCGCCGCCGAGGCAGCGGAGGGCGGCCGCCGTCAGCACGGCCTGCCGCGTGCCCCCGATCCCGATCGCGAGGTGGTCGTTGGTACCGCGAATGGCCGCCGAGATCGACGCGGTGACGTCGCCGTCCTGGATCAGCTTGATGCGGGCTCCCGAGGCGCGAATCTCGTCGATCAGGTCATGGTGCCGCGGCCGGTCGAGGACGATCGCGGTCACGTCTGCCGGCGTTCGACCGAACGCCTCGGCGATCGCGAGGACGTTCTCGCCCACGGGCCGCAGCAGGTCGATACGTCCTCGCGCGACCGGGCCGACGGCCATCTTGCGCATGTACATGTCGGGTAGGGTTGGCAGCGAGCCGGGCGGGCCCGCCGCGACGAGCGACATCGCCCCGTAGCCGCCGCGCGCGACGACGGCGCGACCCTCGAGCGGATCGATCGCGAGGTCGAAACCCTTCCCACCAGCCCCGATCTGAGCCGAGCTCGGGACCTGGTCGCCCTCGCCGCCGCCGATCACGACATGGCCGTCGATCGGCATCTGCCCGAGCGCGAAGCTCATGCCCGAGAACGCCGCCTCCTCCGCAGCCTCTTGCTCTGCGCGACCGAGCCAGCGTGCGGCCGCCAACGCTGCGCGCTCCGTCACCCGCGCGAAGCTTTCGCACAGGCATGGCTGCTGGTCCTGTCCGGGGTCGACTCCGGCCCGCGCCGGAGCAGTCTCGGTCATGTCGCCGCCACCTCGGCGCGCTCGGCGGCGGAGTGCACGAGCTCGAGGACGGCGGCCACCGACCGCTCGAGCTCGGCGTTCTCGATCACCGGCACCCCGACGTCCCTGGCCCGCTCGACCAGGAACTGCTGGATTCGCCGGATGTCGGGGAAGCGTTCCAGGTACTTCGCGAGCGGGCGCGTCCCTTCCGAGGCGGAGTCACGGATCCAGAAGTGCCGCGCGTGGGCTTCCTCGTCCTCGATCGCGAGGACGCACTGGACGAGCACGGTGCGTTCGAGCGAGGTCGGCACCATCCCCGGCACGAGATGGACGCCCTCGAGCACCATCGACAGCCCCTCGTGCAACGCGCGATCGAGGGCGGCGCGGACACCCACGAGCACGTCGCGAGTCTGCTCGAGGAAGCCGCCGATCAAGCGGTCGGCCCAGTCGCCCGGGAACGCGTCGCCCGCCTCGAAGCTCGAGAAGTGGATCGAGGGCATGAACTCCTCCGAGAAGAACGCCCGCATGGTCTGACGGATGACGTCGGTCGAGGTGACACGCGTAATACCGAGACGGTGCGCGACCTCGGTGGCGACGCGTGACTTCCCGGATCCGGTGGCGCCGCCGATCACCACGACGATCGGAAGCTCGAGCTCGCGGAGCGCGAGGTGGTTGCCGAGGCGTGCGACGGCCGCCTCGCCTTCCTCACGGCCCAGCAACGTGACGGCGATCTCGCAGACGCGCGCCAGCTCGACCGCCGTGGTCCCGGAAGCCTCGAGGTCGCGATCGATCGCCCGCGCCAGCTCGTAGGCCTGGCCGGGCGGCATTCCGGTCGCCATCAGCGTCCGCGTCATCAGCCCCTTCGAGTACGGCAGCCCGTCGCCGCCGCCGAGCGGAGAAGGGTCGACGTGCCGGCGCTCGGTCATGCCCGAATCACCCCCTCCGTCGCCACCGCGTCGGCGAGCTCGCTCACCGCCGCGTCGAGGTCGCCGTCGACCGGCACCACCTCGTTGCCGGCGAGCATGAGTGGAACCCCCCGCACCGCCGCCTCCTCGGCCACGACGTCGATCGCAGCAGCCTTGAGCTCGGTGACGAAGACGTCGGCGTCCACGCGAACAAGCTCCGCCCGGAGCCGACGGCGGTCGGCGAGGCCGCCCGAGACGTGCGCGACGTCGGCACCGTGCTTGCGCGCGAGATGCGCGGCGATTTCCTCCAGTGCGCTCTCCGGGGCCGTGCAGAAGTACGCGATCCGGCGTCCCGCAACCGGCTCCACCGGGCGCGGCCGCAGCAGGACCGTCACGACCGGGACGTCCTTTAGCGACTGAACGGCCTCCCGGATCGCGCTGCCGTCCTCACCGACCGCCACGACAAGGTCGGAGACGAGCACGCGGTACGCGTTCAGATACGCCGTCACGAGCGCGGGCTGCAGCGCCGACGCCACGAGGATTCGCCTCCCGGTCGCGATCGGAGGCAGAGCGGCACCGCTGCCCTCGAACACGACGAGCTCGGGATCGAGTCCGAGCGCCGCCTCGGCCGCGTCCGCCACGTTCGAGCGCGCCGCCGCGCCGGCCAGGCCGCCCCCGCACCGGCTCGCGCCCACCGCAGGGACGGCTGTGAGCGCCGCGTCCTCGAGGTGGTCGGAGGCCGCGTGGCGGCCGGCGCGCGACCTCTCGAGCAGCTGCTCGAGGGAAGGCGGTTCTGCCACGACCTCGGGCTCCGACGGCCCGCCGCGCCCCATCGCGACGACGACGACGCGGCGACTGGTCGAGAGCAGACGGGCGACGTGCCCCGCGATCGCGGTCTTCCCCACGCGCTTGCCCGTCCCGACGATCCCGAGCGACGGCCGCGGAAACGGCGCCAGCAGCGGCGGGTCGAGGCGGAAGTCGGGCCCGGCGTAGGGCAGGCCGGCGGCGAGCACGCGGCTGGCGACGAGAAACCGCTCTCGCGGTCCGAGCACGGGCTCGTCGGACAGGTCGACGACCACCTCGGGTCGGTACGAGGCCAGCCCATCCTCGAGGTCCCGGACGAGCGGCACTCCGTACTCCTCGCCCTCGCGCAGCTTCTCGGTTCCCCCCGCGAGCCAGGCGGCGGCGAACTCGTACGGAAGCGCGGCGAGCGCATCCCGCACCACGGCCGGATAGTGCTCGCCGTCGATGACTGCTAGAGCCCTCACGCCGCTGACCGCCTCCGCCTCCTGCCCGGCAAAGCCGGGCTCCGCCGGAGGCTGGCGCCGCTGGACGGCAGGATGCGGCACCGGCGGCGCTCGTCCGTACTGGGTGTACTGTCCTGCGCGCCGCCGGCTTGCCTCCTTTGCCAGCGACGCCTCATCGGCGTGAGGACTGTCAACGCGTCGTCACCTCGCGCTCGATCTCGTGCGTGTGCTTGCGGAAATCCAACGTCTCGGTCGAGAACTGGATGATGCGCTCGCGCCCGTGGAAGGGGTACTTCCGCCAGACCTCGACGGTGGGTCCGGAGATCTCGATCAGGTTGTAACAGGGCCGCGTGTTCCCGCGGAGGCGCATCGACGAGACGGTGCCCGCGTTGACGACGAAGAGGTTCTCCAGGCGCCATGCATAGGGCACGTGCTTGTGGCCGCTGAGCACGAGGTTGACGCCCGCCCGCTGCAGGCACTCGATCGCATCGCCGGCGTCGTAGACGATGTTGCGCTCGCGGCCGGTACCCGGCACCGGCAGCAGATGGTGGTGGAGAACGAAGATGCGGAAGGTGCCGCCGTCCGCGAACTGCTCCTCGATCCAGGGGTAGCGACCGCGACCGATCTGGCCATCGTCGAGATCCGGCTGCGTCGAGTCGACGGCGACGACGGTGACGCCGTCGAGATGCATGACCGGGTTCCGGTCGCCGAAGAGCTCCTCGAAGTGGACGTAGCCCACGTTCCGCGAGTCGTGGTTTCCGGGGATCACGACGAGGTCGTCGCAGACGATCCCGTCGAGGTACTCGCGGGCCTGCGCGTACTCCTGCTTGAAGCCGAAGGTCGTCAGGTCGCCCGAGCACACGACCAGGTCCGGCCGCAGCTCGTTGATCTCAACGATCGCCCGCTCGAGGAGGCTCGGCACGAAGTGCTGCCCCCCGCAGTGCAGGTCGGAGAGGTGGGCGATGGTGAACGCCCGGGCCGTCATGGTCGGACAAGTGTACGGGGCACGCCCACCGCTCCCATTTCGAGTTCGAGGCGCCGGTTCTACCATCGCCGCGGGCGGGCGCAATCCGGGAACGCTGTTACCCTAGAGATAGGTGGCGCTGGAAACTCCTGATTTCCAGGCATATCGTGGCTTGGAGCCCCCACGCTTCGCGAACCGGGCGGAGCTCGAGTGCGCCAAGATCCTCGATTACTACGGCGTCCCCTGGGAATACGAGCCCCGCAGCTTCGCACTCAGGTGGGACGCGGACGGCCGAGTCGTGCAGGCGTTCAAACCCGACTTCTACCTCCCCGAGCAGAAGCTGTACGTCGAGATCACCGTTATGAAGCAGTCGCTCGTCACCCGCAAGAACCGGAAGATCCGCAGGCTCCGGGAGCTGTACCCGGACGTCAAAGTCAAGCTCTTCTACCGGCGCGATATCGAGCGCCTCGCCCAGCGATACGGTCTGAAGCTCGCGTCATAGCGAACGAGCCGACCGCCGGCGAGGTCTACCTCTCGGCTGCCGAGATAGCCGCGCGCGTCGCCGAGCTCGGCAGTGAGATCACCGCAGACTACGACGGGCTGGAGCCGCTGCTCGTCGCGCCGCTCAAGGCGAGCATCGTCTTTCTGGCCGACCTGTCGCGGGCGCTGCCCATCCCGCACCACGTCGAGTTCGTCGAACTTGCGGGCTATGACGGTGCCGCCACCGGCGGCCATGCGGCCGTCCGCCTGCTCAAGGACCTCGACGTCGACGTCGGTGGACGCCACGTGCTGGTGGTGGAGGACGTCGTCGATACCGGTTTGACCCTGAACTTCCTCGTTCGCACGCTGCGCTTTCGCGGCCCCGCCTCGGTCGCCGCCGCCACGTTCCTCGACCGACCGTACCGGCGCCTCGTGGACGACCTACCCGTCCGGTATGTCGGCTTCACCGTGCCCGACGAGCTCTTCGTCGGCTACGGCTTCGACATCGGGGAGCGCTACCGTAACCTGCCGGACCTGCACTTAGCCAGCACTAGCGACAAGATTTAGCCTTAGCTAAAATAACCTCGATGGCCACAAGAAGCGCGGTCCTCGAGCATCCCCACCACGCGCTGACGCGCCGTCCGCTCCGCGTGCTGCCCTTCCTGGGGCCGGCGTTCATCGCCTGCGTCGCCTACATCGACCCGGGCAACTTCGCCACGAACATCGCGGGAGGCTCGAAGTTCGGTTTCACGCTCGTGTGGGTGATCGTCGGCGCGAACCTGATGGCCATGCTGATCCAGACCCTGTCGGCGAAGCTCGGCATCGCCACGGGGCGCAACCTGCCAGAGGTCTGCCGCGACCGGTTCTCGCGGCGCACGGCGATCGGGCTCTGGCTCCAGGCGGAGGCGATCGCGATGGCGACCGACCTCGCCGAGTTTCTCGGCGCGGCGCTCGGTTTCCACCTCCTGTTCGGAATCGGACTCTTTCCGGCCGCGGTCCTGACCGGGATCACGGCCTTCGGGATCCTCGGCCTGCAGCGGCTCGGGTTCCGCCCGCTCGAGGCGGTCATCGCCGGCTTCGTGGCCGTGATCGGAATCTGCTACATCGCCGAGCTCTGGCTCGCCGACCCGCCGCTCGGCCAGGTGGCAGTGCACGCGGTCGTGCCGCAGTTCGAGGGCAGCGAGTCGGTTCTCCTCGCGGTCGGCATCCTCGGCGCCACGGTGATGCCGCACGTGATCTACCTTCACTCGGCGCTGATGCAGAACCGGATCCCGCATCAGACCGAGGCCGAGGCGCAGCGGATCTACCGGTTTGCGCGCGTCGACGTGCTGATCGCGATGACGATCGCCGGGCTGATCAACGTCTCGATGCTCGTCGTCGCCGCGACCGTCTTCTTCAAGAGCGGAATGCTGAACGTGGATTCGCTCGAAGGGGCGCACGAGACGTTGCAACCGCTTCTCGGCTCGGCGTCGAGCACGCTGTTCGGGCTCGCCCTCGTCGCGTCGGGTCTGTCGAGCTCGGTCGTGGGGACGATGTCGGGTCAGGTCGTCATGCAGGGCTTCATCCAGCGCCGGATTCCGCTCTTCGTACGGCGCTTCGTGACGATGATCCCCGCGTTCGTCGTGATCGCGATCGGACTCAATCCTTCGCGGACGCTCGTGCTCAGCCAGGTCGTGCTGTCGTTCGGGATCCCGTTCGCCCTGATCCCGCTCGTCTACTTCACGTCGAAGCGCGACCTGATGGGCGGCCTCGTGAACCGGCGGGCGACGACCGTGGCCGCCGTGGTGATCGCCGTGGTGATCTCAGGCCTGAACGTCTTCCTGCTCGCGCAGACGTTCCTCTAACCGATCCAAGTCCGGCGCGGCTGCGCCGCGCCATGACGACTTGAATCGGAATTACGCTTGGCCAGCCTTAGTGAGCTTTGCCGGGCAAAGCCCGGCAAAGCGGCATCCTCTGCAGGCGGTTCTCACGTGTTGCAATCGCGCGGAATGGCGTTTCGGAAGCGGGAGGGAGCGCGCACCGGAGCCCAACCAGCTTGCTAACCCCCTCCCACGCTTCGAGCCGCATTTCGGAACCACTTGTGTTCTAGAACACAATCAAAGGTTACGTTCAAGGACGCACGCGAGCCGGCGGGATTAGCATCACGCGGTCGACAAGATCCACACGTGCGTTCCCGCACCACCACCGATGCGCGCATGCCCGACCTACGCTCCTCGCAAGGGGAGAGGTCCGTGCCGCTGAGGCCGGAAGCGAGCAGAGAGTGCTAATGCAAGTCCGGCCTCGGCGTAGCCGGGGGGCCGGACTTGCATCAGAGATAGCCGAGCGGATCGACCGCGGATCCGTTGACGCGCACCTCGAAGTGGAGGTGCGGGCCGTAGCAGTGGCCCGTGCAACCTACGTACCCGATCACCTGTCCCTGAGACACGTGGCCGCTGGTCACCGCGAATCCGGACTGGTGTGCATAGGCGGTCGAGAGGCCGCCGCCGTGGTCGACGACGATCAGGTTCCCGTAGCCGTCCATCCAGCCGGCGTAGATGATCGCGCCCGACGCGGCCGCGTGGATCGGCGTGCCCGAGCCGGCGGCGATGTCGATGCCCTCGTGGGGACGGCAGATGCCCCCGAGGCAGCGGTAGCCGAAGCCGCTGACGACCGGCCCCGAGACCGGCCAGATCAGGCCGCTCGAGGAAGCCTGTCCGGGCGAATAGGACGAACCCGACGAGCTCGAGCTCGAGCTCGGGCTCGACGACGAGGACGCCTGGGCCGAACGAATCTGGTCGGCCAGCGCCGCGCTGGACTGCTCGAGCGACGCGGCCTCGTCCAGCATCTCCTTCGTGCTCGCCCGCGTGTTGGAGAGCGCGCTCTGCTTGCCGCTCCGCGCTGCCGCGAGCGCGTTCTGGCGCGCCACCAGCTCATCGCGAACGGCGCGCACCTGGGCCATCCGCGCGGCGATGACGCGCGTCGCGGCCGCAACCACGCGCTTCGTCTTGCGCGTCTTCAGACGGGCGATCCGCATCGCGATCCTCGCGTCCTTGACGGTGGCCGCGATCTCCGTGTCCTGCTTGCCCACTTCCTTGATGTAGTCCAGCCGGTCGAGCATCTCCGAGAGACTCGAGGCCGAGAGCACGACCTCGAGCGTCCCGACGTCCTCGGACTGGTACATGGCCACCAGCCGCTGGTCGAGGCGGCGCACGGCGGTCACGTACTGGGCTCTAAGGAAGATCAGCCGCTGCGTCTGGAGGCGGAACAGCTCGGTGAGGCGCTCGAGCTTCTCGCGGTGGAGCTCGAGGTCGCGCTCGAGGACCGCCAGCTGCGCCGACACGTCCTGAACCTGTGTGCTCAGGCCCCGGATCTCGCTCTCGACACCCGCGATCTCGCTCTCGAGCGAGTCTTCCTTCGCCTTGGCGGCCGCGATCTTGTCCCGCAGCTGCGAGAGCCTCGAGTCAACCGACTGCTTCTGGGAGTACGGCTCGGCCGCGGCCGAGCCGACTACTGCGGCGACGACCGTGAGAACGATCAGACCGATGAGGAGACGCCGAGCCACTTCGAGAGCGTTCGGCAGCGACCACAGCGCCCCTGCCGGAATCTATCCGTAGCTAACGAGCGCGGCAGTCTAGCGGCTCGATCGGCCGGCGTCGAGCGCGCGGCCCCCGTCCCTCCCGAACGACTGTTCTGGATACGGCTCAGGAATTCTCGGCTGGGTTGGCGGGTCCGCCTCGTCGGGGGGCGGGTACGGCTCGGGGATCTCCGGCGGCTGCGGTGGGTCGAGCTCGCCCGGCGGCGGGTACGGCTCCCGGGGTAGCTCAGGCGGTTCGAGCGCACGAAGCGCCCTGGCAGCGCTGCGCCGGAGCGAGCCGACGAGCGCCCGGTAGTCCTCGTCGGAGACCTTGCCGGTCCGATGGTCGAACTCGAGCTCCTTCAGCGCCGCGAGGGCCCGATCACGCTGCTCGGCGAGCTCCAGCCGGCGCTGCGCGGCCGGGTCCAATCCGTCGATCCGGTCCTCCGCCGGCGACGGCTCGCGCAGGAAAGGCCGTGCGAGGAAGACGACCGCGAGCATGGCCAGGGCGGCGCCTGCCGCCAGTGTGAGCCACGTCATACCGCCGGGCTCCTACCGTGAGCCGAACGACCGTGTCGCTCGCGGCGCACGACCGTGGATGAAGCTGGACGCGGAGCCTTCACGCGCGCAGCACCGCTCCCGCCTCGCGGTAGCGCAGCGCGAGTCGCCGCTGCTCCCTGGCGTCGGGCCAGAGGGCGATCAGCGATCCGGCCAGGAAGACGACACCCGCGATCCAGATCAGGTTCACCAGCGGCTTGACCAGCGCCTTCAGCTGGACGCTGCGGTCGCCCGGGTTGAAGCGCTGAACGATGAGGTCGAGGTCCTCGGCGCGCCGCCAGTCGCTGCGAATCGCCATCTCGCTCGACGTCTGCTGCTCGGCCGGGTAGAAGTTCTTTCCCGGCGCGAGCGTGCCGACCCGCCGGCCGCCGCGGCGGACCTCGAAGAGCGCACGGTCCTCGATTGCGTTCTGTGCGCGGTGCTCCGTCCAGCCCTTGTAACGGAGCATGTAAGCGCCCACCGCGAGCGACTGTCCCGGGCGCAGCCGCGCCTGACGGACGGTGTCGTACGCGCTCGACCCGGCGATGCCGACGGCGACCAGGACGATCGCCCCGTGGACGACGTAGCCGCCGTAGCGGCGGCGGTTGCGCGCCACGAGCGACGCGAACGCGGCGGCCCACGGCTCGCCCGCCGTCGCGCGTCGCGCCGAGGTGCCGCGGACGAACTCTTCGACGATCGTCGCGACCACGAACGCCGAGAAGCTGTACGCGACCAGCCCTGGGATCGAGGAGCCCGCGCCGGCCGCGAGCAGCGCGACGCCGGTCACGACGGCCACGACCGCCGGCCAGACGAAGCTCCGGCGCAGTCCCTTCGCCGACGATCGCCGCCAGGCGAGCAGCGGCCCGAGCCCCATCAGCAGCAGCAGCGGGAGCCCGAACGCGCGCAGGAAGAAGTTGTAGTACGGCGGCCCCACGACGCGCGCCTCGCCGGTCAGGGCCTCGGACAGGATCGGGTAGACGACGCCCCAGAGCACCGTCAGGCTGAGCGCCACGAGCAGCAGGTTGTTGTAGAGGAAGCTCGCCTCCCGCGACACGGGCGACTCGAGCCTCGTCTCGGAGCGGAGCAGCGTCAGCCGGGAGAGGACGAGCGCGATCGAGGCGGCGGCCACTGCGGCGATGAAGCCGAGGAACCACGGCCCGATCGAGCTCTCCGTGAAGGAGTGGATCGAGTTCAGGATCCCGGAACGCGTGAGGAAGGTGCCGAAGAGCGCAAGGCAGAAGGCGAGGGTGACAAGCAGCATGTTCCAGACCTTCAGCATTCCTTTCTTCTCCTGCACCATCACGGAGTGGAGGAACGCGGTGGCCGCCAGCCACGGCATCAGGGCCGCGTTCTCGACCGGGTCCCACGCGAAGTAGCCGCCCCAGCCGACCTCGACGTACGCCCAGTGCGCGCCGAGGAGCTGGCCGATCCCGAGGAAGGTCCACGCGGCCAGCGTCCACCGGCGCGTCGCGACGATCCAGCGCTCGTCGCTGCGCCGCGCGAGCAGCGAGCCCATCGCGAATGCGAACGGCACGGTGAGACCGACGTAGCCGAGATAGAGGAACGGCGGGTGGGCGAGCATGTACGGGTTCTGCAGGCTCGGGTTGAGCCCCAGCCCGTCCGCCGGAGGGGTTTGCGTCGCGAACGGCGAGGCGACCGCGACGAGCAGGAAGGAGAAGAACGCGCCGACGCCGCCCAGGATCGGGACCACCCACGAGACGACGTCTGGCGCGGCGCGCCGGTTGAGGTAGACGGCTCCGGCGGCGTAGCCTGTGAGGATCAGCAGCCAGAGAAGGAGCGATCCCTCCTGGCCGCCCCAGAACGCGGACAGGGTGTAGATCGTCGGCAGCTTCCGGCTCGTGTGGTCGGCGACGTACGTGAAGCCGAAGTCGTGCCGCAGGAGCGCGGCGGCGAGCACGGTCGAGGCGACCGCGGCAGCGGCGAACGACGCGAGGAGCGCGTTCCCCGCCGAGACCGCAAGCCGGCGCTCCCGTCTGCGCGCGGCCAGCGCACCGGCGCCGGCGGCGTAGAGCGAGAGTCCGAGGCAGAGCACGAGGGCCGCCTGTCCAAGCTCCGGCACGCGCTACGAACCTCCCTACGTCGTCTTCTTGTCGGTGTACTTGGACGGGCACTTGGTCACCATCGTGCCCGGCTTGCCGACGAAGACGCCGCTCTTGAGTCGGCCGTCGACCGAGATGTCGCGACCGACCTTGAACTGGTCTGACAGCGCGTCGCGATAGACGACGACGACGGCCCCTTCACCTTTGATGTCGTGGAGCCGGAAGCGGGCGGCGCCGGGGGTACCCCGGAGTTGCTTCGCGACCCGGCCGGTCAGCGTGACCTCCTCGCCAGTGTGTCCCGCCAGCTCGCTGGGCTTCAGCGCCGGCCTGCCTCCGCCGGCGATCGACGTGTAGAGCAGGAAGACCGCGAGGCAGGCGGCAATCGCCATCGCGATGACGAGCCGTGCCGGGTTACGCCGCGCCACGCCGGGAGTCTAGCCGGACGTGGGGGAAGCCATTTCCCCCACGAGCCCCTTCTTCGAGAGCTAGGTCGCGCCGGTGCGCTCGGCCTCGACCGGTCGCCGCGCGGGCACGCGGTAGCCGTGCTCCTGGCAGAGGAGGCCGGGGGACTCCTCAGTGAGGGCGTCGCAGTAGCCCTTGCCGTAGGCCGCGCGAATGAACGCCGCGACCACGTCGAGCTTCCACTCACCCACCTCGCATGCCTCCCGCCACAGGTCGGCGAGCCGCAGGTCGATATCGAGCTCGAGGAGATCGATTCTGGATGGACGCTTCGCCATGGAGCCAGCGTAGAGCCGGTGCCGGACGGACCCGCAGCGCTGTGCCGACGGTGGTGGCAACGTGCGAATCCCGTACTGGCAGCCTCCTTCCTCACCTCCGCAGCCGTGGGCGCCGCGTTCCGTCAGCGAATCGTCTTCGTCGCACGGACGTCGCTCTCAGCTAGCGTGGACCGGTGAGCCTGATCCGCTACGGTCCGTCCAGCGTTCCCTCGCAGGACGATCCCGAGGTCGCGGTCGAGCTGCTCGTCGCCGCCGGCTACAGCGCCTGCGAGATCGACTTCGAGAGCGGATTCTGGATGGATTGGGATTGGGCGCGGGCGTTCGGGCATGCCGCC
>Ga0307278_10001422_pt1 | contig 11941 bp, 14 predicted proteins | sample ER_DNA_117_FD_194482 | JGI IMG/M metagenome (GOLD analysis project Ga0307278, IMG submission 194482) | Bulk soil microbial communities from the East River watershed near Crested Butte, Colorado, United States - ER_DNA_117 | ecosystem: Environmental > Terrestrial > Soil > Floodplain | place... | reverse complement strand
GACGCGGGCCCCTGACACCGGGAGTGCTCGGATGAAATATCGCCTGTACAACCTCGCAGTGACCTTCGCCGCCGTCCTCACCGCCATCGGCGTGGTTGGCACCAACGGCGCCAAGTGGAGCTAGGCCCGATGCGGTCCGGCATCGGCCGACACGCAGCGGGGAGCGCCCGCAGCGGGCGCAAGTGGGGCTAGACACGATCGCCGGCGCCCCGCCGCGTGCGGGGCGCTCGCGCGATCGGCCTGCGCTCTAGCGGGCGAGCGGAGCGGCGAAGCGCACCAGCGCCAGCCGCGACGCGCACAGGCAGTGCAGCGCCAGCAGGGCGGCCACGACGAGCACGACGTCGCCCACGCTGAAGACGTTGCTCACCGGCCACGAGGCCGGCACGGCGAAGACGTCGCCGAGGAAGGCCACGTGCGGGTGCGCAACCACCGTCGAGTTGGCGAAGTCGCCGGCCTGCTGGTGAACGCCCGCGGCGGCGAGCGCCTCGGGATCGGCGGGCATGACGCCGCCGTTGGCGGTGATGGCGACGAGGTTCAGCGCACCGCCGAGCGCGGCCAGCCACAGGTAGGCGATGTGGCGGTTGGCCCAGAGGAACGCGGCGATCAGGCCGTAGGTGCCCAGATGGACGGCGTGATGCAGCCAGCCGTTGCCCTGCGGAAGCAGCGAGACGATCACGATCTGCCCGGCGATGGCGACGAGCGCCAGCCAGGAGGCGCGAAAGCGCACGTCGGCGAGCGCGCCGAGGCGGCCGCGCGCGAGGGGCACCGTGGCCAGGCAGAGCAGGAGGACGAGGCCGATGAGCATTCACCGGTCGAATCGACGTGTCCGGCATGCGCTTGAGCGGCGGGGCGAACGGTCGTCGGATGTCCGTGGATGGTTGATAACCAACGGTTAAAGGTTCGGGCTGGGCTGCCGATCTAGCGCAGGCAGGGGCACGCACGGACGCGAGGCCCCCTGAGCGAGGGGATGATGACCATGAAGCTCCGTATGTTCCGCCTCCTGACGACCGTCGCCATGCTGGCGGTCCTCATCGAGGCCCTCGGCGCCGGCGCGAAGTGGGGCTAGGCCCGATGGTGTTCCGTACCGGTCAGCGCGCGGCGGGAACCTCCCGCAACGGGCGCAAGTGGAGCTAGCTCGATCGCATCAAGGCGCCCCGCATGCGGGGCGCCTGCGCGATCGCCCGTCCGTCCCTCCCCCACCCTGCTGCTGAGCGTGCGCGCCCGCCTCTACGTCGCTGCTGTCATCACGTCGGGGCTCGGGCTCCTCGTCTTCTTCGCCACCCTCCACGGCTCGGCCCTCGTCCAGCACGGCTCGATCGGGATGTGGGTCCTGGTCGGCGCGGTCGTCGTGGGCGAGCTGGTTCCGATCAAGCTCGGCACCGGCGAGGGCGAGGTCGCTCCGTCGACCACCTTCACCTTCGCGCTGCTGCTGTCCTCGGGCATGGCCGCAGCCGCCATCGCGGTCGCCGTGGCCTCGGGGCTCAGCGACCTGATCGATCGAAAGCGCCCGTCGCGCAGCGCGTTCAACGTGGCGCAGTACGTGCTGGCCATCGCGGCGGCAGGCGGCGTGCTCGTGGCCGCGGGCGTGCTGCCCCACCACGAGGAGTTCGCGGCCGGCGACGTGCCGGCCATCCTCGCCGCCGCCGCCGTCTTCTTCCTGGTCAACACCGGCCTCGTCGCGGGGGCCATCGCACTGACCTCGGGCACCCGTCTGCGCGACCAGATCTCCTCGGAGCTCATCCGCCAGTCGGCCACGGAGGGCATCCTCCTGGGCCTGGCCCCGCTGGCCGTCCTCGCCCTCGACTCCGCGCCGATGCTCCTGCCCCTGCTGGCGCTGCCGATGATCGCCGTCCAACGCGCCGGGCGCCAGGCGCTCATCGCCGAGCGCCTGGCCCTGCACGACGCGCTGACGGGGCTGCCCAACCGCGTCCTGCTGCGCACGCGCACCCAGCACGCCATCCACGTCGCCGGGCGCGCCGGGACCAGCGTGGCCGTGATGCTGCTCGACCTCGATCGCTTCAAGGAGATCAACGACACGCTCGGCCACCACTACGGCGACGAGGTTCTGCGCCAGGTCGGCGAGCGCCTATCGGGCCTGCTCGGCGAGGAGGACACGGTTGCGCGCCTGGGGGGCGACGAGTTCGCGATCCTCCTGCGCTCGATCGAGACGCCCGCCGCCGGCGTCGCGGTCGCCGCCACGGTGCGGCGCGCCATCGCCGCGCACTTCGACGTGGCCGGCGTGCGCCTGGAGCTGGGCGCCAGCGTCGGCATCGCCTCCTACCCCGAGCACGGCCAGGACGTCGACGTGCTCATGCAGCGCGCCGACGTCGCCATGTACCAGGCCAAGGAGGGGCGGACCGGCGTCGAGCGCTACGTCCCCGAGCTCGACGGCAACAGCGTCCAGCGCCTGGCCCTGGCCGGCGACCTGCGCACGGCGCTCGAGCGCGAGGAGTTCGTCCTGCACTACCAGCCCAAGGTCGACCTGCGCACCAACGCGGTGGCGGGCGCCGAGGTGCTCCTGCGCTGGGCGCATCCGGTGCACGGCTGGCTCCCGCCCGACGAGTTCATCCCGCTGGCCGAGCACACGGGCCTGATCGTGCCGCTCACCAACTACGTGTTCGACCACGCGCTGCGCCAGATGGGCGCGTGGCGCGCCCAGGGCCTCGACATCGGGGTCGCCGTGAACCTCTCCGCGCGCACGCTGATCGAGCGCGACCTGCCCGACCGCATCGAGGCGATGTGCCAGCGCTGGGCCGTGCCCACGAGCCGCCTCGTGCTGGAGATCACCGAGAGCATGGTCGTCGCCGACCCGGCGCGCGCGCTGCCGATCCTCGCGCGGCTGCACGAACTGGGCGTCGAGATCGCGGTCGACGACTTCGGGACCGGCTTCTCCTCGATGGACTACCTCAAGCGCCTGCCGGTCAAGGAGGTCAAGATCGACCGCTCGTTCGTCACGACGATGGCGACCGACGCGCGCGACGCGGCGATCGTGCGCTGCACGATCGACCTCGCCCGCAGCCTGGGGCTGCGCGTCGTGGCCGAGGGCGTCGAGACATCCGATGTCCGTGCGCGGCTGACCGCGCTGGGCTGCGACCAGGCACAGGGCTTCTCGTTCTCGCGCGCGCTGCCGGCGGCCGAGTTCACGGCCTGGCTCGCCGCACGCGAGCGCAACGCCCTGGCGCTCAGCGCCTGACGGCCGCCAGCGCGCCCGACAGATCGGCGGCCCGCACCGTCGCGAGGTGTGCGTCGGCGGCCGCGGCGGTCGACCGCGGCCCGGCGACGATCACGCGGTCGTAGCCCTGGGCGGCGAAGTAGCGCACGTCGGTGCGCGCCTCGGCGGCGCTGCGCGGCAGGCGAACGTCGGCCTCGGTCGCGCGCAGGCGCGGATCGACGAGCGCGCGGCCGTCGCGCGCGGCGGGGGCGTCGATCACGAGCGCGGTGCGCGGCGCGGGCTGGCCGGCGCCGGGGGCGAGCACGCCACCGGCGGCCAGTGCACCGGCGGCGGCGAGGGAGGCGAGAGCTGAGGCAAGACCAGTCATACGTATGAGCATACTACGTATGACGGATGCGCTCGTCAACCCTTCCAGGACGCATGATGCGGCGCCCCGGCGCTCGTTCCCACGCCGCGATGCCCGTCGGCGTGGTTGCATGTCGCCCATCGCCTCCACCGCCAACCCACGTGTGACGAGCGTCGACGTTGCGCGCCGCGCCGGCGTCTCGCAGTCGACGGTCTCGCTCGTGTTCTCGGGCAAGGGCCGCGGCCGCGTCTCGGCAGCTACGGCGGAGACCGTGCGCCGCTGCGCCCGCGAGCTCGGCTACCGGCCCAACGTGGCGGCCCAGGCGCTGCGCCTGGGGACCTCGCGCGCGGTCGCGCTGCTGGTGCCCGACGTGACCAACCCGTTCTTCGCGCGGGTTCTGCGCGGCGCCCAGCGCGCGGCGCAGGAGGCCGGCTACACCGTGGCCCTGGTCGACACCGGCAACGACCGGCGCTGGGAGGAGCAGTCCTTCGAAGCGCTGCGCGCCGGCCCGGTCGACGGCTACCTGCTGTTCGAGGTCATGCCCCCCGAGGGCATGGGGCCCGACGAGCACGTCGTTCTCATCGAGAGCAGGGCGCCGCGGCGCTCCTCGGTGCGCTTCGACTCGGGGGCCGGCGCCGAGGCGGCCTTCCGGCACCTGCTCGAGCTCGGCCATCGCCGCGTCGGCCATCTGGCGTCGGCCTTCGAGGCGCCCACCTTCGACCTGCGCGAGGCGGCGCGCCGACGCGTGCTCGGCGAGGCCGGCCTCGACCCCGACGCGTCGCCGCGCGCCACGACCGAGATCACGATCGACGACGCGCGCGACGCGGCCGGCCCGCTGCTCGACGAGCAGCCGACGGCGGTGTTCTGCGACGACGACATCATCGCCGGCGGGCTCTACCTGGCCGCGCGCGAGCGGGGACTGCGCATCCCCCGCGACCTCTCGGTCATCGGCTTCGACGACATGGACTTCGCGCGCGTGCTCGATCCGGCGCTGACCACGGTGGCGCTCGATGCCGAGCTGCTGGGCGCCACCGCCTTCGAGCTGCTCGAGGAGCGCATGGCCGGCGGCCGCCCGCGGCGGCCGATCGTGCTTCCCGCCGAGCTCGTGGTCCGCGGGTCGACCGCGCCGCCGCGGGAGCTCGCGGCGGGCTGAACAGCATCACCGAGGGAAGGGAGTCAGCGGTGGCCGGGGCGCGGGCGGCACCCCTGGCGCGTTGGCGCTCGTCGGGCGGACGCTTGTCGGGTTTGAGGTCCATACGACCCCAAACCCGACAAGCGTCGCGCGAGTGAGCGGCAACGCGCCAGGGAACACGACGGGCGCCCCGACCGCCGCTTGCTCTCTCTCCCTCGATGATGCTGTTCACGCCGCGCGGCGCCGCCAACGTCGCGGAGCGACCGACGAGACCGGAGACCTCAGTCCCGCGAGCCCAGCAGGTGCACGTCGATGAGGAACGACCGCGTGGCGAGCACCGGCGCGAGCTGGCCGCCCTTGCGGCGCGAGCGGCGCCGCGCACGCACGGCGCGCGCGCCGCGCACGGCGGCGACGGTGACCACGCCCGCGGCGAATGACGTCGCGGCGACGGCCGCGGCCTGCTTGACGACGACGATGCCCGCCGCGGCGTCGGTGCGCTGCAGCGCCCGCGCCTCGTCGGCCAGGACCGGGACGGCGTCGACCTCCTCGATGCCGTCGAGCTCGTTCTCTGCCTCCATTCGGCGCGATCATAGCCGCGGCGCCCGACGCCGCCCGGCGGTTGGCTAGTCCAGCGTGCGCTGGAACACGCGGTAGGTCTTGATCTTGCGGCCGTTCATGGCCTCCATCCCGCGGTTCATGGAGCGGTTGGTCTCGAGGATCCAGCCCATCTCGCCCCACTTGATCGGGGTCCGCGCCGCCAGGTCGAAGTGCTCGACGTACAGCGCGGCCGCGACGCCGGTGTGCTGGTACTCGGGCTTGACGCCCAGGAAGCCGACGCGGCAGCGGTCGATGATCTTGCGCCGGCGCAGGAAGTGCCACCAGCCGAAAGGCAGGATGCGCCCGTTCATCTTGCGCAGCACCTGGTTGATGTCGGGCACCGTGATGGCCACGGCGACGGTCTCGCCCTCCTTCTCGGCCACCATGAACCAGGGGGCGTCGAAGACGAGCTGCATCTCCTGCGCGTAGTAGTCGAGGTCCTCCTTGGAGTACGGCGAGAACGCCCAGTTCTCAGACCAGGCCGAGTTGTAGACGTCGGCGAAGCGGTCCAGGTCGCGCCGCAGCGAGCGCCGGCTCATCTTGCGGATGTGCACGCCGTGCTTGGGCTCGACCTGCTCGGCGAGCTCGAAGACGACGGGGATGATCTTCTCGCGGTCGGAGATGTCGAGCTCCCACATCCACAGGTCCATCGCCTTCTCGAGGCCGGCCTCCTCGCAGCGCGCCGCGTAATACGGCGGGTGCCACGGCTGCTTGACCATCGGCTCGCGGTCGTAGCCCTCGACGAGCACTCCGTTCTCGTCGTTGATGCCGAAGTCCATCGGCCCGATCATCAGGTCGCGGCCGCGCTCGCGCAGCCAGCCCTCGGCCGCCGCGAGCAGCGCCGGGAGGACCTCAGGGTCGTCCTCGAGCTCGAGGAACCCGAACATCCCCCAGCGGTTGTCCTGGTAGGCGTTGAAGGCGTGGTCGACCTGCGCGCTGATGCGCCCGACCACGCGCCCGCCGCGCCAGGCGCAGAAGAGCTGCGCGTCGCCGTGCTTGAAGAACGCGTTCTGCCTGCGACTAAGGAACAATCGCCGCTCCAACCGCAGCGGGGGGATCCAGTACGGCGAGGTAGAGTGGAGCCGGAACGGGAGCTCGATGAACTCGCGCAGCTCCTTGCGGCCCTTCACGGGCCTCACGTCCACGGACACGGCGGCGCACCCTACATGCCCGAGACCTCGATCGACGTCTTCGCCAAGGCCCGCGACAACGAGCGCGTGGCGCTGTTGCACGCGGCCCGCGAGGCCGACATCGTCCCCTACTTCCGCACGGTCGAGGGCCCGGCACGCCCGGTCGTGGAGATGGAGGGCGCCCCGCGGATCATGCTGGGCTCCAACAACTACCTCGGGCTCACGGGCGACGAGCGCGTCATCCAGGGCGCCCGCGACGCCCTGGAGCGCTACGGCACCGGGCTCACCGGTTCGCGCCTGCTCAACGGCACGACGGCGCTGCACCTGCAGCTCGAGGAGGAGATCGCCGACTGGATGGGGACCGAGAGCGCGATCGTCTTCACCACCGGCCACCAGGCGAACGTCGGCACGCTGGGGACGATCCTCGGCCCCGGCGACACCGTCGTCGCCGACTCGGGCGACCACGCCTCGATCCTCGACGGCTGCCTGCTCAGCCGCGCCAAGCTGCGCGCGTTCCGCCACAACCGCATGGACAAGCTCGAGCGCATGCTCGAGCGCGCGTCGACCGACGGCGGCGGCGTGCTGGTCGTGGTCGACGGCGTCTTCTCGATGGAGGGCGACGTCCCGCCGCTGCGCGAGGTCTGCGACCTGTGCGAGCGCTTCGGCGCGCGGCTGATGGTCGACGAGGCGCACGGGGCCGGCGTTCTCGGCGCGCGTGGCGCCGGCGCGACCGAGCACTTCGGCGTCGAGGACCGCGTCGACCTGCGCATGGGGACGTTCTCCAAGTCGCTGGCCAGCTGCGGCGGCTTCCTCGCCGGGCCCGCCGACGTCATCGAGTTCCTGCGCGTGCAGAGCCGCGCGTTCCTCTTCACGGCCTCCGCGGTGCCCGCAGCGGTCGGCGCCGCCCGGGCTGCCCTGGAGATCGTGCGCAGCGACGAGGGCCGCGCGCTGATGGCGAAGGTCCTGCACAACGCGCGCTACTGGAGCGACGGCCTCGTGGAGCGTGGCTTCAAGGTCGTGCGTCACGGCGATCTCGTGACCCCGATCGTCCCCGTCCTGGTCGAGGACGACTGGAAGGCGGGGCTGCTGTGGAAGGCGCTCTACGACGCCGGCGTGTTCGTCAACACCGCCCTGCATCCGGCCGTCCCGCCCGGTGGCGCGCTCCTGCGCACGAGCGTGATGGCCACCCACGACACGCCGACGCTGGATCGCGCGCTCGACGCCTTCGCCTCCGTGAAGGCCTCCTTCGAGCGCGAGCACGGTCCGTTGCCGAACCCGGCCGCGGGCTGAACGGCGCCCTCCGACGGGCCGCCGGCTTGTCCAATTCTTCACAAGTCAGAGCGACCAATAAAAAGGATGCTCTTTGCGAGTCTTGGGCGGACACGCGCGTTGACCGATCCGCGCATCGTGACGTAGCTTCAACCGCTGTCGGCGAGACGCTGCGGGGAGAGAGCTTCAGACCGGGTCCGAGACGTCATCGGGTGGTCGGACCCAGCCGGTCGTGAACCTCACGCGAGGGCCCCGCTGCCGTCGCGCTGCACGCGCACGTTCAAACCAAGGAGAGGTTCCCCTTGAGGGAGGGGAGCAGGGAGGATCTATGAACGCAGAAGCGAGGATGTCCGCTGGGCCGGGGCCGCAGCACATGCAGGCACTCGAGCGGGCCAACGCGGTCCGGCTCGCGCGCGCGGAGCTCAAGCGCCGTGTCGCGATCGGGGAGATCAACGCGGCTGATGTGATCCTCGGCGCGCCCTGGGAGGCGGAGAGCATGACGGTCTCCGACCTGCTCACGAGTCAGCGCCGGTGGGGCCACACACGCAGCCGCAAGTTCCTCCAGTGCATCCCGATGTCGGAGAACAAGACCGTCGGCTCGATGACCGATCGTCAGCGTCGTGCGCTCGCGCAGATGCTGGGGACGGGTGCATCGCAACCCGCGCTCGAGCGCGTGGAAGGGCTGACGCCGGTCCTCGCTGGGATCGCCTGACGGGATACCACGGCGGCGGGCTGGCCGGGCGCCCTCAGCGGCGGATCGGTCAGCCCGAAGCCGTGGCGATCTCGACGATGTTGCCGTCGGGGTCGCGCAGGTAGATCGAGCACAGGCCGCCTCGGTCGAACACGTCGGTGCAGTCCACGCTGCGCGCGCGCAGGTAGTCGCGCCAGGCGGCGAGCTCGTCGGCGCTGGCCACGGCCAGGGCGACGTGGTGCACCGAGCCCACCCCGACCTTCCCGGGCTCCATCTGCGGGTACTCCATGAAGGACAGCAGCGTGCCCGCGGTCCCGTGCCCGTCGCCGAACCAGAAGTGGCGCGCGTCGGGGTCGTCGTCGTTGACGGTCTCGCGCACGAGGGCGAGGCCCAGCAGGTCGCGGTAGAAGGCCGTGGTGCGCTGCAGGTCGGCGCAGATCACGGTGACGTGGTGCAGGCCCAGCAGGCGCATGCGCCGGGGCTCGGGCGCGGGCAGCTCGGTCATGCGCGGAACCCCAGCCCGCCCGACCGGGTGCGGAAGGCGCGGCGCATGCGCATCAGCACGAAGGCGAAGACTCCCGCGCCGATCACGAGCAGCACGACCTGCGGCAGGTCGGTCCACACGAACAGCGGCGCATCGACGGCGATCGCGCACGCCGCGCCGAGCAGCGTCGAGTGCGAGCGATAGCCGGCGAAGTGCTCGCGGATGGCGAGCTCCAGGCCGGCGAGGCTGACAAGCGCGAAGCCGCACCCCAGCAGCACGCCGCGGCGCCCGCCGTCGGTGAGCACGCCGGCGACGATCAGCGCCATCGCGAACAGGACGACCAGCTCGGTGAGCGGGAAGGGCGACCAGGGAGCCGCGGGCGCATGCGCCATCCGGGCTCGCGGACTGGGCGACGCGGGCCGCGGCCGGGGGCGCTCGACCACGGGCGGCGGCGCCGGCGCGGTCAATCCGCGCTTGCGTGAGCGACGGCCCATGTCAGGAGGCTAAGGGACAGCCGGACGACAGCTTGACCTGCCACCAGCCCATGAGCATGCCGATGAGCCCCAGGCGCGGGCGCACCTGCCACACGCCACAGCCGCTCTCGCCGAGATCGCGGTTGGCGACGCGCACGAACTTGTAGCGGCCGGGCTCGAGCAGCATCCGCTCGAGCAGCACGCGGCTGGCCTCCTGGCGCTCGCCGCGCTCCTCGAGCACGCTGCGCGCCTGTGCCAGCCGGTCGGCCAGGGCGTCGCGGATGCGCTCCAGCTCGCCCAGCGTCAGCAGGCGCGGGCCGCCGGGTGCTGGGACAGCGCTGTGCACCCCACCGTCCGGGAAGGCGCTGACGACCGCGTCTGAAAGCTGGGCCTCGAGCGCCGCGATCTGCCCGCGCAGCTGGGTGCGGGCCGCGCGCTCGTCGGTGATGACGCGGACGTCGCGGACGTCGAGCATGGACGCGAGTCTACTGCGCACCACGAGCGTCCGAAAGCGCCTCGGCGCACCCGAACAGCGCCTCCTCGACGTGCAGCGCCGGCACCCCCGGCGCCGCGACGGCGAACAGCCGCAGCCGCGCGCTGTCGCGGTGCGGGCGGCGGCCGGGCGCGACGTCGCCGAAGAGCACCGCCACCGGGCCGGTGGCGTCGGCCACCACCACGCGCCCCGGCGCCAGGTCGGCGGCGTACTCGCCCTCCCCCAGGCGCTCGCCCGCGTGTGCGCCGCGCAGCCCCAAGGGCCCGTCCAGGCGCGCGTCGTCCACCGCCCACACCGGGACGCCGGTCTCGATGACGGCCACGAGCAGGGCGTCCTCCAACGGCCCGCGCGACACGAAGCCACCCTGGACCAGGCGATCGAGCGCCGCGGCCTCCACGGGCGTGCGCTGCGCATCGGGATCGAGGCCGACGTGGCGGAAGAAGGCGCGGTAGGCCGCCGGGACGGGTTCGCGGCGGAGGGTCAGCGCACGGGCGCCGTGGAAGCGATCGGCCAGCAGCGCCAGGCGCTCGCGCTGCGCGCTCGGGGTCCGGCGCCCGGGCGCCGGCGCGGTCGCCGAGACGATTCGCAGCTCGGGGAACTCGAGCGCCAGCTCGCGGTCGACCCAGCCCTCCTCGAGCGCAGGATCGGCGTCCGTCACGGCCGCCAGCCCTTGGCCCGCGCCGTCCGCTCGAGCGTGGCGAAGCGCCGGTCGAGCTCGCGATCGCCGAGCTCGCCGACGCTCGTGGCCTGCACGACGCCGCCGGGCAGCGCGTAGGTGAGCTGGGGGCAGACCGCGACGCCGTAGAGGTTGGCCAGGATGCCGTCGCGGTCCCACGCCACCGGGAAGGGCCAGTGCCGGCGGCGCACGAGCGTGCGCAGGTCGCCGCGGTCGCCGCGGATCGACACGGCGGCGACCTGCACGCGCGGATGGAGCGCCTGCACGCGCCCCAGCCGGTCGAGCTCGCGCGTGCATTGCGTGCCGCGCGTGGCCAAGAAGGCGAGCACGAACGGCCCGCGCTCAGCGAGCTGGCACGAGTTGAGGATCTGCGGGCCGCGCACCGAGCACGCCGGTCTGGCGCCCGCCGAGCCCTGGTTGGGCTTGCGCGCGACGTTGACGTCGCCGTCGATCGTGCCCAGCGCCAGGGGCGCGGCGAAGGGCGGGACCTTCGCGCCGATCTTCAAGCCCTGCGATCCCACGCTCTCGGTGCGCAGCGTGTTGAGCGACACGTAGGCCACGAGCAGCAGGCCGACGACCGCGACGAACCACCCGTAGCGGCTGGCGCCGGCCGGCAGGCGCGGCCCGGGCGCGCTCACCCCGTCGAGGCGCGCTGAGCGCGCAGCCGCGGACGGGGCACCCGGACGCGCAGCCGCCCCTGCTCGGCCAGCAGCAGCACCGCGGGCAGCACGACCATGACGCCGAGCAGGGCCACGGTGAGGTCGACCACCGTCACGAAGCCGAAGTCGCGCAGCATCTTGATGTCCGAGACGACGAGCACGGCGAAGCCGGCGATCGCCGTGGTGCCCGAGGCCAGCACCGCGGCGCCGGTCGATCGGTACGTGCGCTGGAGCGCCTCGCCGGGCTCGTGGCCCGCGGCGCGCTCGGCGCGGTAGCGCTCGGCCAGCAGCACGCTGAACTCGGTGGAGATGGCGATCACGAGTGCCCCGAGCACCACCGACATCGGGTTCAACGGGATCCGCAGCGCGAAGAGCACGAGCGCCGACCAGCCGGTGGCGAGCGCGATCGGCAGCAGCGGGACGAACGCGCGCTGCCAGGCGCGGAAGGCGACGCAGAGCACGAGCGCCACGGCGGCCAGGCCGGCCAGCAGCGTCCCCAGCCGCCGCCACGGCGAGGAGACCGCCGCGTTGGCCTCGGCCGCCAGCACGGGCAGCCCGGCCAGCTCGGCGTCGATCCCGGCGGGCGGGTGCAGGCGGTCGCGCATGGCCGCGATCACGTCCTCCTGGCGGTCCAGGGGCATCAGGCGGATGCCGAAGGCCATCGTGGCCGTGCGCCGGTCGGCGGTGATGACCCCCTGCGAGAAGTAGGGCGGCACCGCGTCCAGCAGGCCCTCGATCTGCTGGCGGGTCGCGTTCTGGCCGCCGCGGAAGAGGTCGGGCAGCGAGAAGGCGGGACACAGCTCGGCCTTGCCGCAGCCG
>Ga0307278_10001421_pt1 | contig 11947 bp, 12 predicted proteins | sample ER_DNA_117_FD_194482 | JGI IMG/M metagenome (GOLD analysis project Ga0307278, IMG submission 194482) | Bulk soil microbial communities from the East River watershed near Crested Butte, Colorado, United States - ER_DNA_117 | ecosystem: Environmental > Terrestrial > Soil > Floodplain | place... | reverse complement strand
GAAGAAGGGCGCAGCCAAGAAGCCGCGCAGGCGCGAGAAGAAGAACATCGCCCACGCCCATGCCCACATCAAGTCGAGCTTCAACAACACGATCGTGACCATCAGCGACCCGCAGGGGAACACGATCACGTGGGCATCCTCGGGCAACGTCGGCTTCAAGGGCTCCCGCAAGTCGACCCCGTTCGCGGCCCAGCTCGCCGCCGAGCAGGCCGCTCGGCGGGCGCAGGAGCACGGCGTGCGCAAGGTCGACGTCTTCGTCAAGGGCCCCGGGTCCGGCCGCGAGACCGCCATCCGGTCCCTGCAGGCCGCCGGCCTGGAGATCCAGGGCATCCAGGACGTCACCCCGGTGCCCCACAACGGCTGCCGTCCCCCCAAGCGGCGCCGCGTCTGACCACGTGAAGCAACCAGCACCGACCCCCACGGCCCGGAGGGCCCGGCGGGCGCCGACGAGGAGCGCCTGGCCGAGGGAGCGAGAGGAGTAGCAGGACATTGGCAAGATACACAGGTCCCGACTGCCGGCTCTGCCGCCGCGAGAAGACGAAGCTGTTCCTCAAGGGCTCCAAGTGCGAGGGTCCCAAGTGCCCGGTGGAACGGCGCCCGTACCCGCCAGGCGAGCACGGCCGAGGGCGGATCAAGGAGTCCGAGTACCTGCTGCAGCTCCGTGAGAAGCAGAAGGCGCGCCGCATCTACGGCATTCTCGAGACGCAGTTCCACAACTACTACGAGGAAGCGTCCCGCCGGAAGGGCATCACCGGCGAGGTGCTGCTGCAGCTCCTCGAGACGCGCTTGGACAACGTCGTCTACCGGGGCGGGCTGGCCCGCTCGCGCGACCAGGCCAGGCAGCTCGTCCGCCACTCCCACATCACCGTCAACGGCAAGAAGGTGAACATCCCCTCGTACCAGGTGAAACCTGGGGACGCCGTCCAGGTCAAGGCGAAGATGCGCGGCAACCTGAACGTCCACGAGTCGATCCAGCTCCAGACCGGCCGGCCCCAGCCGGGCTGGCTCGAGCTGAACGCCGGCGAGGCCAAGCTCACGGTCAACTCGGTGCCGACCCGGGACCAGGTCGAGGTGCCGCTCCAGGAGCAGCTCATCGTCGAGCTGTACTCCAAGTAAGCAAGTCGAGTTCTACGCAAAGCCGAGTTCTACGCAAAGCAAGGAACAGGGCAAGCAACAGGAACCAGGGCACCCCCGAGTCATATAGCGGGCCGGGGAGCCGGAGGTGGAACAGCACACATGGAGATCTCGCGTCCCCGCATCGAGTCGCACCCGCTGGGTGGGCTGGACAACCGTTCGCGCTTCGTCATCGAACCGCTCGAGCCTGGCTTCGGCTACACGCTCGGCAACTCGCTGCGGCGCACGCTGCTGTCGTCCATCCCGGGCGCCGCGGTGACCTCGATCAAGATCGACGGCGTCCTGCACGAGTTCTCGTCCATCCAGGGCGTGAAAGAGGACGTCACCGACATCATCCTCAACGTCAAGGAGCTGCGCCTGCGCAGCGAGACCAACGAGCCGGCAACGATGTTCCTGCGCGCCACCGGCCCGGCCGAGGTGACCGCGGCCGACATCGTGCCGCCCGCCGACCTCGACGTCATCAACCCCGAGCTGCACCTGGCCACACTGAACTCCAAGGCCAAGCTCGAGATGGAGCTGCGCGTCGAGAAGGGCCGCGGCTACCGGCCGGCCGAGCGCAACAAGTCCGCCTCGGACGAGATCGGGCGCATCCCGGTGGACTCGATCTTCTCGCCGGTGCGCCGGGTCAGCTACACGGTCGAGGCCACCCGCTCGGGGGAGATGACCAACTACGACCGGTTGCTCCTCGACGTGGAGACCGACGGGTCGCTGACCCCGGAGGACGCCCTGGCCTCGGCCGGCGGTACCCTGCGCGAGCTGGTCAGCCTGTTCGCGGATCTGACCGGCGGAGGCGAGGGCCTGTTACTGGGGCCGGCCGAGCAGACCGGGCCGCTGGGCGCCAACCTCGACACCCCGATCGAGGAGCTCGACCTGTCGGTGCGGTCGTACAACTGCCTGAAGCGCGAGGGCATCGTCACCGTGGGCGAGCTCGTCACCAAGTCCGAGGCCGACCTGCTCGACATCCGCAACTTCGGCGCCAAGTCGATCGACGAGGTGCGCGAGAAGCTGCACGAGCTTGGCCTGTCGCTCCGCGAGGAGTAGGCCGACAAGACCTTGGGGTCCGGGGTCCAGGGGCTCAAGCAGCGAAGCGGTAGCCCCCGGATACGCCAGAGAAGGGGTCCGGGGGCTCAAGCAGCGAAGCGGTAGCCCCCGGATACGCCAGAGAGAGAGGAACGAGACCGATGCCGACCCCGACCAAGGGGCCTCGCCTGGGCGGGGGGCCGAGCCACGAGCGGATGCTCATCGCGAACCTGGCCCGCTCGCTGTTCGCCGAGGGGCGGATCCGCACCACCGAGGCGAAGGCCAAGCGCCTCCGACCCCAGGCCGAGCGCCTCATCACCTTCGCCAAGCGGGGCGACGTGGCCAGCCGGCGCCAGGTGCTCACCGTGGTGCGGGACAAGGAGGTCGTCCACAAGCTGTTCGCCGAGATCGCGCCCAGGTTCGCCGACCGGCAGGGCGGCTACACCCGCATTCTGAAGCTCGGTCCGAGGCCGGGCGACTCGGCCCCGATGGCCCTGATCGAGCTGGTCGACCAGGGCACGGGCGACGAGAAGGCGGTCGCGGGCAGCGACGCCCCGCGCCGCCGCCGGCGCTTCGGGCGGGGACGCTCGGGCGAGCAGGCCGCCCCGGCGGGCGCCAACCGGGCGGAGCGCCGGGCCGCCGCCCGCCGGCGGACCCAGGAGACCGACGCCGCCGTGGCCGGCGAGCAGGTCGACGCCGACGCCGAGGAGCGTCCGGACGTGCCCACCGACGCCGAGATCGAGGCGGGCGCCCCGGCTGCCGGCGAGGCTGAGGACGAGGCCGACGCCGCGGCTGCCGAGGCGGACGAGGCCGGCCAGGCCGACGCTGAGACCGAGGACGAGGCCCGCGCCGAGGCGGCTGCGGAAGAGGGCGGGAGCACCGGCGCCGAGGACGACGGAAAGGACGCCGGGAAGGCCTGATCCGGGTGGCTGGCGCCGGCACCAGGCGCCGCCTCCGGCTGGTCGTCGCCTACGACGGCGCCCCGTTCTCAGGGTTCGCGCGCCAGCGGGACCGGCGCACCGTCCAGGGCGAGCTGGAGGCCGCCCTCTCCCGGATCGCGAGGGAGCCGGTCGAGACCGTGGGTGCCGGCCGCACCGACGCCGGCGTGCATGCCCGCGGCCAGGTCGTGCACGCCGACGTCCCGGACCGGCTCGACCCCGAGCGGGTCCGCCGGGCGCTGAACGGCGCGCTCGGCCCGGCCGTGGTGGTCCGGGCGGCGGGCTGGGCGCCCGACGGCTTCGACGCGCGCTTCTCGGCCCGGCGGCGCACCTACGCCTACCGGGTCGACGACTCCTCCGACCCCGACCCGCTGACCCGCGGCTGGGTGCTGCACTGGCGCCGCCCCCTGGACGTCGAGCGGATGCGGGAGGCGGCCCGCCCGCTCGTGGGCGAGCACGACTTCGCCGCCTTCTGCCGGGGCCGGCCGGGGGCGACGACCCGGCGCCGGATCCGGTCGATCACCGTGCGCCGCGTCCGCGGCCTGGTCGAGGTGCGCGTCGCGGCCGACGCGTTCTGCTGGCAGATGGTGCGCAGCATCGTCGGCCACCTGCTCGACGTGGGCGACGGCCGCCGGGAGCCCGATCGCACCGCCGCGATCCTCACCGCCGGCGACCGGTCCGCGCTCGGCAACATCGCGCCCCCGCACGGCCTCGTCCTCGAGTCGGTCAGCTACCCAATCGGTCAGCTACCCAAGTTGACCGTTCAGGGGAGGAACCGCTAGCCTTGACCGTCTGCACGGGCAGGCTCTGGTTCGCTTGTGCGTGAGTCAGCCCGCCCGTGATCTTCTCGAAGCTCGCCTACGGAGTTGCCCGCATGCCCCTCGCCAGCCAGCGCACGTTCTCACCGCGCCCGCAGGACATCACCCGCGACTGGTACGTCGTCGACGCCAGCGGCCAGACCCTGGGCCGCCTGGCTGCCCAGGTGGCGCGGATCCTGCGCGGCAAGCACAAGCCGATCTTCGCCCCGCACGTCGACACCGGCGACCACGTGATCATCGTCAACGCGGCGAAGGTCGAGCTCACCGGCAGGAAGCGCGAGCAGAAGAACGTCTACCACCACTCGGGCTACCCGGGTGGCCTGAAGGTCACCCCCTACAGCACCCTGCTCGCCCAGCGGCCCTCCAAGGCCGTGGAGAAGGCGGTCAAGGGGATGCTGCCCCACAACCGGCTCGGCCGGCAGATGATCTCCAAGCTCAAGGTGTACGACGGCCCGACCCACCCGCACGCGGCCCAGCAGCCCGTGCCGCTCGACCTGGGTCCCGCCTCGGGCGCCAAGCAGGAATAGAGGAGGATCGGTTCAGTTGGCGCTTCCCGCACTGCTCGCCCGGGGCACCGGCCGCCGCAAGGAGGCCGTGGTCCGGGTGCGCCTGCTCGAGGGGACCGGCACGTTCAAGCTGAACGACCGGCCACTCGAGGACTACTTCCCCAACCCGGCGTACCGGCGCCTGGTGACCGAGCCGCTGCGCGTCACCAACACGCTCGAGCGGTACGACATCGTGGCCAGCCTCGCCGGCGGCGGGGTCTCCGGCCAGGCCGGCGCCCTGCGCCACGGCATCGCCCGCGCCCTGGTCGACCTCGACGTCGAGCTGCGCGGCGAGCTGAAGAAGCGCGGCTTCCTGACCCGCGACGCCCGGGAGACCGAGCGCAAGAAGTACGGCCTCAAGAAGGCCCGCAAGGCGCCCCAGTACTCCAAGCGCTGACCCACCCGCCGGACTTGGCGGCACCGTCGGCCGGACTTGGCCGCCGGGATGGACGAGCTACCCGCCGCAGGCGGCTCTGGTGCCGCCGCACGCGGCTCCGAGCAGTTCCAGAATTTGACACAGCGCCCGCCGGTTCCGGCGGGCGCTGTCGTGTGACGCGGGTCAGCGCATCTCGTTGCGGGCCTCGGCGGTCAGGTCGCTCAGGCGCTCCGGCCTCGACGTGAGGCTGAAGCCGAAGCCGACCATGTCGCCGTCGTTCCACCGGCAGATGGAGAAGTTCCCGCCGAGCTGCGAGGCGGTGCAGCGGTACTCGACGTCGCCCCGCTTGAAGGTCTGGTCGGTGGCGCCGCTGCCCGGGGTGGCCTGCCCGAGCGCCTGGTCGAACCCCTTGACGATGTCGCCCCGGGTGCGGTCGCTGGCCTCGCGCACGGCCACCAGCACGAACTCGGGTTGGGTCTCGGTGCCGTAGGCCGCCACCACGAAGTTCTTGACCCCTTTGTCCCGGAGCTGCTTCTCCTGCTGGTCGAGCAGGCCCCGGAAGGCGGGGCTGTCGATCCGCCGCAGGCCGGCGACGTCGGCCGGGGTCTTCAGGGGCTTGCTGGCCCGCGCGACCTTGCCGCCCACGGTGGTGATCGCGTAGATCCCGCCGAGCAGCACGGCGAGCACGGCGACGCCGAGCACCACCCACAGCACCGTGTTGCGCCGCTTGGGCGCCGCCGGGGGCTGCTGCCCGCCCCACTGGGGCAGCGGTGCGGTCTGCGAGCCGGGCGGGGCATCCGCGGGCCCTGGCCACGGCGGTGCGCCCGGCGGGGAACCGGGAGGTTCACCGATCGGCCGGGTGGCGCCGCCGCTTCCACTGCCGGCGCCAGGTTCCTGGCGAGGAGGATGGTCCATCATGGTCCCGTCTCGTGCGAGCCCGGGCATGGGCCGGGCGTGGATTGGCCAGGAATCACTATCAGCTTTGGGCGTCACGCGCACATCGCTCGATCCGGCCGAACCAGTCGCCTGGGCGTGGGACAATGCCGCTCGTCCGCAGGCGGCCGGCCAGATGACGGGAGTGCGCTGTTGGGAAAGCTGTTTGGAACCGACGGGGTGCGCGGGCTGGCCAACGCCGACCTCACCCCCGAGCTGGCCATGTCCCTCGGCCGGGCAGTGGTCGGCGTGCTGCTGGACCAGGCGGCGGTCTCGTCCGCCCGCACCCCGGGTCAGCCCCGGGCCTCGCGGCCCCAGGTCGTGGTCGGGCGCGACCCGCGCGCCTCGGGCGCGCTGCTCGAGAGCGCCCTGGTGGCGGGGATCTGCAGCGCCGGCGGGGACGCGCTCCTGGCCGGGGTCATCCCCACACCAGCGGTGGCCTTCCTGACCCGGCACTACGGCGCCGCGGCGGGCGCGATGATCTCGGCCTCGCACAACGCCATGCCAGACAACGGCATCAAGTTCTTCGGCCCCGAGGGCTTCAAGCTGCCCGACGCGCTCGAGGACCGGATCGAGGCCGCCCTCGGCCTGGCCGACCAGGAGGCACCCCGGCCGGTGGCCGGCGGGGTCGGCCGCTCGGTGCCGGCCGTCGACGCGGTCGAGGCCTACCTCGGCCACCTGCTCCAAGGCGTCCCCGACCTCGCCGGCGTGCCCCTGGTGGTCGACTGCGCCAACGGGGCGGCCGCCGCGGTGGCCCCGGAGGCCTACCGGCGCGCGGGCGCCCGGGTGGTCGCGGTCGCGGCCGAGCCCGACGGGGAGAACATCAACGCCGGGGTCGGCTCGACCCATCCCGAGCATGTGCGGGCCGAGGTGCTGCGGACCGGGGCGGCGCTGGGGCTGGCCCACGACGGCGACGCCGACCGGCTGCTCGCCGTCGACGAGCGGGGCGAGCTGGTCGACGGCGACGTGATCCTGGCCGTCGCCGCCCTGGACGAGCGCGACCGCGGCGCGCTCGCGACCGGGACGGTGGTCACCACGGTCATGACCAACCTGGGCTTCCGGCAGGCCATGGCCGGGCACGGCATCCGGGTCGTGCAGACTGCGGTGGGGGACCGCTACGTGCTCGAGGCGATGCGGGCCGGCGGGCACGTGCTCGGGGGCGAGCAGTCCGGCCACATCATCTTCCTCGACCGGGCCACCACCGGCGACGGGATCCTCACCGGCCTGCGGCTGCTGTCGATCGTCGCCCGCACCGGCCGGCCCCTGTCGGAGCTGGCCACGGTGATGCGCCGCCTGCCCCAGGTGCTGGTCAACATCCGCGTGACCGAGCGCGACGGGCTGGCTGGCTCGGCCGCGGTCGCCCAGGCAGTGGCCGAGGAGGAGGCGGCCCTCGGCGACGGTGGCCGGGTGCTGGTGCGCGCCTCGGGCACTGAGCCGCTCGTCCGGGTCATGGTGGAGGCCGAGACCCTCGACCGCGCCCAGGCGGTGGCCGACCGGCTCGCCGGGGTGGTCGCCGCCGAGCTGGGACGGGCCTGGCCCACCGGGCCTGACCCTGGGCCGCGCCTGACCCAGGCCGGGCCTGACCCTGGGCCGGGCCTGACCCCGGGCCGGGCCTGACCCCGGGCCCACCCACCGCCCCCCGCCCAGGCCCGGTGGGCCAGGGTGCGGGGGAGTAGGATCGTCTCCATGCCGGAGCAGCCGATCCCGACGAGGACCCCCGCGGTTCCGGACCGGAGGAGGGCGGGCCGGCCGGCCGCGGCCGCCGCGCACGCGCTCCTCGTGCTCGGGGTGGTGCCCGCCATGGCCCAGACGTCCTCCCCGACCTCCTCGACGCCGGCCGGGCAGGGTCCGGGCGGGCGCATGAACGGCCCGTTCATCGTGGTCGCGGTCATCGCCGGGCTGCTCCTCTTCCTGTTCCAGCGCCGGACCTTCCGCAAGATGCAGGACATGTTCGACCCGGACCGTGACCGGCCTCAGCCTCCGGACGGACCCGGTCCCTGGGACCGGCGCGAGCCTCCGGACGGACCTCGTCCTCGGGACCGGCGCGAGCCTCCGAGCGAGCCCCATCCTCGGGACCGGCGCGAGCCTCCGGGCGGGCCCGGTCCCCGGCCCCTGCCCTGAAGCGAGGCAAGCTTCTGTTGGCCTGGTAGCATGCGGCGATTCGCGGCGCCGGGTGCCCGACGCCCCCCGGGCCGCCCGCGCGCGGCCCGGCCGAGCGCCGCCGAGCAGGGAGCGGACCAGATGTGCGGGATCGTCGGCTACGCGGGACGCCAAGCGGGGTCGCCTGAGGCACGGGAGGCCGGCTCGCCTGAAGCGCGCCAGGCCCTGCCTGTGCTGCTCGCCGGACTGCGCCGGCTGGAGTACCGGGGCTACGACTCGGCCGGGGTCGCCGTGCTCCACCGTGGCCGGATCCGGGCGGTGCGCAAGGCGGGCAAGCTGGAGATGCTCGAGCGCGAGCTCGGCGCCGACGACGCCCTGCCCGGCAGGACCGGGATCGGCCACACCCGCTGGGCCACGCACGGTCGGCCAACCGACGCCAACGCCCACCCGCACCTCGACTGCACCGGCCGGGTGGCCGTCATCCACAACGGCATCATCGAGAACTTCCTCGCCCTGCGGAACCGGCTCGAGGCCGACGGGCACGCGCTCGCGTCGCAGACCGACACCGAATGTGTCGCCCACCTGATCGAGGCGGCCCTGGCCAAGGGGCTCGCCTTCCCGGACGCGGTGCGCTCGGTCCTGGGCGAGCTGGAGGGCTCGTTCGCTCTTGCCGTCTTGCACGCCGGCGACCCGGAGACGGTGGTCGGGGCCAGGCGGGACCTGCCGCTCGTCGCCGGCCGGGCCGACGGCCAGGGCTTCGTCGCGAGCGACTTCGCCGCCTTCCTCGACCACACCAGGGACGGCGTGATCCTCGACGACGACCAGGTGGTGGTGGTCACTCCCGACCGCCTCGAGGTCACCGACCTGCACGGCGACCCGGTCATCCCCTTCACCCACCACGTCGACTGGGACGTGGCCGCGGCCGAGAAGGGCGGCTACGAGCACTTCATGCGCAAGGAGATCCACGAGCAGCCCCTCGCGGTCAAGCAGACCCTGGAGGGGCGGACCGACCTGGCCGGCCGCCTCGTGCTCGACGAGCTGCGCATGAGCGAGGACGAGCTGCGCGAGATCGACAAGGTGTTCGTGGTCGCCTGCGGCAGCGCCTACCACGCCGGCCTGGTCGCCAGGTACGCCATCGAGCACTGGGCCCGGCTGCCGGTCGGGATCGAGATGGCCAGCGAGTTCCGCTACCGCGACCCGGTGCTCGACCGCCACACGCTGGTGATCGCCATCTCCCAGTCCGGCGAGACGGCCGACACCCTGGCCGCGGTCCGCTACGCCCGCCGCCAGCGCGCCCGGGTGCTGACCGTCTGCAACACGGTCGGCGCCTCCATCCCCCGCGACTCCGACGCGGTGCTGTACACCCGGGCCGGCCCCGAGGTGTGCGTGGCCGCGACCAAGACGTTCGCGGCCCAACTGGTCGCCGTGTACCTGGTCGCGCTCTACCTGGCCGAGGTGCGCGGCACCATGTTCCCCGACGAGGTCGCTGCCGTGGTCGCCGAGCTCCAGCGCATCCCAGGCCGGCTCGCGGCCTGCCTGGAGCGCGAGGCCGAGGTGCGGGCGGTGGCCGAGCGGCACGCCAAGGCTGACGGCTTCCTGTTCGTCGGCCGCCACGTCGGCTACCCGATGGCGCTCGAGGGTGCGCTGAAGCTCAAGGAGACCGGCTACGTCCACGCCCAGGGCTTCCCGGCCGGCGAGCTCAAGCACGGGCCGATCGCGCTGGTCGAGGAGGGCACGCCGGTCGTGGTCGTGCACCCGTCGAGCCACGTCTACGCCAAGACGGTGACGAACATGCGCGAGGTCGCTGCGCGCGGGGCCGCCGTGGTCGCCGTGGCCGAGGACGGCGACCCCGACGTGGCCGCGCACGCCGCCGACGTGCTGCGCGTGCCCCCGACCACCAGCCTGCTCTCACCTCTGCTCACGCTGGTCCCGCTGCAGCTGTTCGCCTACCACGTGGCCGCTGTCCGGGGCTGTCCCATCGACAAGCCGCGCAACCTGGCCAAGAGCGTCACGGTCGAGTAGCTGGTCGTGACCTGACCGTGCCGCCCGGCTGCTACGATTGCCGGACCATGGCTTCCTATGACATCGACCCCGACCAGTCGGTCAGCATCGCGGCGATCTTCCTGTTCATCGACGCGGCTCTGCTCGGCTTCCCCCTGCTGCAGGAGCTGTTCTCGAGCCTCGGCAGCCCCAACGGGTTCGTGCTGTTCTGGGTCGCCCTGGTGGCGGCGCTCATCGCCGGTGGGGTGGGGCTGCTGAAGGGGCTCCGGTGGGGCTGGTACGTCGCCATCGCCGCCATCAGCGTCAGGACGCTGCTCGACCTCGCCTCGGTCAGCCTGCTCAGCCTGCTCTTCGACGGGCTGGTGATCTTCCTGCTGACCAGGCCGGGCGTCAGGGCCAAGTTCGGGGTTCGATGATCGTCGGCATCGGCATCGACGCCGTCGAGATCGCCCGCATCGCCCGCGCCGTCGACCGTCACCCTCGCTTCACAACCCGCGTCTTCACCACCACCGAGCAGGCGGCCTCGGCCCGCCGCGGCATCGGCGCGGTCGCCTACCTGGCCAAGCGGTGGGCGGCCAAGGAAGCGGTGTCCAAGGCGCTCGGGGTCGGCTTCTCCGGCTTCACCTACACCGAGATCGAGGTCGTGAACCTGCCCTCGGGCGCCCCCTCGGTGGAGCTCTCCGGTGAACTGGCCGGCTGGGCGCACCAACTCGGAGTGCTCCGCTGGCACCTGTCGCTCTCCGACACCCGCGACATGGCGTTCGCCACCGCCCTGGCCGAGGGGCCCGACGACTACCCGCGGCGACCGCCCGGCCCGCCTCCCTGGGTCCGCCGCCGGTTCGAGCGCGCGCGGTCCCGGACCGCCCCCGACGGCGCGGGGCCGGGGGAGCAGGGTGGCGCGGGGCCGGGGGAGCCCGCACGGTGATCCCGCTCGCCGAGGTGGCCACGGTCCAGGCTGCCGACCGGGCCGCCGCGGCCGCCGGGACGCCGGTGGCCGTGCTGATGGGGCGGGCCGGGTCGGCAGTGGCCCGGACAGGGCGCGGCCTGCTCGGTGGCGCGTCCGGGCAGCGGGTGGTGGCCGTCGCCGGCAAGGGCCACAACGGGGGCGACGCGCTCGAGGCCCTGGCCAGGCTGGCCAGGGCCGGGGCGGGCGCCGAGGCGCTGCTCACCGCCGACCCCGAGCGGCTGGACGGCGAGGGCCGGCGCTGCGTGGCCGCGGTCAGGGCGGCCGGCGGCCGCGCGCGCGTGTTCGAGCCCGACCTGGCCCGCCGGGTCCTGGCCGGCGCCGACCTGGTCCTGGACGGGCTGCTGGGGACGGGCTCGGCAGGCGCCCCCCACGGGGTGGTGGCCGAGGCGATCGAGGCGGTCAACGCGAGCCCGGCGCGGGTCCTGTCGGTCGACATCCCCTCCGGCGTGGACGCCGCCACCGGAGCGGTGCCAGCCGAGGCGGTCCGGGCCGACGCCACGGTGACGTTCCAGGCGGCCAAGCCAGGGCACGTGCTCGCCCCGGGCAGCGGCCTGGTCGGCCGGCTGCACGTGGCCGACATCGGCCTGCCCCTGGAGCCGGGCCCCTGGGGGATCAGCGAGGCGGCCGACCTGGCCGGGCTCGTACCGCTGCCCCGGAGGGAACAGCACAAGCGCTCCCGTGGGGTGCTGCTCGCGGTCGGGGGCTCAACCGGCATGGGGGGCGCGCCCACCCTGGTCGGCCTGGGCGCCCGGCGCACCGGGACCGGGCTGCTCGTCCTGGCCGTGCCCGCGTCGGTGGCCGACCGGGTCGGCGCGGCCGTGCCAGAGGCGCTCACCGTCCACCTGCCCGAGGCCGACGGCGGTATCACCCCGGACGCCGTCGACGCCTGCGAGCGCTGGCTGGGGGAGGCCACCGCGCTCGCCATCGGGCCCGGCCTGGGCCGGTCGGCGGCGACCTTAGAGGCGGTCCGGGCCCTGCTCGCGCGCTTCGAGCGGCCGGCCGTGGTCGACGCCGACGGCCTGTTCGCCCTGGGCACGGGCGCGCCCCTGGCCGAGCGCAGAGCGCCCACCCTGGTCACCCCGCACGCTGGCGAGTTCGCACGCCTCGCCTCCGAC
>Ga0307278_10001420_pt1 | contig 11948 bp, 9 predicted proteins | sample ER_DNA_117_FD_194482 | JGI IMG/M metagenome (GOLD analysis project Ga0307278, IMG submission 194482) | Bulk soil microbial communities from the East River watershed near Crested Butte, Colorado, United States - ER_DNA_117 | ecosystem: Environmental > Terrestrial > Soil > Floodplain | place: USA... | reverse complement strand
CTCAAGCGCAAGCTGGCCCTCTCGGCCAAGGTCCAGGACGAGGTCGGGCACGCCCAGCTGCTCTACCGGGTGGCCGAGGACCTGGGCAAGCCGCGCGAGGCCATGCTGGCCGACCTGCTGGCCGGCAGGACCAAGTTCCACAACGTCTTCCACTACCCGACCGAGAGCTGGGCCGACGTCGGCATCATCGCCTGGCTGGTCGACGCGGCCGCGATCGTCGCCCAGCAGGCGCTGCGCGAGTCCAGCTACGCGCCGTACGGGCGGACGATGAAGAAGATCTGCTGGGAGGAGTCGGTCCACATCCTCCACGGGCGCGACGTGGTCCTGACCATGATGACCGGCACCGCACAGCAGCGGGCGCTGGTCCAGGACGCGCTGGAGCGCTGGTGGGGGCCGCTGATGCAGATGCACGGGCCCCGCACCGACCCGGCCAAGGACCGCGACCTGGCATGGCGGATCAAGAACAAGGACAACGAGACCCTGCGCCAGGAGTTCCTGACCGTGTACGTGCCCCGGATCCGCGAGATCGGGCTCCGGATCCCCGACCCGGAGCTGGGCCAGGACCCCGAGACCGGCCGCTGGCACTACACCGAGCCCGACTGGAAGGAGCTGTACGCGGTGGTCACCGGGCACGGCCCCCGCTCGGCCGAGCGGCTCGAGTTCCGCCGGCTCAACTACGCCGAGACCCAGTGGGTGCGCGACACCGTGCTGGCCGCGCCGGTGGCCGCCTGACCATGGCCGGCCAGCCGCTGCAGGTCTACGAGGTCTTCCGGCGCGAGCGCGAGGGCGGGCCGATGCAGCACGCCGGCAACCTGCTCGCCCCCGACCCGGAGCTGGCCTGCCACTACGCCCGCGAGTTCTACGGCCGCCGCCAGGAGTCGGTGCGTCTGTGGATCGTCCCCCGCACCGCCATCCTCGACCTGGACGACCCCGACCTGCTCCAGCCCCCGTTCGACCGCTCGTTCAAGAAGCCCGCCGGCTACTCCACCGACATCAAGGCCAAGCTCGCCACCGCCCGCTCCCGCGCCGCCGAGGAGGCCGAGCGATGAGCGCCCAGGCGCTCGACACCTCCGTGCGGACCGCGCTCGCCGGGCTGCTGCTCGCCATGGCCGACGACGAGTTCGTGCTCGGCTTCTGGGACAGCGAGTGGACCGGGATCGCGCCGCTGCTCGAGGAGGACGTGGCGTTCGCGTCGCTGGCCCAGGACGAGATCGGGCACGCGCAGGCGCTCTACCAGCTGCTGGCCGAGCTGGAGGGGGGCGACCCGGACGCGGTCGCCTTCGGGCGGCCGGTGGAGGGCTACCGGCATGCCCGGCTGCTCGACCATCCCCGCACCGACTGGGCGTTCTCGGTGGCCCGCCGGTTCCTGTACGACACCGCCGACGCGGCTCGCCTGGACGCGCTGGCCGCCTCCTCCTACGCCCCGCTGGCCGGGGTGGTGGCCAAGCTGCGCCGCGAGGAGACCTACCACCTGCTGCACATGCACGCCTGGATGGAACGCCTGGCCACCGGCGGCGAGGAGCCGCGCTCGCGCCTGGCCGCGGCCATGGAGCGCCTGTGGCCCGACGCCCTGTGCGTGCTCGCCGGGGTCGAGGGCGACGACCTGCTGGTCTCCGCGGGCGTGCTGGCCGAGCCAATGGCCGCGGTCCGGCGGCGCTGGCTGGCCGGCCTGGCCCCCGAGCTGGCCCGCCTCGGCCTGCCGACCCCGCCGACGGGCCCCCGGGGCGCCTGCCGCGGGCCCGACCGCTCCGACGACTTCCGCTGGCTGTGGGAGCAGTTCACCATGGTGCGCCGCTCCGATCCGGAGGCCGTCTGGTGAATCAGACGAGGACGATCACCGAGGCCGACGTCTGGGCGGCCCTGGCCGAGGTGCCCGACCCGGAGATCCCGGCCGTCTCGGTGGTCGACCTCGGCCTGGTCCACCGGGTCCAGCTCGACGGCCAGCGGCTCCGGGTGGAGCTGCTGCCGACCTTCGCCGGCTGCCCGGCCCTGGAGCTGATCCGGGCGTCGGTGGCCGAGCGCCTGGCCGGGATGGTCCCGGTCGTCGAGGTCGAGATGACCTTCGCCGTGCCCTGGACCTCCGACCGGATCACCGCCGACGGCCGCCGCAAGCTGCGCGAGAGCGGGTTCGCTCCCCCCCCGACCGGCGAATCTGCCGGTCGGAGTCTCCCGATCGTCGGCCAACGGCCGACTCCGAGCCTTCACCGGCCGCAGGCCACCTGCCCCTGGTGCGGGTCGGCCGACACCACCCTCGAGAACCTGTTCGGCCCCACCCTGTGCCGGACCCTGTTCTGGTGCAACCACTGCCGGCAGCCGTTCGAGCAGTTCAAGGCCGTCTGACGGCGGGTTATGATGCACCTGCCCCGGGCGGCCGGGGCGTGGTGGGAGGTGGGCATGGCACTGCTCGAGGTCAAGGACCTCCGGGTCCACTTCGACACCGACGACGGTGTCGTCAAGGCGGTCGACGGGGTCAACTTCTCGCTCGACCCTGGCCAGACCCTCGGCATCGTCGGCGAGTCGGGCTCCGGCAAGAGCGTCACCAACCTGGCCATCATGGGCCTGGCCAGGGGCGGCCGGGTCTCGGGGGAGGTCCTGTTCGAGGGCCGGGACCTGCTCAAGCTGCACACCAGCGAGCTGCGGGCGATCCGGGGCAAGAAGATCGCCATGATCTTCCAGGACCCGCTGTCCAGCCTCCACCCGTACTACAAGGTGGGCGCCCAGATCTCGGAGATGATCCTGGCCCACGAGAAGGTCTCCAAGAAGGAGGCCCGCGACCGGACGATCAACCTGCTCCGCCTGGTCGGCATCCCCAGGCCCGAGCGGCGGGTCGACGACTACCCGCACCAGTTCTCGGGCGGCATGCGCCAGCGGGCCATGATCGCCATGGCCCTCGCCCTCGACCCGGCCGTGCTGATCGCCGACGAGCCCACCACCGCCCTCGACGTCACTGTCCAGGCCCAGGTCCTCGACCTGATCGAGCGGCTCCAGGAGGAGTTCGGCACCGCCATCATCTGCATCACCCACGATCTGGGGGTGGTGGCCGACATGGCCGACGACGTGCTGGTCATGTACGGCGGCAAGCCGGTCGAGGTGGCCGACCGGCGGACCACCTACTACAGCCCCCACATGCCCTACACCTGGGGGCTGCTGCAGTCGCTGCCGCCGGTTGCGGCCGAGCATACCGGCGAGCAGCTGCGGCCGATCAAGGGCCAGCCGCCCAGCCTGATCAACCTGCCTAGGGGCTGCTCGTTCAACCCACGCTGCCCGTACGTGTTCGAGCTGTGCACCAGGGAGGTCCCGCCGCTGGAACCGGCCGACCCGGCCAAGCCCTCGCACCTGTCGGCCTGCCACCTGTCCCTCGAGGACAAGGAGCGCATCTGGCAGCAGGAGGTGGCACCGACCCGATGAGCGAGCCACTGGTCAAGGTCACCGGGGTCAAGAAGTACTTCCCGATCACCCAGGGAATCATCTTCCAGCGCGAGGTCGGCCGGGTCCACGCCGTCGACGGCGTGGACCTCGAGGTGTTCCCCGGCGAGACCCTGGGCATCGTCGGCGAGACCGGCTGCGGCAAGTCGACCCTGGCCCGCCTGGTCTGTCGGCTGCTGCCGGTCACCGAGGGGTCGATCGAGTTCGACGGCCAGGACATCACCAACATGAAGGGCAACCAGCTTCGCCAGCTCCGGCGCGAGATCCAGATGATTTTCCAGGACCCGTACTCGTCGCTGAACCCGCGCAAGCGGGTCGGGGCGATCATCGGCGACCCGTTCGAGATCCATGGCATAGCCGACGGCAAGGAGATCAAGAAGCGAGTCCAGGAGCTGATGGAGACCGTCGGCCTCAACCCCGAGCACTACAACCGGTTCCCGGCCGAGTTCTCCGGCGGCCAGCGCCAGCGCATCGGGGTCGCCCGCGCCCTGGCCCTACGGCCCAAGCTGATCATCTGCGACGAGCCGGTGTCGGCCCTCGACGTCTCCATCCAGGCCCAGGTCATCAACCTGCTCGAAGACCTCCAGAACGAGTTCAAGCTGACCTACATCTTCATCGCCCACGACCTGTCGGTGGTGCGCCACGTCTCCGACCGGGTCGCGGTCATGTACCTGGGCAAGGTGGTGGAGCTGGCCGACGCCCGCCGGCTGTACGCCGAGCCCAAGCACCCCTACAGCGGCGCCCTGCTGTCGGCGGTGCCGGTCCCCGACCCGGACAAGGCCCAGGAACGCGAGCGAGTGATCCTGCTCGGGGACGTGCCCTCGCCGATCGACCCGCCGTCCGGCTGCCGGTTCCACCCGCGCTGCCCCAAGGCCCAGGAGCGCTGCGTCCACGAGGAGCCACCGCTGGAGCCGAAGGCCAGCGGCGACCTGGCCGCCTGCCACTTCCCCCTGGAGCCGGGCGAGAGCCTGGCCAGAGCCAAGGCGGGCATCGAGCAGAAGACGGAGACGGTCGAGCCAACCGTGACTTAGGTGTAGCGCACCCTCGGATCGAGGTACGCGTACACGATGTCGACGATCAGGTTCATCAGGGTGACCGCGATGGCCACCACCACCGTCACTGCCAGGATCACCGGCAGGTCGCCCTGGAACACCGAGTTGACCGTCCACTGGCCGACACCCTGAAGGTTGAAGACGGTCTCGGTGATCACCGCGCCCCCCAGCAGCGCCCCCACGTCCAGCCCGATCAGCGTCACCACCGGAGTGAGGCTGGCTCGCAGGCCGTGCTTGAGGATCACCTTCGACTCGGACAGCCCCTTGACCCTGGCGGTGCGGATGTAGTCCTGGCCCATCGTCTCGATCAGGTTGCCGCGGGTCATGCGGGCGTAGAAGGCTGCGTACAGCAGCGCCAGCACGATCCAAGGCAGGATCATGTGGCCGAGCCAGTCGCCGAAGCTGGTGCCCCACGGCACGTAGCCGGTGCCAGGTGAGATCCGCAGCTTGTACCAGAACAGCCACAGCCCCATGAGGCCGAGCCAGAACACCGGCGCCGACACGAAGAACAGCGCCAACCCCATCGAGAGGCGGTCGACCAGGGTGCGGCGTTTGATCGCCGAGATGATCCCGATGGGGATGCCGATGCAGAGCCAGATCAGGGCCGCGCCGATGGCGAGTTGCACGGTGATAAGCACCCGGTCGAAGAACTGGTCCTTAACCGGCGAGCGGGTCGAATACGAGAAGCCCAAACCCGGCCAGCCGTACTGGTCGCCGAGGAAGATGTGCTTGATGAACAGCGCGTACTGGACCGGGACGGGCTTGTCGAGGCCGAATTGGTGGCGGACCTCCTCGACCTGCTCGGGGGTGGGGTTCTTGCCGGCGAAGGTCACGGCCGGGTCCGTCGCCGGCAGGACGAAGAAGACCAGGAAGGTGATGCTCGTGACGACCAGCATCACGACCACGACCCAGAGTAACCGGCGGACGATGTAGCGCCACATGTGTCACCCAGCCGTTCGCTCGGCGGGGGTGGGGGTCGCCGCCCCGGCGACCCCCACCGGTCCCCGCTAGCCGATCAGGACGGGAGCGTTGCCTTGTTGTTGACCGCCACCTGTGTGAGCGACAGGTATCCGGAGAACTGGTCGAACTCGAACTTGGTCATGCTGGGAGCCGTGATGGTGATCTGCTTCTGCCACAGGTAGGGCACCCATGGCACCACCTGCTCCATCAGCTTCTTGTCGAGGTTGGCGAAGCAGTCGTTCCGCTGGTCTCCCTGGGTCTTCGAGATCTTCTGGCAAGCGGCGATGTCGGCATCGACGCTCGGGATCTGCACCCCGCTTGGAAGCTTGACGCCGAAGTCGGCCGCCTGCTGGGAGGTCAGCCCGACCAGCGCGAAGTTGTTGTTCCCGGTCGCGGCGATCCCGGCCTTGTCGAACAGTACCGCGAAGGTGTACGGATCGGCGTAGTCCTTGCCCCAGCGGGCGTTCAGCCCAATCGGGATGTTGTTCTTGACGGTCTGGATGGTGGTGTAGGCGGCGCTGGTGGCCAGCTCGCGGGGTTTCACCTGGATGCCAATCTTCTGCAGGCTCGAGACCACGACCGGCTCCATGTCGGCGTACTGGCCGTAGTTGCGGTTGATCATCACCAGGTTCTTGCACTGGGAAGCGTCGCAGATCCCATCCTTGTTGGTGTCGTACTTGGACTGCTTCATCGCCTCCTTGGCCTTGGCCTCGTCGCCGTGGTTGTCGGTTGTGGCATACGGGTTGTAGTCGGGCCCCAGCCGGTCGCCGAGCACGATCGGAGGCCACACGTGGGTGGCGATGTCGCCCACCGCGGTGCCGCCCCAAGCCTGCAGGATGGCGGCCTTGTCCATGATCCAGTTAGCCGCCTTGCGTACGTTGATGTCGTCGAACGGCGGCGTGGTCAGGTTCATGTAGAGGTACGAGGTCGCGTCGCTGGAGTTGGTGTGGAAATACGGCTTCTTGGCCGAGTCGGTGAGGTACTGCTGCAGGACCGGCTTGGGCGGCGCCTCGACGATCGACGAGTCGAGCTGACCGGCCTGGACCTTGTTGAAGATGTCGTCGACGTTGGTGTTGATCGTGAGGTCGATGGCGTCGGCATAGTTGGAGCGCAGATTGTCGGTGGCCTGGTCGTAATTGGGGTTGCGGACCAGGGTCAGCCGCTTGCTCGGGTCGAAGCCGGAGATCGGCTTCATCGCCTTGCACGAGGAGATGTCGAGCTTGTCCGAGCCCTGGATCATGTACGGCCCGGTGGAGATCACGTAGCGGCCGTAGTCACCGGCCTTGGTGAAGCACTTGGCGACCTCCTGGGGGATCGGCGCGGTGGCCGGCATGAACGCCCGGTACAGGAAGTCGCCGGTGGGCTTCTCCAGGTGGAAGATGATCGTCTGGTCGTCCGGCGTCTCAATGCCCGAGATCTCCTGGTCGGCGGACTTGGCCTTGCCATCCATGCCCTTGACGACACCAAAGTAGTAGAAGCCGTACTGGGCCACCAGTGGAGCCGTGTTGATTCGCTGGAAGGAGTAGGCGACGTCCTTGGAAGTGATGGCCCGGTTGACCGGCGGCCCGAACTTGATGCCCGGCTTCAGCTTGAAGGTGTAGGTCAGGCCGTCACTGGAGATCTGCGGCATTTCGGCCGCCAGGTCGGGGAACAGCTCATTGCCCGGCGCGTTGGCGATGTGCTTGGTGCCCAGTAGCGAGCGTGCCATCGCGCCGTAGACATCCCAGGCGAACGCCAGGTACTCGCCGGTCGGGTCGAAGCCGTTGACCCAGCCGAAGTCGGTGAGCGACGTGCGCAGCACGCCGCCCTTCTGCGCGGTGGCCTGCTGCTGGCCGCCACCGCTTTCGTTGCCACCGCCACCACACGCCGCAGCCAGCAGGGCCACGGCGAGGGCAAGTCCCACCAAACGAAGTCGCTGTCGTCTCTTGCCCATCGATCCTCCACTCCCTCGTTGGAAACCGTCACCGTCGTTGGTGCCTGCGTCGGGATGGCGCCTCCTTCCCTTGCCTGTACGGCCTGTATGCGCGGCGTCGGCTTACCGCTCCGAGGGTCCGAGCGCGTCCCGCAGGCCGTCACCCACGAGGTTGAACGACAGGGTAGTGAGGATGAGGAACACGCCGGGGAACAGCATCATCCACCAGGCGATGGTGAAGATCTGCCCGGAGGACGCGTCCGCCAGCATCCGGCCCCACGAGGGCGTCGACTGCGGCACCCCCACCCCCAGGAACGAGAGCGCCGCCTCGAACAAGATGTTGGCAGGGATCAGCAGGGTCGCGTAGACCACGATCGGTGCCAGCAGGTTGGGCAGCAGCTCCCGGAACATGATCCGCGGGCCGCGCGCCCCCAGCGAGCGCGCGGCCTCGACGAACTCCCGCTCACGCAGCGTCAGCACCTGACCGCGGACCAGGCGGGCCATGTTGGGCCAGGTGAACAGCGCGATGATGCCGATCACCAGCGTCAGGCCGGGCTGCAGCAGGCCGCCGAGGCAGCCGCTGGACGACACCGAGCAGACAGTGGCCATGCCGATCGCCACTACCAGCAGCGGTAGGGAGAGCACGATGTCGACGGCCCGCGAGATGAAGGTGTCGGTCCTGCCGCCACGGTAGCCGGCGATCATCCCCAGGCTCACACCGATGAGGGCGGCCACTCCGGTGGCCACGATTGCCACCATCAGCGACGTACGCGCCCCATAGAGCACCCGGACGAACACGTCCCGTCCAACCTTGTCTCCCCCGAACCAGAACTGGGCGTTCGGGCCCTTGGGCAAGCCGATGTCGGGGGTGAGCATCTTGTCGCCGAACAGGTCGTTGGGGCCGTGGCCGACCAGCTTGGAGAACAGCGGCGCGGCCAGGGCCAGAACGACCAGGATGGCCAGCATCACCGCCCCGGCCATGGCCGCCTTGTCCTGCCGGAACCGGTGCCGGAACAGCTCCCATGAGGAGCGGGCACGGGCGGCGACGACCGAGTCTCCCGCCCCGGGTACGAACTGCTCCTCGAGAGCTGGTGTGCTCACGTGGCCCTCCCACCGAGCGCCGCTGGCTGACCCGCGACCTGCAGGTGCGCCGGTGATCATATCCTGCGCGTGCGGCCAGTTTCCTAAGACTTGCTCTCAGCTTCGGATCGCCGCCCGCTCGCCGCCGCCGAGAGGATCGCCGCGAGCCGCCGGACCCGGGGGTCGGCGGCCAGGTCGTCGAGCCGGACGGGCAGGGGCAGGGCCCAGTTGGGCCGCTGGTCGATGGTGCCGGGCACGTTGGGCCGGTCGGGCGCCTCGACCGCGTCCTCCAGGGTTGCGGCCAGCAGCATCGACGGGGTGCGGGCGAGGAAGCCGTAGAGGGCGGCCACGATCGCCGCCACCGAGCGCTCGCCCGGCGCCAGCAGGCCCTCGTCCTCCAGCAGCCGGCAGAGGCTGGCCCGCTGGGCCTCCTGGTCGGCCTGCTCGACCCCGCCGGGGGTGGCCACCCCGATGTCGCAGAGATGCTCCAGGTCGCTGCCGCTGAAGAAGCCGGCCACGGTCGGCAGGTCGTGGGTGGTGGTGGCGGCCAGGGCCAGCCGGGGGTAGTCGGCGGCCCCCGTCGGGGCCCTGCTCGAACCAGGCCAGCCGGTAGGAGAGCACGCCCTCGGCGGCCAGCCGCTCGCGCACCCCCGGCTCGACCGTGCCCAGGTCCTCGCCCACGACCAGGGCGCCGGCGGCCTCGCTCTCCAGGGCCAGCACCCCGAGCAGGTCGTCGGCCGGGTAGCGGACGTAGGTGCCCTCGGCCGGCTCGGCCCCGTCGGGGATCCAGAACAGGCGGAACAGGCCCATCACGTGGTCGATGCGCAGCCCGGCGGCGTGGGCCATGCCGGCCCGGATGGTCTGGGCGAACGGCCCGTAGCCGCCGGCGGCCAGCCGGTCGGGCACGAACGCCGGCAGGCCCCAGTCCTGGCCGTGCGGCCCGAGCGGGTCGGGCGGGGCGCCGACCGTGATGCCGGCGGCCAGCTCGTCCTGGAACGACCAGGCGTCGAAGCCGTCGGGGGCGAACCCGATGGCCAGGTCGTTCAGCACCCCGAGCCGATCGGGGCCTGGGACCACGGCGGCCAGCTGCTGGTCGAGCAGCCACTGCAGCCAGGCGTGGTAGCTGACCTCATCGCCGTGCCGGTCCCCGAACTCGGCGACCTCGGGGCGGCCGGGGTGGCGGTAGGCGGCCGGCCAGGCCCGCCAGTCGTGGCCGTGGACGTGCTGGAGGGCGCAGAAGGTGGCGTAGCGCTCCAGGCCGGCGGTGCCGGCCCGGTAGGCGGCCAGCCCGGCCCGGCGGCCGGGGAGCCGGGCCAGGGCGCCGTGCACCAGGCGCAGGGCCGTGTCCTTCAACCGGTACACGGCCGGGCGGTCGATCCGGTCCCGTCCGCCCAGCTCCCGGCCGGCCCGGGCCAGGGTCTCGACCCGGTCCCGCTCGCCGGCGGCCAGCGCGGCCAGCTCGGGCACGGCCTCGATGCGCAGGTACAGCGGGTTGCGGAACACCCGGCTGGAGGGGTTGTAGGGGCTGGGCTCCCCCGGGGAGGCGGCGTGCAAGGGGTTGAGCAGGGCGAACCCGGCCCCGAGGGGCGCGGTCGACTCGAGCAGCCCGGCCAGGTCGCCGAGGTCGCCGATGCCCCAGCTGGCCCGCGAGCGGACCGCGTACAGCTGGGCCGCCCAGCCCCAGGCGCGGCCGCCCCCGGCCAGCAGCGGCGGCAGGTGGCAGCGGCCGGGCGCGACCACCAGGGTGGTGGCGCCGCTCCGGCCGGCCACCCGGTGCCAGCCATGCGGCAGGTCCCCGGGCAGCTCGTCCGGGAGCGGCCGCTCGCGGCCGTCCCCCAGCACCAGGGTGGCGGGCTCGCCCCGCGGCGGCCGCCAGCCGGGCGGGCGGCCCGGCCGGGCCACCACCACCGGCGGCCAGGCGGCCGCCGCGACGGGCGCCGGGCCCATCGCCTCGAGCACGGCCGCCAGGGTCGCCTCCGAGACGTCGTAGTCGCGCCCGGCGGCGTCGCTGAAGTGGGTGGTGATCCCGCGCGACTCGGCGGTTCGGCGCAGCTCGTCGAGCGTCATGTCCGGAGGTTACGGCACACTGACCCCCACCATGACCATCACCTGCGGGCGATGACGGCCGCGCAAGAGCCCGTGTGGCCAGGGCAGCCCCGCCCCCTTGGGGCGACCTGGGACGGTGAGGGCACCAACTTCGCCGTCTTCGCCGAGGGGGCCGAAGCGGTCGACCTGGCCCTGTTCGACCAGAGCGGGGCCGAGCGGCGCCTGCGCCTGCCCGAGGTCACCGCCCACACCTGGCACGGCTACATGCCCGAGGTCGGCCCCGGCCAGCGCTACGGCTTCCGGGTCCACGGCGCCTACGACCCGGAGCGCGGCGAGCGCCGCAACCCGTTCAAGCTGCTGCTCGACCCGTACGCCAGGGCGGTGGAGGGGATGGTCGACTGGGACGACTCGGTGTTCGGCTACCGGGTCGGCGGCGACGACCTGCAGCCGGACGACCGCGACTCCAGCCCGCACGTGCCCCGCTCGGTGGTGGTCCACGACGCCTTCCCGTGGGGCGACGACCGGCGCCCGGCCGTGGCCTGGTCGGACACGGTCATCTACGAGGCCCACGTGCGCGGGTTCACCATGCGCCACCCCGACGTGCCGCCGCACCAGCGGGGCAGCTTCGCGGCCATGGGCTCGGACCCGGTGATCGCCCACCTCCAGCGCCTCGGGGTCACCACCCTGGAGCTGCTGCCCGTCCACCACTTCGTCTCCGAGCACCACCTGGTCCAGATGGGCCTGACCAACTACTGGGGCTACAACTCGATCGGCTTCTTCGCCCCCGAGGCCCGCTACTCCTCCAGCGGGACCCGGGGCCAGCAGGTGAGCGAGTTCAAGGCGATGGTCCGCAACCTGCACGCGGCCGGGATCGAGGTGATCCTGGACGTCGTCTACAACCACACCGCCGAGGGCAACCACATGGGCCCGACGCTGTCGTTCCGGGGCCTGGACAACCGCTCGTACTACCGGACCGTCGACGCCAACCGGCGCTTCTACATGGACTACACCGGCACCGGCAACACCCTGAACGCCCGCAACCCCCAGGTGCTGGCCCTGATCCTGGACTCGCTGCGCTACTGGGTCGAGGAGATGCACGTCGACGGGTTCCGCTTCGACCTGGCCAGCGCCCTGGCCCGCAGCTTCCACGAGGTCGACCGGCTGTCGGCCTTCTTCGACCTGATCCACCAGGACCCCACGGTCAGCCGGGTCAAGCTGATCGCGGAGCCCTGGGACGTGGGCGAGGGCGGCTACCAGGTCGGGAACTTCCCGGTGCTGTGGACCGAGTGGAACGGCCGCTACCGCGACACCATGCGCGACTTCTGGCGCGACGCCCGCACCGGGGTGGCCGACATCGCCTACCGGCTCACCGGCTCCAGCGACCTGTACCAGTCCGACGGCCGCCGGCCGTACGCCAGCATCAACTTCGTCACCTGCCACGACGGCTTCACCCTGAACGACCTGGTCAGCTA
>Ga0307278_10001419_pt1 | contig 11948 bp, 10 predicted proteins | sample ER_DNA_117_FD_194482 | JGI IMG/M metagenome (GOLD analysis project Ga0307278, IMG submission 194482) | Bulk soil microbial communities from the East River watershed near Crested Butte, Colorado, United States - ER_DNA_117 | ecosystem: Environmental > Terrestrial > Soil > Floodplain | place... | reverse complement strand
TCGCTCGGATAACGCCAAGACAACCGGCCGACCCGCCGCGCAAGGCCAGGCAGGAGGGGACATGAGCTGCATCAAAGACACACCGGTCATCACCATGGAGCGGCTCTGCGAGGAGAAGCTGAAGTGCTGGGTCTGTGAACACGCGCGGAAGGTCCGTGCCGGGGCGGCGCAGCCTCCTCCGGGCCCCTCGAACGGGCCCGCATGACCGGCCAGTTTCCCGACGATCCCCTCGGCGCGGCCCTCTTCGGTGAGCTGCTCGAGGACCTCGACCAGGACGACGACGGGCGTGCCGAGGCCGAGGACGGCGAGGAGCATGAAGCCGATGACGATCCCTCGACGCTACATTAAGCGGATCCTCCGGGCCTACGACCGTGGCGGCCGGCAGGCGGCGACCCGGTCGGCCCAGCGGGCGATCACTCGAGGCGCGATCCGGGCCCTGCGGCCACGCCGCCGGCGCTGACGGACTGCGGCTGGTGCTACGCGGTGCTCACCCGAGGGGCCCGGGTGGCACCACGGCGTCGGGGTCCCACCAGTCCGGCTCCGGCTCGACCTCCGGGTGCATGTGGAGCAGGTGCTGGCGGAGCTCGTCGGGATTGGGCGCGAGGTGCGCACAGTACGGGCACGGTTCGCCTTCGGGCACCGCGGTCTCCTCTCGGAACTCGCTCACTGCGTGAGCCGTCGGCCCCCGTCTTACCCCGCGAGCGCGGAGCTCTACCGTGCAGCACCACGAGCACCCCTGTCCCGAGCCGGCCGCCCGTTCCGTCCTCGAATGTCCGCTTTGGGGTTGACATTACAAAGGTCCCCTGGAAGCGTTTGCGGGCTGGCCGCTCTCGTGGGGGAGATGACGATGAGGTTCTGGCTCCGCCGTGTCCTGCCCGTGTTGCTGGGAGCCGCGCTGCTGGCGCTGCCGACCACCGCGTCGGCCGGGGGCGGGCAGGCCCGCCACAGCCTGCGGGCGCCGGTCACCGGCGAGAGCTTCTACTTCGTGATGGCCGACCGGTTCGAGAACGGCACGACCGGCAACGACCTCGGCGGCCTGCCGGCCGACCGGCTGGTGTCGGGCTTCGACCCCACCGCCAAGGGCTTCTACCACGGCGGCGACCTGGCCGGGATCCGCCAGCGGCTGGCCTACATCCGCGGGCTGGGCACGACCGCGATCTGGCTGACCCCGAGCTTCAAGAACAAGGCGGTCCAGCTGGAGGACGGCCCCTCGGCCGGCTACCACGGCTACTGGATCACCGACTTCACCCAGATCGACCCCCACCTGGGCACCAACGCCGAGCTGGCCGCGCTGGTCGGCGAGGCGCACGCCATGGGGATGAAGGTCTTCTTCGACATCATCACCAACCACACCGCCGACGTGATCGACTACGAGGAGGCGCACCGGCCGGCGTACGTGTCCAAGGACCGGGTGCCCTACAAGACGGCCGCCGGCGTCCCCTTCGACGACCGCGACTACGCCGGCACCGGCAGCTTCCCGCCGCTGAGCCGGACCGTGAGCTTCCCCTATACGCCCTTCAACCCCCCCGGGTCCCCGGTGAAGGCGCCGGCCTGGCTGAACGACGTGACCCTGTACCACAACCGCGGGAACACCACCTTCGTCGGCGAGAACTCCCTGTACGGCGACTTCTTCGGCCTCGACGACCTGTTCACCGAGCACCCCCGGGTCGTCCAGGGCATGATCGACATCTACGAGAGCTGGATCCGGGACTTCGGCATCGACGGCTTCCGCATCGACACCATGAAGCACGTCAACGACGAGTTCTGGCAGCGGTTCGGGCCCGAGGTGCTGGCCTATGCCCGCCAGCACGGCAAGCGGCAGTTCTTCATGTTCGGCGAGGTGTTCGACACCACCAAGTCGTTCACCTCGCACTTCCCGACCCACGACCGGGTCCAGGCGGTGCTCGACTTCCCCTTCCAGCAGGCCGCCCAGAACTTCGCCGCCGGCTCGCACCCGACCGACGAGCTGCGGGACTTCTTCGCCGGCGACGACTGGTACACCGACGCCGACTCCAACGTCTACCAGCTGCCGACCTTCCTCGGGAACCACGACATGGGACGGATCGGCCGCTTCATCAAGGTCGCCAACCCCGACGCCGGCGACGCCGAGGTGCTGGCCCGCGACCGCCTGGCCCACGCCCTGATGTACTTCTCGCGCGGCAACCCGGTCGTCTACTACGGCGACGAGCAGGGCTTCACCGGCGACGGGGGCGACCAGGACGCCCGCCAGGACATGTTCCCGAGCCAGGTCGCCTCCTACAACGACGACGACCTGATCGGCACCGACGCCACCACCGCCGACGACAACTTCGACCCCGGCCACCCGCTGTACCAGGCGATCGGCGAGCTGGCCGCCGTCACCGGCCGCCACCCGGCCCTGCGCGACGGCGCCCAGCAGCACCGCTGGTCCTCCGCCGGGCCCGGCATCTACGCCTTCTCCCGCCTCGAGCGCCGCGAGCAGCACGAGTACGTGGTGGCGGTCAACAACGCCGAGCAGGCCGAGACGGCCGCGGTGCCGACCTGGATGCGGGACACCGACTTCCGGCTCCTCTACGGGTCGGGGCCCCAGCGGCTGCGCAGCGACGGCGACCGGCGGCTGGCCCTGACCGTCGGGCCGCTCTCGGCGGTCGTCTACCGGGCCGCCGAGCCGCTGGAGCGCAGCCGCCACGCCCCGGCCGTCGCCCTGGCCGCCCCGGGGTCGCTGCGCGACCGGGCCGAGGTGCGGGCCGACGTCGGCGGCGACCAGTTCGCCGAGGTGACCTTCCTGGCCAAGGCCGGCAGCGGCCGCTGGCAGCCGATCGGCACCGACGACAACGCGCCCTACCGCGTGTTCCACGACGTGGCCGACCTCCAGCCCGGCACCCGGGTCCAGTACCAGGCGGTGGTGCTCGACAACGCCGGCCACAGCCGCGCCAGCGCCGTCCGGGCCGGCACCGTCGCCCCGCCCGCGATCGAGCTGGAGGCGCCGACCGACGGCGGCCGGGTCCGCGGCGAGGTCGAGGTGCGCGCGGTGGCAACGCCCGACCACCCGACCTACTCGGTGACCTTCTACCGCCAGGTCGGCGACGGCGCCTGGACGCCGATCGGCACCGACACCTCCTCGCCGGTCTACACCGCCTTCGACGACACCAGCGGGCTGGCCAACGGCAGCGTCGTCCACTACAAGGCGGTGCTCACCTACGCGCCCGGCAGGACGGTGGAGAGCGCCACCCGCAGCGTCACCGTCGTCACCGAGCCGGTCACCACCGCCGTGGTCCACTACCACCGGCCCGCCCAGGACTTCGACAGCTGGGGCCTGCATCTCTGGGGTGACGCCATCGCCGACGGGGTGGCGACCAGCTGGGACGCGCCGCGCCAGCGCGACGGCACCGACGGCTTCGGCGCCGTCTACCAGATCCCGCTGAAGGACGACACCAAGCCGGTCAACTTCATCATGCACCAGCCCAGCGGCGACACCGTCCCCGACACCCGCGAGCCCGGCGGCGACCGCAGCTTCGTGCCCCTGGAGCACCCCGAGATCTGGCTCGTCCAGGGCGACCCGACGGTCTACTTCAGCCAGCCGTCGACCTGAGCCGGGACCGGCGGACCACGGTAGTTGCGATCCGGCGAGCCGGGCGGTTGGATAGCGGCCGAGCAAGCAGGCTCCGACCTCGGGGAGGGCGCATGGCGGCCAAGTTCGTGCTCACGAAGGGCTCGACCGGCAAGTTCCGCTTCAACCTGGTCGCCACCAACGGCCAGGTGATCGCCACCAGCGAGAGCTACGAGAGCAAGGCCAGCGCCATCAACGGCATCGAGTCGGTCAAGCGCAACGCCCCCACCGCCGAGATCGACGACCGCACCGGCTCCTAGCCAGCGCCGCCAGACCCGGCGGCCGGAGGTCGCGCAGGGGCGAGCGGGACCGGGCATGATGGGCGGGAGCAGCGGGACCGCGTCCGGGTGAGGGCGGGATGGGTGGGGTTTCCAGCCGGTTGGTGACCGCCGGGGTGGTGGTGCTCGGCGTCGGGGTCCTGGCGGTGGCCGGGCGGCTCCTGCCGGAGATCCCGAGCGCGCCGGGCCCGGCCACCACGACGACCGCCAGCACCGTGTTCGCCGGCCCGATGCCCAGCGCCACCCCGCCCGCTCAGGGGGTGCTGGTACCGCAGGCCATGGGCCAGACCCTCGGGCAGGCCCGCGCGCTGATGCGGCGAGCCGGGCTGCCGGCCGAGGCCGTCGAGCGCGACCCGCGGGACGCCGGCGCCGTGGTGGTCGGCCAGGAGCCGCCCGCCGGCGTCCGGGTCCCGCCCCACAGCCCGGTGGGCTTCCGGACCAGGGACGACGTGTGGCCCAACGGCATCACGCGGTCGCTCCGGCTCGGCCCTGGCCGCGCCACCGCCCGCTACCGGATCGTGGCCGCCGACCCGGTCCACGACGACCTCACCGTGGTGGTGACGGCGCCGCGGGAGGTGGACCTCCGGGTGTGGTTCCAGTTCGGGGTGGGCCGGCTCCCGCTGGTCGAGCACTCCGAAGGGTGCCGGCCGCTGGGCCGGAGGACCCGCTGCGCGCTCGACTTCGGCGCGTTCCCGGCGGCGGACCCGGGGATCTGGACCGTCGGGGCCGGCAAGCGGGCCGGGCCGGCGGCGGCCGTCCAGGTCATCATCAGGTTCACGCGGCGCTGAGACCGCGGCGGCTCGGGGAGGAGGCGGGATGGGGGAGCGGCAGGAGCGGATCGCGGTGGTGGGCCCTGGCGACCGGACGGCGGGGCCGGCGACGCCGGGGATGGTGCGCGAGCAGGCGTTCGCCAGCGAGGGGATGTGGTCGGGGACCGCCCGGACCGAGCCCGGGATGGTGTCGGGCTGGCACCACCACGGCGACTACGAGACGACCATCTACGTGCTCAGCGGCGCGCTGCGGATGGAGTTCGGGCCGGGCGGGGCCAGCACCGTCGAGGCCGGTCCCGGCGACTTCGTCCACGTCCCCAGGGGCGTGGTGCACCGGGAGGGCAACCCCTCCCAGGAGCCGGCCGAGCTGGTCCTGGTCCGCGCCGGCCGCGGCGAGTCCACTGTCAACCTCGACGGACCCGAGCCGCCGGCCCGGCCCAGCAGCCCCTAGTCGGCCGCCTCCGGCCTCCCACCGCTACAGGAAGCGCGGCACCGGTCGACATCCCTCTCGAGAGATCGGGACGGGACACGGGGGCCGGGCATGGGGCGGACAGCGGACGGGGTCGGCGTCGGCCGGCGGCCGGCGGCGGGCGACGCCGCCGCCGGTCCGGGGCCGGCGCGGGCGCGGCGGTACCTGCCGGTGACGGCCAAGTTCGTGGTCGCCCAGGCGGTCTCGCTCGGCTGGCTGGGGGTGTCGGTGTGGCTGTCGCAGCCCTGGCTGCACCAGCTCGCCGCCGCCATCACCACGGTCCCGGCGGTCCTGGTCGTCTGCCTGATCGCCTACCTCCCCGGCTGGCTGGTCGCCTTCCTGGCGGTCAGCCTGCTGCTCGACCGCCAGCCCCCGCTGCGCCGGACCCACCCCACCGACCCGGTCACGGTGCTGGTCGCGGCCCGCAACGAGGCCGAGCGGATCCAGGAGACCATCGCCTACATCGCCCGCCAGGACTACCCGGGGCCGATCGAGGTCCTGGTGGTCGACAACGGCTCCAGCGACGGCACCCAGGCCGTGGCCGAGGCCTACGGCGCCGCCTGCGGCCAGCGGGTCCGCTGCATCGCCGAGCCCCGCCCCGGCAAGAGCCACGCCCTCAACACCGGCCTGGCGGCGGTCCGGACCGAGCTGGTCATCACCCTGGACGCCGACACGCTGCTGCACCCGCGGGCGGTCCGCCAGCTGGTGGCCAGGCTGCTGAGCGCCCCGCCCGACGTGCAGGCCGTCGCCGGGTCGGTGCTGGTCCGCAACAGCCGCGACAGCCTCTGGACCCGGATGCAGGAGTGGGACTACTTCCTGGGGATCGCCTCGGTGAAACGGATGCAGGGCCTCTACCAGGGCACCCTGGTCGCCCAGGGCGCCTTCAGCCTGTACCGGACCGAGGCGGTGCTGGCGGCGGGCGGCTGGCCCGACGCCATCGGCGAGGACATCGTCCTCACCTGGCAGCTGATGCGCCAGGGCGCCCGGGTCTACTACGAGCCCTCGGCGGTCGCCTTCACCGCCGCCCCGGCCCGGCTGGTCCATCTCGCCCGCCAGCGGGCCCGCTGGGCGCGGGGCATGATCGAGGGCATCCGCAGCGTCAAGCCCTGGAACCAGCCGCGCTGGCTGCTGCGCTTCCTCACCGCGATCGACCTGCTGATCCCGGCCCTGGACGTCGCCTACGCGCTGGTATGGCTGCCCGGCCTGGCCCTGGCGGCCACCGGCCGCTACTGGATCGTGGGCCCCTACACCCTGGCCGTGCTGCCGCTCACCCTGGTCGTCAACGCCATCCTGTACCGGTTCCAGCGGCGCCGGGTGTTCAACCTGCTCGGCCTGCGGGTCCGGCGCAACCCGGTCGGCTTCGTCGGGTTCGTGATCGCCTACCAGATGCTGATGTCGCCGATCGCGGTGGTCGGCTACGGGCAGGAGCTGCTGGGGCTGCGCCGCCGCTGGAAATGACCCGGCGCGATGTCAGCCAGCTGACGTTGCTTCCCAGCGTGCGGGCGTATTCTGGATCGGGAGGCATCTCGGCGATGGACACGATTGTCTGGCTCATCTTGGCGGCGGTCCTCGGGGTTGCCGAGATCCTGACCCTCACGGCGGCCCTCGGGCTGCTGGCGGTCGCGGCCCTGCTGGCGGCGGGCACCGCCGCCCTCGGCGCGCCGGTCTTCGGCCAGCTGGTCGTGTTCGCGGTGGTCGCCGTCGCCGGCCTGGCCCTGGTCCGGCCGCTGCTCGCGCGCCAGCTGCGGCCCCGGTTCGGGCCCCAGCACCGCTTCGGGGTGGCGGCCCTGGAGGGTCGGCAGGCGCGGGTGGTCCAGGAGGTCACCGGGCATGCGGGCCGGGTCCGGATCGGCGGGGAGGAATGGTCGGCCCGGTCCTATGACGAGACCCTGGTCATCCCCGCCGGGACCACCGTCGACGTGATCCAGATCGAGGGCGCGACCGCCCTCGTGTACCCGCGGGAGTGACCACATGGAAGTCCTGATCGTCGCCGTCGTCGCCGCGCTGCTGGCCGCGCTGGTGGTGGTCCGCTCGGTGCGGATCGTGCCCCAGGCGCGGGCCCGCAACGTGGAGCGGCTCGGCCGCTACCACAAGACCCTCGACCCGGGCATGAACTTCGTCATCCCCTTCGTCGACCGGGTCCGGTCGACCATCGACCTGCGCGAGCAGGTGGTGTCGTTCGTCCCGCAGCCGGTGATCACCGAGGACAACCTGGTCGTCAACATCGACACGGTGCTGTACTTCCAGGTCACCGACCCCCGGGCGGCGGCCTACGAGATCTTCAACTTCATCCAGGGGATCGAGCAGCTGACCGTGACCACCCTGCGCAACGTGATCGGCGGGATGGACCTGGAGGAGACCCTGACGTCGCGGGAGAAGATCAACAGCGAGCTGCGGGGGGTGCTGGACGAGGCCACCGGCAAGTGGGGGATCCGGGTCAACCGGGTCGAGATCAAGGCGATCGACCCGCCGGCGCCGATCAAGCAGGCCATGGAGAAGCAGATGCGGGCCGACCGCGACAAGCGGGCGGCGATCCTGACCGCCGAGGGCGTGCGGCAGTCGCAGATCCTGACCGCCGAGGGCGAGAAGCAGAGCGCCATCCTGCGGGCCGAGGGCGAGCGCCAGTCGGCCATCCTCAAGGCCGAGGGGCAGGCCCAGGCCATCGCGACCGTGTTCCAGGCCGTCCACACCCACGACGCCGACCCCAAGCTGCTCGCCTACCAGTACCTCCAGACCCTGCCCCAGCTGGCCCAGAGCCCCTCCAGCACCCTCTGGGTCCTCCCCAGCGAGCTCACCAGCGCCCTGCGCCGGATCACCGCGGCCTTCGGCGGGGACGAGGAGCAGCCGCCGGCGCCGGAGAAGGCCAGGGGGATCACGCCGCCGCGCGACCCCCGCTAGCCCGCGCCGTGGACCGGGTGCGGGTCGACCGCTGGCTGTGGGCGGTGCGGCTGGCCAAGACCCGTTCCGGGGCCGCCCAGGCCTGCCGGGCCGGCCACGTCCAGGTCAACGGGGTCCGGGCCAAGCCGGCGGCCCCGGTCAAGGTCGAGGACACCGTCCGCATCCGGGTCGGCGACCGGGAACGGGTGGTCGAGGTGGTGCGGCTGATCGAGACCCGGGTCGGGGCCGAGCTGGCCGCCGGCTGCCTGATCGACCGCAGCCCGCCGCCCCCGCCCCGCGACCCGCTGGCCCGCCACGGCCACCGCGACGCGGGAACGGGCCGCCCGACCAAGCGCGACCGCCGCCGGATCGACCGCACCCGCGGCCGCGGGGCCTAGGGGAGAGGGGGCGCCGGGCGGCGGCGGACCCCGGGCGGGTTCACTGGAGCCGCATCCGCTCCAGCCAGGCGTCCAGGACCGCGGCGTCGCCGAGGACCTCCACCCCCTGGGCATCGTGGGGCAGGCGGCGGGTGACGACCCGGAGCAGGTCGGCCATGGGGGCCCGGACGGCCACGGCCGCCCGCTCGTGGCCGTGGCGCCACCCGAAGCCGGAGGCCTCCAGCTCGACCAGCCATTCGGAGGCCACGCCGTCGGCGGCGTCGGTGGCGTGGAGGTGGACGGTCCCGCCGGGCCCCGGGTCGCCCTCGGCCCCGGCGCCTTCGGACGCCCCGGCGGCGGCGAGGCCGGCCAGCAGGTCGAGGAACTCGTCGATGGCGTCGGCGGCCAGGTCGGGGGCGACCCGGTAGCCGGCGCCGACCGCGCCGGCGGCGTCGGCCCGGTGGACGACGACGTCGTGGGCGGCCCGGCGGGCCCAGGCGGCCACCGGCCAGCGGACCGTCCACATCTGGGCCTGGGCGTCCGGGCCGGCCGCGCGCAGCGTGGCCGCGCAGCGGCCGGCCGCCTCGGCCAGCCAGGCGTCCAGGGCCGCCGGGTCGTCGCCGGCCGGCCCGCCGTGGCCGGGGACCTGGCGTTCCGGCTCGGTCACGGCCTCGCCGGTGCGGACGGCCTGCTCCAGCGAGCGGAGGTTGCCGCCGACGTGGCGCAGCAACCGGCCCAGCGTCCACTCGGGGGTGGTCGGCACCGTCACCGACAGGTCGGCACCGGCCACGACCTCCCTGAGCAGGCCGGTCTGGTTCGCGACCTCGTCGCAGAAGCGGTCGTGCTCCACCCGGACTGCCTCCGATGCGGTTGTTGGCTGTCGCGGCGTGACCCTACCATCGGGCGCTATGGAGGCGACCAAGCCGGTCCTGCTCACCGTCGACGACGACCCGGGGGTGTCGCGGGCCGTCGCCCGAGACCTGCGCAGGCGCTACGGGCACGACTACCGCGTCGTCCGGGCCGAGTCGGGCCCCGAGGCGCTGGAGGCGCTGCGGGAGATCAAGCTCCGCGGCGACGCGGTGGCGGTGCTGCTGGCCGACTACCGCATGCCCCAGATGAGCGGGCTGGAGTTCCTCGAGCAGGCCATGGACCTGTTCCCCAACGCCCGCCGGGCCCTGCTGACCGCCTACGCCGACACCGACGCCGCCATCCAGGCGATCAACGTGATCGACCTCGACCACTACCTGCTGAAGCCGTGGGAGCCGCCTTCCGAGAAGCTCTACCCGGTGATCGACGAGCTGATCGAGCTGTGGCGCGCGGCCGGCGACCAGCCGGTCACCGCCACCCAGGTCGTCGGGCACCGCTGGTCGGCCCGCTCCTACGAGGTGCGGGACTTCCTGGCCCGCAACTCGGTGTCGTACCGCTGGCTGCCCGCCGACGAGCCGGAGGGCCGGCGGCTGCTGGAGGCGGCCGGGCTGGACGAGTCCAGCGTCCCGCTGGTGGTCACGCCCGGCGGGGACGCCCTGGTCGACCCCGGGGTGGAGGAGCTGGCGGCCAGGGTCGGCCTGTCCACCAGCCCGGCCACCGACTTCTACGACACGGTGATCGTCGGCGGCGGCCCGGCCGGGCTGGGCGCGGCCACCTACGCCGCCTCCGAGGGGCTGCGCACCGTCCTGGTCGAGCGTGAGGCCACCGGCGGGCAGGCCGGCCAGAGCACCCGGATCGAGAACTACCTCGGCTTCCCCGACGGGATCGGCGGCGCCCAGCTGACCGACCGGGCGCGCCGCCAGGCGGCCAGGTTCGGGGCCGAGATCCTCACCGCGGCCGAGGTCACCGGGCTGGAGGCGCGCGGCTCGTCGCGGGTGGTCCGCCTGGCCGACGGGGGCGAGGTCGCCGCCCACACCGTGGTCCTGGCCACCGGGGTCGCCTACCACACCCTGGAGGTGCCCGGGGCCGACCGGCTCACCGGCCGCGGCATCTTCTACGGGTCGGCCGCGACCGAGGCCCCGGCCTGCGCCGACGAGGACGTGTACGTGGTCGGGGGCGCCAACTCCGCCGGCCAGGCGGCCGTGTTCCTGTCCAGGCACGCCCGGCGGGTCACCCTGCTGGTCCGCGACGACGCCCTGGAGCGGTCCATGTCGCACTACCTGGTCCGCCAGATCCGCGACAGCGCCAACGTCGCCGTGCGGGTCAACACCGTGGTGGCCGAGGCGGCCGGCGGCGAGCACCTGGAGCGGCTGCGCCTGTGCGACACCGCCACCGGCAGGGTCGAGGAGGTCCCCGCGGCCTACCTGTTCGTGTTCATCGGCGCCGCCCCCTGCACCGGCTGGCTCGACGACCCCATCCGGCGCGACGCCAAGGGGTTCGTGGTCACCGGCCCCGACCTGCTGGTCGGCGGGAAGCGGCCGCGGGGCTGGCCGCTGGACCGCGACCCCTACTACCTGGAGGCCAGCCTGCCCGGGGTGTTCGCGGCCGGCGACGCCCGGGCCAACTCGGTCAAGCGGGTCGCCTCGGCCGTCGGCGAGGGCGCCATGGCCATCCAACTGGTCCACCGCTACCTGGAGGCCCAGTGACCGGGCGGCTCGGCCCCGACGCCCTCCGGGAGCTGTTCCTGTTCGAGAAGCTGGACGACGGGCAGCTGGCCTGGCTGGCCGAGCGGGGCGAGGTCGCCAGCTACCAGGCGGGGGCGACCGTCTACCGCGCCGGCGAGCCCGCCACCAGCCTGTTCGTGCTGCTGGAGGGCACCCTGTCGATGCTGATGCGGGCCGGCGGGACCGAGATCGAGGTCAACCGGACCGACCAGCGCGGCGCCTACGCGGGCGCGTTCTTCGCCTACCTGGACCTGCCGCTGGCCCGCTCGTACGCCAGCAGCCTGCGCGCCGTCACCGACTGCCGCTTCTGGGTCCTGCCGGCCGACGACTTCGGCTGGGCGGTGCGGGAGTGGTTCCCGATGGCCACCCACATGCTGGAGGGCTTCGCCGTCCAGGGGATGGGCTCCCAGCAGACGGTCAGCACCCGTGAGCGGCTGGTCGCCCTCGGCACCGTCACCGCCGGCCTCACCCACGAGCTCAACAACCCGGCCACCGCCGCCGCCCGGGCCACCGCCACCCTTTCGGAGCGGCTCACCGGCCTCTGGGACGAGCTGGCCGGCCTGGCCGGCGCCGGGCTGGCCGCCGGCCAGGTGGCGGCCCTGGCCGACCTGGTCCGCCTGGCCGTCGCCGGCCAGGCCACCCAGGGGCCGCTGTCGCCCCTGGAGGCCTCCGACCGCGAGGACGAGCTGGGCGGGTGGCTGGCGGAGCACGGCGTCGACGGCGCCTGGGAGCTGGCCCCGCCGCTGGTCGCCGCCGGGGTGGACGCCGGCTGGCTGGAGCGGCTGGCCGCCGCCGTCCCCGCCGCGGCGCTGCCGCGGGCCGTCGGCCTCGCCGCCATGTCCTGTGAGGCCGAGAGCCTGCTCGACGAGGTCGCCGAGGCGGCCAGGCGCATCTCCGCCCTCGTCGCCGCGGCCAAGCAGTACAGCCAGATGGACCGCAGCCCGCTCCAGCAGGTGGACGTGCACGAGGGGCTGGAATCCACCCTGACCATGCTCAA
>Ga0307278_10001418_pt1 | contig 11953 bp, 9 predicted proteins | sample ER_DNA_117_FD_194482 | JGI IMG/M metagenome (GOLD analysis project Ga0307278, IMG submission 194482) | Bulk soil microbial communities from the East River watershed near Crested Butte, Colorado, United States - ER_DNA_117 | ecosystem: Environmental > Terrestrial > Soil > Floodplain | place: USA... | reverse complement strand
CTGCTCGGGCTCGCGGTCCAGCAGCGCCCGTCCCCGCGGCGACAGCCGGTAGCCGACCTCCAGGCTCTCGGTGAGGCCGAGCTCCTTCAGCTTGCGGACGTCGAGCTTGAACGACGCCCGGTCCCGGCCGGCCGCGGCGGCCAGGTCGGCGGCCCGCACCCCCGGACGGTCGCGGATCAGGCGGAGCGCCGCCGTCGTCCACGGCCCGTGGCGGCTCGCCCGGTCCAGACGGGCGAGCCGGCGGGCCAGCTCCGCCCAGCCCGCCTCGGCCATGGTGTCCGCCTGGCGCAGCGCCTCGCGCGGGTCGGGTCCAGCGAACCGGAAGTCGACCCGGTGCACCGGGGCGTCGCCGTGCCGGTCCAGCTCCCTGAGCAGCTCGGCGCGGCCGGCGAACCCGGCCCGGCGGGCGTCGTCGTCGGTGATCTCCGCCGGGTCGACCACCGCGACGGCGTCGACGCGCAGCACCCCGGCGGGGGTGCGGTAGTGGCCCCCCGGCCTGGCCAGCGGCCGTCGCCACCGCCGGAACGTGCACGTCACCGTCCCGTCGGCCAGTCCGGCCCAGAGTCGCTGCTTGAACAGCACCCGGCGACCATAGCAGCAGCCCCTTCCGTTGAACCTCCGGCAACGGAACCGTGAATTCTGGCGAACATCCGTGTCCGGACCTCGAGCGCCGCCAGACGAGCGGGGACATTCCGGCCAATCGTCTTCTTCGAGGGCGGTAGCATCCGGCATCCCGAAGCCGTGCGAGGGACCAACGATGCGACCAGTTGCCGACCAGCCCACCGTCGCCCTGTCCGCCGAGGCCGCCCCGGAGGCCGGCGAGCGGCCACCGGGCCGCCGCGCCCTGGCACTGGAGGGCCTGGTCGTCTACCTGGTGCTGCAGCTTCTCACCATCCCGTTCCTGCCGGCGTTGCGCCACCGCCGGGAGACCTTCTACGACGACGTGCTGCTCGGCTTCTTCATGCCCGAGAAGCACGGCCTGGCCAAGCTGCTGCGCGCCGGGTTCCTGCCCACCTGGCTGGACAACCAGTACGGCGGCGAGCCGTTCATCGCCAACATCCAGCACGCCGTGCTCTACCCGGGCAACCTGCCGTTCTGGCTGCTGCCGACCTCCACGGCCCTGGAGGTGGTCACCGCCCTGCACATCGCCCTGGCCGGGATCGGCATGTGGGCCTACTGCCGTCTCGGGTTGCGGACCGGGCGCTGGGCGGCCGCAATGGGCGCGCTCGCCTTCGGCTTCGGCGCGGTCACCCTGCACCACATCAACCTGATGAACCAGCTCCAGGTGATCGCCTGGATGCCGCTGGTGCTGCTGTTCGGCCACCTGGCGCTGGAGCGGGGCCGGCCGCGCTTCGTCCTGCTCACCGGCGTCACGGTCGGGCTGCAGCTCCTGGCCGGCCATCCCGAGGAGTGGCTGTACACACTGCTCGCCCTGGCCGCCTACGGGCTGGCGTGGACGCTGGCCGCGGGCCCGCGCGCCTGGCCGCGGCGGGCCGCGGCGGCGGCGCTGCGGCTCGGCGGGGCGATGGTGGCGTTCGTGTTGCTGTTCGCCTGGCAGCTCCTGCCGACGCTGCTGCTGCAGCGGTACGGCTGGCGCACCGGGCCGACCTTCGACGAGCAGTACGAGCTGCCGGCGCGGCTGGCGTTCAACGCCCTGCTGCCCGACTTCGGCAACGTGCTGTTCGGTGAGAACGTCGCCTTCATCGGCCTGGTGGCGCTGGTCCTGGCCGGCCTCGGGATCTGGGCCGGGCCGCGTCGGCTCGGCTGGGTGCGGGCATGGATGCTGGCACTGTCGCTGCTCGGGATCGTCATGGCCCTCGGCGACCAGACCCCGCTGTACCGGCTGGCCGCCGAGAACATCGGCGTCGTGAACGAGCTGCGGGTGCCGTCGCGCTGGCTGCTGCTGTTCTCCTTCCCGATGGCCGCCGCGGCCGCCATCGGCACCGACGTGCTGCTGGACGCCGACGTCGGCGACCTGCGCCGCCGGGCCCTGCGGGGCCTCGGTGGGCTGGCCGTCGTCGGCCTGGTGCTCGGCTTCGCCCTGGTCGTCGGCGGACACAGCGACTGGGCGGACAGCCGCCGCTACTGGGCGCTGGCCGCGGCCGCCGGGGCGGTCGCCTGGCTGGCGGCCGGCTTCCGCCGCGTGCCCCGCGCGATGGTGGCGCTGCTGCTGCTCGGGGTGACCGCGTTGGAGCTGCAGCAGGCCCGGCCGGCGGCCGAGTACCACCAGCTCGTCCCCAACGTGGTCTACGACCGGCCCGGCCCGGTCATGGAGCGGCTTGGCCGCGAGCGCGGCCGCTACGTCAGCATCGCCTGGGACCGGGCGGACACCGCCGAGCAGCGCCGCTCGGTCGCCATGCCCGACGGCTACAACCCGCGCATGCGCCGCCTGTACCTGGAGGGCTGGCCGCGGCGGCTGGCCGCCCGCCCGGCGTGGGAGTACGCCACCAACGCCGAGACGATCTCCGGCCGCGACGGCGGGCTGCTGCCGCTGCGTGACTACAACGGGTTCTTCGCCGCCGCCGTCAACCCCAAGGGGCGCCTGACCGCCGGTGTGACCGTGGAGGCGCCGTCGGCATGGGGCTGGCCGGCGCTGGACCTGCTCGGGGTGCGCTGGTTCGTCACCGCCGGCCTGCCGCCCGACCAGATCCGGGTGATGGAGCGGCACGGCTTCCGGATCGTGGAGCGGGCGGCCTGGTTCCTGCTGTGGGAGCGGCAGGCGCCGCCGCTTGCCCGGATGCAGTACGAGGTCGACGTGGTCCCCGACGCGGGCGAGCGGGTGGCCCGTCTGCGGGCCGGCTACCCGCTGCTGGAGCGCGCGATCGTCGAGCGGCCGGTCGAGGGGCTCGCCCGCCCGCCGGCGCCGCCGGAGGTCCGGGTCCAGGAGCGGGAGCAGACCAGGGTGCGGGTCTCGGTGCGCACCACCGCCGACGGGCTGCTGGTCCTCGCCGACCCGTGGTACCCGCAGTGGCGGGTCCGGGTCGACGGCCGGCCCGCCGAGCTGCTCCGCGTCGACCACGCCTTCCGGGGCGTGCGCGTCCCGGCCGGCAGCCACGAGGTCGTCTTCACCTACGAGGACCGCGCGATGCGGCTGGGCGTGGGGTTGGCCGTCGCCACCGCCCTCGCGCTTGCCGGCGCCTGGGCATGGCGGCGGTGGGCCCTCCGGGGCGGCGCGCCGGCACCGTAGCCTGCCCACGCGGTGGCCTACGCCGTCCGCCAGGGGCCCATCTGAGGACGCCGACCCTCGCTGGGGTCGCGCCGGCACCGTAGACTGCCAGCCGTCGGCCGGTGAACGCCGGCCGGCTCCCGCGCCTCAGGAGATCGCCCACGTGCAAGCCGTCATCCTCGCCGGAGGCTTCGGCACCCGCCTGCGCCCACTGACCAGCACCCGCCCCAAGCCGCTGATCCCGTTCGCCAACGAGCCGTTCCTGCTGCACACCCTGCGCCAGCTCGCCGCCGGCGGCTTCACCGACGTGATCCTGTCCACCATGTACCTGCCGGAGGCGTTCGACCAGCTCCTGCCGGAGGCACGCAAGGCCGGCGTCGACGTGGTGCTGTCCTCCGAGGACACCCCTATGGGGACCTCGGGCGCCGTCAAGCGCCTGTCCCATCTGCTCGACGGCACCTTCCTGGTGCTCAACGGCGACGTGCTGGTCGACGTCGACTTCCAGCGGCTGGTCGCGCTCCACGCCCGGCGGCAGGCCGCCGCCACCCTGGCGCTGGTCCGGGTCCCCGACCCGAGCGCCTTCGGCCTGGTCCCGGTCGACGACGACGGCCGCGTCACGGCCTTCCTCGAGAAGCCCGGTCCCGACGAGGAGGCGTGGGTGACCGACCTGATCAACGCCGGCGTGTATGTGCTGGAGCCGTCGGTGCTGGACCACGTCCCCGCCGGGCAGCCGTCCTCGTTCGAGCGCCACCTGTTCCCGTCGCTGCTGGCCTCCGGCGCGCCCGTCTACGGCGACGAGCTGTACGGCTACTGGCGCGACCTCGGCACCCCGATCGCCTACCTGGCCGCCCAGTTCGACCTGCTCGAGGGCCGCCTGCACCTGCCCATCAACGCCACCGAGCGGGGCCGCAGCCAGTGGTTCGCCGACGGCGCCCGCATCGACGAGGGCGCCGTGCTGCGCGGCCCGATCCTCGTCGGGCAGGGCGCCGCCGTCGAGAACCAGGCGCGGGTCTTCGGGCCGAGCGTGCTCGGCCCCGGCGCGGTGGTCGCCGGCGGGGCCCGCCTGGAGCGCTCGGTGCTGCTGGAGGGGGCCAGGATCGAGCGTGGCGCCAAGGTGTCCGACTCGATCATCGGCCGCGGCGTGGTCGTCGGCGACGGCGCCGTGGTCCGCGACGGGGCGGTGGTCGGCGACAACGTCATGATCGAGGCCGGCAACATCCTCGCCGGCGGCGTCCGGGTCGCCCCCAACGTCCGCCTGGACCTCGGCGCGATCCGCTTCTGAGACTAAGCGCCTGCGCCAGTAGGCGGTCGCGGCCGGGGTCGGCTGTCCCAGCGGTACTGGGTCCAGGCGCGGCGGACCAGCGGCCCACGACCACGTCTGGCCGCGGTGCGTCGCCGACCGCGGCGGCGCTGGGTCAGCCCGCTGCGACGCGCCGATACCCGCCGCTGACCCAGTCGACGACCAGGCGGCCGTACTCCTCGGCTGCTTGCTCCCACGCGAAGTGACCGGCCTCCAGCGGATGGATCTCGCTGTTGGGGAGCAGGTCGTCGAGGTACTGGTTGTTGGACCACGGCACCAGGTCATCGTCGCGCCCGGCCACGATCTGGGTCGGCGTGGTGATCGTCGCCAGCAGGTCACCCAACACCGGGTTCTGCTCGGGGTACTGCCGCACGAACCGGGCCGACTCCGCGAAGCGCCCGAGGTCGTAGGCGCTGACATAGTCCTCGTGGACGTCGGGCTCGCTGTCGCTTGGGGCACCCGGCTGGACCGCGGAGCCGATATTGGTCCTGGCATCCAGCCCACGCACGACGTCCAGACTCGGCGCCTGGATGATCTGCTTGAGCGCACCGCCCGCTTCGATCGGGAAGCGGACCGCGCCGCCGCCGACGGTCAAGCTCGTGACGCGCTCCGGCGCCCTGGCGGCAAGAAACAGCGCCGCGGCCGTGCCGACATCCGGGCCGACGACGTGGGGAGCTCCCAGGCCCCACTCGTGGATCAGACGGGCCAGGAACGCTCCCGAGGCGTCCGGGGCGATCAGTTCCGGGCGACCATCGGAGTGGCCGAACCCCGGCAGGTCGATGGCGACCACCCGCCCGACTCCAGTAACGCGGCCCCAGATGCGACGGAAGGCCCAGAGGCTCTCGGGCCACGGCGCCAGCAGCAGCACGGTGATATCGGAGTCTGCCCTGGTATCGGCGAACCTGACCCGCACCCCGTCGCAGACCCGGAAGTAGGTACTGATCGGCGAACCCGCTTCAGCGCTCATCTGACTGTCTCCTCCTAGGTCGCGGCTAAGGCCGAGTCGGTCGGCGGTGCGCGTGGCTCTGCTATTCGGCTGAGGGCTGGCCGGCCTGCAGGCTGGCGATCTGCGCCCGGGCGGCGGCCACCAGTTCTTCGTTGGTGTTGGCGTGGCCGTTGAGGCCCCAACCTCCGTCTGGTGCCTCGGTCAACAGCACCCACGTCCGGCTCGCCAACGTCGGATCCCCGGCGGCGTCGGCGGCGATGCGGGTCAACTGCTCGACCACCGCCAGCTGCTTGGCCCGATCGAGCGCGCCGGCGTTGGTAAGGACCTGGATCCGCACGTAGTTGGTGTCGCCGTCGACGTTGGAGAGATTGCCGGCGGGTAGGTCGTGGATGAAGGCCGCGGTGTTCTGCCGGAACATGGGGATGTCCGGCACCTGCTCGATGGTCATGACCGCGGCCGCGAGGTCGGCGGCGAGCCGGTGGGTGTCGGCGAAGGTCCCGGCCGTGGCGAAGAGGTCAATCATGGGCATGGCCATGCTCCTTCTGTCATGCCGCCGTCGCCGTGGAGGTGTCGGCCGCGGTCTTGATGAGCTGGGTCACCTCGTCGGGGTGGGAGACCATCCTGCATTTCAGGATGCTTGCTCAAGCTGTGCCTCCTTCGGCTCCGTGGAATGCAGGTGGGAACCCGGCCTCTGACGCCAGGCCTCGAAAGCGACGACCAGGCCGATGGCGGCGACGACGCTCCCGAAGATCTCGAACGTCGACTGAAGCGAGATGTGGGTGACGACGACGCCGGCGAGGACGGCGGGAACCGAAAGGGACCCGTAGGCGACGACGTAGAAGGCGGCCATCACCGCCGCGCGATGCTGGGCCGGGATCTTGGCGACGAGTGCGCGGAGGGCGCCGAAGAAGGCGGCGCCGAAGCCGATCCCGCCGAGGATCGACCCGGCGAGGTAGGTCGGGCCCGAGTCCGTCGCCGCCGCGACGACGATCAGGACGGTTCCAGCCGCGAGCCCGATGGATCCCGCGCCCGCGGCGAGCCAAGGTGCACTGCGTCCGGTGAGGAGTTGGGAGACGAGGGCGGACGCGGTGAGGGCGACGACGCCGCTCCCCGCGACGATTGCGTTGCTCGTGTGGAACAGGTGTGCGGCGAGCGCGGGGCCAAGGGAGAAGAAGAGCGCGCCGATCGACCAGGACGAGAGCACGGCCAAGGCAGCGAGCAGGAACGGACGGCGGACGACAGCGGGCACGCGCGGCCGTTGCACTGTCAGCCGGAACCGCCCGCGCGTCCGCACCGGCTCCGGTATCAGGTAGGCGCCGACGAAGGCGGTCGTGACCAGAGCGAGCAGCACGAGGTAGGGCAGCAGGCGCGGGTACCAGCCGATCTGCACGAGCGATGAGGAGACGAGCATGCCGAGCCCCAATCCTCCTGCCGTCGCGGTCGCGTTCGCCAGCGCGACGCCGGCCGGGTCACGGCGGGGGTGGAGGTCGAGCAGGCTCGCGCTCGCCGCGCTCAAGGCCGCGCCGGTCGCGAGCCCCTGGAGGCCGCGGGCGGCGAACAGCCAGGCGGCGGAGTCCGCGAACAAGTAGAGGAGGCTCGCTCCCATCAGCCCCGCGAGCGCGACGAGCAGGACCGGCCGCCGACCGACTTCGTCGGACACCCCGCCCGCGAGCAGGAGCGTCGCGAGCACGCCGAAGGCATACGTCGCATAGATCAGCGTCAACGTAAGCGGAGAGAAGTGCCAGAGCACGCTGTACGTGCCGTAGAGCGGCGTGGGCGTGACCGACGCGAACAGCCCGAGCCCGATCACGCCCCCGGCGAGCCGGTAGGCAGCGCGGTTCGACAGCGAGGGTCGCGGCGTCGCTATCTCCAGAGCCTCCAACTCGGCCCCCTCCTAGGTTGCGTGAAGAAACTCGTGGATGGGACCATACCAGAGTGAGTTGCTTAACGCAACTGACATTGGTATGCTTCGGACATGCTGAAGAGGGAGTACGAAGGCCAGAACTGCTCGATCGCGCGGGCGCTGGAGATCGTCGGCGAGCGCTGGACGCTGCTGATCATCCGCGACGTGTTCCTCGGGATTCGCCGCTTCGACGAGCTCCAGGAGAGCCTGGGGGTCGCCCGCAACGTCCTCACCGACCGGTTGAACCGGCTCGTCGGCGAGGGCGTGCTCGAGCGCGTCCCCTACAGCGAGCGACCGACCCGCTACGAGTACCGACTCACCGCCAAGGGCCGCGACCTCAACATCGCCCTCAGCGGTCTGCGGCAGTGGGGGGACAAGTACCTGAACGAGAAGCCACCCCGACTCCTGCGCCGCAAGGCGGACAAGAAACCAGTGATCGCGGCGTTCGTGCCGAAGGGAGCCGACGTGCTCCGGTTCGACGAGCTCGAGCTGGTGCCGGGACCCGGGCTGAAGGTGGGCTGACGTGCTCGAGATCCACGACGGATGAGGCGTCCAGGAGGCCAAGACGATCACCTGGTACGACCCGGCGGCGCTGGCCGCTGCGGCGACCGAGCTGCCCGGGCGCGAGTTCCTCCAGGCCATCATCGACGGCCGGCTGCCTCCGCCGCCGATCGCGAACCTGTTCGGGGCGGAGCTCGTGGCTGTCGGCGACGGCGAGGCGCTCTTCCGCTGCACGCCCGATCACGGTCAGTCGCTAAGCGGCCTGCCGGACGTTCTGCACGTAATCCTCGGGCAGCCAAGGTGAGCTGCCCGGGTGGCAGTGGTCAGCATCCGGGCCGGACTCCGCGAAGGAACTGAGTCGCGTCGGCCGCTGCGATGCCTAGTGGGTGAACCGTCCCACCACCAGCCGGAACGGGATGATCACCGCCCACACCAGCGCCGCATACCTCGGGGCGAACATCCCCACCGGCACCGCCGCGCCGAACACCAGCAGCATCCCGCGGCAGCCGGCCGTTGTCCGAACTGGACCGCCGCCTCATCGGCGCCTTCGACCGGCTGGCCGGCGGCCGGTCGGAGACACCGACGGCGCGCTCACCGTCACCAATCTGTGCGCTGAAGCCAGGGTGTCCCGGGCCTCCTACTACCGCTCCCGGTCGCCGCAGTGGTCAAGACGCTCCTGGCCTCCGACCAGACACCCCGTCCCGAGGTCGAACAACTCCGCCTACGAGTGCGGGAACTGGATAAGGCCGGCAAGGAGCAGCGGCGGCGACCCGCCCAGGAGGTAGGAGACCTCAAGGCCGCCGCGGCGTCAATGCCAACCAGGTCCAGGTCCTGGCCCTACGCAACGCCGAACTGGAGCCGACAACCGCCGCCTGGTCGCGCAACTGGCGCAGGTGGAAGCGGCTGTGATCCCGATGGCTGACCGCACCTGCCGGTCGGGCGGCTTGCCGGGCCGTCAACTCCGAAGCTCGCTGAACAGTTCGGCAGCATCTACGCCGAGCGCATCCGCGCTGGAGCGCCTCGCCTCCCGCTCCCGCCCACGCCGCTGACCGCGCCGGCCGCAGCAGACAGTACTCACGGAGGCCAGCGCAGTTCTCAATCCCGATTTCCTTGCATCCCGACCACCATGATGCCGCCGACACCACAGTCTCCAGGAATCCCAGCAGCCTGCGCCGGGTACGTCAGCGGTTATGGAGCATTCGGTGGCGTCGGCTCAGGCGGGTCGACCAGGCGGTGCTGGTATGCCAGCGCGACCAGCTGTGCGCGGTCGCGGGCGCCGAGTTTGACCATTGCCCGGCTGACGTGGGTCTTGGCGGTGGCGGGGCTGATCACCAGGTGCTCGGCGATCTCATGATTGCTCATGCCATGCGCCGCCAGCCCGGCGACCTCTCGCTCCCGCTCGGTGAGCTGGGCCAGCGCCCCAGCGTTGACCTGGCGGTTTGGGGCCCGGTGGACAAGCCGGGCAATCAGCCGGCGGGTCAGGCCGGGCGACAGCAGCGCTTCGCCGCCTGCCACCACCCGGATGCCGTGCAGCAGTTGGCCGGGATCGGTGTTCTTGATCACAAACCCGCTGGCGCCGGCGCCCAGCGCCTCGATGACATACTCGTCGTGATCGAACGTCGTGAGGATCAGCACGTGCACGTGCGCAAGGTCGGGAGCCTCGGCGATCTGGCGGGTGGCGTCCAGCCCGTCGACACCTGGCATGCGGATGTCCATCAGGACGACGTCGGGGTGGGTTTGTCGTGCCAGGTCAACGGCTGCGGCACCGTCGGCGGCCTCGCCCACCACGATCATCCCTGGCTCGGCGTTGATGAGGGCCCGGAACCCGGCGCGGATCAACGTCTCGTCGTCGGCGATGAGGACCCGGATCGGCTCGGTCATGCCCCACCACCAGGTGCTGTCGGTGGTCGTCGGTCCCTGCCCGTCCTGGTCCTCCAGGGTGCAGGATGGCAGGTCACTGGCGGGCGCATGTGGTCATCATGCCTGGTCTGGGGTGGGTAACGCGCACCACACCTGGAAGCCGCCGTCGGGATGCGGGCCGGCGGTGAACTGTCCAGACAGTGCCAGGGCCCGCTCCCGCATGCCGCTGATGCCGTACCCATCCTGACCGTTGGTGCCGGCCTGGCCGGGGCTGGCGGCCGTCCCGTCGTCGAGGATCCGGACGACCACCTGCGAGGGTTCGTAGCGCAGGTCGAGTTGGACGGTGCGGGCGCGTGCGTGGCGCAAGACGTTGGTCAGTGCCTCCTGGATGATCCGGTAGGCGGCAAGATCGACGGCTGCGGGCAGCGGCCGGGCGCTGCCGTGGACGATGAGCTGGGGCTGCACCCCTGCCGTCCGAACCGGGTCCAGCAACGCGTCGAGCTGGTCGAGGCCGCCTCGTGGGGTCCGAGGCTGGTCTGGGTCGCTGTCGGCGCGCAGGACGCCCAGGATGGCCTTGACGTCGGTCAGCCCCTGGTCGCTGATCTGCTTGATCGTGGTCAGCGCCTCAACCGCCTGGCCGGGTCGCTGTTGAAGAAGGTGAATGCCAACCCCGGCCTGCACGCTGATGGTGGCCATGGTGTGGCCGAAGACGTCGTGGAGCTCACGGGCGATGCGCAACCGTTCCTCGACCGCGCGGCGGCGGGCCTGCTCCTCGCGGGTCTGGGCCTCGCGGGCAAGCTGCGCGCGGGTGGCCACCAGCAGTGCCCGGTAGTAGCCGACCGCCGTGCCGGCAGCGCCAGCGGTGGCGGCCATCCATACGGCGCTGCCAGAGATCCCGGCCGGCTCGGCAGCGCCGAAGGCCACGCGGATCGCCACCAGCGCGCTGAGCGCGGTCACCACCGCGCCGGCCAGCCCCCACCGCCACCCCCGCAGGGCCGCCAGGGTGTAGCAGGCGATCAGCGGGGCCAGCATGATCACACGGCCGGGATACTGGCCGGCAGACCAGGCCAGGGCGACCGCGTTGAGGACAACCAGCACCGCTATCGGGTAGCGGCGGCGCAGCGCCAGGGCGCCGGCCACCACCCCGAGAAGCCCGACCGCCACCGCGTCCAGTGGACGAGGGCTGCTGATCCACGGGGGTCCGACGCCGGTCCAGCTGGCGGCCAGCAACAGCACCGCCACCCCGACGCCAACACCGGCATCGGTGAGGACCGGTGCGGCCTTGCGCACGGCGCTGAGCATCCTTGGTGTCTGCATCCCGACCTCCCAGGAATCCTGCCCGCACCCGCCGGTCACCCGCATCCGCCGTGCGTGGTGCTCTGCGCTACCGCACCCGGCGCACCGGTCTACCGCCTGGGGATGACCGTACGCCCGCGGGGTGAGCCACGAAACACGACCACCAGCCGACGCGGGCTGCCCGCACCTGCGGCCACCATCAGGCCGGGACGAGCATTCCCCGCGATGTCACACGTTCGCCCCCGCCAGCATCTTAGGGGCGAGCGTCACCTGGACTGGGAGGAACGGTGCGACACAGCGAACGGAATTGGGGAAACGACCAGGCGTCGACGAGGAGGATCGCGGGGCTTCCGTGTGGCCGGTGGAGCAAGTGGGCGGTCCTGGCCCTCTGGATCGCGGTGGTCGCGGTCGCGGGCCCGCTCGCCGGCAAGCTCAACAGCGCCCAGAAGAACGACGCGTCGGCGTGGCTGCCGAAGGACGCCGAGTCCACCAGGGTCATCGAGCTGGCCAGGCGGTTCACGCCGAGCGACACCCTCCCGGCGGTGGTGGTCTACGAGCGCACGGGTCCCATCACCCGCGCCGACCAGGCCAGGGCCGCCGCCGACGCCAAGCGCTTCGCCGGCCTGGACCACGTCAGTGGCAAGGTCGTCGGCCCGGTCCCCGCCGGTGACGGCCGGGCGCTGCAGGTGGTCGTGCCGATCGCGATGGGCGGCGGCGGCTGGAACGACGTCGCCCCCGTGGTCAAGGAAGTGCGCTCCATCGCCCACGCCAGCGGCGGGAGCGTCCACGTCACCGGCCCGGCCGGCTACGCCACCGACTTCGCGGACGTGTTCTCCGGCTTCGACTCCACGCTGCTGTACATCACCGCGGCGATTGTCATGGTCATTCTGCTGCTGACCTATCGCAGCCCGGTGCTGTGGCTGCTGCCGCTGACGTGTGTGTTCATCGCGCTGACCGCCGCGCAGGCGGTCATCTACCTGC
>Ga0307278_10001417_pt1 | contig 11954 bp, 11 predicted proteins | sample ER_DNA_117_FD_194482 | JGI IMG/M metagenome (GOLD analysis project Ga0307278, IMG submission 194482) | Bulk soil microbial communities from the East River watershed near Crested Butte, Colorado, United States - ER_DNA_117 | ecosystem: Environmental > Terrestrial > Soil > Floodplain | place... | reverse complement strand
TGTCTGGGCCGTGTCTCAGTCCCAGTGTGGCTGGTCGTCCTCTCAGACCAGCTACCCGTCAAAGCCTTGGTGAGCCGTTACCTCACCAACAAGCTGATAGGCCGCGGGCTCCTCAAGAAGCGTCAGGTTGCCCCGACTTTGATTTCGAATGGATGTCCACTCTAATCACATGCGGTATTAATTCGCCTTTCGGCGAGCTATCCCCCACTTCTCGGCAGATTGCCCACGTGTTAAGCACCCGTTCGCCGCTAGACTTTTCCCTGTATTGCTACAGGAAAAAATCTCGCTCGACTTGCATGTCTTATCCACGCCGCCAGCGTTCGTTCTGAGCCAGAATCAAACTCTCCGTTAAAAACGGTTCGGCTCCCGTGAGGGAACCGAAAGTTTGCGTCGGCAGCTGCTACAGCCCCGACAAAATCTGACCATTCGTAATCTGTCTCCGCTCGTAAGCGGAAACAGCGTTCGTCCGATCTAAATCTTTGATTTCAAAGAAAATCGACAGATAACGCACAATTCAATGTTTGCTGACTATCTCCATCGACGAATTTCTCCAAAAGAAATCCGCGACCAAACTGTCAAAGATCGACAATTCTCTCCGGTACAAGGCGAAGCCCGACCCTCGTCATTAATCTGACCAAGATCGGCTCGACCCTGAGCCCGGAAGAACACCAGCTCCACGCATGGGACTGGTCCGCGTTTCGCGGAATTCACAAAATAGTGCAGTAGCGCTGCAAGTCAATGGAAATCCGAGAATCTTTTCGCAAACCTTTTGCGAGAAGGCGTCGCCGGGAGTTCAGTGCAGCTCCACCGGTGAAGACCCGCTCGGGACGCGATCATCAGCCACTTGAAGTAAGATTTGGCTGAAGATCAAACGAGAGTCTTTCTTGTGTGCTCTCAACCGCAAGCGCGGACGCACGCACTGACGCTGGCGCGCACGAAACTGAAGTAGCGAACCGTAGTCTTAAAGCCTCCGGCCATGAAACAAGCAATTGTGCATCTTATTATCGCCGTATGCTTAGCAGGTTTGGTCCGCGCTGATCAGACGATCCAATCGGTGCAGCAAGCTCTCAAAGATCAAGGCTTTTACTACGGCAACGTTACCGGCGATAAGAGTGCCGAGACGACTGCCGCGCTTCGGCGTTACCAGATTCGCAACGGGCTGCAAGTCACTGGCGAGACCGATCCAGAAACGCTCCGCTCGCTCAACGTGAGCTCGAACTCGTCGTCGTCGTCGCAACCCACTTCAAAGCCTGCCGTCACTCAGTCCAATAGCGCTCGTCCTGATGATAGCTCGCGGGTCGGTCAGAATTCGTCTCCACGCTCGTTCACGCAACCAGATCGCCGCCTCGATATGAACCAGCCGTTCGTCAACGCCTATAAATCGGCGCCGCGTTGGATCAACGAGCGTATCATCGTCGCGGAAGTGCAGCGTCAACTGATGAGTCGCGGATATTACCGCGGCCGGATTGACGGCAGGTACGGGCGACGAACAGGGTTCGCCATGCGCGCGTTCCAATTGGGCTCGGGACTTCTGCCGACCGGCCACCTCGACCCGAGGACCCTCGACGCGCTAGGACTATCTGATGCGAACCTGGCGTATTCGCAGCCAGCGCCTCGCCTGTATGAAACCTGGGTACCGGTCAGGAAGTTCAAGCACGGAAAGTGGAAAGTGAAATGGAAGAAATATCACCGTGACGAAGGCGACGAGTATGGTCTGGAGAGTCGAGAGGGAGATCGGGATGGTTCGTGGCAAGGTGAGGGCCATGATGACTAGCCATCCGTCGCGGACGAATATCGCGTCGCGATTCGTGTGAATTCCTGCTTGCCGCGCCGTAGCCTGGGCGTAGGCGGCTTCATTCATGGTCACTATTTCTTGATCACGTACTTTACGTTCAGAGCAGGGGGATGATTTCCGTACGCCCTTGTCACTATTCCACTTCTGATCGCGCCAATTTTTTCCATAGCCTTCTGGGAGCGGAAGTTCGTTTCGCCGACAAAGAACACGACGTTCTCAACAAACTTGAACGCATGCGCGAGCAGTAATTTTTTCATTTCCCGGTTATAATGTCCGCCCCAATATTTTCGCGTCAGAAATGTCCAGCCGATTTCAATTTCGGATTTCTTCGGATGGTAACCATAAAAGCGCGTGGATCCGATGATTTGTTGACTCTTCTTGTCAATCACGACAAACGCTCCGCCGGATTCGAGCGCTTCTCTGAAGAAAACTTTGAATACTTCTTCTTTGTAACGGTCGCTCTCTGGATGCTGTTCCCAGATGAGCGGGTCGGACGCGACCGCATAAAGATCCTTCCAATCTTCAGGTGCCAGCGGGCGAAGCTCGATGAGTTCGCCTTTTAAGTTTGGTTGAAGATAAAATGACATCCAAGACGACAGCCGGTTTTATTTCGGCGCCAAAGAATTCACGATTCTTTCAAATCGCGGATCGCCTCGCAGCGAACTCCACAGCGGGTGTAATTTTAAGCGGCCATAGTTAACATAGCTGGGTATCGTCACCAACTTCTGCACTAACTCAATCGCGCGATCGCGGTCGCCGCTCCAAGTGTAAACCTGGGCGAGACCTTCGAGCACCAAGGCGCCATCGTAGATGTCTTTCGAGATCGGCATGAGATCGATGGCGTGCTGCGCTTCGCGGAGAGCCAACTCTTTCTGGCCCAATCCCGCGTCGACTTGAGCAAGGACCGCAATCGTCCGCGCGTGTTCCGGTTTGACGATTAATCGCTGAGCAAGGATCTCTCGACATTCGCGAAACGCAGCCGTTGCACCCGCTGTATCCCCTTTCGCGCGTGCGATCATCGCTTGATACCAACTCTTCGGATAATAGAAACTGAAGTCGATGTCTTGAAAGTCCTGCCGCGGCGAAGCGGCTAGGACTTGTTCTGCTTCGGCGTAATTGCCGTCGATCATCGCAAGCATAGCCCGCGCGGGCGTCTGTCCACCGGCAACATCCATTTCTGGCGCTTTGGCCAGGATCTCGCGCATCGGTCCGGAGTCACCAGTGCCGTAAAACGTAGCTGAAGCTCGTCGGAATAGCACGATTGGAACCTGCTCACCGGCAGCAAGCACATTGTCATAGACGTGAACCGCTTCAGGAAACCTGCGCTGCAGCACGTAGGTATCGGCAAGGAGATTGTAGGCGTTGGGATTCCGTGGATCGAGCGCGAAGGCGGTGGAGAAATCGCGTTCGGCGTCGGGAAAATGGTTGCGGCGACGATTGATGTAGCCGGAGAGAATGAAGAAGGGCGTGCTGTTCGGCAGACCCGGCCGCGCGATCGCGAGTTCTTCCTGGGCGCGATCGTAATCGCGCAAACACCGGAAGTAATAATCGGCTCGGGCGAAATGTGCCTCAGCTGAATCGGGACGAAGCCGCAACGCTGCCTTTACTGCGGCGTCGGCAAGAGAAATGCGATTCGGCGTTGGATCGAGATCGAAAAAGAAAAGAAGATCGTTGGCGCGTGCAGCATAACAATATGCGGAGACGAAGTTCGGGTCACGTTTGATCGCTTCATCAAGTGACTTCAGCGCCTGGAGCAATGCGGCACGCACGTCGGTCGCATTAATATAGCTGTCGATGATTGCCTTTGCTTGAAGGTAAAGCTCGAACGCGTCCAGGTCTTGAGTTGGGCGTTCTTCGATTTCCGCCTTCTGCCGTGGTGAAAGCTTAGCCTTGAGTTGAGTGACGATCGATTCAGCCAGTTCACTCTGAATTGCGAACAAATCGGCCGCGGTACGATCGTACGTTTCCGCCCAGACATGACTGTCGGTGCGGGAGTCGATTAGCTCCGCATTGATGCGAAGACGATCGCCGGCCCGTCGGACCGAACCTTCCATGATGTAAGTGACACCGAGCTGCTGGCCGATCTCGCGCATGTTTCGTTCGGCCCCGGTCTTGTATTGGCGCACGCTGGTGTGGCTGATCACCTTCAAATCGGAGACCTTGGCTAAATTGGTCAGGATCTGGTCCTGAACGCCATCGGCAAAGTAGGCGTCGTTTTTGTCCTGGCTCAGGCTAGCGAACGGTAGGACGGCGATCGATTTCCTATCACCCGACGGCGTTGTCCTGGTTCCGGCCGTGTAGCGACCGAGGAAGAACAATGCGAACGAGATCGCGGCACCGACAACGACGATGTAAATCCAAGTCCGATTCGTCGGCCGCGTGGACGACGGCATGGCGTCGGCCTCTTCGGAGCGCTTGACTCCTTCCGGTGTGATTTCAAATGCCCATGCAAAAATGAGCGCGATCGGAAAACCGATGACCATTAAGACAACGATCAGTCGTACGGTCCAGTTCGGAACATCGAACACCGGGAAGACCTGCGCGATTCCCTGGGCGAGCGCCCAGCAAACGACGATGTAAGCGACCGCGACCTTGTACACGTTGCGACGCTTCACTTCACCGAAGAAGGTCTTCGGGTTCATCGCATGGCTTCTGCCACACGCTCAAGGCGCGGGCAAGAAGGACATGAAGATGCGACGTTCCGCAGATTCAGACGAAGAAAATTCGAGGCGGGGGCTGCGGCGTGGCAACTCAGAGTCAGCTGCCTTCATTCTGCTTCAACTGCACCGGAGAAAAGTCTTGTATCGCGCTACGTCATTGCGCAAGAAACTGATTGCGTAGCCGCAAATGAAGATTCTCGCCTACTCAATTCTGTGTTTTGCGTCGGTTGCTCTCGCGGACGACTTCAAGCTGGTTGACGGGAAAGAATACAAGAATGTCACGGTTAGCCGGGTCGAGCCTGACGGCATTGTGCTCAGAACCAAATCGGGAATTTCAAAACTTTATTTCGTCGAGTTATCTAAAGAAGTTCAGCAACGTTTTCATTACAATGCCGCGAACGCCGCCGCCTATTCCGCAAAAGCAGTCAGGCAGGCGGCTGTGGCGGTCGCTGGTCGCGGCCAGCCGGTCGAAGTGATTTCTCATGGCGCGCAGGTGGACATCAACCAGCATCTGGCACTCGGCAACGTTACCGTTGTCGACTTTTATGCGGACTGGTGCGGCCCGTGCAGACAGCTCTCACCGAGCCTGGAACAGATGGCAAGAACTGATCCGGAGATTGCGTTGCGCAAGGTCGACATCGTCAATTGGAGAACGCCAGTGGCACGGCAATTCAACCTCCACTCGATTCCGCAGGTTAACGTTTATAATCGCGGCGGCATTCTAATTGGCACCGTTAACGGCGGCGACATCGACCAGATAAAGCGGTACGTCGCGCAAGCAAAGGCTGGCGGCTGACGGGATCAGATCGTGACGGCTGACGCCTGACCAACGCCCGCTGATTTTTACTGCTTTTCAAAAACCGCGGTGTTGTTGAACGTCTTGCCCTTTGCGGTGGTGCCGCTCGCGGTGACGGTGCGGCTTTTGCCATCAGCAGAAACCACAATTCGACCCGTGCCCGTGACTCTTCCGTGATACCAAATGGTCAACTCCAGTGTGCGGTCGTCGATTTTTTTGTACGACCTCGCGTCTGAGTTCGGATCGCCAGTGACAGGATAATTTTTCCCGTCAAACCTGCCCGTCCATTGGTTGTGAGTGGACTTACCCTTGGCATCTACGCCATTCGTCGTCACTTTCACTTGGTCACCGGCTGCCTCGTAAACAACCATGGTGTTCTTTGTTGTCCCCGGTGTGAACTTTGATTTGGCTTCGTTCAGCTTCCACGTGCCCATCTGTGGATCGGCGGCGAAACACAGCGCCCCTCCCAAAAAGCAAAATGCCAGAGTTAATCCAATTGTTTTTATTTGCATGTGTTTCATCGAGCCCAGATTTTCATTTCCCGTCAATGTTTTTTTCAAGCTAAGAGCCAGCAAGTGAGAATCTTCCACAGCGGATAGGGCAGGGGAGAGGCGACTAGAAATTCACAGCGTCGGCCGCAGCTGACTTTTTCTGGCCGAGAGAATTCGCGATCGAGATCAGCGAGATCTGAAGCTTCCCTGCCAAATCACTAATTCGTTATCGTTCAATTTCCCGAGCTTCTCCGAGCGGCGTAGCTCGAGGTGATAACGTTTGCCATCGAATTCGAAGTCCGTGGGATCGATGATGCCTGTGCCGGTAGTCCAGGAAACCACTTTTTCAGACTTTCCCCTGCTGACCTTGAAATCATAATAGAGAAACCCTCTTGGATAGACTGGCAGGCTTTTCCGACGTTCGCCCACATACTCGACTCTGAAATCCGGGAATTCGATTTTCTGGCCTGCCCTGTACTTAACACGCGTTTCGTAGGAAGCGGTTTGTTCAGCGTATCCGCAGCTGACCGGCCCCAAAAGAACTAACAAACCGCTGAAGAGAAGGATGAGAGTCGAACTATTCTTCACGTGCCGGAAGTCTTCGGAGTCTTTTGAAAAGATGGGAGCGATTCATCGAGCGTAACCCAGGGCAATTTATCTTCGAGCCAGATCGCTTTCTGCGGTGCAAATGGCGCTGGATCGTCAAGTGACGCGATCGTCACATCGATCGCATCTGAATCTTTCGCGTCCTCGAAAAATAAATGCGTCCCGCAACACGCGGCAAAAGAGCGAATCCGGTTCGCATACGCGATCTTGCGGGGTTCACCCTTTGTTACGACGAGATCTCCGCGAGGCATCGACCCCCACGTGATATACGGCGCACCCGCGCTTCGGCGGCAATCGATGCAATGACAATCGATCAGAGCAAAAGGCCGACTCTTCAACACATAGCGTGTCCCGCCGCAAACGCATCCACCAGTCAACTCCATAAATTCGCCTAGTGGATTCTAACCACAAATTTCTTCCTTCTTAATTCTTAATTCATACCTTGCTTTGCCGCCGGTTCCATTGTCGATCTTCACTTTTTTCCGCCAACAATCTTTTGCACCAGTGCGTCGAAGCGCGGATCACCGCGTAGTGAATCGAACAGTGGATCTACTGTGATGAGAGAAATGTAGAATCCGCCCTCGTCGTAGCCGCGCTCCAATTCGTCGAGGGCGTGCGGCTTATCGCCTAACGCCGTCAGAACAACCGCCAAAACATAGGGCGCGACGTATCGCGATTTCGCCTCTTCCCTCAGGCGGGCGAGGACCTTTCGGGCCTCGTCCATTTGTCCTTTATGGGCATACGCCTGACCCAGCATGGCGAGCGAGAACGGATCGTTGTTTAAATCGAATGCCTTTTGATATTCAGCGATCGCGTCGTTGAGCTTTCCCTTAAATTGAAAGACTTCCCCGAGATAGTAATGCGCCACAAGGAAGCGCGAATCCATTTCCAAAGTTTTGCGCCTGTGCTTCCGCTTCGTCATAGCGGCCCGCATTAAAGTAGATCCACCCGAGATCGGAGTTGCAGATTAACGAGAGCGGATCGAGCTCGACCGCGCGTTTTGCTTCGGCGCGATCCTAATGACGGATGGAACGGATCGCTTTTGAAGACCTGCCAGGCGCGCCGAACCGATTCCTTTTGCTCCGGCCTAAGTTTGTAAAAGCTTCGCCAGAATTTCTCGACCGCGCGGTACTTGTAATTCACGCGTCCGGCGGCGTTTCATTCAGTGCGATTTCCATCGAAACAAACCGCTGGTGATTGAAATCGTCCAACGCATCGATGAAATCCTGTGGAATATCCGCCGATTCGCGTATGCGCTGCACCAGGCGTTCCCGCTCCGACTTCGGCAAAGCTTCGATCTCCTTGAATATTTGGTCGGCGGTCATCTCGATTCTGGCGTTAGCAGAATTAATCATCTCTTCCAAGCGATAGCAATCAGCCGCTAACATTGCCGCGCCATAAATTTTCGCGCTAAAATAAACGAATCAGGCTGCGACGGATGCGAAGCAACGGCCAGGCTTTCAAGTCAGGAAAATTTGGAGCCGTGGTCGTTGACCGCGACGCTATGTCATTTGACGTTCGATGTTGGATGTTGAGTGTCGGATGTTGGATGTTGGATGTTGGGTGTTGGGTGTTGGTTGTTGACCGTACAATCTTACGGCCCGGCTGACCGCGCACCAAGCTTCCGGTCGAAAAACTGCGCAGTTGCTTTATAGGCGCGAATCCAGTTCCCCCTGCTGAGGAGATCGTGGATTTCGTCGGGAAAGACGAGTTCCTCAAGATCGACATCGTGTGCGTGTAGCTTTTCGACAAGATCGGTCGTTTGTTGGAACGGCACATTCCGGTCGTCATCGCCGTGAACGAACAGCACCGGGGAGCGCCATGCTGCGGCGCTCGCGACCGGCGATGACTTGAATGCAAGATCGCGCGCTTCCTTCACGTCCGGCGCCGCGTCCACGTTCTCGTCCACCCACATTGGCAGAAACGTCGCCCAGTCGTGCACACCGTGGAAATCAACACCGGCTTTGAAAATATCCGAGTTCCGCGCCAGACCCATCGCCGTGAGGAATCCGCCGTACGAGCCGCCCCACAATCCGATCCGGTGCGGATCGACATTCTCCAGAGTCTGCAAGAACTTCGCGCCCGCCACAACGTCTTTGTATTCCGAAGCGCCGCGCCAGACGGAGTTCGTCGGCTCGCGAAATGCGCGGCCGTACATGATGCCTAGCCGATAGTTCACCGAAAGCACGGTGTAGCCTTTGCTCGCGAGATACTGATTCATCCCGTAGGCGTTGTAGTAATACTGCATGTAATGCCATCCGAGCAGCATCTGCCGGATCGGACCGCCGTGCATGAAAATCAGCGCCGGTCCGCGCTCCGTCTGGTTTTTCGGAACAAAAAGCTGGCCGTGAATGTCGAGCCCATCCTCGCTTTTGAACACAACCTGTTTGGGCGCGACGAGCTGCGCTTCCGGAAACTCCGGCGGGACCGCGCTCTTCGCGATCAATTCGCGACCGCTCGGCGTGACGCGATAAGGTAGCAATGGCGATGTCGCGGTTGAGCCGAGGCAGAGCACGTTCTTGCCGTCGCTCGTCTCGACTGGGTTCCATTCGATCGTTTCGCCACTCGTCAGCGCTTGCGGATCGCCGCCGGTCGCGCTCACCCGCCAAATGTGGCGGCGATCGATATCGTTTTGATTCGACGTGTAGACGACGCTTTGCCGATCGCCGCTCAGCGTGACCTCCTCCACATCGAAATCGCCTGGGGTGAGCAACTGCGCCGGACCTCCATCGGCACCAATCGAGTAGAGATGATTCCGTCCGTCTTTTTCCGAAGCGAAGATGATCCGGCCGTTGTCGGTGAACTTGAGCGACTCGAAGGCGAAGAGTGGCAGCGAATCCTCCATGGCCTTGCCGCTGCGAAACAGCTCACGACTTCCGCCAGTCTGCGCGTCTGCGATCCAGAGCGACCACGGCCGGGGGAACTCTGGAATCAGCGGCCGCTTCAACTCCGCGCCCGGCTGGCGAATGTACACCACCCGTTTGCTGTCCGGCAACCATTGTGGGCCGGCATCACGGTTCGTGCCCGGCGCCAGATACGTGATCTTTTTCGTCGCCAGCTCGAAGACGGCGATAAACGAATGGTCCTTGCGATTCGACCGAAACGCGATCCGCTTTCCATCCGGCGACCAGCGCGGTGTGTCGCTCTCGCCGCGCAACTCATCGAGCTGCTCCGCTTTTTTCTTACCATCGAGCGACGCGATCCAAATGTGCTTCTTCGCCGGCCAGGCCACCGTTTTCGAGTCGGGCGAAATCTGGAGGTCTTCGCAGCCCTCTTCGCTGCAACCAATGTCGCCGAGCAAGCGCGGCTCACCGCCGCCCACGTTGACTGCCCACGCCTGCTGTTTTGGCATTTTCGCCAGGCTGAGCGGATTTGCCGACGTCCCCTCCTTGTTCAACTCTGTGCCGCGCGCGTACACGATCGTTTTCCCGTCTGGCGACAGCCGCACGCTCGCGATCTGCTGACCTTCATCGCCTTTATAGAGTGTGACCTGCCGCGGCCCGAAATCGGGTGCATCCGCGACCCAGATGTTGCGCTCGCCTTTATTGTCGAAAATCCAGGCCACGCGCGGCGCATGCGCCGCAGCCGTGAGGCCGGATGGAAACGGCGCGCTTAGCACCTGCTCGATGGTGAACGCTTCGGCAAAACAATAGACCGGCAAAAGAACCGAAACGACAGCGACACAACTGAGAGTTTTCACAGAGGCGCGACTCTACTCGCCCTCGGGTGCGCCGTCGATTCGATTCAGGCGTAGCGCAAGCACCCGAGGCGAATGGTGTGGATTGGTTGTGCGCTCATTTTTTTTGCCTTTCGTTCTTCAATAGAAAGACGAACGAGCACATCGGTTCCGGCCACATATTTGACTGCGAACCCGCAGCACCACGCTATGGTCATGAACGGACCCATATATCTTATGAGCGGCTTCTTTGAGGAGTTGCAGCGACGAAAGGTTTACCGCGTCGCTGCCGCTTACATCGTCGCTGCGGGATTCTTGATTCAAATCGCCTCGGCAGCGTTTCCAGCATGGGAATTGCCGAATTGGAGTTTGCGGCTCGTGATCGCGCTTTTGTTAATCGGGTTTCCGATCGCGCTTATTCTTGCCTGGGCATACGACATCACGCCGCAAGGGATTCAGAGCACGCCAAAAACGCCAGGAGCTCATCGGCGCCGCAATCTCATTTTGCTCATCGTCACCGCTGTCATCGTCTCCGCTTCCGCTGGATTTTTTCTATTGCCACGGGCGGTCTCGCATAAGATCGACAAGTCAGTCGCGGTCCTGCCCTTTCAAAATTTGAGCAGCGATCCAGAGAACGCTTATTTCGCCGATGGCATCCAACAAGAAGTCCTGACGCGTCTGGCTAAGATCGCGGATTTGAAAGTGATTTCGCGCACTTCCACGCAGCCGTATCAAAGCGAGCCTGGGAATCTGGCTGAGATCGCGAAGCAGCTTGGCGTAACAAACATTCTTGAGGGTAGCGTGCAGAAAGCCGCCGATCAGGTGCGGGTCAATGTTCGCTTGGTTAACGTGCAAACCGGTTCGCAGCTCTGGGCCGAGACGTATGATCGAAAGTTGAGTGATATTTTTGTCGTCGAGAGCGAGATCGCTAAAGGAATAGCGGAATCGTTGCAAGCAAAGCTGACCGGTCGTGAAGAGCAAGCGTTGGCTGCTAAGCCCACAAACAATCCGGAAGCTTACGATGCCTATTTACGCGGGCTGGCTTTTGAAGCGCGTAGCAACTACTCGAGCGATGCCCTATTCAAAGCCATCGATTTTTATGACCTGGCGGTGCGCCTTGACCCAAATTTTGCGCTTGCCTGGGCGCGACTTTCTGGCGCGCACGCGCTTCTTTACTTTAATCGCGGCGACACAACCGTCGCTCGCCGCGATGCGGCAAGGGAAGCTTTAGAAAACGCGCAGAGACTGCAGCCGGACTCGCCCGAAACCCTGCTATTCTTGGGTTATTATCAATACTGGGTGCTGCGCGATTACGGGATGGCCAAAGCCACCTTCGGGCGCGTCAGCAAAATGTTGCCAGGTAACAGCGAGGTCTCATACGCCCTTGGGGCAATCGCGCGACGCGAGGGACATTGGGATGAAAGTGTTGCCCACTGGGAGCGGGGCCTCGCCCTCGATCCGCGGAACACGGCGTTACTCACTGAAGTGGCATACACTTACGCCGCGCTTCGACAATTTTCGACAGCGCTAAAGCTATACGACCGGGCACTGAATATTCTTCCTAATGAGTTGTACTTAATGGCGTCAAAAGCCAGCATCTACCAGGCCGAAGGTAACCTGCAAGAAGCCGCTAAATCGCTTGTGCAGGTAAACGCACAAACGAATTCGGACGTGGCCGTTCGAATTAAACTGACCCAATTGAGACTTGAACGAAATCCCACTGAGGCCACCCAATTGGTGCACGCCCGACAAGCTCGACTGCAGCTTACTTTTGGCATTGACAAGGGCATCAAGCAGGTGGGGATAGCGTTGGTCCAACGCGTAGCTGGCGACATCGCGTCGGCAAAAGCTGCCGCTGAACAGGCACGCAACACGCTTGAGCCGCTCAGGAAGGATCAACCAGACAACGCCTTCGTTGCGGCAGCGCTGG
>Ga0307278_10001416_pt1 | contig 11956 bp, 12 predicted proteins | sample ER_DNA_117_FD_194482 | JGI IMG/M metagenome (GOLD analysis project Ga0307278, IMG submission 194482) | Bulk soil microbial communities from the East River watershed near Crested Butte, Colorado, United States - ER_DNA_117 | ecosystem: Environmental > Terrestrial > Soil > Floodplain | place... | reverse complement strand
GCTGTTCGCCCAGCCAGCCACCCGCATCGTGCCTGACCCTCGACGACATCACCCGCGCCGACGACGGTGGCGTCTGCATCCGCTTCGACCAGCCACCCACCCCGGTGCCTGAGCCGTTCGCCACCCTGCTGCTGCAGGCCACCGCCCAGCGCGACAACCTGCAGACCGCCACCAACCCGGCCGGCCGGACCGCCGCGCTACGCCAACTCGTCCTACAAGCCCCAGCACCGGTCGTCGCCCAGGCACTTGGCTACCACCACCACACCACGACCCGGGTCGCCACCGAGGCCGGCACGCCCTGGAGCCGCTACGCCGCTAGCCAGCACGATCACTGAGACGACACGATCCAGCGGGTCTGACCAGACCATCGCCTTGCGCCAGCAAGCCGCGGGCCAATCCGCGCGGCGGCGTGGCGCGAATCCCTACCAGAAGCTGGCCATGGTCCCGATCCGCCACGGAGGCCCTGATGGACACCCCCAGCAGCACCAGCAGCCGCCGTCGTGTCACGGTCGCCATCACCACCGCACTGGCCGTCGCCGCGGTGGCGATCGGTGCCCTTGCCGGCGCCCCCGCACCCGCTGGCGCCACTCCCCAGCCCCCAGCGCCAGCCACCTCGGGGCAGCCGGTCACCCTGCGCAGCACCGACCCCGCCGCGCACGCGTCCCGGGAGGCGCCCGCGCCAGCCGACCCCGCCGGCGCCTACCTGTTCCGCAACGGCCGCTTCACGCCCCTGGGCAACATCCCCGGCGCCTCGGCCGCAGCCCACGTCAACCGCAACAACCGCGGGCGCTTGGTCGGCCTGTATGTCGACGCCGCCGAGGCAGCCACCACCCCACCAGGTCAGCTGCCGCCCATCCGCTCCTTCGTCAAGGACCCACGCGGCCGGGTGACCACCTTCGCGGTCCCCGGCGCCTCGGCCACCCTTGCCACCGGCATCAACGACCGCGGCCAGATCGCCGGCACCTGGTTCGATGCCGGCGTCATCTTCGGTGACGCCCCCTACCCGCCGGGCACCGTCCACGGCTTCGTCCGCCAGCCAGGCGGGCGGATCACCACCATCGACCTGCCCCGCTTCGCCAACACCGCCGTGACCGACATCAACAACCGTGGCCAGCTCGTGGGCCAAAACGCCGAGTTCGCCGCCGAGCAGGCCCTCGGCTTCCTGCGCGAACCCAACGGGCGGGTCACCATCATCGACCTGCCCGGCCGGGCAACCGTGCAGGAGTTTCTGGGCCTCAACGACCGCGGCCAGGTCGCCGGCCAGTGGGACGACCGCTTTGCGACCGACGCCAACGAGCCAGGATCGCGCCACGGGTTCGTGTGGGACCGCGGTCGCCTGACCAGGTTCGACGTCCCCGGGTCGCGGTCCACCGGCGCGCTTGGCATCAACAACGCCGGCCAGATCAGCGGCTCCTACGACGACGCTGCCGGCGGCCACCACGGGTTCCTGCTGCAGCGGGGCCGCTACACCAGGATCGATGCGCCCGGCCGGATGGTCACCGACGCCTGGGGCATCAACGACCGCGGCGAGGTTGTCATCCCCGATCTGGGCACCGGCCTCGACCCGGTGACCCGATGACGGCATTGCGGCTGCCGGTGTCGTGCTCAGCGCCGCAGCTCACCCAATGACAGGCACGCAACGATCGGCACCCTGCCAGGCTCCGCGGCTGCCGGCACCTGACCGGACGCTCGTGATCCAGAGCAAAAGGCCCATCGGCCCCCCTTGCAGCGAGGGGCTGCCGGCATACGGAATCCCCGGTCAGCGCCAGGATCCCTTGCTGCCGCCGACCACAGCCGACCACCGCGACGTGGAGCAACAGGTCCTGGTCAGGAAGGCCTGACGGGATACGCGACATCGGAATACAGGTCTCTACCAGTAGCCCATGTGCGCGGCCGGGCGGCGTGCCTCTGCCCGCCCGGGGCGGCGCACGTCCTCGCCGGTGGCGACCGTGCTCTGTAGCGCGGTCTTGACCGCTCCGAGTTCCTGCACGACGTCCTCGAAGGTGCCCGCCGGACCGGGGCCAGGAACCGTTCGGGCCCGGCCGGCGTCCCAACCAGCAGGCACCGACACGGGAGGGTGAGCATGCGGGTTGGCCGGGCGGCGGTGGGCATGGCGCTGGTCGCGATGGTGGTGGTGGCGGCCGGCTGCAGCGGGCGAGGAGGCGGGGGCGGCGCGGCCACCGCCGGCGGCGGCGGCGAGGCGGCGGTGGCGCCGGCCGCCGGCCAGGCCGCCGCCAAGGACCAGGCGGCCGCGGCCGGCAAGGCCGGCTCGACCGGGGCTGCGGCGCAGGTGCGCCTGGTCGACCTCGGCAACCGGATCGTGCGGACGGCCACCGTCGACCTCGAGGTCGGCAAGGGCCGGCTCAACGACACCATCAACCGGGCCACCGAGGTCGTGACCCGGGCCAAGGGCATCTACGTGGGGTCGTCCACCTCGGTGCCCGGCGGCGACCCGTCAAGCGGCCAGGTGTCCTTCCGGGTCCCGGTGGACGCCTTCGAGCCGGTCCTCCGCGAGCTCAAGGGCCTCGGCACCTACCGGGGCGAGCAGTCGAGCACCGAGGACGTCACCACCCAGTACATCGACCTCAGCGGCCAGCTCGCCTCCTGGCGGGCCCAGGAGCGGGTCTACCTGCGCCTGCTCGACCGGGCCAGGTCGATCGCCGACGTGATCGCCGTCCAGAACCAGCTCCAGCAGGTGCAGTCGAACATCGAGCGGCTCCAGGGGCAGGTGAACCACCTGGAGGACCAGTCCTCGTTCTCGACCATCGTGCTCCATCTCACCGAGCCGGGCGCCGCTCCGGCCGGGCCGCCGCAGGGGCGGCTGGCCAGGGCCTGGGCGACGGCGGTGAACGGCCTCGGGGTGATGGCGGCGGCCGTGCTGGTGGGCGTGGTCTGGCTGGTGCCGGTGGCGTTCGTGGCCGGGCTGGTCCTGTTCGGGCTGCGGGCGCTCCGGCGGCCCCGGCCGGCGTAGGTGCGGTAAGCTACGGGACGACTGGCTCGAAACGCTTGAGCGTAACGATCACCGCGCCGATGCCTGCCGGGCCGTCAGCCACCCGCACACCTACGCCGCAGGGGATCGCCTCGCGTGTCGACGCGCCGCAACGCATCGCTGGTTGTCGCCCTCGGGGTGGCGGCGCTGGCGGCCACGTCCCTGGCGGCGATGGTGGCGACCAGCGAGCTGCTGGCGGAGTCGTTCGGCCGCCCCGTGTCGGGCCGCCCCGACCCGCCCGTCCCCGACCTGGACCGCCCGAGCGTGATCCAGGTCGAGCCCCCGGAGCCGGGCCGCGGCAAGGCGCCGGGCGGCCGGTCCAAGCCGCCCGCTGCCGCGCCGCCCCCGCGCCGCGGGCCCGCCGTCCGGCCGCCGGCCGCGAGCGCCGCCCGGGCCGGGAGCCAGGGCGGCGGCGTGGTCGTGGCCGTGCAGCGGCGGCCGCCGCGCCAGGAACCGGTCGTGGTCCGCCGGGCCGCGGTGGAAGAGCCCGCGGCCCCGTCGGCGCCGGGGCCCGTGTCGCCTGCGCACCCACGGCCGGCGGGTCCCGTCTCGCCCCACCGCCCGCGGCCCGGTCGCCCCCGGCCGGCGGGTCCCGGCGGCGAGCCGGGCGGCGGGTCGCCCTGCCCCGACCGCCCCGACCGCCCCGGACGCGGCGACGGCCGGCGAGGGTCGGAGCACCACGACCGGCCCGGGCGGGACCAGCGCCGCCACCGGCCTCACCGGGTCGAGCACCAGAAGGCCGCCTACCCGACGGACGGCGAGCGCGCCCGCGGCCACCACCGCCACCACGGGCACGAGGGCCAGCACCGGCACGAGAGCCAGCACCGGCACGGCGGCCACCACCGGCACTGCCGCCACGACGGGCACCGTCGCGACGGCTAGGAACCGGGGTCGGTCCAGAGGCAGAACGGGTGGCCGGCGGGGTCGAGGAACACCCGGACGTCCTCCTGAGGCTGGAACTCGGCGAGCGTGGCCCCGGCGGCGACGGCGTGGGCGCAGGCCACCTCCAGGTCGTCGACCTCGATGTCCAGGTGCAGCATCATCTGCTGCTCCCCGGGCGCGGCGGGCCAGGTCGGCCTGGCGTAGATCGACTCCTCCTGGAACGCCAGCCCAGGGCCGGCGCCGTCCGGCCGCAGCGTGACCCAGCCCGGCTCGTCCCGCCCGATCGGCCAACCGAGCAGCCGGTGGTAGAACTCGGCCAGCGCCCGCGGGTCGGGGGCGTCCAGCACGGTCGCGGTGAGCTTCAGGACGGGCCGGTCGTCCACGCCGCCTCCTCGGGTGCCGGGGCGGCGACGAAGATGCAGAAGGGATGGCCCGCCGGGTCGGCGTAGATCCGGATCGGCTCCTCGGGGTCGTCGGCGAGGTCTTCGAGCAGCCGGGCGCCGAGGCTCATCGCCCGCTCGTGCTGGGCATCGAGCTCGGCGGTGGTCGCCACCGTCAGGTCCAGGTGCAGCTGCTGGGGCACCGGACCCTCCGGCCAGGTCGCCTCCGGCAGCTTGGCCACCTGCTGGAACGCCACCTGGACGCCACCGGCCGGGTTCCGCAGCGCCAGCCAGTCCTGCGCCTGGGGGTCCGGCTGCCCGCCGACCGGCGGCTCGTCCCCCGGCCGGTACCGCCACCCCAGCAGCTGCCGGTAGAACTCGGCCAGCCCCCGCGCATCGGTACAGTCCAGCACCACCTGCCGCAACACCGGGTACCCCTGCTCCGCCGCCACCGCACCCCTCCCCTCGCCGCCGCCCGGAACGGGGCGATCCTACAGGCCGCCTGTGACGCGGCCGCCGGGTCCCGCAACGCCATCGGGTGGAGGTGTTCGCTTCGGTGGGGGCGGGACGGGCTGCCATATGCGCGAGGTACGGCGCTGGTGGTGGTGCCGCCAGGATCCCGCCGGCCGGTGCGAAACCCGGTGGACGGGCGCCGCATGATGGCCAGTTCTTCACTGACTACCTGGCCCGCCAGCAGAACGGTGCTGGGGTTCTCTTGGTCGCCTGGCTGGGCGGCCACCCCGTCGGCGACGTGTTCCTCGACTTGGGGCCGGCCGGCGAGCCCGAGCTGCGCCGCCAGCTTCTCGGGGTGCCGAGGCTCGGCCACCTCGAGGTCCTCGCATCCCTGTGGCGGCGGGGGATCGGCACGGCCCTGATCCGCGCCGGTGAGGACCGCGCCCGCCAGCTCGGACACGAGCGCCTCGCCCTGGCCGTGGGAGTCGAGAATCCCGGTGCCCGGCGCCTGTACGAGAGGAGCGCGAACACGACGGCCCGCCGGTGACCCTCTCCGAGACCTGCAACGTCCTGGTCAAGCGCCTCTGATCAAGGCCCTGTCGCCAGCCGGTACAAGGCTTCGCCGTCGACGATCCGGTCGAGAGCGCCGCCGTTGGCCTCGATCACCCGGCGGGAGCCGATGTTGTCCTCGGCGTAGGTGACCAGAAGCTCGCCGAGGCCGAGTTCCCGGCACACCGGCTTGGCCTGGGCGAGCATCCGGGTGGCGTGGCCACGGCGTCGATGACCGGGTACGACGTGGTAGCCGATGTGGCCGCCTTCGCGTTCCAGGGCCGGGGTGAGGCGGTGGCGGATGATGACCGTGCCGAGATAGTCCGTGCCATCCACGAACCACAGCTCGGTCACCAGGACCCCCCACCGCTCCCGGACGGCGCGGCGCCGGGCGACGAAGCCGGCGAAGTCGGCCGCCGCCGCCTCCAGCCAGTCGGTGGGCAGCCCCTCCTCGGTCGCGGTCTCGGTCTCGCCCCGAAGGTAGGAGTCCCGCACCAAGGTGGTCGGCAGGATCAAGCGCGGCATGGTACCACGATCGCATTCGCCTGCGGCGATCGGGAAGCGCGACGTTGGCGTGCTTGCCCGCGTCCCGCCCCGCCGGGACTACTTGGTCTCGTCCCCCTTGTGTCCGGGATCGGAATCGTGGTGCTGCTCGACCGTAGCAATCAGCCGGCCTGGTCACCCATGTCAGTTCCACAACAGGCCTGCTCCCCACATCTTCGGTCACCAAGTGGGAGAGAGACAGGCTGAGCACCTGCTGTACTGGACGACGATCGGGTCGATCAAGATCTGGTCGCCGTGGCGGTGGACGACCGTCCACTGGCCATCCTCGCGACGGTAGACCTGGGTGACCCGCATGGTGTACGGCTCGACGGGGACGCCGTCGATCGACACCGAGGTGTGTTCGAGCTCGCCGACAGCCCCACCTGCGGCTGTTGCGCCAGTACGCCAGCGACCAGTTCACCCGGGCCACGGCGTTCCTCGGCTGGCTCGGGCAGCGCGGCCACTGCCTGGCCGAGGCGACCCAGGCCGACCAGGTCGGCCTGGCATGTCACCCACAACGGCCACCAGCGGCGAACCCTCCGGGCGTTCCTGCGCTGGGCGACGACCACCGCCTGCTGCGCTCCCGCGTGGCCGCCTTGCCGGCCGGACCGCCGCGCTACGCCAGCTCGTCCTGCAGGCCCCTGCCCCGTCGTGGCCCAAGCGCTGGGCTACGACCACCACCCGGGTCGCCACCGAGGCCGGAACGCCCTGAAGCCGCTACGCCGGTGGCCAGCACGATCGTGGAGCAGACGGCACGATCCAGCGGGTCTGACCAGACACATATTCCTTGGCTCCAACATGTCCGTGGAACCAATCCGCGCGGCCCCCAGGCGCGAATCCCAACCAGGAACTGAACCTGGTCCCGATTCGCCCATGGAGGCCTTGATGGACCGCACCACCATCAGCGGCGGCATCCGCCGTCCCGCCCTGGCCGTCATCACCGCCGCCCTGGCCGCCGCGGTCCTGGCCGCCCTGGTGGCCGCTCCCACGCCGGCCGGCGCCGCCCCCCAGCCCCCAGCACCAGCCGCCGCGGGGCAGCCCGCCAGCCTGCGCAGCACCCTCGCCGGCCCGAACGCAACCGGTCAGGCCGCGACGCCGGATCGGCCACCACGAGGATCGCAGCCAGCCGACATCCCGGGCGGGTTCGTGTTCCGCACGGGCCTGTTCGGCCGGGCCTTCTACGCGCCGCTTCGCGAGGTCCCCGGCGCGGCGATCACGGCCCACCTCGGCATCAACGACCACGGCCAGGTCACCGGCACCTACGTCGACGACGCCCCCAGCCCTGACGGCGGCTCCGACACTGGCCACGGGTTCGTGCAGGACCGCCGCGGCCACACCGCCCGCTTCGACGTCCCCGGTGCGTCGATCACCCTGCCCAACGGCATCAACGACCACGGCCAGGTCGCCGGGGCCTTCGTCGACGCTGGCATCGTGCCCCTCCCGGGCGGCGCCGCGCCGCCCGGCTCGGTCCACGGCTTCGTCCGCGACCCGCGCGGCGGCATCACCGCCTTCGAGGTCCCCTACTGGCGGCTCCACAACGTCTCCGACGTCAACAACCGGGGCCAGGTCGTGGGTTACTACGACCAGCCCGGCTTCGCCGGGGCCGGCGCCTTCCTGCGAGACCGCGACGGCACCATCACCACCATCACCTACCCCGGCGCCCCCTATACCGAGGCCCACGGCATCAACGACCGCGGCCAGGTCGTGGGCGCCTACCTCGAACCCGGCGCGGCACCCAACCCCGACGGCACCATCCCCCGCAACGCGGTCCACGGCTTCGTGTGGGAACGTGGGCGTTTCACCAGCTTCGACGTCCCCGGATCGATCTACACCCAGGCCTTCGGGATCAACGACCGGGGCCAGGTCACCGGCGGCTACTACGACGCTTCAGCCCGACAGCACGCCTTCCTGCGGGACCGGGGCCGCTACCGCACCCTTGACGCCCCCGGCGGCAACATCGCCTACGGCATCAACGACCACGGCGAGATCGTCCTGCCGGACCCCCGCGCCGCCGGCCTGCTGCCCGTCGCGACCTGATCCGGGCTTCCCATTGCCTCCCGGCGGTGAGCCCTGACCAGGCCCCGGGTTCACGCCCTACCTTCACGCCCTACTAGTGGAGCAGGTCAGCGGGACACCAACGACGATCCGCTGACAAAGCACAGCTTCACCGAAGGACAACACCGCGAGCCCCGACCGATTACACGACACCCGAATACAGGTCTCTATGAATACAGGTCTCTACCAGTCGAAGGCGCCCACCGGGTCGGGCGGAGTGACCCGATCGACGCCAGGCCGCTTCCGGGCGACCTGGCCGGGGTGGCTGTCGCCGCTCGGCCTCGAGGCCCTGGTCGCGGTGTGTGCGGCCCTGCGGTCCGGCAGCTCGGCCTGGACGGGCTGCGCTTCCACGACCTGAACGGCCTGGCCCGCCACGCCGAGAAGGAAAGCCCGGCGACCGCCGAGGGCGCATAGCGGCACGACGACGGCCCCCAGCGGGGGAGCGGCGGAACGGCAGCAGGGCGTTGACCGGCGCTGATGGGTGGAGCGGGCGAAGGGAATCGAACCCTCACCGCGAGCTTGGGAAGCACCGTTGCGCCGCCCGCCACCGCGCGCTGACGCAGGTCAGGTGCCACGGCGACTGACCGCTGTTGACCGTCGGTGACCGTCGCGGACCGCTGCTGGGGCACGTCGGGGGCACGGCCGGCGAGGACGAACGTGGCTGCACGTTGCGGCGCCGTCATCAGCTTCGTGGTGGGCTCGACCTTGGCGGCGCGGCAGCCGTGGTTCACTCGCTGACGCAGCCCGTCACTCGCAGGTGCTCCTTGCTGATCCTCGGCACACCATCGAAGAACGTCGGATGGCCGGAGAAGTGAATGACAAGCTCCGTGCCGGCGTCCGATTTGCCCGTGGCGGAGAAGCTGCCCCGAAACACCATGGTTCTGTTGTTAACCTGACCGCCGAACGCCGACTCGTAGTGGCCCGTGTACGTGTGGCCGGCTGCTTGAAGGGTGAATGATCCACGTTCGATGAAGTGAGCCCTCACCACGATCGGGTCGTTATTGCTAAGGGCTGCCAACACCTCGTCATCTGAGAGGCCGGGTTGGGTGGCAGCGACGTGGACACTGAACTTGCCCAGGAATGTGATCGTCTCGACCGGGCTGCACAACCCCGTGTCGCCAGGCTCCCCGGTCGTTGTCTCGCTATGGTTCGTGGGGCCGGAGAGCGAGTACTGATAGGTGCTCCTCGCCGCGTCCGCCGGTGACGAGATCAGGAGTGCCGTTATTGTGATGGCGGCAGCCACCGCCGCGCGCATCGATCCCCGCCGCAGTGACCTTAGCAGGCCGATCATCGTTCACCTCGCTGAAGTAGGGTCATGACGACGCGCAGGCCTGGCGGAATCACACCGACCGTCGATGTCTGAGCGGCGGCGACCATGGTCTTCGGCCGGGACGCTACGCCTTCCCAGTCCGACTGGGAAGGCGAAGGACGAGCGAGTCGCACACCTTGGATTGGTCAGGTGGCCATGCTTGCGGATGAGGCCGGTGCGCCGGTAGCCGTCGTCGTCCTGCCGGCACGAGGACGGCCGCCTGCGACTGCCGCCCGCAGGGCCGGCCTTGAGGTCGTGGGGAAGCATCTCACAGGTGCCCCCATGATCCCAGGGCAGAGCGGCGCTCTCGTAAGCCGCCCCTCCAGCCGCCCTGACCTCTATCCGCCCTGGTCAGGGCGGCTCTTGCTGTCCAGGGCCGTCCGCCGCCGTTCCTTCCTGTCGCCCCCGTTGGCGGTCAACTTGGCGGTCAGGCACCTCCACCGGGTTAGGTCGACCGAGTCGCCAGGCCACCAGGCGAGGCGGGGGAGAACCACCCTGCTCAGTGGTTCTAAATGGCATAGGTCTCCGGTTGTCCTCGAACAGATGTTCGCTAGACTACGGCCATGCGGACCTGGGAGGTGCAAGACGCCGACTTCGGCCGGCCGATTGCGGCGCCGCTGGAGCGGTGCGCGGAGCTGCTCGGCGTCGACCTGGCCACCGTGCGCAAGGCGGCCGCCAACGTCGAGCCCTACATCCGCACCGACGGCACCAAGGTCTGGAGTCTCATGCAGCTTGAGCGCCAGCTCCACCCCGAGGCGTTCGGCCGCCGCTGGGCCGGCGGCTACATCACCCGCCGGCGCGCCCACCTCGCCGACTGACTGAGCGCCTCCGGCGAGGCGGCGTGGCAGTCAGCGGACCGCTCATTGGCAAGCTGTCCTGCCGTCCTGCCCGTGAGCCGCCCAGCCAGGATCACGGCACGCTGCGCTCGCCGGGCGCCTCCTGCCACCCACCCAAGCTGCCCCGCGAAGACCCGCAGAAATGGATGATCGACGATCTAACCTGGGCATCCTGGCTCACTCACGCGGAATTTCTCCAACACCCTATCCGCCCCGAGCGGCCCTCCTGACCGTAGGAAGGTTTGGTCCATTGGCGTATTGCCAGCCAATGACCCCGCTGCCTAGCGTCGAGGCATCGCGGTCATCCAGAGGGAACCGCAGCGATCAGAGGGGCCTTTCACATGAGACGACTCATCGTGCTGGTGTCAGCGACGTTGGTTGGCCTGGCCATGATGACCGGCGCCGCCCAGGCCAAGCCCGTCACCCTGACCTTCCATGAGCATCAGGTCGTGAGTACCTTCACCGACGTCATCCCCTGCATCGGCAACGGGCAGGAGCTTGGGACCATCACCACCGTGGAGAACGGGGTGCTCCACATCACCGCGGCCGCGCTGGACGCAAACGGCGAGCCGCTCCCGCCCTACCACATCACCGGCACCTTCACCGGCACGGTCACGGCGGTTCCCCAGGACCCGTCGCTGCCCACCTTCACCGGCCACTTCACCACATGGTTTGGTGAGAACAGCAACCAGAAGACCTTCAACGACACCGACACCTTCACGGTCATCGCCACCGGCAGCGACGGTTCCACGCTGAAGTTCCACGACACCTTCCACGTCACCGTCAACGCCAACGGCGACGTGACCGTCGAGTTCGACAAGCCAAGCTGCTTCTAACCCCGGAGACGGTTGCAGGAGGAAGGGCCGCCGGCTTCACGGCGGCCCTTCCTCTTCGGCGCGAGCAGACTGCGGGCGATTTCCTGGCGGGCCGCCCATGGTTCAAGGACATTCGGCCGTTCGTGTTGCACCTACTGGTCGGCTTGGTGTTGGTCTGACGCTTTGCCGACTGCCCTGCCTGACCGTCGGGACCACGATCTGATTTGGCCACGTGCATCATCCCTGCTGCTTGAGCCGGAGGGCCGATGACCTGCGGTTCGTCTGAACTGTTGGTGACCGTTGGTGACCGCTGCTGCCCGTGCGCGACCGTTGCGGCACGGACCCAGCGCGGACCGAGCCCTTAGGTTAGGCGACTTCCTCCGTGCGAGAGAGAGCCGGGGTGGTCTGCCGACCTGCGATGCTGACCGAAGTGAGCTGCTGAGCTGGCATTATGCCGGACCGATAGTGACCGGTGCTGTCCGCTGCGATCTGGTCGCCCGTGGCCCGGATGTGGCCCCAGCGTGGCCCGATCCTCCGGCCTTGTCGCAGCGACCTGCAGTACTCGCCGCTATGAGTGAGGTCCTGCTGAAAGTGGCGCCGTTTGTGGCGATGGCTATGCAGCTAGTCGTGGGCCGCTTCGGCGCCTCTCGCATCCGAGGCGTCATCAAGGCCAATGCCGACCTACTGGAGAAGCTGCCCGCGGATGGGGACGCTCGGGCGACGCTAGCCAAAGCACATCGACTACCTGACTGGTCGTCTGGTGGAGGTCGAGAGCCGTCGGTTCAGGCGCAAGCGAGACGCTGAAGGCGTTGCGCTTGGTCTGGTGATGCTTGTCGGCTTTGGCTACTGGAGCTATGTGCTCATCCAAGCTGATGAGTTGTGGTGGGCGCTGCTCACAGGATTCCTTACAGCTTCTGGCCTGCTGGGCCTGGTGGATGAGCTTCAAGGCAAGGATGAAGAGGCCGAATCGACGAAAGGAGCCTCTGCTGCTTCTGCGCCGGAGGAGCAGGCCCAGGTCGCTAAATGCTTCCGGGGAGTAGTTGCAAGTGTTGGTCGAGGTGGATGATGAGCATGGTTAGTCCTTGTGTTCGACAGGGGGACGATCATGCCGCCGCCAGTGCGTGTGCGCTTGGACCAGCAGGCCC
>Ga0307278_10001415_pt1 | contig 11963 bp, 9 predicted proteins | sample ER_DNA_117_FD_194482 | JGI IMG/M metagenome (GOLD analysis project Ga0307278, IMG submission 194482) | Bulk soil microbial communities from the East River watershed near Crested Butte, Colorado, United States - ER_DNA_117 | ecosystem: Environmental > Terrestrial > Soil > Floodplain | place: USA... | reverse complement strand
TTCGTCCGACGCGACACCGATCGCCAGCGTCAGCGGGCCGTCGCCCAGCTCCAGGCCCTTGGCTACCGCGTCACCCTGGAACCCCTCGCCGCCTAACACCCGGGGATTCACGTTTCAGGATGAGGTCCCAGGTTCAAGTCCTGGCAGACCCACCACACCAGCCCCGCAGATCACGGCTGCCCCGGCCGATCATCGGTGCTGTGCCCGGGATGCGCGACAGCAGCCGGTAGGACTTCGCCCGCGTGCTCGCCCCACCTCGCACGCTCTGTGCGACGATGGACCCGACGATCCCGGCACAGGGAAAGGGCATGGAAGAGCTGCTCATCTTCGTCGCCCCGGCCGTAATGGGCGTGGGGCTTTGGCTGATCCTCCGGCAGAAGCCTGACGAGCAAAACGACGACGACCGTCCCGCGCCCAGCTGAACGAGCCGACGGCTGTGCGCCCGCACGGTCTGGTGGGCCGCCGCCGCGTCCGGCGGTAGCTCGTTGCACTCGCGTGCCATGTCGGACGGTCAAGCCTGGTGTCGAGCGGACAACCACGGTCAACCTCCCGATGAGCTGCCGCCTGTCGCGCTCTAGCTTGAACGCATTGCCTGAATGGTCCTGATGAGGACGAGCTCGCCGCGTGATCGGCCTCGCCGCGCCCGGCTGGCCGAATCGGTCCCTGGTCGCGGAGGACCGGAGCGCCGAAGGCGTCCGCGACCAGACGGGACCGGAACCCGGTCCGCGCTGGGTCCGTGCCGGCGGGAGAACCGATGGACAACAGCGGACACCGGTGGTCACCGAGGGTTCGGAAGAGCCGCAGGTCAACAGCCTCACAAAGCCCTGACCTCGGGCGGGAGTAGAGGGTGCAGTGGAGTTCGAGTCTCCCCACCTCCACTCCTCAGCATCCCATCAGGGCTGCGCTGATCGGCCGTTGGGTCGTCGACGCCGCAGGCCGCGGCCGGCCCAGGTGCTTCATGTCAGAGGGCTGGTTGCTCGGCAGGGAGCGGCCGAAGGGCACGTTGCCGACCGTATGTCGGAACGGATACCGTGATGGCTACCGCTGGGTGCCTTGATCTGGGGCTTGCGCCTCCAACGCATCCTCCAGGATCAGCCGTGCTCTCTCCGGTATCGGCTCCTCAGGGAAGACCTCGGCACACACGGCTAGCACTTCATCCACCGACGCCAGGCCGAGACGCCGAACCAGAAAGCGGATGTCGTCGCTATCGCGCCGCCTGGCGGCCAGAGTCTTCATCGCCAGCAGGTGCTCAGGTGATGCCGCCGCCACACGAAGCCCAGGATGGTCGAACACGCGTGGCGCCGACGGGTCGCCGTCGGGTGCGACATAGGTACTTGCTTGCTCATTGAGCCACCAGTCGGGAAGCCCGAGCTCATCGGCGACAATGCGGGCCTCTTCCAGCACGATGCCGTGTGGCTTGAACACGGCGTCAATGTCGCGGGTTGCTCGTCGGGCGTCGTAGGCCAAGGCCATCGCGGCGCCGCCAAAGACGTAGATGTCGGCGATGACTCCGCGCCGGACCAGTCGGTCACCTAACTGGCGGAACGCATCTTCGATCGCACGACGATCCAGCAGCGGCCCTGGTCCGGTCACGCGACCTCCAGTTCATGGGCCGAAACAAAGACGCCTCGACGTCGGAATGCAGCCGGCGCGTGGACGACCGCGTCTGCGCGCGCGGCAGGAGTGTTGAAGGGGAACCAGAAACGCCGCAGTTGACGTGGTTCGCTCCACGCCGGTGCGCCGCGGCCGTCCCGGGCTGCGAGATGCTCTGCGAGCGCAGCCAGAAGGACGTCCCACCTCTCGTCGCCTGTGCTGGGTGGCTCTGTGGCTAGTAGTCGATGGCGGAGATCAACCGGCTCCCAGCGGTATTCCTCAAGGAACTCGGCGACAAGTCGCCACCAGTCTGATCGGCTTGCGGCTGGGAGCAGACGGGCAAGCTCGGCGAGCGTCATCGCCTGATACCGCCAACCGCCGCTGGCCTGCCTCATGACCACCTGCCGAGGTTGTCGACCGTCGCCTCCGGCGATCCAAGTACGGCCGGAGCCGCAACTCAGGGTGCCATCGCAATGGTACTTGCGATCCCGATGGCTCGTGGCCGCCTGGCCGGTCAGGTCGGCTAGGAGGCGCTGCAGTCTGCTCGAACGTTAGTTCCATTCCACCCCGGCGAGTCGGGGCTCGACCGTCTCCTTAGCCACGCGTCGTGACCACGCACCGCTGATCGATCCACTGCTCAAGCAGCGGATTCGTCGGCCCGACGAACTGGTAACGCCGGTTCTCTGGGCGATTGGCGCAGGTGGTACTATCCGGCGGCTTCGTGGCCGTGTGTCCAAGCTTGTCAGGAGGAGGCGGACTCTGATGGGCATGATCATCGACGGCGGGCCCGTCCCACCGGCGCTCGTCGTCGAGCGTGTGGAGCGCCGCGGGCGGTTGAGCGTCGCGTTCCGGCTGCTGCTGGTTCTGCCTCAGGTCGTCGTCCTGTTCGTGCTCCTGCTGGCGGGCGTCATCGTCCTGGTGCTGGGGTGGTTCGCCGCACTGGTGCTCGGGCGGCTGCCCGAGCCGTTCGCCCGCTACCTGTGCAACCTGACCCGGTACACCACCAGGGTGTACGCCTACGGCTACCTCCTCACCGACCGGTATCCGCCGTTCGGGTTCTCGGCCGAGGGCTATCCCGTCCAGGTGGACCTGGCCCCCGGCCGCCTCAACCGCCTGGCGGTGCTGTTCCGGCTGTTCCTGGCGATCCCCACGGCCATCCTGAGCGGCCTGGTGGTCAATGGCTGGGGGGTGGCGGCCTTCGTCATCTGGCTGCTGGTCCTGGTGGCCGGCCGGGTCCCAAGCGCGCTGTTCGACGCCACCACCGCCGTGCTCCGCTACAGCACGCGCTTCAACGCCTACACCTCGCTGGTCACCGCCGCCTACCCGACGGCGCTGTTCGGCGACCGGCCGGTCCCAACCGCTCCCGCTACGCCCGCGGCCGGCCCCGGCCCCGCCGGCGCACCGGAGGGGGCAGTCCCCGACGCGGCGACGCCGCCCGGCCCCCCCGAGGAGCTGGAGGCGCCGAGGGCGCCGCGGGGACTGCTGGTGCTCTCGACCGGGGCCAAGCGCCTGGTGGTCCTGTTCCTCGTGCTCGGCGCGCTGCAGTACGTGGCATCCACTGCCTTCAACATCACCACCGCCAGCAACACGCGAAGGACCGCCGCAGCCCGCTCGGACCTCATCGCGGCGTATGGCACCCTGGCCGGCCGGAGCCAGCAATACCAGCAGCAGGTCGAAGCCTGTCCCGCCGAGCTGACCTGCATCCAGTCGGCGGACCGCGAGTGGGCCGATGCCTTCGAAGGGTTCGCCACCGAGCTGCGTCGGATCGAGTTCCCCGCCTCGGCCCGAGCCGGGGCGGCGGAGCTGGCGGAGCTCGCCGACCGCATGGCCAGTGTCCTCCGGGACCGGGCCGGGGTCGCCTCGCCCGAGGAGTACCAGACGCTGGCCGCCGACACCGACCAACTCGGCAGCACCTTCGACCAGCAGGTCACCGCGCTGGTCAGCTCGCTCTCGGCCTGATCGGCGCCAAGGGAGAACGACGGGCACCAGCGGTCACAACGGGTTCCGACCGGCCTGCTCTCGCCGGCCCTCGTGACACACGTCGGTCTGGCTGAGTACCGTTGCCGCATGCGAGGCTCCGCGACCGCAGGTACGCCCCGATCGCGCTGGCTGGCAATCATCGCCGCCAACCCCCGCGGCGCCGTCTACGGCACGATCGTCGCCACCGCGGTGATCGCGGCCGCCGCCGGGCACCAGTCCCCGGGGCTCATCCTGGCTGCCACCGTCGCCACCCTGCTGGTGTTCTGGCTCGCGCACGTGTACGCCGACTTCCTCGACCACGGGCTGCGCCAGGCCAGGTTCCACCCGAAGGTCCTGCCGGCCATCATGGCCAGGGAGCTTTCGATGCTGGCGGCCCCGGCGCCGTCCATCGTCTTCCTGCTGCTGGGTGCACTCGGCGTGTTGGACGAGCGGCTGGCGGTACGACTTGCGCTCTGGAACGGCGTCGTGCAGCTGGTCGGGTGGGGCATCGACGTGGGACGCCGCCGCGGACAGGCATGGCCGGCGGCGCTGCTGACGGGTCTGATCAACGGCGCTTTCGGCGTGGTCATCATCCTTCTCGAAGTGCTGCTGCACTGACCGGTCGGGTCGGCCTGATGCGTGAGCCACCCGAGCTTGCTGACGACACGATCGTCGGGGCGCTGCAAGCAAGCTTTGGGATCCGGGTGGCCGCGCTGGCCTTTCTCCCGGTCGGCAACGACGCCGCCTCGTGGGCCTATCGCGTCCTGACGGCGCAGGGACAGGCCTACTTCCTCAAGGTCCGTGCCGGCGCGGGCCCCATGCCGGGCGCGGCCGTCCCCGGTCACCTCCACCACCATGGGGTGCCCCACGTCCTCGCGCCGCTGGCAAGCGGCGCCGGTGCCCCGAACGTCCTGGTGGATGGCTTCTCGCTGGCGCTGTATCCCATGCTGGACGCCCGCACGGGCGCCGAGGGCGGGTTGTCGCCACGGCAGTGGCGCCAACCCGGCGTCGCGCTGCGGCAGCTCCACGCCGTGCCGCTGACGCCGGAGCTGACCCGGATGGTCGGCCGGGAGGCCTTCCGGCCGACCGGGCGCGAGCTCATCGCCGACCTGGACGCGCTGCTGACCACGCCCGCCGCCGACGACCCGCTGACAAGGGAGCTGGCCGGGTTCTGGCGGGCTCGGCAGGGCGTCATCGACGGGTTGGTGGAGCGGGCGGACGCGCTGGGGCGACACCTTGCCCGCTTGTCCTTCCCGCAGGTGCTGTGTCATGCCGACCTGCACACCTGGAACGTGCTGGTCGACGCCGACCAGCAGCCGTGGATCGTGGACTGGGATGAAGCGATCCTGGCACCCAGGGAGCGCGACCTGATGTTCGTGGTGGGCGGTATCGGTCACGGGCTGGTGCGGCCAGGCGACACCGACCGGTTCTTCCAGGGGTATGGCCGGGTGGGGATCGATCCAGGCCTGCTCGCGTACTACCGCACCGCCTGGGCGGTGCAGGATATCGCCGCCTACGGCGAGCAGGTCCTCATGATGCCGACGCTGGGCGAGGAGACCCGGCGCGCCGCCGTGGACGGCTTCGTGGACCTGTTCGAGCCGGGCAACATCGTCGACCTGGCGGGTGACGGGTCGCTCGGCTAGGGGGTCAGTCTGCCCGGGCCGCGGAACAGGAACATGGCCTCACGGATCGAGGAGAGACCGAGCAGGACCATGAGCAGGCGGTTCAACCCGAGCCCGAAGCCCCCGTGGGGTGGGGTGCCGAAGCGGAAGCAGTTCAGGTAGTCGGTGAGGGGCGTGACGTCCATGGCCTTCTCGACCGCCTGCTTGCAGAGGACGTCGTAGCGGTGCTCGCGCTGGGCGCCCGTGGTGATCTCGATGCCCTTCCACAACAGGTCGTAGCTCTCGGTCACCGTCGGGTCGTCGTCGGGTCGGAGGTGGTAGAAGGGCCGCACGCCGACCGGGAACCGCGTGACGAAGACGAAGTCGTGGCCGGCCTGCTCGGCGACCAGCGCCGACAGGCGGCGCTCGCCCTCCGGGTCGAGGTCCACCCGGTCGCCTTCGGGGTTCCAGCCGGCGGAACGCAGCCGTGAGATCGCCTCGGCCATGGTGACGCGGGGGAACGGCACCGCGGGGATCGTGACGTCGACGCCGAAATGCTCGGCGATGGCCGCGCCGTGGCGGGCCTTCACCTCTTCCAGGACATGGACCAGCAGGCGCTCCTCGAACGCCATCACGTCCTCGACGCCGCTGATCCAGGCCATCTCGACGTCGACGCCGGTGAACTCGGTCGCGTGTCGGGAGGTGAAGGACGGCTCGGCCCGGAACACGGGGCCGATCTCGAAGACCCGCTCGATCCCTGCCGCGATGGCCATCTGCTTGTAGAACTGCGGCGACTGGGCCAGGAACGCCCGCCGGCCGAAGTAGTCGACTCGGAAGACCTCCGCGCCGGATTCGGAGGCGGTGCCCATCAGCTTCGGGGTGTGCATCTCGGTGAAGCCCTCGGCGTCGGCCACCGCGCGCATCGCGCGCTCCACCGTGGTCTGAACGTCGAAGGTCAGCCGCTGGGCCGACCGGCGTACGTCCAGGAAGCGCCAGTCCAGGCGCTGCTCCAGGTTCGTGTTCGCGTCGACCGGCAGTGGCACGTCCGCCCGCGCCAGCACCTCGACGGACTCCGCGACGATCTCCAGCCCCCCGAGCTTCACGATGGGGTTGTCGACGACGCGACCGGTGACGGCCACGGCGGATTCGACCGTCAAGTCGTCGAGTGTTTGCTCGAGGCGAGCGTCTTCGCCGCCGCGCCGGTTGACCACCTGCACCATGCCGGTGGGGTCGCGAACGATCGCGAACTGCATCACTCGCTGGAGCCGCAGCGTGTTGACCCAACCGTAGACCACGACCGTCTCGTCGAGCTTGCCGCGGAGATCTCGAACCAAGGTGCGCATGCCGGGCACGGTATCACCTGCCCCCCGGGTGCTCAGGCACCTTGTCGGCAAGGGCCTGTTCCAGGAGCCGGCGCCTGGCCGCTTCGCGCTCAACCAGGCCGCCGAGGGTTGCTGGACCCGTCGGAGCGTCTGGGCCTGGACATGGCACGCCCGACCCGGAGGCCCTGGTCACCGGGAGTGGGAGGACGTGCGGACCGTGGTGGACGTCGGCGGTGGCACGGCACGCCGCTGGCGCCGGCCCGTCGCCGGCCCTGCTGGAGATGGTGCTGCTGGGAGGAAGGGACCGCACCGTGGGCGAGCTGCGGGAGCTCGCGAGCGAGGCTCGGCTGGCGGTGTGGGCGGCAGGGTGGCAACCATCCGGCCGCTTCGCCGTCGAGTGCCGTCCGGCATGAACGTGGAGCCGAGCGTCAGGCGCTCGGCTCCACGGGGCAGGTGGCGGTCAGCAGGCGTTCACGGCGAGGTGCTCGTCGATCCGCTGCACGGCGCCGTCCTTGACGGTCAGCGTGTAGTAGTAGACCCCGGCGATCTTGGCGTTGCTCGCCAGCTTGTCGAGCAGGGCCTGCTTGCTGAGGGTGGAGTCCTCGCAGCCGCCGAGCAGGTCCACCTGGAGGTTGCTCGCCAGCGGCAGGGTCCGCAGCCGCGGGTTCTGGTTGCGGACGTAGACGGGCAGGTACTGGGCGGCGTCGCGGGTCCTGCCGTCCTGGACGGCCGCCTCGACGGCGTCCTTGTCCTTGAAGACCTGGACCACGTCGACCACCACCGTGCCGCCGCGGGTGTCGAGCTTGCGGATGAAGGCGTCGTGCCTGTCGTCGGCCAGGGCTGGCGGCTGGCCCGTGGTGGTGTCGTTGGCCGCCTGGCCCGGCGCCTGCTCGTTCTGGGTGGGCTGCTGCACAGAGCTGGACTGCGTGTCGGGCGTGGCCGTGCCGGGCTCCTCGGCCGTGGCCGATGGCGCCGACGCGGTGGGTGTCGGCCGGCTGGCGACCGCGACGCTGACACCGATCCCGGTGGCCAGCAGCACGAGCGTGCCCGCCGTCAGCAGGGTCAACGCGCGGCGCCGCCGGCGGGGCGGGGTGGGCACGGGCTGGTGTGCGGAGGCCTGGTCGAGGATCGGTGTAGACATCACGGCTCCCCCTTGTCGCTGCGCCGCTGGTGCGGCGCCACAGCCCCTACGTTGGACCCGGTCGATCACGAAGCGACACCGCGACCGGTACGAGCGCCTATCGGAGATGTCACCGTTCGGCAACGTCGAGCGCTACGATGCTGCGGCCACGCACACCTTGGCAGGAGGTCCCGATGGCGGCTGTCCAGCACATCCCCGAGGCGTATCCGCAGGTCACACCCTACCTCTGTGTGGACGGCGCCAGCGCCGCGATCGAGTTCTACGGTCAGGTGCTCGGGACGACCGAGCGGATGCGGATGGAGACGCCCGAGGGCACGGTCAGCCACGCCGAGCTGGAGCTCGGCGACTCGCTGATCATGCTGGCGGACGAGTTCCCGGAGCTGGGCGTGCGCAGCCCCAAGGCCTTCGGCGGCAGCCCCGTGACGATGAGCGTCTACGTCGAGGACGTCGACGCCGTCTTCGAGCGGGCGCAGCGGGCGGGCGCCAAGGTCCTCCGGCCACTGGAGGACCAGTTCTACGGCGACCGGTCGGGCCAGTTCGAGGATCCGTTCGGGCACCGCTGGAGCGTCGCGACCCACATCGAGGACGTGTCGCCCGAGGAGATGGCCAGGCGCGCCGCCGAGGCCGCGGGCTAGGCGTCCGCCGCCCGCAGCTTCCCCAGGGTGCGGTCGACGTCGGTCACGAGCAGGCGCAGCAGCTCGACCGGTAGCTCGGCGAGGTGGCTCTGGAGCTGTGGGGCCAGCGGTCCGGCGGCGATGGCCTGCCGGGCCTGGTTCTTGCTGACCTGGCGGCCCTCCGCGGCGGCAGCGGCGATGAGCGCCTCCCGCCAGGCGTTGCCGAGGACGGCGTGGCGGTGGTCGACCAGGAAGCGGAGCACCAGGCCCGGCGGGTCGGCGGTGGGCGGCGGGGCCCGCTCGGCGACGAGCACGGCCGGCGCCGCGCCGCCGCCGCGCGCGTGGACCCGTAGCCGCCAGGTCGAGGCGAGCAGCCGCGCCAGCGGGTCGGCGGGATCCAGGCTGGCGACCTCCATGGTCTCCTTCGGGGTGGTGACGACCAGGCGGGCCGCGGCGCCGGTGAGCAGCAGCCGCGGCAGGTAGGCGCCGTGGTGGGGCCAGAGGTTGGCGACCACGACGCCGTCGTGCGGGGAGGCGGTGAACGGCGGCCGCCCCTTCGCGGTGCCCATGTCCCGCAGGTAGGCGCCGAGCGTCAGCGCCCGCTGCCCGCCCAGCCCGTCCGGCATGCCGTCGCCGGCCACGGTGAGCCCCAGCTCCCCGCGGTCGCCCGCGAGGCCCTCGAGGGCCAGCGTCGCCGCCGGCGGCAGCGGTGGCAGCGCCGCCTCCTCCGCGCCCTCGCCGTGGGTGTAGATCCGCGGGTCGGCGTGTGCGGCCGCGTCCCGGAGCGCCGGCCACGTCCGCCTCGTCGGCCGGCACACGTACAGGGCGCTGGCGCCGCCGATCGCCTCCGCGCCGAGGTAGCGGTTGAAGGCCGGCAGGATCGCCTCGGCGACCAGCCGCAGGTCCTGGACGACGGCCTGGACCTTCAGGCCGAGGGCGGGCTGCCGCTCGCCGAAGCCGTAGCAGAACAGCACCCTGGCGAACTCGCTGCGCCGCAGGGCCTCGAGGCCGCGGCGCAGGAACAGCCGCACCCCGGCCTGGGTGTACGGCGGGTCGCTGAAGACCAGGTCGAACCGGCCCGCGAGGCTGCGCGGCAGCTCCACCCGCAGGTCGGCGAAGACCGTCCGCACGCGCCAGCCGCGCCCGCGGGCGACGGCGTCGACGTAGCCGAGGACCCGCTCGTCCACGTCGACCACGGCGACCTCCGCCCGCGGCGCGACGTGCAGCAGGGCAAGGGAGGTCAGGTCGTGGTCGCCGAGGCAGAGCACCCTCGCCCCGCCGAGGTCGAAGCGCTCGGCCAGGAAGTGCGCGCGCCGGGCGGCGGTCGCCGGGGTGGCGGGCACATGGTCGAGGTGGCGGACCGGCGCGGGGAGCCCGCCCATGATGGCCGTCATGGACGCCTCGACCGCCTCCTCCGGTCCCGGCGCGGGCGCCTCGCCGGCCTGGAAGGCGGCCGCGAGCGCCGCCAGCGCCTGGTCCCCGACGCGGGCCCGGTCGCCGCCGGGGTCCAGCTCCACCCAGGGCTCCAGCCGGCGCAGGACCTCGGCGACCGAGCGGCGGGAGGTGGCGGTCGCCCCGACCAGCTCGCCGACCGGGTGCCAGTCGCCGTCCAGCAGCACGGCGACCAGCCGGCGGACACGCCCGAGCTCCGTCCCCCAGGCGGCGGCCAGCTCGTCACGGGCGCGCTCGACGTCGCTCGGCATCCCCGGATTGTAGGTCCTGGCGTCGCCGGGAACGCCGACGCGGCGGGTCGCTACCCGGCGGTGCCGAGCTTGACCTGGTCGCCGGCGTCCTCGCCCGCCGACTCGTCGGCCGCCCGCCCGGTCGCGACCCGCTCGGGGATCATGGGGCCGTCGCCGGAGGGGTCGAGGACACCCTCCTCCACCCAGGTGTAGTCGCCCCGCAGGACGCGCTGGGCCGCCGCGTAGGTGCCGGCGTCGTCGTTGGCCCACAGGTCGTGGAAGAGCCGGTCGACCCGGCGGCGGGCGCCCCGGCAGAACAGCTCCGCGAGCTCGATCGCGTGCTCGGCCTCGGGGGCCTGGTCGTCCAGCAGCATCCGGGTCCGCACGCAGGTGGCGCTGATCGCGAACAGCTCGGCGCCGATGTCGACGATCCGGCCCAGGAACACCTGCTTGCGTTCGAGCCGACCCTGCCAGCGGGCCATGCCATAGAAGGTCGAGCGGGCAAGCTTGCGGCTGGCCCGCTCCACGAAGCGCAGGTGCGTGGCGAGGCGGCCGAACTCCTCGAAGCCGGTTGGGGTGTAGCCCTTGCCGACGGCGAGCTGGGGCAGCCAGCGGGCGTAGAAGCGGCTGGCCGACGCGGCAGCCCGTGCCTTGCCGGTGAGGTCGGCCTCCGGGTCGATCAGGCCGCCGGCGACCGAGAGGTGCTGGTCGACCGCTTCGCGAGCGATGAACAGGTGCATGATCTCGGTCGAGCCCTCGAAGATGCGGTTGATGCGCAGGTCGCGCAGGAGCTGCTCGGCGCCGACCGGCCGCTCGCCCCGGGCTGCCAGCGAGGTGGCCGTCTCGTAGCCGCGCCCGCCGCGGAGCTGGACCAGCTCGTCGGCGACCAGCCAGGCCATCTCGGAGGTGTACAGCTTGGTCAGGGCGGCCTCGATGCGGATGTCGTTGCGCTTGTCGTCGGCCAGCGCGCTGGCCAGCTCCAGCATCGACTCCATCCCGTAGGCCATGCCGGCGATGAAGGCGATCTTGGCGGCGACGGCCTCGTGCTTGCCGATCGGCCTGCCCCACTGGACCCGCTCGTTGCACCACTGCCGGGCGATCCGCAGCGACCACTTGGCGGCCGCGCAGCAGATGGCGGGCAGGGACAGCCGCCCGGTGTTGAGCGTCTGCAACGCGATCTTGAGCCCGCGGCCCTCATCACCGAGGCGGTCGGCGGCCGGGACGCGCACGTTCTCGAAGACCGTGACGCCGTTCTCGATCCCGCGCAGGCCCATGAACTGATTGCGGTGGGTGACGGTGATCCCGGGGGTGTGGGCGTCGACCACGAACGCGGTGATGCCGCCCCGGTGCCCGTCGGAGCGGGGCACGACCGCCATGACCACCAGCATGTCGGCGATCACGCCGTTGGTGGTCCACAGCTTGGAGCCGTTGAGCACGTAGGCGCTGCCGTCGGCGGTCGGCGTGGCCGTGGTGCGCATGCGGGCCGGGTCGCTGCCCACGTCGGGCTCGGTGAGCAGGAACGCGCTGACCTGGTTCTTGGCGACCCCGGGCAGGAAGCGCCGCTGCTGGTCCTCGGTGCCGAACAGGCGCACGGGCTCGGGCACGCCGATCGACTGGTGGGCGCTGAGCAGCACGCCGATCGAGGAGTGGGCCGAGGCGGCGAGGCCAAGGGCCCGGTTGTAGTACACCTGCGACAGGCCGAGGCCGCCGTGACCCTCGTCGATCTTGACCCCCAACGCGCCCAGCTCGCCGAGGCCCCGGACGACGTCGTCGGGGATCTTGGCGTCGCGCTCGATCTGCAGCGGGTCGACCGCTTCGCGCAGGAACGCCTCCAGCCGCGCCAGGAACGCCTCGCCCTTGCGCCGCTCCTCCTCGGTTGGCCGAGGGTGGGGGTGGATCAGGTCGAGCCGGAGCCGCCCGAGGAACAGCTCCTTGCCGAAGCTCGGCTGCTGCCAGCCCTGCTCGCGCGCTGCCTCGGCGACCTTGCGGGAGCGCTGCTCCGACGCCCTCTGTTCGTCCCGGTTCACCCGCACCGCCTCCGTTGCCGTCCG
>Ga0307278_10001414_pt1 | contig 11971 bp, 8 predicted proteins | sample ER_DNA_117_FD_194482 | JGI IMG/M metagenome (GOLD analysis project Ga0307278, IMG submission 194482) | Bulk soil microbial communities from the East River watershed near Crested Butte, Colorado, United States - ER_DNA_117 | ecosystem: Environmental > Terrestrial > Soil > Floodplain | place: USA... | reverse complement strand
GGCGTGTAACACGAGCCAGGCTCTCGCCGTCGACGCCGCCGACGCCGCCGGCAACCGCTCCGGCAAAGCCACACTGACGGCAGCGACATCCGCCTGCCCAGGCGACACCACCCCACCCTCGACTCCGACGGGTGTCACTGTGACGGGCTCGACGCAGACGACGATCTCCCTCTCCTGGACCGCGGCCACCGACAACGTCGCTGTCACCGGGTACAACGTCTTCCGCGGAGGAAGCCTCGACGGCACCAGCACGACGACGAGCTACACGGGGGGATCGCTCACGTGCGGGTCGAGCTACAGCCTCACAGTCCAGGCGAAGGACGCCGCCGGGAACGTCTCGGGACAGAGCGGGAGCGTCAACGCCAGCACCGCGGCCTGTAGCGGCGGCACGGACCCGGTCATCACCGCCGCCGGCGACCTCTGCGGCTCCTCGACCGACTGCGCCCCCACCGCGACCCTCGTCGAGCAGATCAACCCGACGCGCGCACTGACCCTCGGAGACAACGCCTACAACGACGGCTCGCTCTCCCAGTTCAACACCGAGTACAACCCGAACTGGGGCCGCTTCAAGGCGAAGACGAGCCCGTCGCCCGGCAACCACGACTACCACGTCTCCGGCGCGGCCGACTACTTCACGTACTTCGGCTCGCTTGCCCCGGCGCCGTACTACTCCTTCGACCTCGGCGCCTGGCACATCATCTCGCTCGCCTCGAGCTCCGGACTCAACCCGAGCGCGGGCGGCGCCGAGGAGACCTGGCTGAAGCAGGATCTCGCTGCGCATCCGAACAAGTGCATCCTCGCGTACTGGCACGAGCCCCGTTGGTCCTCCGGCACGACGCACGGCAGCAACAGCGATTGGTCCGGCGTCTGGAACGACCTGTATGCAGCCAAGGCGGACGTCGTGCTGAACGGCCACGAGCACAACTACGAACGCTTCGCGAAGCAGAATCCGAGCGGCGCCGCGGATGCGAACGGGATCCGTGAATTGGTGGTCGGCACCGGCGGAGTCAGCCACGGCTACCCGTTCGGGACGCCGATAGCCAACAGCCAGGTGCGCAACGACAACACCTGGGGAGTGATCAAGCTCACGCTGCACGCGGCGAGCTACGACTGGCAATTCGTGCCGGTCGCCGGCAGCACGTTCACGGACAGCGGCAGCGACACATGTAGCTAGGCTGCCGCGGTCACGATCGCCTCGCGGCACACCAAGCGCATCCTCCTCTTCGTCGTCGTCCTCGTCGCAGGAGCCTCGATCGCGGCAGCCTGTTCGAGCGGCGGATCGAAGCGGACGACCGCGGGTGAAACGTCGGCAGAGGCGCGGCTCGATCCCATCGGGGCGATCGTGCCGGTGCCGGAGAAGCAGGGATTGCTCGCTCAACGGGGGTGGTCGATCGGCCCCGTCGCCGCGTCTTCGCACTACCTGCTCTGGACAGCCGCGTCGAGCGACGAGGCCGACGACGCTCTCCTCTTCAGGCGCGACCTGCGCACCCGCAAGACCGTCGTGATGTCGCACCGGCTATTTCAGGCCTTCGGGCTCAGCACGGCCTCGGGCTCCGTGATCTACGCAACGCGCTCGGGGACGGGAGCCCAGTTGGAGGCGATGCCCGTGGCCGCAGGGAAGCCGCGCGTCCTCAGCCGCTCGCTCGCGGCGCCCTTCGACACGCGCGGCGACATGGCCGCGTGGGCCGAAGCGGACTCGTCGAACAACCGCGTCGTGGTTCGCAACATGCGAACGGGCCGAGAGTTCGTCGCCTACGAAGAGGCGCGCTGCCGCCAGACCCGGTGCTACCGAATCGACCGGGTCACGGTGGCCGACGAGGGAGTCGTCTTCGACCTCGGTTCCGTGAGTCAGGGCTACCCGTCACTGATCGCCCGACGCCGCTGGGACGCTGCGCGACCCTCGTTCGCCCGCGTGCCGCGCGATCCACAACCCGACCTCGCCCGCTCCTTCGCCGGCGCGCTCTACTACCAGCTCGGACGCGGCTGGATGCAATGGGACTTCGACCAGCCCCAACCGACCCGAACCTGGCCGCACGGGCTGCGTCCGTGGCTGCTCTCCCGCGAACACGATCACAAGCTCGTGCTGGGCGGCGCCACCTGCGCCACCACGCTCGCCGTGCGCACCGGCAGCCGAACCGTTGCGGTGGCTGCACCGCGCTCGACACCGGTCTCACCGACGGGATTCGGCAAGCTCTGCCGTCAGCTCACGGGCTTCGCATGGTCCGGCAACCGCCTGCTGCTCGCCTGGACGCTGACGCCGAGGATCAGCATCGAGGGGCACAAGGAGGTCGGCGTGTCCGGCATCATCACCGCCGTCGACGCCGGTTAGAGGCGCCGGACAGCCCGGGCCGCTCGAACGCCGCGACGCGGTCGGCCCGGCGGATGCGCCAGCCCACGAGCGGAGAAGGCGTCCCACCTCGAGCGCCTGCTAGCGGCGCACGACCTAGAGCCGCGCGAGCGCCGAGTCGGCGACGCTGACGATCTCGCGCGCGAGCGCAAGGCTCGAGGTTGCACCCGGTGACGGCGCGTTGCGGACGTGGATGACGTTGTCCGTGTGGTCGAACCAGAAGTCGTCGAGCAGGCGTCCGTCCTCCGAGAGCGCTTGCGCGCGCACGCCGGCATGGGGCTCGACCAGGTCCTCGTGGCGGACTGAAGGAACGAGTCGTTGGAGCGCGTGCGTAAACACCCGCTTCGAAAGATCGCCGCGAATCTCTGCGAGCCCGACGCGCCAGTATCTCCTCGCGAGCGCCCGGAACCCTCGGTACGACAGCGTCTCCCAGAGGTCGAGCGGATTCACAGTGCGCGCACGGTAGCCTTCGCGTGCGAAGGCGAGAACGGCATTCGGTCCGACCCAGACCTCCCCCGAGATCTGCTTCGTGAAGTGGACACCGAGAAACGGGAACGCCGGATCAGGGACCGGATAGACCAGGCCACGCACAAGACCCCGCGCCGAGCTTCGCAAGGCGTAGTAGCGCCCCCGGAACGGGACGATCCTGGGGCTCGCCGGCGCGTCCGTCAGGCGCGCCAGCCGGTCGGAGTGAAGGCCGGCGCACGTGATGACGCTCGCGGCCTCCACGCTGCCCCGGCTCGTCTGCAGCTCCGCGATCGACCCTCTCGGCCTGATGTCCACCACGCGCGTGTTCGTTTCGATCGAGCCGCCCATGCGGACCACGTCGTCGGCGTAGGCCGCGGCGACACGCCGGAAGTCGATGATGCCGGTCGCCGGCGAATGCAGGCCGCGGATGCCTGCGACATTCGGCTCGATCCCCCTCAGGTCTCGCTCGTCGACGAGCGTCACGCCGGGCACGCGGTTCGCCTGCGACCGTCGATGGAGCTCGTCGAGACCGTCGAGCTCGTCCTCGCTCGTCGCGACGACGAGCTTGCCGCACCGCTCGTAGGGGATGCCCTTCTCGTCGCAGTAGCTGTAAAGGTCGGCGCTGCCCTCGACGCAGAGGCGGGCCTTCAGCGACCCCGGCGCGTAGTAGATGCCGGCGTGGACGACCCCACTGTTGCGGCCGGTCTGGTGGGAGGCGATCCGAGGCTCCTTCTCGAGTACGAGCACGCGGGAGCCGGGGTGGCGGAGGAGGCATTCGCGCGCCACGGCCAAGCCGAGGATGCCGCCGCCGACAACCACCCGATCGGCCGACTTCGGGCCATCCAAAGGTTGGGCTTTCCGGTGAATAGTTGGAGATTCTCGGTGGATCCGTCATCCTAAGTGTGATGTCGGGGAGAGTTCTGGTTACCGGCGGCGCAGGATACGTCGGATCTATCGTCGTGGACGAGTTACTGGGGCGCGGCTTCCGCGTGCGCGTGCTCGACGCGCTCGTCCACGGCAGCGTCCCGTCGCTTCTGCTGCCGTGGGGAGATCCGAAGTTCGAGTTCGTCCGCGGCGACGTCCGCGACGATGACCTGCGCCCTCGTGCGCTCGAGGACGTCGACTCCGTCGTCCATCTCGCCGCCATCGTCGGTGACCCGGCCTGCGCGCGGAATCCGGAGCTGGCCCGTGACGTCAACCTCGAGGCGACGAAGGCCCTTCTCGAGGACGCAAGAAGCGTCGGCGTCGAACGGTTCATCCTTGCGTCGACCTGCAGCAACTACGGCAAGATGGACGGGGACGGTTACGCGGACGAGGACTTCGAGCTCAGGCCCGTGTCGCTCTATGCTGAGACGAAAGTCGCGGCCGAGCGGGAGGTCCTGCGCACGAACGGGAGCCTTGCGCCGACGTGCCTTCGCTTCGCCACCGTCTACGGGACGTCGCCGCGGATGCGCTTCGATCTGACGGTGAACGAGTTCGCCTGCGACCTCGCACTCAAGAACGAGCTCCTCGTCTTCGGCGAGCAGTTCTGGCGGCCGTACGTTCACGTCCGAGACGCTGCACGAGCGATCGTCGAGGTCCTCACCGCTCCTCTGTCCGTAGTCACGCGCGAGGTCTACAACGTCGGCGACACGCAGGAGAACTACCGCAAGCTCGACATCGTCGCGATCTTGCGCGAGCGCTTCCCGGACGCCGCGATCGAGTTCGTGCACAAGGACGAGGATCCGCGCGACTACCGCGTCAGCTTCGAGAAGTTCGCTCGGCAGATCGGCTTCAAGGCGAACCGGTCGGTCGAGCAGGGAATCGACGAGATCCTCGCGCTGGTGCGCAGCGGCCTGCTCGATGATCCGTACGCGCCGAGCTACCGCAACTGACTGTCGACCACAGGCACGTGCCGGACATCGACGTGAGCTCGTCTGAACTCTCGCTGCGCACCGAGCCGATCGCGCTAACACCACCGCGCGATCCGGCGTCGCCGCGACACGCGTTCACGGTCGACGTCGAAGACTGGTACCAGTCGTGCCTCGACTACGACGCCCCGATTACGGAGCGTGTAGTGCGCAACCTCGACAAAACGCTCGCGGTGCTCGACGAAGCGCGGATCAAGGGAAGCTTCTTCGTGCAAGGCAGGGTCGCGGAGACGTTCCCGAACGCCGTCATGACTCTCGTCGCCGAAGGACACGAGGTGCAATCGCACGGATACAGCCACAGACCGCTGTTCGCGATGAACCGGGACGAGTTGCGCGAGGAGCTGACGCGCGCGAAGGAGACAGTGGAAGATGCGGCTGGAACAGCGGTGACCGCCTTCCGCGCGCAGGACTTCTCGGTCGTCGCGAGCAATCTGTGGGCGCTCGAGACGCTCGCCGAGATCGGCTTCAAGATCGACTCGTCAGTCTTTCCGATGCGCTCTCGCCATTACGGAGTTCGCGGCTGGGACCTCGGCCCGCACTACGTCGCGCTCTCGGACGGCGTTCGCATCCTCGAGGTGCCGGTGGCGATCTGGTCGCTCGGCCGCTTCCGCTTTCCGGTGGCCGGCGGCGGCTACTTTCGCGTGCTTCCAACGGCGCTTGTCGCCCGCGGCCTGCAGTCGATTGCAGCGAGCGGACGCCCGGGGATCATCTACTGCCATCCGTACGAGTTCAACGACAGTGAGCTCGACGAGTACCCGGACATTCCGCGGCGCCTCCGGCTCTCGCAAGGAGTCGGACGAAGCCGCTTCACGGAACGTATGCGGACGCTCTTGCGGATGTTCCGCTTCGGGCCGTTGACGAACGTTCTCTCGGCTTGGGGTGTCGAGTGAAGATCGCGTTCCTGACAACGGACGATCCGATCTACCTGCCGTTGTTCTTCGAGCGTGTGCTGTCGCTCCGCAGCGGCGAATCGGCGGTGTTCGTGGCGCCGCCGCTGTACCGGAACCAGACGCCGATCGGAGCTGCGCGCCGCTACCTGCAAACGTTCGGCTTCCGCGCCGCGGTCGGGCTGACGGCGCGGATCGTGCGCGCGAAGTTACGTCGACAATCGATCGAGCGCGCTTGCGAGCGGTACCGCGTGCCCTGCGAAGCGGTCGACGACGTCAACGCGCCGGAGTTCCTGGAACGGCTCCGGACGATCGGGACCGACCTGATCGTGTCGGTGAGCTGTCCGCAGATCTTCAAGCAGCCGCTGATCGAGCTGCCCTCGAGAGGGTGCCTGAACATCCACGGCGCGATGCTGCCTGCGTACCGAGGCGTCATGCCGAGCTTCTGGATGCTCGCCAACGGCGAGACAGAAGCCGGAGTCTCCATCTTCTTCGTCAACGACGACATCGACGCCGGCGAGCTCTGTGCACAGCGCTCGTTCGCCATAGACGCCGGCGAGACACTCGATCAATTCCTCCGTCGGTCGAAGACAATTGCCGCAGAGCTGCTGCTCGAGCTGCTGGCCCAGATCGAGACCGGCACAGTCACGTCGACGCCCCTCGACCTGAGCAAGGGCTCGTACTACTCATGGCCGAAGCGGGAGGATGTGCAGCGCTTCCACGCCGCCGGCCGGCGCGTTTGGTGACGGCGGCGGCCCGAACGCTCACAGAGGCGATCCGAGGCAGCCTATAGAAGTGAGGCAACCCGGACAGGACGCCGCGCCCGTCGGTCCCAGCGGCTCGTCCTGCCCGCACACTGGACGTTCAAGGGCAAAGCGCTACGGCCTCGTACGGGGTCGCTACTCGTGGATGGTGCGGCCCCGTTCCGGACGCCGCGCGCGCGGCCGTTACGAGCCGGCGACGGTGCGCGCCAAGCTCGTGATTCAGCGCGGGTCGGTCGGATGAAGCACCCGGCGCTGAAACGCCAGCGTGATCGCGTGCGTGAGGTTGCGGGCGCCGAGCTTCGCCTGGACGGCGCGACGCTGAGCGATCACCGTATGTCGCGACTTCACGAGCTTCTCGGCGGTCTCCTTCGCAGACAGGCCGTCTGCGGCCGCGCGCAACACATCGAGCTCCGGTTTCGAGAGCGGCTTTCCCTCCAGCCTCTGTGGCAGCATTACGCGGCGGTCCGCTCGTCCAGACGGAAGCGCGCCTGCAACAGAAGCTGTGACGCACGCGACGCGCTGCACGCGTGAAGTTGTGCGATCTCATTCACCGTGTGCCCGGCTGCAGCGAGACCGAGCATCTCGCGCTCGCGCGGCGGCAGATGCCGCACCGCTTCCAGGAGCTCGGCCAGTTCCGCACCGCGTTCCGGCTCGGGAGCAAGCCTGTCGACCGTCACGTCCTTCAACGTCAGGCTCTCGTCCTCGTCGATCGGCGCCTCGAGCGAAAGCGGCTCCGTCCTCCGCCCGCACGCCGCCTTCGGCGCCGTGAGCCGCCACATCTCGTCGATGATCGCACCGCGGATGCGGCTGTACGCGAAGCTCACGAACGGCACACCGAGCTGTGCGTCGTAGCGGTCAACGGCCTCGATCAGCCCGATCGTTCCCGCGGAGACGAGATCTTCGACGTCGACGCACGGCCTCACGGGACGCAAGCGGTGGGCAATTGTCCGCACGAGTGGGAGGTGGCGCAAGACCCACTTCTCCCGGCTTCTGCGGCTTCGGGGCCTCTGATGAGCGGCGGGGTTCATCGAGTGCCTTGGATGACGCTGGGCTCGTCTTCCGTACTTCCGTTCGAGACTGCTTGGCACGCCAGGGGGACGGCAGCGTGCGGGGGGCCCGGACCTTAGCGGAAGCGCACGTGCGACCCGCCGGCCCACCGCACATGGCCCTCGCAATTAGCAAGAAAGAGGGATGGATGAAACACGGCCGCTCCCGATAAGAGGTACTGGTCGACCGCCGTCTCGCGGTTTCAAGCATCGGCCGTTCTTGCCGCCCACTGAGAGGATCCGATGCGAAAAAGCAGGGCCAATGCAGCGCTGTTCTCGCTCGCGGGCGCATTTGCCCTTGCGATCGGCTTCGCCCCGGCGGCAACCGGAAAGTCCACAGGCGGCCCTCGCACGGACGCAATCTCGCCCGGAGGGAGCGCAGGCTTCAAGTTCGCTGCCAGCGCCGATGCTTACGTCACCTCGAACAAGCCGAGAACGAACTACGGCGGCGCGACGAGACTCAAGAGCGAGTCCTCACCGCTCGTCGAGTCGTACCTCCGTTTCGAGGGTGGCAACGTCACGGGGCAGATAACGCGCGCCACGCTCTGGCTCTATGCCTTCAACGGCTCCAACGTCGGCTACGCCGTCCACTCCGTATCCGACTCGTGGCAGGAAAGCTCGATCTCGTATGCGAATGCTCCGCCGATCTCGGCAAACACGATCACATCTCCGAGTAGCTATCCGAGCAACACGTGGACCACTGTCGACGTGACGAAGTTCGTCGGCGCCACTGGTTCGGCGAATCTTGCGGTGACGTCGCCGAGCACGAACGCGCTCAGCCTCGCGAGCCGAGAGTCCGGCGCCAGCGGCCCGGTTCTGGTCGTCGAGACGACGAATCCCGACACCTCGCCGCCCGCAATCCCGGCCGGCCTCAGCGTGACGGCAACGGGCGCCACGAGCCTCTCGCTCTCGTGGTCGGCAGCGAGCGACGACGTCGGCGTCGCAGGCTACGGGATCTATCGCAACGGCGGTCTGGTCGGGTCGACCCAGCAGACGACCTACACGTTGTCGTCACTCGCGTGCGGCACGAACTACAGCGTCGGCGTCGACGCCTTCGATGCAGCGGGCAACCGGTCCGCGCAGACGACGCTGCTCGTGACGACCGCCGCCTGCCCCGACACCGTCGCCCCCTCGGATCCCACCGGTCTGACCGTCGCGTCTGCATCCGCAACCGGGATCTCGTTTGGCTGGACGCCGTCGACCGACAATGTGGCGGTCACCGGCTACAACGTGTTCCTGAACGGGACGAAGGCTGCGTCGACCGCGAGCACGACGTACAGCTTTGGCGGCCTGACCTGCGGCACGAGCTATTCCCTGAGCGTCCAGGCCTACGACGCGGCTGGGAATCGCTCGGCGCAGGTGTCGATCGTCGCGGCCACGAGCCCCTGCGTCGACGGTTCGCCCCCGCTCGCGCCGACAGGCCTGCTCGTGACTGCGGCGTCGTCGACCAGCATCTCGGCGCTGTGGAATCCGTCGTTCGACAATGTCGGGGTTGCTGGTTATCACGTTTACGTGAACGGCGGCGGGGTCGGATCGACCCCGCTGACGAGCTACGCGTTCGGGAGCCTCAGCTGCGGGACGAGCTACACGATCGGCGTCGATGCGTACGACGGCGCCGGGAACACGTCGTCTCAGACGAGCGTGACGACGGCGACGACGGCGTGTCCCGCGCCGCCGCAGGGCGGAGCGCCGAAGTATCGCTACCTGTACAACTCCGGCTCGGACGCGACGATCGCGCAGAACGGCTGGAACCTCTACGACGTCAGCTCGAAGAGCGTCGCCGACGCGCTGCCGGCGGGCACGCAGTCGTTGTACTGGCTCGGCGACTACGACAACTCCAGCTGCTCCTGGCAGCTCTCCGACTCCACGGTCACGAGCGAGGTGCAGCGGATGGTGGGCGACTCCAAGATCTTCGGCTACTTCATCTCCGACGAGCCCAACCCGTACGCCTGCCCGAATGCGCCGGCGCAGCACAGGTCGCGCACCGCGCTGATCCATTCGATCGATCCGGCGAAGCAGGTCGTCATCGTGCTCGACTCGAACGGCTTCAGCGGCCGGGCGACGCAGGACGCGCTCGATCAGCTACCGCTCTGGAAAGGCAGCGCCGACGCGATCGGCCTCGACCCGTACCCCTGCTACCAGGGCCAGGCCTGCGACTACACCTGGATCGACCGCACGATCGCTGCCGCCGACGCAGCCGCGATTCCGTACTGGGGCGTCGTCCAAGCGTTCAACGATTCCAGCTGGCGCTGGCCCACGGCGGACGAGCTGAACCACATGCTCGCCCAATGGGCCGCATCGAGAGAGACCGGCATGATGACGTTCGCATGGACATGGGCAGGCAACAACCTCTCCAGCCAGCCAACGCTCCTCAACACGCTCAAGACCTTCAACTCCGGCGGCTCCACGCCGCCGACGAGCGACACGACCGCGCCCTCCACCCCGACGAACCTCAGGGTCACCGGCACGACAAGCAGCAGCATCACGGTCGCGTGGAACACCTCGACCGACAACGTGGGCGTCACCGGGTATCACGTTTACCGCGACGGCGCGGTCGCGGGGACCACATCGGGTACGAGCTCCACGGTCAGTGGCCTCACGTGCGGGACGAGCTACACCCTCTCGGTCGATGCATATGACGCTGCCGGGAACGAGTCGGCCCAGACATCCATGGTCGCCGCAACCGCAACGTGCGGGGATTCGGTGGCTCCGACGACGACGACGAACCTCAGAGCGACGGGCGCGACCACCACCAGCGTCTCGTTCTCGTGGAGCGCCTCGAGCGACAACGTCGGCGTCGCAGGGTACGGGATCTACCGTGCAGGTACGCGTGTCGCAACCACCACCGCGACCAACTACACCCTCACCGGCCTTTCCTGCGGCGCGAGCTACTCGATCGCCATCGACGCGTACGATGCAGCGGGCAATCGTTCGCCTCAGGCGACGCTGACGATCGCGACGAGCCCGTGCGACACGACGCCGCCGTCTGCACCGGGGACGCCGAGCGTGACGATCGCGACGCAGACGAGCATCGCGATCATGTGGACCCCCTCCATCGACAACATCGGCGTCGCGGGATACGACGTCTACAGCACGGGGACGAGGGTCGGAAGCGTCGCCGGGACGAGCTATACGTTCAGCGGCCTCACGTGCGGTACGAACTACACGTTGGGCGTGGAGGCCTACGATGCTGCCGCCAACCATTCGACGCGCGCAACGGCCAGTGGATCGACGTCGCCTTGCTCCACCCCGCCGCCGCCCTCCCCGAGCGACCCCGTCGTCACCGCCGCGGGCGACATCTGCGGGTCCGCGACGGACTGTGCACCCACCGCGGCGCTGCTCGACTCGATCGCGCCAACGCGGGTGCTGACGCTCGGTGACAACGCGTATCCGGACGGCTCGAGCTCCGACTACTCGAACTATTACGCGCCGAATTGGGGCCGGAAGAAGTCGAACACGAGCCCGGCCCCCGGCAACCACGACTACCACACGAGCGGCGGAGCAGGGTACTTCGGTTACTTCGGCTCACAGGCGCCGGCGCCCTACTACTCGTTCAACCTGGGGTCCTGGCACCTGATCTCGTTGAACGGCGAGATCGACGTCTCCGCGGGCTCAGCGCAGGAGACCTGGCTCAAGGGCGACCTCGCCGCGAACTCAGGGAAGTGTATCCTTGCCTACTGGCACGAACCGCGCTTCTCGTCGGGCGCAGAGCACGGCAGCAACTCGTCGTTCGACCCGTTCTGGCGCGACCTCTACGCAACCGGCGCCGACGTCGTCCTCAACGGACACGACCACGACTACGAACGCTTCGCCCCGCAGAACCCCAGCGGGGCGGCCGACCCTAAAGGCATCCGCGAGTTCGTCGTCGGCACCGGCGGCGCGAGCCACTACAGCTTCGGGACGCCGATCGCCAACAGCGAAGTCCGGGACAGCTCGAGCTTCGGCGTCCTCAAGCTGACGCTCCACCCGGGAAGCTACGACTGGCAGTTCGTCCCCGTCGCCGGTGCGAGCTTCACCGACTCCGGCTCAGGCTCCTGCTAGCCGGCGTCGGGCGTCGCCAACTGCTGCTCGCGCCAGCCACTCGTACCCTCGGGCCGCGCAGTTCGCCAGAAGAAGGCGAGTAGGAACATCGTGCCGAGCGTGTAGGCCACCGCTGAGGCGACTGCCGCGCCGACGGCGTCGAACGGCGGAATCAGCAGCACGTCCAGCACGACGGTGGCAACCAGACCTGCGGCCATCGCGAACGAGTTGAGACCCGGGCGTCCGACCCCGTAGAAGAACGCGGTGGTCACGCCGGCCACTCCCTCGAGCACGAGCCCGAGCAGGATGATCCGGGCGGGAGTCACAGCTCCGTCGAAGGCTGAGCCGTAGAAGGCGGGTATGACGAAGCCGCACGCGATCCACAGGAGCGCCGCCGCAGACGCGGTCACCAACGCGGCCCGCGGGATCAGCTTGCGGGCGTCGGCGATCGCCTGCTTCAGTCCGCTACGCGCGAAGCGCGGGTAGAGCACGTACGTGAGGGCCATCCCGAAGATCTTGACGAGCTCGG
>Ga0307278_10001413_pt1 | contig 11979 bp, 13 predicted proteins | sample ER_DNA_117_FD_194482 | JGI IMG/M metagenome (GOLD analysis project Ga0307278, IMG submission 194482) | Bulk soil microbial communities from the East River watershed near Crested Butte, Colorado, United States - ER_DNA_117 | ecosystem: Environmental > Terrestrial > Soil > Floodplain | place... | reverse complement strand
GGTCGCCTGGCGCAGCAGCAGGTCGTGGTAGAGCCTGGCGTGCTGCTCCTCGGGGGCGCGCATGAAGAACGACTCCACCCGCAGGGTCCGGTCGCCGACGACCACGTGGACGCCGATGCCGAGCTTGCGCTCGCCGGCCAGGCGCACGAACCAGCGCCCGTCGCCGAGCCGCTCGGCCTGGACTCCGGTCTCGGCCAGGAAGGCCGTCACCGCCTCGACCGCGGCCAACCGCACCGCGTCCGGCTCCGGGCGTCCCGCCCCGTCCTGGTCCACTGCCGCAGCCGTCTCCGGCTCCGTCGCCATCGCGCTCACCTCGCCGTCCACAATCCGTGCGGCCGGGATGCGTGCTTCCCGGTGAGCGGTCAGACTACCGGCGGGCACCCCAGACGCGCGGCGAACGCCCGGAGTGCGGCACACTGGCAAGCCGCCGGGGATTGCCAGGCGCCCGGGCGGGCGCAACACCCGGGTCGGGGAGTGACAGGCGCCCGGGCGGGCGCAACACCTGGGAAGATCTGGAGCGCCGTTCGCGGCGCGAAAGGACGTGAGCACGTGGCAGCCATCCGGGTCGCCGGCCTGCGCAAGCGCTACGGCGACGTCGAGGCGGTCAGGGGAATCGACTTCGAGGTGGCCGAGGGCGAGTGCTTCGCGCTGCTCGGCCCCAACGGGGCCGGCAAGACCACGACGGTGGAGATCCTCGAGGGCTACCGCCCGCGCTCGGCCGGGGAGGTGGAGGTCCTCGGCTTCGACCCGGAGCGCTCCGGCGTGGACTTCCGCGAGCGGATCGGCATCGTGCTGCAGTCATCGGGCATCCACCGGGACCTCACCGTCGAAGAGGTGGTCTCGCTCTTCGGGGGCTACTACCCGCACCCGCGGCCCACCGCCGAGGTGATCGAGCTGCTCGGCCTCGAGGAGAAGCGCGGGGCGCGCACCAAGACGCTCTCAGGTGGCCAGCAGCGCCGCCTCGACCTCGCTCTCGGCATCGTGGGCGACCCCGACCTGGTCTTCCTCGACGAGCCGACCACCGGATTCGACCCGTCGGCCAGGCGCCGCTCCTGGGTGCTGGTCGACAGCCTGCGGTCGCTCGGCAAGACCATCCTGCTCACCACCCACTACATGGACGAGGCCCAGAACCTGGCCGACCGGGTGGCCGTCCTGGCCGGCGGCCAGATCGTCGCCTCGGGCAGCCCGGCCTCGCTCGGCGGCCGGGACGTGGCCGAGGCGATGATCAGCTTCCGGCTGCAGCCCGGCACGGCGCCCGCCGAGCTGCCCCCTGGGCTGCCCGAGTCGCTCGAGGTACAGGACGGCCGGGTGTCGCTCCGGACCACGACGCCCACCCGCACCCTCAACGTGCTGACCGGCTGGGCGGTGACCAGGGGGGAGGAGCTGGAGGCCCTGGCGGTCACCCGGCCCTCGCTCGAGGACGTGTACCTGCGGCTCACCGGGGTCGACGGGCAGGCCGACCAGCATGAGGAGGCGCTCCGTGGCTGACCGCACGCCGGTCCTTGGCGGCACCGCCAGCCCGCTCTCCGTCGACGGGCAGGCCGATCGGGAGGAGGCGCTCCGTGGCTGACCGCGCCGCCCTGCCGGCCCGGCGCGGCGCGGTGGCCACCGGGCGGCGCGACCGGCGCCCCGCGCCGGGCCCCCTCCTGGCCCGGCAGATCCGCCACCAGAACCTGCTGTTCTGGCGCAGCCCCATCTCGGCCTTCTTCACGCTGGTGTTCCCGCTGGTGTTCCTGCTGCTGTTCAACGCGCTGCAGGGCAACCAGACCCTCGACAGCCGGGACGGCATCCGCTTCGCGCAGTTCTTCACCCCGGGCATCCTGGCGTTCGCGGTGGTGTCGGCCTGCTACACCAACCTGGCCACCTCGGTGCCGATCAACCGGGACGAGGGCATCCTCAAGCGGGTGCGCGGCACGCCGCTGCCGCCGTGGATCTACGTCGCGGCCCGGGTCGGGTCGGCGGTCTGGGTCGCGGTGCTCTCGTCGGTGCTGATGGTCGCGGTCGGCGTGGTGCTGTTCGACGTCGAAGTGATCTGGCACCTGCTTCCCGCCGCGGTGGTGACCCTGCTGCTCGGGGCGGCCTGCTTCTGCGCCTGCGGGCTCGCGGTCGCGGCCCTCTGCCCCAGCGGCGAGGCGGCGCCCGCGGTGGCCAACTTCACCATCCTGCCGGTCGTGTTCGTCTCCGACATCTTCTACCCCCTCGACAAGGTGCCGACCTGGCTGCAGGTGGCCGGGTCGATCTTCCCGGTCAAGCACTTCGCCCTGGCCGTGCAGGCCGACTTCAACCCGTTCACCCAAGGCTCGGGCTTCCTCTGGGGCCACCTGGCAGTGATCGCGGTCTGGCTCGCGGGCGCGAGCGTCGTCGCCTTGCGCAAGTTCCGCTGGGAGCCGAGCGGGTCCTCGGGACGCGGCAGCACCCGCCGGGCCCGCCGCCGACGCCGCCCGCTCGCCTGAGTACCGACCACGGGTCGCGGCCCCAGCGGCACCTCACCGCCCCCGCGTGTCGAGAACATGAAACGCCTCGGCCGGGCCCAGGCCGAACCCGTCGCCGATGGCGGCGTTCCAGGTCCGCACGCGGCGCTCCAGATCGTCCCAGGTGTTGCGCCCGCCTGGGTGTCTGTCGATCTCCGGGTCGCCGACCTGGCTCGCGTGGGCGCGGATGGCAGCCAGCTTGGCGTCCATCACCGCCTCGACGTCGACGACCTCGTCGGGTGCGTCGGTGCCGAACAGCAGGATCGTGTGCGGCCGGTGGGCGGGCAGACCCTCGGCGGCCAGCTCGGGCGCGTAGAGCGGGTCCCTGGCGGCGACCACGCCGTCGACGGTGAGCAGCCCGGCCGCCCGGTGGTCGGGATGGAGCAGCCAGCGCCGCCACGGGTCGTGCCCGAGGACCACGTCGGGCCGGACCGCGCGCACCAGCCGGGCCACAGCCAGGCGGAGTGCCATGGTCGCCTCCAGCTCCCCGTCGACCCCGCCGAGGAAATGCACCGCGGTCGCGCCGAGCACGCGGGCGGCCGCCTCGGCCTCGGCGCGCCGGACCCGCGCGACCTCGGCCGGGTCGGCTGCCGGGTCGTGGGAGCCCTTCTCGCCGGCGGTGAAGCAGCCGATCTCGACGTGGACGCCGTCCCTGGACCATGCGGCGATCGTGCCGCCAGCCTGGATCTCGACGTCGTCGGGATGCGCCCCGAGCGCGAGCACCCGCCGCGCCGTCAGCATGCCAGCTCCCCGCGCATCCGCCGCCCTCCGTCCTCTCTGGTGGCGCCGTCCGGGCGAGGATCGTCCCTGCCCGCGGCGGACCCGCAGCCGCCCCGGCTCAGCTCGTCCGCTCCAGCACCGGCTCGGCTGCGGCCGCGAGCAGGTCGCCGTAGATCCCGAGCATGCGGCTGGCCGTCCGGTCCCAGCCGTGGGCACCGGCGAACCGGGCTGCGGCCGCGCCCATGGCGGCGAGGCGGCGCGGGTTCCCGAGCAGCCAGGCGACCGCCTCGGCGTAGGCGTCCGGGTCATGGCTGCGCAGGAGCAGGCCGGTCGTCCCGTCCCCGATGGCGTGCACCAGGCCGCCCACGTGGGCGGCCACCACCGGCGTGCCGCATGCCTGAGCCTCGAGGGCGACCAGCCCGAACGACTCGGAGTAGGAGGGCATGAGCACCACGTCGGCAGCCCGGAACACCTCGGCCAGGCGCTCGTGGGGCTGGGGGGGCAGGAAGCGCACGCGCGCGGCGACCCCCTCCTTGACGGCCAGGCGGGCCAGGCGCTGGGGCTCCTCGCCGCCGTTGCCCGACGCACCCCCGACGACCAGCAACTCCACGTCGGTCTGGCCGTGGTGCGCGGCCAGGGTGGCCAGGGCGCGCACGGCCACGTCGGCGCCCTTGAGCGGCTGCAGGCGGCCGACGAACGCGAGCACGTGCCGGGCACGGACACCGAGCGCGGCCCGGGCCGCGGCCTGATCGCCCGGCCGGAAGCGCGTGTGGTCCACCCCTGGGGGCACGATGCGCACCGCCGCCGGGCACGCGCCGTAGAGATCCACGAGCTCCCTGGCCTCGGCCGGGGTCGCGGCGACCAGGGAGTCGGCGGTGGCGACCACCCGCTCCTCGCCGGCCAGCCGCGTCGGCGGCTCGGGCTGGTCCCCGTCGGCCAGGGTGGCGTTCTTGACCCGGCCCAGGGTGTGGAACGAGTGGACGACCGGCGCCCCCCAGCGCTCCCGGGCCAGGCGGGCCACCCAGCCGGACAGCCAGTAGTGGCTGTGGAGCACGTCGTAGGGGCCGTACCGCTCCCCGACCCGGAGCAGCGAGCAGAGAAAGGCGCACAGGAAGCGTGGCAGCGTCTGTTTGGGGACCGGCTCGAGCGGACCGGCTTCGAGATGGAGCAGGCGGACGCCCGGCTCGACCTCGATCACGGGCGGGTCGTCGGGTGAGACGGCACGGGTGTACAGGTCGGACTCGACACCCCGGGCAGCCAGCTCCCGGGCCAGGGTACGGATGTAGACGTTCATGCCGCCCGAGTCCCCCACCCCCGGCGGAGCGAGCGGCGACGAGTGCACGGCGAGCACGGCGACCCGGCGCACTTCCGAGCCATCTGACGTTGACCCCTGGCCGTTCGTCCCCGGCACCCAGACCCCCTGTGGCTCGGTCTTCCGCCCCGCGGACCCATGACGAGGCGCCCGCGGGCGGGCTACCCACCCACCGGGAACACCATGCTATCGACCCCGCCGGACCCCGGCCACGCGGCCCGGCTCAGCCGCCGTCGGTCGACTCCCCGGACGCCGCCCGCCCGCCGGCTCGGAACGACGCGTAGATGTCGACCAGCACCTGCTTCTGGCGCTCGGTCAGGTGGGGGTCGCGGAGGATGGCGACGACCAGGTCGGCGTCGTCGGTTTCCTCGTCGAGGATGCCAGCCTTCACATAGAGCGTCTCAGCGCTGATCCGCAGGGCCTTGGCGATGTCCTTGAGGATCTTGGCCGAGGGCTGGCGCAGCCCGCGCTCGATCTGGGACAGGTACGGGTTGGACACCCCGGCCTGCTTGGCCAGGTTCCGGAGCGACAGCTCGGCCTGGCGCCGCTGCTCGCGGATGTAGCGGCCGACGTCGCGGACCGCACCGGCCGGGTCGAGCTGGTTGGGTGTCGTGTGGATGCACCTGTTTCTCTGGGTAGGCGTCCAGCGTAGGCGTGACGCGGGGTCGGGCGCACGACGGTCCTGCCTATGCGTCTGGGGTCTCGACCTCGACCTTGGCGGGGTGGACGGTGCCGACGGGTGCGCCGCCGCCGTGGATCTCGCTGGTCGCGGTGGGCAGGACGGCCTCGAGCTCGTCCTGGTCGAGCCAGCCGAGGGCCTGGAGGAGCGCGAGCAGGGCGGCGCCCCTGGCCCGAGGCGCCCCGTCCAGCACCTTGAGGGCAAGCCCCTGCCCGGTGTCGAGCCGGACCGCGCCGTAGACCGCCTCGGCCCCGACCTTGCTGAGGACTCGGCCGCCGGTCGTCTCCAGCATCACGGTGTCGAGCTGCCCGGTCCCGCAGATCATGAACGGGTGCCGGCGGACGGCATCGACCACTGCGGCCGGGCCCTCCTCGCCGGTGGCGGCCCTGGTGCCGAGCCGCGCGTAGGCGGTGGCCAGGGCCCGCAGCGGCAGGGCGTGGACCGGCACGCCGCAGCCGTCGACACCGACGTGCTCAACGGGGGCGCCGGCCAGATCGACCAGCGTGTCGGTCACGACCGCCTGGAGCGGATGGTCGGGCGCGGTGTAGCGGCCCGGCTCCCATCCCCGCGCGACCGCCCCAGCCAGCATGTACGCGTGCTTGCCTGAGCAGTTGTGGTACACGGGGGACGGACCCTCCACGGCCGCCCGCGCCCTGCGGTCGGTGGGCAGGGCCGGCGGGCAGCGCAGGGCGGTCTCGTCCAGCCCGGCGGCGGCGAGCACCCGCCGGACCGACGCGACGTGGCCAGGCTCGCCGTTGTGGGAGCCGCAGGCGCCGGCGAGCGCGACCTCGTCCAGGCCGAGCTCGGTCTCCACGCCGAGGCCGCGCACGGCGAGGGCCTGGAACGGCTTGGAGCACGACCTCGGGTAGACGACCAGCTCGGGGTCGCCGACGGAGGCGAGCACGGTGCCGTCGGCGTCGGCCACCGCAGCCACGCCGAAGTGGCGGCTCTCGACGAACCCGGATCGCTCGACCTCGACGAGGACCTGCATGCGCGCGGCTCCCTTGGACGACGGCCAGCCAGGAGTCTCCGAGGCTATTCCGCCGCGGGCGCGACCGCCAGCGGCCGTGCAGCGGCCGCGTGGAGGGAGGCGTGCAGCTCGAGCATGCCGGGCGCGATCGACAGGAACGCCTCCACCACTGCGGGGTCGAACTGGGAGCCGGCACCGGTCCGGATCTGCTGGAGGGCATGCTCGAGCGGGAGCGCGCGCCGGTAGGGGCGGTCGGAGGTCATCGCGTCGAACGCGTCGCAGACCGAGAAGATGCGCGCCCCGATGGGGATCGCGCCGGCCCGCAGCCCCGACGGGTAGCCCCGGCCGTCCCACCGCTCGTGATGGGAACGGATCACGTCCACGGCGTCGCCGAGGAAGCGCATGCGCGAGACGATCTGGACGCCGATCAGCGGGTGGGCGCGCATCGCCTCCCACTCCTCCGGGTCGAGCGGTCCTGGCTTGTTGAGGATCGCCTCGGGCACGCCGATCTTGCCGATGTCGTGGAGGAGGAAGCCGTAGCGGAGCGTCTGGTCCCCGGCCAGCTCGGGGTCGACGACATGGGTCAGGGCCACGGCGTAGTCATGGGTGCGCTCGAGGTGGGCGCGGGTGGACGGGTCCTTGGCCTCGACGACGAACGCCAGCGTCCTGACCGTGTCGAGGTAGGCGTCCCCGAGGCGTCCCAGGGCATCCTCGAGCGCGGCCGTACAGGCCCGCTCGGCCTGGTAGAGCTGCTTGATCTCCCGCGCGAACACCATGAGCTGCCGCTCGGCGGCCTCGAGCTGCGCCCTTGGTGCCAGCATCGTCGGTCACCGTCCGTTGGTCGCGGGCAGAGAAGCGGGGTGGACCCACGCCTGGGTGTCCATCGGACCGTTCCCGGCCGGACTTGAGCCACCCGCGATCGGTGGCGGGGCCAGACGCCACGGCCCGGGCGTCACTCGCCGGACGTCACTCGAGCAGCTGCGACACCTGGGCGGTCCCGTCGCGGTAGCGCCGGGCCAGCTCGGACCGCAGGACGTCCACCACCTGCTGGACCGCCCTGCGGCTGGCCGAGACGACGGCCTCCTCCCTGGTCAGGACCTCGACGGCCCCGGCAAGCTCCTCGCCGTCCAGCTCGGGCAGGCGGGCGATCGTCTCGTCGGAGACCAGGCGCTCGACCCGGCGCCGGTGCTGGTCGGCCCTGGACGGGACCAGCACGCGGGGCACGGCGTTGAAGGTGCCAGGGTCCTCGTCGCTCAGGATGGTGGGCAGGCCGGCCAGCAGGCCGGTGACGTCCCGTTCGCCTCCCTGCGAGCGGCGCACCAGCTCGGCCCGGAGGATGTCGAGACGGCCCTGCAGCAGCCGGCGCAGGTACGAGATGTCGGCTTCCTCGGCCTCGGCCTCGTCCCGGCGCGCGCGCAGCTCGACGAGGTCGAGGGCGGCGGCCTCCGCGGCGTAGCCGGGAGCGAGCACGCGGTCGATGCGGCGCTGACCGCCGGGGATGACTTCCACGCTCATGGACCCCCCCTTGGGACCGGGCCGTGAGCGTCCAACCCGGATCCGTCTCCGGCCTGGGATCCAGCTCCCAGGGCAGGCATTGCATTGTAGCCGCACCGGTCGCGACGGATGCACGTTTCGGCCGGGTAGTTACCGGAGCCGCGGATCCGGTCAGGCGCGGTGGGCGGGGGTGAACGGCAGGTCCACGACCCGGGCGGCGAGCGGGCCGGCGAGCAGGTGCGACCCGGCAGGGACGACACGGCGCACGTAGGCCAGGGCCACAGGCCCGAGATCGGGGTGGAGCACGGCGCTGCGCACCTGCCCGGCGCGCCTGCCGTCCTCGGTGACCAGGCCGGTCCCGGGTGCCGGCAGCTGGCCGCCCTCGAGCACCAGGCCGGCCAGCCGGCGCTGGACCTGGCCCAGGTTGTGCACCCGGGCGACGGTCTCCTGGCCCGGATAGCAGCCCTTGTCGAGGTGGACGTGGGAGCCGAGCAGCCCGGCCTCCTCGGCGATGACGTCGTCGGTCAGCTCCCGGCCCCAGCGGGGCAGACCGTGCTCGACCCTGAGCGCCTCCCACGCGTCGAGCGGGGCGGCGGCCACGCCGGCCCCGGTGAGCGCACGCAGCGCGGCCGGGGCGGCCCCGCCGACCACGTCGGCCCCGAGCGGGGTGCGGTGGACCACCAGCGCCGGGCCGGCCACGGCCGCCTGGCCCGGGCCGCCCACGGCCGGCGGCACGGGGAGCCCGGCCCTGGCCAGGGCGGCGTCCACCTCCGGCCCGAGCAGGCTGACCGCGCCAGGGCCGGGCCTGCCAACGGCGACGTCGTAGCGGAACACGAAGCGGGCCAGCCGCTCGGCGAGCGCCCCACCTGCCTCCGCCTCGGTGTCGATCAGCACCCCGCCGTCCAGCACGGCAAGCCGGAAGGCGAACTCGATCTTGCCCTTGGGCGACAGCAGCAGGGCCTCGGCGGCGTCGCCGGGCAGCCGCTCCGCGGTGTGCTGGGTCGAGACCGTGTGCAGGTAGCGCAGCACGTCTCCCCCGGTGAGGGTGAGGACCGTGAGGTTGGTGCGGTCGACTGCGACCACCCCGGCGCGCGCGCCGGCCAGGGCGTCTACGAGGAGCGGCGACTGGTCCACGCGCCCATCGTAGCGATCTCCGTTGCGCACTGGCGCGCGGTGTGGCTAACTGGCCGTACGCGAGAAAGGAGGTGGTCCCACTGCATAAACCGGTACGGACCCGCGAGGTGACTGCCCACTAGGGCGGTTCGCTCTCCCAATCGCGGGAAAGGGAACCTCCCCGCGGAATCCAAACAGTTCACCGACCCCAGGGGGTCTCGGCCTGGTCCAGCCGAGGCGGTACCGTCGAGCCGACGATGCCAGCCCCCTGGGTCTTTCGTTCCCCTGGGTCTTTCGTTCCCCTGGGTCTTTTCGTTCCCGGGAGCCGGCGCCCGGGTGTCAGTCCTTGAGCAGGCGGTAGACCACGTAGACGGCGAAGACCCCGGCCGCGGCCAGCATCAGGATCAGCAACGCCGTATACCAGAACTCCAGGGTCATCGGGCCAACGGCTCCTGTCGAGGGGCGAACGGCTCCTGTCGAGGTCGGGGACCGCGCTTCGAAGCGGCGTCCGTGCCACGAGGGTATCAGGTGGCCACCTGGACCGCCCCGGCCCGGCCGGACACGATCAGCGCGCCCGGCGCGGTCACGACCCGCTCGACCTGGACGTCGGCGGGCAGCCGAGGCAGCGGCACCTCGACCTCGAACAACGAGAGCAGCTCCCGCTGGATCGCCGGGTCCAGCCCCCCCTCGCTCGAGATGCTGCTCGGGACGAACGCGATGCTCCCGCTGCGCGCCTCCAGGGTGCCGGTGATGGTGCCGGTCAGCGTCTGGCCGAGCACTTCCGTGGCGACCCTGAGCCGGACCCCGTCGCTCGACAGCTCGACCGTCCCACCCCGCAGCCGCCCGGCGAGCAGCCGGTTCACCTCCGCCTCGGTGAGCGTGACCTGGCCGTCGGCCCGGCGCACGGTCACCTGGCCCGGCCGGCCGAGCAGCACGTCCCGTGTGGCAGACACGTCGTGCAGGTGCAGCTCGACCCGGGACGCCGTGATGCCCCTGGCCCGCACGTCGCTCGCGGCGACATCGATCGTGTTGAACCGGCCCAGGGCCAGGCGGGGGAGGAAGGGGAAGTCCCGCACCTGCACGATCGGCCGCTCGAGGTCGAACCGCTCGGCGATGGTGGCCGCCACCCGGCCCTCGAAGACGCGTGCGGCCACGAAGTCGGCCCCGACCCCGGCCAGCACGAGGACGAGCAGCAAGACGAGCAGCTTGCGCATGATGCCAACCTCGTTTCCACAAGCGAGACTGCCAACCCTGCATGCGCCATCCTGCCGAGCCCAGGCCAAGATCGGGCAACGCCCAGCCACCGGGCTGGCATCGGTTGCGCCACCAGAACTTGCCGGGCGCAAGCCCCGGCCTTCAGTCAGGGCTGGGAGGATGTCAGCTCCCCGCAAGTCAGGGCTGGGAGGATGTCAGCTCCCCGCAAGTCAGGGCTGGGAGGATGTCAGCTCCCCGCCGGTCAGAGTGGGAGGATGTCAGCTACCCGCCGGAGTACGGCGGGAGCAGGGCTACTTCGGCGCCGTCGGGGACCGGCGCGGCCGGGTCGCTCCTGCGCTCACCGTCGACCAGGACGCTCGAGTAGCCCAGGACGGCCTCGAACCGCTCGCCGAAGCGGTCGCCCAGCTCGGCGAGCACCCCGCCGAGCGTCCCGGGTGGCACCTGGACCTCGGCCACCCCGGCCGCCTCGCGCAGCGCCGCGAACAGCCGCACCCGAACCATGCGTCCCTCCAGCCCCGACTCGATGGCGAAGCCGCCGTGGCCCGGGACACGGGCGTCGGGCGCGCACCGGATGCTAGGCTGCCTGCGGCGCACCGGTCGCGCAACCACGTGGAGGGAGACAGGTGGCCGAGCTCGCCTGCCTGACCAACCGTGCCGGGGGGGCGAAGGAGGTCCTCCCTGCACTGGAGTACCTTGCCCACGGGCTGTCGATGCTGCCGCTCGAGCTGGCCAGCCTGTCGGCTCTCACTGGCAAGGACCTCGTGCTGATCGACGCCACCCGCGACCTGTCCAAGGCGCAGGCGCTCTGCCGCACGCTGCGGGCGGCCGACGGCAGCGGCGCCATCCTGGTGGTCATGCCCGAGGCCGGGCTCGCCGGCCTCCAGCCCGACTGGGGCGCCTCCGACTTCGTGCTCCCTGGGGCCGGCCCGGCCGAGGTGGAGGCGCGCGTGCGCCTGCTCGCCAGGCGGCCGGAGCCGGCCGCGCCCGACGACGCCATCCGGGTCGGCCAGCTGGTCGTGGACCCGGTCTCCTACCAGGTGCGCCTGCGCGGCCGGCCACTCGACCTGACCTACAAGGAGTTCGAGCTGCTGCGCTTCTTGGCCGCCCGCCCCGGTCGGGTGTCCACCCGCAGCCAGCTCCTGCAGGAGGTGTGGGGGTACGACTTCTTCGGCGGCACCCGGACCGTGGACGTCCACGTGCGCCGGCTGCGGGCCAAGCTCGGCCCCGAGCACGAGTCGATGATCGCCACCATCCGCGGCGTCGGCTACAAGCTGGTCGCGGCCGAGCAGGCCAGGGCCGAACGCGAGGCCGCGAGCAGCGAGGACGAGTGGGGCGAGGCGCCGCGGTAGCCGCTCGCTGGTACCCTCGCGGGGAAAGACCCTTTGACAGCAGGGCGACGGCGATGGCACCATCGGCGCGCTCTCACCGTGGGCCGCTAGCTCAGTTGGCAGAGCACCCGGCTTTTAACCGGGGTGTCGTCGGTTCGAGTCCGACGCGGCCCACCCGGTTCTGAACCGGGCCCCCATCGTCTAGTGGCCTAGGACACCACCCTTTCAAGGTGGCGACGCGGATTCGAACTCCGCTGGGGGCACAGGAGGGAACCAGCACAAGGTCCCGTGGAGCAGCTTGGCTGTGCTCGCCGCCCTGTCAAGGCGGAGGTCGCGGGTTCAAATCCCGTCGGGACCGCGGTATCACGGGCCGGAGCTCCGGAGGAGCCCGGCCCGCACGGGCAGGTAGCTCAGTTGGTAGAGCGTCCGGCTGAAAACCGGAAGGTTCGGCGGTTCGATCCCGTCCCTGCCCACCACAACACCGCAGGTCAGCGCCCCTGGTGACCAGCACGGCCGGTCCGCCGATATGACGCCATTCCGCCCAAGTTCCGCCGGACGCTGGCCCGCCCGACAACGAGCTCCCGAGGCCAGCATCGTGACTACATGTGGAGAACATCCAGATGCGGCTTGACCTGCGCCGCCTGTCCGGCCCGAGACTCGATCAACTCACGGCCGAG